>Ga0070694_100003029_pt1 | contig 10008 bp, 7 predicted proteins | sample KBSK1251metaG_FD_65470 | JGI IMG/M metagenome (GOLD analysis project Ga0070694, IMG submission 65470) | Corn, switchgrass and miscanthus rhizosphere microbial communities from Kellogg Biological Station, Michigan, USA - KBS K1-25-1 metaG | ecosystem: Host-associated > Plants > Roots >... | reverse complement strand
CCGAGGAGGCGAATCACCGCAAGGACGAGTTCGTGGCGACGGTTGCCCACGAGCTTCGGAATCCGCTGGCCGCCCTCTGCAGCGCGGCGCAAGTCCTCCAGCAGCTGGACACAGCCGGGCACGCCGCCGCGGTGCAGGTGGTCGTTCGGCAATCTCGACACCTTGCCAGGGTGGCCAACGATTTGCTCGATCTCTCGAGAATCGGCCGGGACAAACTGGAGCTTCAAACCGGACTCGTCGAGCTTCAAGCCGCGGTGGCCGCCGCCGTCGAGACCGCGCAAGCTCAGATCGGGTGTCGGGGTCAGACGCTGTCGGTGGAGCTGCCGGGTGCGCCGGTTTGGCTCATGGGCGACCCCGTCCGGCTGGCCCAGCTGGTTGCGAACCTCCTGGACAATGCCGCCAAGTACACCCCTGTGGGTGGCCAGATCTGGGTCAGCGCGCGGTTGGACGATGATCGGATCGAGATCAGCGTGCGGGACACGGGGATCGGCATTCCCGCTCAGGAGCTGGGCAACATTTTCGGCCTGTTCACCCAGCTGGAGTCCTCGGCCGGGGGCCTTGGACTGGGACTGGCGCTGGTGCGGGACCTGGCGGAGAGGCACGGAGGAAGTGTCGAGGCGACGAGTGAGGGGCCGGGGATGGGCAGCCAGTTCACCGTACGATTGCCAGGCCTGCCCGCCCCGCTCACGCTCCCGCCGGTAGTTCTCAAGACGGCGAGGGTGCCGAAGCCTCGACGTCTCCTCATCGTCGAGGATCATCCCGATGTCGCCGAGAGCTTGGCTCTGATCTTGCGATGCGATGACCATGAGGTGAGGATCGCCCACGATGGTCCTGCTGCGCTTCAGGTTCTGAAGAAGTTCAAGCCCGAAGTGGTGTTGCTCGATGTTGGCCTGCCCGGGATGGACGGCTACGAGGTGGCTCGCCGGATGCGCGAAGAAGCTCCGGAGTCCAACCTGACCATCATCGCGCTGAGCGGATCGGATCAGGATCACAGCCAATCCACGCAGGCAGGCTTCGACACTCACCTGGTGAAGCCAGTACATCCCAACCTTCTCCGCAGCATGCTGGCCGCGCAGACGCCGATCCTGTCCTCGATCTGACAGCGAGAGACCCCCCGACGTAGTTCCGCGATGTGTCCAATTCAGAACACCGGGGAGTGTCCTGCTTGGGACAGATTCAGAGGGGCGAGTGGCGTAGTGATCATGTAGAGGAATCCCCGATGATCGACGGCGTCTTCCGGATTCTGGTCATTGCGCTGGGCCTGCTTGTCATCTGGTGGCTCTGCGGCCCGCCCGATCAGCGTGCTCGACTCGCGCGCCAGGATGGACGCGAAGCCGGTGAGAGCCAACCCCGTGTAGACGGCCAGGGCCGGTAGTGCGCACCCGTGCAAGGAGCAGGTATTCGATCTGAGGTGAAGCTGCGCGGCCCGACTCGCCGGGCGACGGGCCGATCGACGAAGCGCGGGCTGGCGAGCCGTCTGCGCTTCGAGACGCTCCTCTCGGAGCTATCCGCCGGGCTGATTCACGTGAGTGCTCCGGACGCCGGCGTGGCGCTCGAGCGCGCGCTCGAGCAGGTCGTCAAGTTCCTGGGGGTGGATCGGGGCGGTCTCGACGAGCAGGCTGAAGGCCGGCCGAGGCTTCGCCTCTCATGGGCGCGGCCGGGCGTCGAGGAGCCGCCGTCGGTCCCGGCCGCCGAGCAGTTCCCCTGGGTGTCGGCGAGACTGCGGAACGGGGAGGTCGTCCGATTCTCTCGCCTCGCTGAGCTTCCCGAGGCGGCGGCGATCGATCGGGCCAGCTTCGAACACGCGGGCGCGGGCTCGATGGTGTTGATCCCCCTGCGCACGGGGGGGCCCATCCTCGGCGTGCTCTCCTTCGGCTCCGTCCGTGACGGCCACGCCTGGCCGGATGACGTGGTGGAGCGGCTTGGCCTGCTCAGCGAGGCCTTCGCGGGCGTCCTGGACCGCAGGCGGATGGAGCTCGCGCTCGCCGAGCGCCTGCGCTTCGAGAAGCTCCTGTCCTTCCTGGCCACCGCGTTCAGCCATCTGTCGGCCGCCGATTTTGATTCGGCGGTCCAGCGTGGGCTTCGCGAGGTCGTCGATTTCCTGGGTGTCGATCGCGGCAGCCTGATCGAGTTCACCCGGGACGGCACGGCCACCCGTTCATGGGCGGTCGAGGAGTGGGTGGAGGCCGGTGAGTTCCCATGGATGACCGCGCGGCTGCAGCGTGGTGAGGTCATCAACGTCTCACATCTCGAGGAGCTGCCGGACGAGGCGGCGGTGGATCGGCGGAGTTATCTCGCGCACCGGGTCAAGCCCCAGGTCGCGGTGCCCCTGCTGGTGAGTGGGATCGTGGTGGGAGGGCTGATATTCAGCACGGTCGGGGCTGAGCGCGCGAGCTCCGACGAGCTGATCCAGCAGCTCCACCTCCTCGGTGAGGTCTTCGCCAATGCGCTGTCGCGCAAGCAGGGGGAGCTCGAGGCGATGCGCCTTCGGCAGGAGCTGGCGCACATCGGCCGAGTCTCCGCGCTGGGCGAGCTGACCGCATCGCTGGCCCACGAGCTGAGCCAGCCGCTGACCGCCATCCTCAGCAACGCGCAGGCGGCCCAGCGCCTTCTCGCGGGTGACGTCTTGGACCTCGGGAAGGTGCGCGAGATCCTGGGCGATATCGTGGCAGACGACAAGCGGGCCGCCGCCGTGATCAGCGGGCTGCGCGCTCTGCTCAAGAAGGGGGAACCCGAGTTCGTGCCGCTCGACCTCAACGAGATCGTCGGGGCGGTGGCGTGGCTCATCCGAAGCGATACGATCATGCGCAACGTGTCGATGAGCCTCGAGCTCGCCTCGGACCTTCCGGCTGCATGCGGCGACCGGGTCCAGCTCCAGCAGGTCGTGCTGAACCTCGTGCTCAACGGCCTCGAGGCCATGCGGGAGCCCCACGCGGGGGCGCGAACCCTGGTCATCCGCACGGGCCGAGACGCTGCCGGCGCCGTCCGGGTCACGGTGCAGGACTCAGGGCCAGGCATCGCCTCGAAGGACCTCGGCCACATCTTCGAGCCGCTCTACACGACTAAGCGCGAAGGGCTGGGGATGGGCCTGGCGATCGTGCACACCATCATCGGCGCGCACGGCGGGACGGTAGGGGCCGAGAACAACCCGGATGGCGGAGCGAGCTTTCGTTTCACGCTGCCGGTGGCCTCGGAGAAAGAGCGATGACGGCGGTCGAGCCGCTCGTTCTCGTGGTGGATGACGACCCTTCGGTTCGGAAGGGCCTGACCCGGTTGCTGGCGTTGGCCGACTACGCGGTCGAAACCTACGCCTCGGCTCGGGAGTTCCTCGCGCGTGAGCCGTACCCCGGGCCCTGCTGCCTGGTGCTGGACGTCAGGATGCCCGGCCTGACCGGGATCCAGCTGCAGGAGATCCTGGCGGCCACGGGCCGCCGCATGTCGATCGTCTTCGTCAGCGGTCACGCCGACGTTCAGACGAGCGTCAAGGCCATGAAGGCGGGAGCGGTCGATCTTCTCACCAAGCCGGTGGACGTCCAGGATCTCATCGACGCGATTCAGCGGGCGGTCACGAAGGACAAGCACGATCTGGCCAGCGAGGCCCGCCTCGCCGAGGTCCAGCGGCGAGTCGGCCTGCTGACCCCGCGCGAAGTCGAGGTGTTCGCGCACGTCGTGACCGGCATGATGAACAAGCAGGTCGGGGCGGCGCTCGGTATCGGCGAGAAGACGGTCAAGGTTCACCGCGCGCGGGTCATGGAGAAGATGCAGGCCGGATCGGTCGCCGAGCTGGTCCGGCTGGCCGACTGGGCTAGCGTGACCACACCCAAGACCTGATTCGGTCCGATAGGTCTAGTCATCGCGAGCCGGTGTGGCTATTGGACCTTGGCCCTCCTGAACGGTCCGCGGACCGCCCCCATAGCCGTACTCCCAAGAGCCAGTAGTTGGGCGCCGGCGGTCTGCGTAGAGTTGGCAGCAGGCAAGAGGCTGTTAACTGTCCGAGGGAGGTACGAGAAATGAAGCACGGATTCAGGAGAAGGGTAATGACGCTCGGCGTGGTCGTCACGCTGACTGTGCTCTTTGGAGCCGGTTGCGCGAGCGGACCGTTCGAGGATCCTCGCAACTTCGGGCCGGCTGGGCCGATAGGAATGACGGGCCCTCAGGGGCCCCAGGGTCAGCCGGGGCCGGCTGGAGTGGCGGGGGTGCAGGGCCCAGGTGGTCCGCAGGGCGTGAGTGGCCCCGAGGGCGTGCAGGGCCAGACAGGCCCGCAGCGGCCCTGGGTGACGTTCGCTGACTTTCTCTTCGACTTCGATCGCAGCGCGATCCGAGGCTCGGAGACCGGTAAGGTCGCCAAGCTCAACCAGTACATGAAGGAGAACCCCAACGTCGAGATCGGCCTGGATGGCCATGCCGACCCGCGCGGTACCCACCAGTACAACCAGCCCCTCAGCCAGCGGCGCGTGGACGCGGTCAAGGCAGCCCTGCTGGGCGCGGGTATCGCGTCGGACAAGATCACGACGGGCGCGTTCGGCGAGACGCAGCTGAAGTGCTCGGAAGCGACCGAGGAATGCTGGCAGCGGGACCGCCGGGTCGAAGTGCTCGTCCGGCGGGGACAGTAAGAGGATCAAACCCATGAGAACTCTCACAAGTCTCGTAGTGGTGGCCGCGCTGTCCGGGTGCGCCTACCAGAGTGGTTACATCGATCCGCAGGGAGTCTGGATCGCAAAGGGCGAGCCGTACGCCCGAGGTACGTGTCGTTCGAACGCGCCGTACGCCATCGGCCCGCAGGGCCCGGTGGGGCTCGCGGGGGCTCCCGGGTTGTCCGGGCCACAGGGGGCACCGGGAGTCGCAGGACCAATGGGGCCCATAGGGCCGGACGGGCCGGCTGGAGTTGTTGGAGTGACTGGTCGAGCGGGGGCGCCGGGCACGGAGGGGTGGTCCTCGATGGAGAACGTGAATTTCAAGTTCGGCAGCTCGGATCTGCAGCAGAAGTGCAAGGAGAAGCTCGCGAACTTTGCCTTGTGGATGCAGAATAACCCGCGCGCTCAGGTGAGCCTCGATGGCCATCAGAGCGACGCGGACGATCGGAACCAGATGCTGGCCGCGAATCGTGTCACCGCGGTCAGGAATGAGCTCGTCAGGCTGGGCGCCTCGCCCAACCGCATCACGGTCGGCTCGTACGGGAGACAGGCACCGGTCTGCAATACGACGGTGGACACGTGTCTCGAGTTGAACCGAAGGGTCGAGATTCTCGCGGGCAGATCCTGAGGTCAATGGGGGGCCTCCGCCGCGCTCCTTCTCGCGGCGGGGGCACCCTGAGAGAGGACACGAAATGAAGACATCACTCCACGCAGAGTCGCGATGGGCGATGTTTGCAATCGTGGTGAGCGGTTGCTACTGATCGAAGTATTACTCCTCCGTTTCTGAAAGGCGGGACAGAGTGGCAGCCGTCCCCGCGGATCGTCCACGAACGCCAGTGCGTCTATGATCTGTGAGGCGGCTCTCGCGTCGGGTTGCGTGTTGGTGAAGCGAGGCACAACCGACCGGAGTCATTGCTTCGGAACTGAGGGACCTTCCGTGCTACCTGGCGATCAGGGTGTCGTCCTCGGAAGTGATCAGCACGACGCGCCCGCGGTCGAAACGGATCCTGCGCTCGAGCGACAGCGCCTTACCGGTGGCTCCGGCGGTGTGCGGCGTGAACGTCACGGATACCTCGTGATCGCCGGGCGCAATCCTCAGGTCCTCCTCGACACTCAAGGGGCGATCCGCGCGGAGCCCGGGCGACCTCACCAGCTTCTCGGCCACGACCCGGCCGTCGACGACAGCCCTCAGGTCGTAACTGAGCACCTCGCTCACGCACTCGCGCGGCTGGCGCATGTGAACTGGGCGGCGGGCCAGCTCGTCGGGCGTGAGATCACGGCACTGCTCCTTGACCTGACCCACCAGCCGCCATCCCAGCCTCAGGAGCGCATGATCCGCATCTGCGCCCTGGGGCCACCCGCTGCCGAGGGCCAACCCGCCGAGAAGCAGCGCACTGAACCCGGCGGCCATCGCGGGTCGGAGAAGCCTCCAAACCAGGCCCCTGCGGCCCGTCGAGGCCGGTGCCGTCAGGCCGTCGAGGGCCGCGGTGATCTCCGGCCACTCGCCCGTCGAGTAGTGAAAGACGTGGACCGGCAGCTGCGCGATCCGGCCCGGAACGGCCGGAGCGCGTTCGGCGAGGATGCGCAGGTCGGCGAGCACGGCACCCTCCCGGTGCACGCAGTTCTGCAGAGGACATCCCAGGATGGCGGTGGCGCCGAAGTGGCCGCCGAGGTAGGACACCGTGCCCGGATGAAGGGTCCCCGCGCAGTCCACCTCGAAGTACTCCACCGAGCCGTCGCTCCGGAACCGCTCCCGCAGCCTGGCCGGTAGGCTGCCGTTGTTCCGGCAGCTCACGAGCAGCGTCCGCTTCGCCGGGTTCGTCGTGCCCGCCACGAGTTGCCTCGCGCTGGCGAGCTGATGCGCGGCCGTCCGGCCCGCGGGGCCGATCGCCAGAGAGGAGCACGAGCCCGCGCAGAGGCCGCAGCTCACGCAGAGGTCGGCCAGGATGTCGGCGCGGAGCGGATGCTTCTCGGGATGCTTGCCGGGGACCATCTGGATCGCGTCATACGGGCAGTCTCGAAAGCACTGCTGGCACCCCTCGCAGCGCTCCGGGTCGACGAAGGCAACGGCCGGCCGCCCGCTCTTCACGGGCCTCGCCAGCCACGGGAGCGCGAGAAGCAGGCCGACGAGGAGTCCGCTGATCCCGAGCCCGGCGAGCGGTGAGCCCGACGCCAGCGGGAGCCAGAAACCGTAGAACCAGTCCGTGCTCACGCGGCCGGGTATGGCCAGCAGATCGGCCGCCGGCGGGAGTGGAGCGGGCCAGAGCATGGAGAGGGCAACGAGCCCGGTCAGGGTCCACCCTACGACTCTCCGCTCCGGGAACCACGCCGCCCGCGCGAGCCGGGAGGTATGTAGCCAGAGAAAGCCGATCATCCCCAGTGGAATGGCCACGTGGAGGAAGAGGTTCATGAAGAAGAACGGGGCGGCGACCGGCTTTTCACCGACGAACGCTCGGTCGGGAGGCTCCGGGAAGAGCGGCAGCAGGCGGAGGATCTTGGCGCCGGCGACCGCCAGCTTCTGGCCGAACTCGTCCCAGACCAGGACGAATCCGGTCATGGCGGACAGGAACATCATCCCGGTGAGCAGGACGCCCGTGATCCAGGCGAGCGCTCTCGGCCCCCACGTCTTGCCCTGGACCAGCAACCGGAGCACGTGAATCAGCACGGCGACCACGGCGGCATCGGAAACATAGCGGTGCAGCGTACGGATCCACCGTCCGAGGAACACGTCCTTCTGAATGCCGGCCATCGACTCGTAGGGGCGTGCGATCTCGTAGACGAAGAGGAGGTAGACGCCCGTGACCAGCGCCACGGTCAGACAGAGAGACGCCAGGGTGCCGGAACGGTGGAGCGGGTTGTACTTCGACGAGTAGATGCGATCGAAGACCCGGTCGAGACTCTCGACGAGGTACGCGAGCCCTCGCGAGCCACCCGGTTGCCAGTATTCGTAGCGTTGGTATGTGTCAACCGGCATGCGCGCCCCCCGTGGCGAGCCGATCAAGCCCTTCCCGGATCCAGGCCGCCGGGGGGTTGTTGAAAGTGTAGACCAGCCGGCCCTGCGCGTCGACGAGGAACACCAGGCCGGGATGGCTGATGTCTCCGGTCTTCTCGTTCCGCTCGAAGGGCACCTGATAGGCATTGACGACGCTCAGGACCTCGTCCGCGCTCTTCGACGACAGGATGTGGAAATTCTTCGGGACGTCCCACTGCCGCGCGATGCCGGGTAGCCCGCTCGGAGTGTCCCGCCACGGGTCGAGGGTGATCAGCAATACTTCGCTCGATGGCGCACCCAGTGCGGCCTGCTTGATGTGCTGGACGAGGAGCGGGCACATGGTCTGGCAGTGTGCGAACACGAACGTCACGACCACGGGCTTCCCCTTGAAGCGGCGAAGCGAGACCTCTGCTCCATCCTGGTCGACGAGGGTGAACTCCGGGGCCGCCACCGCCTGGCGCGGGTAGGTGGCGGGCAGATCCGACACGTCATCGGCCCCTCGATCCCACGCCGCGACGGCCACGCCGGCGCGAACCGTCGCGGACACCCAGAGCCCCTCGACGATGAGGGCGGCGGCGATCAGCGCGAAGACGCTCGCCCCGAGTGGAGATCGCGCCACGGACCGCACCGAGGCCCCGAGCTCCGACCCCCAGAGGAGGACGATGCCGACGAGAAAACTCCCGGGCGCGAGGACGAGCAGCGCCCAGCCGAAGAGGGCGGGCAGCCCGCTCTCGGCCGAGCCGAAGCATACGGCGCGGGCGGCGGACAGCCACTCCGGAGGCGTAGAGGGCAGCGGCACGAAGGCGAAGCCCCACCACAGCAGGAGGGCCCCGAGCCAGAGGACGAGAACGAGGGCCGGCAGCTTCGAGGGACGCAATGCCTATCCGACCTTCCACGCGAACGAGAGGATCTTCCAGTTCGCGAAGTAGTAGAGGATGAAGCAGGCGAGGAAGATGAACACGAGGATTACCGTGCCTCTCGTGCCCGTCTTGTGGACGGCTGCGACGGTCGCCCCCTGATACATCTGCTGGGGCAGCTTCCACACGCCGGGAGGCACGCCGGACGGGTCATGGGCGTCGGCCAGGCGGAATGGCCGGCCGAAGAACACGCTCACCACCGCGATGAGGATGTAGGCGAGCCCGCCCACGATGGCGAGCAGGCCGCCGATCCCCATGGTGGCCTGGAAGAGCTGCACAACTGGGTGGTACTCGATCTGGAAGGGGGCGCCCGTCGCGGAGATGTCCCAGTTCCGTCGCGGAACCCCGAAGATCCCCTGGAAGATCATCGACATCGAGAGGATGACGATCCCGGTTGCGAAGAGGTAGGGCTGAAGCTTCGCCAGTCCCCAGAACGCCACGCGCTTCCTGAAAATCAGGGGCAGCACGTAGTAGGTGACGGCCATGAAGGCCAGCGCGGTGCCCCCGACGACCGTCGTGTGGAAGTGGCCGGGAACGCGCAGGGTGTTGTGCGCGATGATGTTGATCTGCTCCGTCCCGATGGTGACGCCGGTCACGCCCCCGAGGAATCCGAAGATCACCACGGACAGGGCTGCACCCGAGAAGCCGGGGTCACCCCAGGGGGCCTTCTTGAGCCACTCGAAGGTGCCGCGCGTGTAGCCGCGCAGCCGCTGGCCCATCTCGATGCCCGCGGGCACGGTGAAGCCGTGGACCATGCTGGCCAGCACGGCCAGGTACATGGCATAGCTGGTGTTCCAGATCTTCCACGCCGGTCCCATGCCGGGGTCGACGAGCAGGTGGTGCGCCGACGCCATCGAGATGAAGAGGATGTAGAGAGCGAAGGCCATGCGGCTGACCTTCTCGCTCACGACCACGCCCCCGACGGTGAGCGCGGCGAGCAGATACCAGACCGAGACCTGGGCGGCCACGTTGATCTGCTGGGACGAGTGTCCGAGACCCCACCAGACCATGCGGTAGACCTGGGGATCCACCTCCATGAGGTCCAGCGACCACAGCAGCGTGGGGATGTAGATGGCGGCCCCGTGGAGCAACGTGATCACCGCGATGATGGCCGCGGTCAGCGCGCCGAAGCTCACGAGGGGGATGGACCCCTCGTAGGTGCGCTCCCGCTTGGCCACGACGAGCGTGGCGAAGAAGAGGCACGTCACCACGAGGGCCCCCACCGCGAAGAGGATGATGCCCACGTAGTAGAGGGGGTCGGCCCGCAGCGGCGGATACGAGGTGAAGAGCACGTCGGCCTTCCCCTGCAGCACCATGGTGTTGACCACGACCATTCCGAGCACCATCAGGCCGAAGGCGAGCCAGCCCACCCGGGCCGCCGGCAAGCGCGATTTCAGGAGGATGGGGCCCGCGAAATAGAGGATGGCCATCTCGAAGAAGATGATGAAGAAGATGAGCATGTTCA
>Ga0070694_100003028_pt1 | contig 10010 bp, 14 predicted proteins | sample KBSK1251metaG_FD_65470 | JGI IMG/M metagenome (GOLD analysis project Ga0070694, IMG submission 65470) | Corn, switchgrass and miscanthus rhizosphere microbial communities from Kellogg Biological Station, Michigan, USA - KBS K1-25-1 metaG | ecosystem: Host-associated > Plants > Roots >... | reverse complement strand
CGCCTGCTACCAACGATCGCGGTGGACGACATCCTCGATGGCCCGGCGGTTCGGACGGTTCAACGGTCGGAGCGGACGGCCGGCGGGGAAGCCGAGCGCGATGAGGATCGCGCACTCCCGATCCTCGGGCACGCCGAGGATGCTGCGGGCGAGGTCCTGATCCCCGACCGAGGCGTGTCCGCTCCCGATCCCGAGGTCGGCCGCGGCGAGCATGATCGACATCGTCACCTGCCCGATGTCGTACTGGAGCGTGTCGCGCTCGTCCCGGTCCTCGGAGGTCGGCACCACGAGGACGATCGTCGCCGCGGACGCTCCGACGTGGGCCGCGTACCTCCATGTCCGCGCCAACTCACGGAGCCGATCGTGATCCGTGACGACGACGAAATCCCAGGCCTGTTGGTTCATCGAGGAGGGCGTTCGGCGCGCCGCCTCGAGGATCCGTCCGAGGTCGTCGTCGGGGATCGCCCGGTCCTCGTACCTCCGAACGTTCCTGCGAGCCCGGAGCGCGTCCCAGGTCTCCATGCCAAGACGATAGTCGGCTCAGTCCTCGGCGAGCAGCCCGTAGATCTTCTTGCGTGCGTCCGCCAGGATCTCGGCGGCGTGCTTTCGCTGGGCCTCCGAACCCGTTCGCGCGACCTGCATGGCCGCGGCCGCGAGCTGGCCCCCGGCCTCGCGGAGCTGCCCGAGCCCCTCGCCGAGCGGCCCGAACTCCCAGGGCTCGCCGGTCCCGCGCTCCCGGCGCTCCTCGAGCTCGGCCCGGCCCGCGTCGGTGATCGTGTAGACGCGCTTGCCGTCCCGCTCCTCGCTCGTGACGAGCCCCTCGTCCTCGAGCAGCTGCAGCGTCGGGTAGATCGATCCCGGGCTCGGCCTCCACGCCCCGCCGCTCCGCTGCTCGAGTTCGCGGATCAGGTCGTAGCCGTGCATCGGGTTGTCCGCCAGCAGCGAGAGCAGCGCGGTTCGGACGTCGCCTCGTCGCGCGCGTCGGCCTCCGCCCCACGGCGGGCCGGCGAACCAGGCTTTCTCCCAGTGCCGACCCCCGAAGGGGGAGTCGTGGTGGTGCGGGTGCCTCGGATGGCGCATATCGGCTCCTTTCGACCTCTCGTCAACGTGTCGCGATATATCGTAACACGGCGACGTTCGGTGGGCGAACGGGACACGATGCCCATCCGGAACCCATATCGAGGAAGTGATCGCGGACGTCACCGCGGCACCCCTCAGACGGGTGACCACGCCACGAAGTCCCCGTCGGCTACGAGGACCGCCGCGCGATCCGCCCGGGCGGATTGGATCCAGATCCCCTCCTCGCCGTCCTCGTTCGTCCCCGGGTAGGCGAACGCGCTGCTGTCGGGCGACCATAGGCTCATGCTCTGCGCGTATTGCTCGAAGTACTGCAGGTAGTCGACGGCGATCAGCTCGCTCGGCACGAAGCGCGGCGTGAGGAACGAGGACGTCCCGTCCCACACGCCCCAGCGGTACCAGAACTGCTCCGCGTCGGGAACGGCGTCCAGGAACAGCAAGCGCGACCCGTCCGGACTCCAGAAGAACGACGCGATGGCGTGATCCGTGATCTCGACCGTGTCCCCGGTACGGACGTCGATGACCGAGAGCGGGAGCGTGCGCTCGGGCTCCAGCACCTGGAACGCGATCCGATCACTCTCCGGGCTCACGACGAAGGCGATCAACCCGTCGTATGGGACGAGGGTCCGTTCCCTTTCGGCCTCGGCGCCCCGCGCGACGAGCCGCTGGTCGCCCGCGTCGATCGAGGCGTAGACGAGGGTGCGGCCGTCCGCGGTCCACACCGGCGCGGAGAAGGCGCCGGGTCGTTCGGCGACCGGAGTCGGCGAGCCGTCGAGGTCGAGCCGCTCGAGCCGGTCCTCGCCGACGTGGACGAGCAGCTCGTCGCCGTTCGGTCCCCACGAGAGGTACAACGGCCGCCCGGTGTCGAGCGGGGTACCCGCGCTCCGGCCGGCGACCTCCACGATGCCGAGCTCGATCGCCGCCTCGCTCGGCGACCCGAGGTAGGCGATCCGGGTCGAGGTCGGGTCCCACGACAGATAGAAGGGAACGACTGCCGTCCTGGCCTCGGTGGGCCTCCTCCCCTTGCCCGAGGACGTGGCGACCGCGGCCGAAAGCGAGCCCGCCTCCGCGATCTCGACGTGGACCCACCCGACGCTGCGACCGTCCGGTGACCACGTCGGTTGCCGGACCTGGCTCCGACCGACCTCGACCTCGTCGAGGACGAGCTCGCCCGAGCCGTCCGGATCCATCGTGACCAGGTCGCCCGTGGCGTTGACGATGGCGAGGCGACCGGGGAGGTCTGCGACCTCCGATGCGACGGTTGGGGTGGGGCCCTCCGAGGTGGCGTCGGTCGTAGGCGCCGCCGCCGACACGTCGATGTCGACGTCGGGCAGGTCCCGCCGCTCCGGCCCGGACGTGCACGAGGCGGCGAGGACGAGCACCAGCACCGCCACGGAGGCGCCTCGCCGGCATCCGCGCGCGCGACCGCCGACGCGTGCGCGCGAGGAGCCCATCTCGGCAGTCTCGAACGGGGCGCCGATCCTCGCAAGGCAGGGATCACCTCGGTGCGGCGTCCGCGCGAGGATCCGACTGCGGGAAACGCTTGCGAAGGTGCAAGATGGGAGGACGGAGGAGCGGGAAGGAGGCCGTCATGGAGGTCAACGACGTCATCTCGCAGGCGCGGGACACGCTCACCGTCAAGCGCGTGTTCGGCGAACCCTATGAGAGGAACGGCGTGACCGTGATCCCTGCCGCCCGGGTCCAGGGCGGTGCAGGCGGGGGAGGCGGGGAGGGCCCCGATGGCCAGGGCAAGGGCTCGGGAAGCGGTTTCGGCCTGAACGCCCGCCCGGTCGGGGCGTTCCTTATCCGGGGCGACGAGGTGATGTGGCGTCCCGCCGTCGATCTCAACAAGGTCATCCTCGGAGCCCAGGTCGTCGCCGTCGTCGCCCTGCTCACGATCCGGGCGATCGTCAAAACGCGGGCCAAGTCCAGCGCCTGAGCGCGCCTCTTCGGCTCCGGCGAATCAGAGATGACGCCCGTCCGAAAGCCGAAGGTCGACAAGTCGGGCCGTATCAGCGCCGGCATGCTGTTGTGGCGCGAGCGGGTGGGTCGCCTCGAGGTGCTGCTCGGTCACCCGGGGGGTCCGTATTTCGCGGGCAAGGACGCGGATCACTGGACCGTGCTGAAGGGCGAGGCGGATCCGGGCGAGGACCTGCTCGCGGTCGCCCGGCGCGAGTTCGAGGAGGAGACGGGACATCCGCCGCCGGCGGGTCCGACGATCGAGCTCGGCGAGATCCGCCAGAAGTCCGGCAAACGCGTCCTGGCCTGGGCCGTGGAGGGAGATCTCGACACGGCGACCGCCGTGAGCAACACGTTCGAGATGGAGTGGCCTCCCCGATCCGGACGCATGCGAGCGTTCCCCGAGATCGATCGCGTCGAGTGGTTCGGCCTGGACGATGCCCGCGAGAAGATCAAGGCCGCACAGGCCCCGTTCCTGGATCGGCTCGCGCGGATGCTGGCCGACGAACACCAACAGGCGCGATGACCTTCACTCGCTGGGAGCCGCATCCATCTCGATCACGCCGTAGACGGTGCCGTCCGGTGCCCGGAAGTGCGTCCAGGTGAGACCCACCTCGTCCGATCGAACGGGGCCGAGCAGGATCGGGACCCCGGCAGCGCGGAGCTCCTCGGTAGCTGCCGCCACGTCCTCGACCTGAAACTCCACCACCGGTCCGGTCGTGTAGTGGTCGTTCTGCGTGGGTCCGAACACCTCGGCGATGCTGCCGTCCGGCAGCCGGAAGGCCCACATGTCGTCACCACCGTGCATGGGCCGAAGCGCGAGGGTGCGCTCGAAGAAGTCAACCATGGCCGCGGGCTGGTCCGTTCGGGTCCCGACGAAGCCGATCTTGAGCACCTTCACGATCTACCTCCTTCCCGTCGAGCTCCACGTCTCGTTCACGGACAGACCTCGTGGCTTCGCCTGCATCCGGATGTAGGCGTCGACCCCGGCGACGCGGCGCTCGATGAAGCGGGGGATGAGCGGGGCCGCACGCAGCTCCCGGTCCTCGATCAGCTCCGGATCCACGAGCGCGACGTCGTGTCCCCTCGTGCGAAGCGAACAGCTCCCCGCGGCCAGGACGTTCTTCACCCAGTCGGCGTCGGCTCCGTAGGTGAGGAAGAACAGGTACGCGTCCCCACGACGGAACACGTTGACCGGCGTGCGATACACGCGCCCGCTCGTGCGGCCACGGTGCGTCACGACGGCGAACGTCGGGACCCACGCGGCGAGCGGGCGGATGACCGGATCGAGGAACTGCGTCGCGATACGACGGAAGCGCCAGGCACGCGTGCGGGCTTTCATCCGATCCCGGGTCCCGCTCAGCCGTCTCCCGCGGCCCAGGCGATCGCCTGCGCGCGCTCGGCGACCGGGAAGCGTTTCAGGTCGCCCGGGGTCATCCACCCGAACAGCGATGTCACGGTGATCATCCAGTCGAGGTCCGTGACGAGGGCGATCCGCTTCCACTTCGTGAGGTTCTTCATCCCGACCTTGAGGTCCTCCCACACCCCGCCGGCCGACATGCCGTCCCACTGCTCGAACACCAGGACGATCCGAACCTCGTCCCCCCGTTCCCACACCTCGCGGACGGCGGGCATCAGAACGTCGCGGTAGTCGGACGCCTGGATCTCGCCGGTCGCCTCGAACCCGAGGACACCCTCCGGCAGTTCCGCGATCGGCCGAAGCATGCAAGGAGCGTAGCATCGCCGGGTCAGGCGACCGGCGTCACATCGATCCGCCCAGTGTGGCGGCCACCTGGTCGAGAGTCTCGACCGTCGGACCGAGTTCGAAGGTGCTCGCGAGGCGCCGCGCCAGGCTCCTCACGTCGTCGAGCGGCATGGGATCCCAGGCGAACGGCGGCCCGGCGACCTCGCCCGACCCATCCGGCCAGGGCTCCCGCAATAATGCAAGTGCGATGGGCTTCTGCGCGTGGTTCATGAGCGGGACCATCGCGCCGTCGACCAAGGGACCATGGTTTTCGGAGCGCCAGACCCGCTCCATCACGTCCAGCTGGAGTGAGTAACACGCGTCGAAGAGCCGGGACAGGTCGCGGAGCTCGCCATTCGGCAGGTCGCCCGACGACGGATCGACACGCATCGGATGCACGTCGCCGATGGGGGTTCGGCCCTCGACGATGTCGAGGAACCGCCAGTAGTGGGCTCGCTCGGGGGCACCCTGAAATCCGAAGGGCTCGAGCTCGAGATGGGCGAGGCGGTCTCGTTCGAACCCAACGGGCGCGAACGCCGAGGTATGGGTCCCCTCCCCCTGCTCGATGATCTCCTCGATCGCCAGCAGAGCGGAATCCAGGTCGGTGACGGCGAAGAGCGCGCCTCCGCCGTGGCCCGCGTAACCCTCCGTCACCTGTCTTCGGATGTCCCCGATGAAGATCTCGCTTCCCAAGCGAGCCAGCGCGACGACGATCGCCTCGTAGAACTGCGCCAGCGTGTCATACGCGTCGGCCTCAGGCCGCGAGCCCGGCTCGGCGGGCTGTTCGATCCGCAGGAAGACATCGCGTACGAGCTCGACCGACGCCGGCGCCAGATGCAGGATCAGCGGCCGGCGCGGGGTGTGGTGAGGCATCGGCTCCGGATAGCGAGGCACGCTGGTGCCCGTGAACCGTGGTGATCCGCCGACCGCGGTGAGAAGGTTGGCGGCGAGCGCGGCATGCAGCATCTCCTCGCGGACCACGTACTTGATCGAGGTGGCGGCCGGAGAGTCCGGATCCATCACGCTCCAGAAGGCGTACTCGTACGGCGGGATCGTTGCGTGCTCGACCTCGATCGCCCACTGGAGGTGGCGGCGGAGATCCACGACGTCCGTGATGGGCGCGACCATCGCCATCGAATCATCGAGATTCGGCTCCCAACGTGCAATCGCGAGCGAGCCGGCGTGATGGGCGGGTGGCCTTCGGACTCCCGATGACGGTAGGGTGAGGGGCCGAGACAGGAGGTGACGATGAAGAAGCTCCTGATTGGGCTGCTGATCCTGGGTGGAGTGGTCGCCGCCATCGCCGTCATCAAGAGACGCTCGGGATCGGGCGTCGACGAATGGGACTCGTTCGCCGCCGACGACGTGTACGGGCGGGCGTCCACGACCACCGCGAAAGCCACCGACGCCGTGAAGGACGCTGCCGTGAAGGCCAGCGACGCCGCGAAGGACGCTGCCTCAACAGCCACGAAGGCTGCGAAGGACGCGACCGCGAAGGTCACCGACGCCGCGAAGGAGGCCGCCGCGAAGGCAACCGATGCTGCCAAGGACGCCTGAGCAGGTCGACCCGAAGGAGGCCCGCATGTCCCATCAAGCCGCCGCCCGCCGGGCGGGTCCTGTCTACTGGATCAGCCGCGCGGTCATCGTGTTCGTCTACGCCTTCGCGATCGCGTGCATCGTCATCCTCGCGATGGCGTTCTTCCTCCAGCTCTTCAACGCGAACACGACGGCGCCATTCGTCGATTGGGTCTACCGGGCGGCCAGAAGGATCATGCAGCCCTTCCGCGGGATCTTCCCCTCGGTCGAGGGCGAACAGGGCTCGGTCTTCGATGTCTCGATGCTCTTCGCCATGTTCATGTACGGGCTCCTCGCGCTGGCTGCGCACGGCCTGATCGATTGGATCGACCGGAGGATCGCGGCCAAGCGATACGAGGCGATGTGGCAGCCCGCCGCCGCACCGGCCCCGAGCCAGGGTGTCGTGACGATCCCGACCGCTGCTCCGCCTGCGACGACGCCGGCCGCGTCTTCGACCGCTCCCGCGGTCGCCGCGCCGCCGCCGACGCCGCCTCCGTCCGGATAGGACCGCCTCGGCTACCTCGCCGACGAACGACGATCTCGGCGAGCTGCTCCGGCGCGCCGCTCGCGAGGAGACCGACCACCGCCGCAGGGCGCTGGAGCGAGCATCGAGGGCCTCGCGGTTCTGGCCGGAGGAGGCGGGCGAGGTCGCGGGGTCCGGGCGCCCGCTCACGGAGCTTCGTGCCGTCGGGCCGTGGGTCGCCGGACGGATCGAGGCGTGGCTCGAGGATCCTCCCGCGAGCTTCGAGCCGGACGAGACGCGCCGGGGCTTCCTAACGTACGCGGAGGTCCGCCGGGGGCTCGACGACGACCCCGCGTGGGAGGCGACCCCGTGCGCCGACCTCCAGATGCATACCACGTGGAGCGACGGCACCCTCCCTCTCGAGGAGATGGTCGGAGCCGCGAGATCCCTGGGGCGGCCGTTCGTGGCCGTCACCGACCATTCGCAGGCGCTCGCGATCGCGAACGGCATGACCCCCGCCGAGCTCGCCGAGCAGGCGCGCGCGATCGACGCGTTGAACGTCGGGTTCGAGGCGGACGGGGATGCGTTCCGTGTGCTCCGCTCGATGGAGGTCGACCTGTTCCCCGACGGCACGCTCGACATGGACGAGGACTCGCTCGCGAGCCTGGACCTGGTGCTGGGCGCGTTCCACTCCGAGCTGCGGTCGAAGGACGACCAGACCGACCGCTACCTCGCCGCCCTCAGGCAGCCGCATCTGCACGTGCTCGCCCATCCGAAGGCTCGGATGTACGGGCGGCGGGTCGGCCTGGTCGCCGACTGGCGCCGGGTGTTCGCCGAGGCCGCAACGTTGGGGAAGGCGCTGGAGCTCGACGCGACGGTGTGGCGGCAGGATCTGAACGTCGACCTTGCGACCCTCGCCCGCCAGGAGGGCGTCGAGTGGTTCACGATCGGGAGCGACGCGCACGCGGCGCGGGAGCTCGAGCTGCTACCGTTCGGGATGGCGATCGCCGCGCTCGCCGGGATCCCCCGCGAGCGCATCCTCAACTACCAACCGCTGGATTTCGTTCGTCGATGGGTGCTGGATCCGAGGAGCACGTGAGGAACGGGCTTCGCATCGTCGTGATCCCCTTCGTGATCGTAGGACTGCTCGCGACCGCGTGCACCGAGGAATCACGAGATGAGATCCGCGAGGCGCTGCCGAGCGTCAGCGGACTGCCGAGCGCGATCCCGAACCCGAGCGTGTCCGAAGGCTCGACGGGTGGGGGGCCCGGCGAACCCACCGAGCCGACCGGTGGCGGGCCCGGCGAACCTACCGTGCCGACCGGTGGCGGGCCCGAGGAGTCCACCGAACCGACGGGGCCGACCGGTCCGGTCGAGACTCCCACCGAGGAGCCTGTGGAGCCAGGGACGCAGACGCCCAGCGCCGAACCGACCCAGGGCCCGGGTCCCGGACAGGGGACGCTGATCCTGGCGATCATCGGCATCCTCGAGCGACTCGGCGAGCAACCACCGGCCAGCGAGCAGCCTTCACCGACCCAGACCACAAAGCCCGAGCCCGAGCCGGCCACGGGCCCCGAAGGCGAGACCGCCACGGGACCGACCGGGGAAGCGACCGGCGTCACGAGCGTCGCGGGGCCGATCGAGGCGACGGGGACGACCGGTTCGGCTGATGACGCTTCCGTCGACGTGGTGCAGGCCGCGGCATCGAGCACGACGGACAGCCCGGCCTGGGTGTTGGTCGTCTTCCTCGCGATACTCGGAGGTGTCCTCTGGTACCTGTGGTGGCGAGGCCGCCGCGGGCGAGCTCATCATGGTTGAGTGGCTCCGAGGTGGATCGCCCACGAACGCCCGTCCTCACGCGCGTGAGAGGTCTCGGTAGAAGAATCTCTCGTCCGCGAGCGATATCGAAATCGGCATCGGCTCGCAGGGGAAACGCACGAGGAACCAACGCACCTCGTCAGCGAGACTTTGGCTTCGCCTCCGACCTGGCCTTCTCTTCGTCCTCCGTCGTCTCCACGGCATGCTCGGCCGCCGCCGCGGCCTTGAGCACCGCGATGGCCAACATCCTCGTCATGCCGGCTGCCATCTGCACCATCCCGCCGAGGACGCGAAGCGCTCCGCGCATCGCGTCGAGGACGGCCTCCCCCATCTGGGAGTCCTGAGGCTCGGGCTCGTTCTGTTCCATCGGCTGATCCTGCCACGATCCCGTCCTGTTCGGGCACGCGGAAGGAGCTTTGTCCGCCGATCGAGAGGTAGGGAGCCTGAACTGCACGCTCGCGGCTGATTCAGCGATCCAGCAGAGGCTCGAGCCACTCCGGCGCGACCCGCCCCTCGAGCCTCACGAACGGCGGTTCGAGCTCGGGCACTCGCTCGAGGGTGGCGGCTGCCTCCTCGATCGGGATGGTGGTGCTGCGGCCCTCCGCCTCGATCTGCATCGGAAGGAGACGCACGTCACCCGCCGTACACACGCCCGTTGCCTCCCGCCGACGCAGGGCGAAGGCCATCGCCGCATCGATCGTCGACTGGTCGTCGAGCGGCTCGTACCACGTCGCGAAACGGCGTTCCTCGCCCGCCCTCCAGAGGTTCCTGGCGACGGCCTTGATCAACATGAGTCCGACATCCTGCGCGCGGACCTCCTCGACGAGCGCCTCGAAGTCGTGCAGGTACTCCGGATAGCGAGTGAGCCGGTAGTTGTAGGGAGTGAGGACCGTGTCGAAACGGAATCGTCGCAGCGCCTCCAGATGCACCGCGGGCGCCCTCATCCCGTGGCCGGTGATGCCGATCGCGGTGACGAGCCCTTCCTCACGGGCGCGGATCGCACCCTCGAGCGCCCCGCCGGATGCCGTTCGCCGGTCGAGATCGTCGAGGGCCCCGACGGAGTGGAGCTGCACGAGGTCCACCCGGGTGACCTGCAGCCGTTCGATCGAGCGGCGGATGCTGTCGAACGCCCCCGTTGCCGTCGGGTCTCCCGTCTTGGTCGCCAGGAAGATCCGATCACGGATCGTGGGCATCCACGCTCCGAGCCTCAGCTCCGAGTCGCCGTAGTCCGCCGCCGTGTCGAAGTGATTGATGCCCGACTCCAGCGCAAGCCGGATCGAACGATCGGCGACCTCCTGCGTGACCTGGGAGAGGGCCGCCCCCCCGTAGATCAGCACGCTGCTCATGTGGCCAAGGCGCCCGAGTCTGCGCTGC
>Ga0070694_100003027_pt1 | contig 10010 bp, 9 predicted proteins | sample KBSK1251metaG_FD_65470 | JGI IMG/M metagenome (GOLD analysis project Ga0070694, IMG submission 65470) | Corn, switchgrass and miscanthus rhizosphere microbial communities from Kellogg Biological Station, Michigan, USA - KBS K1-25-1 metaG | ecosystem: Host-associated > Plants > Roots >... | reverse complement strand
GCCTACGCCGGTGCGGTCGGCCACCTTCTGCTTGAGCAGGTCGAGCGCCGAGCTTCTTCGCGTTCCGAGCTGCGTAGCCCCGGCCTTGGCATCGCGTTCGCGTTCGAACGCCTGCCGTCGCTTCTCCTCGGCCTCCGCCCAGCGCAGGATCTCGTCCTCCTTGCGCTGCCGCTCCTCGGCCTCGGCGCGCAACGCTTCCTGTTGCCTGCTCTCCAGACCCTTGGCAAAGACGTCGAGGTCATCGATCAGCGTGGCCGTGGCGGCTTCGTTCAGGAGAGGCCGCGGCACGGTGCTGGTAGCGAGGACGGTCTTGCCATAATCCGTCGCGGAGGTCGATGCCACGCCCGCACTCGCCTTGTAGTTGCGCAAGTCGCTCGCCATCTCGCCCGCGCGCTGGTAGCGCCTGTCCTGCGACTTCGCGAGCGCCCGGTCGAGGATCCTGTCGAAGATCGCGGGAATCTGCGTGTCGATACTTGTCACCGGCGTGTGCGCTTCACTCGCGATCCGGTGCATGACCGCGAACACGGTGTTGTCGCCTGCGCGCTCAAAGGGCGTGCGCCGCACCAGCATCTCATAGAGCACTACGCCGAGCGAGAAGATGTCCGAACGCGGATCGACGGACTGTCCGGTGACCGCCTCGGGCGACATGTACTTGGGCGAGCCGAGCGCCGATCCGGTCTGCGTCATCGATGAGGATGCCACGTGCGCGACGCCGAAATCGGTCAGCTTCGCGTGCCAGTCCGACGACACCATGATGTTCGCCGGCTTGACGTCACGATGCGTGATCTTGAAGCGCTGTGCGAGATCCAGCCCGTCGGCGACCTGCGCCACCAGGTCCGTGATGGTGTCGATCGGCAGGCGATCCGTTTCGCGCAGGATCTGCTGCAGGGACTTGCCTTCGAGCAGTTCCATCGCGATGTAGGCGATGCCGTCGTGCTCGCCGACGTCGTAGATGGTGACGATGTTCGGATGATTGAGCCGGCCCGCCGAGCGCGCCTCGCGCAGGAAGCGCTCGCGGATTTCGCCCATGATCTCCGGCGGCAGGTTCGGCAGCAGCGTCTTGATGGCGACGTCGCGCTCGATCAGGGGATCGACGGCGCGGTGCACGGCGCCCATCGCCCCGCGGCCGAGCTCACCGACGATCACATAACGGCCGAATTGCGTCTGTTCCAAGGCCTAGATCGGGTCCCAGGAAAAAACGTCCTGCGAGCGCTCGAGCGCGTAGAACTGGGCGCGCATGGCGGGGATTGCCTGCGCGGCGATGGTTTCGGGCGTCCAGCCCTCGGCGCGGTGCACCGAGCGCATGGGGCGGCTCTGCGACATGAGGAAGATCTCGTTGGCACGCACGGCGAATATCTGCCCGCTCACGTCCTGCGAGGCGTCGCTGGCCAGATAGACCGCGAGCGGCGCAATTTTGGCCGTTTCCATGCGCTTGATCTTCTCCAGGCGCGCCTGCTGGTCAGGCGTATCGGCGGGAATCGTGCCGATCATCCGGCTCCAGGCGAACGGCGAAATGCAGTTCGAGGTCACCTGGTATTTGGCCATGTCCAGCGCCATCGACTTGGAGAGCGCGGCAATGCCGAGCTTGGCGGCGGCGTAGTTAGCCTGGCCGAAATTGCCCACCAGGCCGGAGGTCGAGGTCATGTTGATGTAGCGGCCCGAGTTCTGAGCCTTGAAGTAGGGCGCCGCGGCCCGCGAGACGTAGAAGCAGCCGTTCAGGTGAACGTCGATCACCGCCTTCCATTCCTCTACCGACATGTTGAAGAAGAAACGGTCGCGAAGGATGCCCGCGTTGTTGACCACGACGTCGATCCTGCCGTAGGCATCGATGGCAGTCTTGACGATGCGGCTGGCCGCCTCCCACTCCGCGACGCTATCCATGTTCGCCACTGCGGTGCCACCGTTGGCCTTGATCTCCGCGACTACCTTCTGCGCCGGGCCCGCGTCCTTGCCTTCTCCCGCTACCGAGGCGCCGATGTCGTTGACAACGACCTTGGCGCCCCTGGCAGCCATCGCGAGCGCGAAGTCGCGCCCGATGCCGCCGCCGGCTCCTGTGACGACCACCACCTTGTCCTTGAGCATCGCCTGCATGTTAGTGTTTTTCCTTCCTCCGCTTGTTGCCCGCGGAAACACCGCCGCTCATCGTGACCCGCATGGCGTCTTCGCGCGACATGTCCAGCGGCTCGACCAGCGCCTTCGGCAGGTAAACCGTGTATCCGCCGATGCCGTAGCTCATCGGCAGATAGACGCCGATGAGCTTGTCGGCTGCCGCCTTCCCCGGCAAGCCCAAGGGCTCCTCCGTCGTGACGAAGCCGATGAGCCGCATCTCCTGGATGCGCACCGCAACGACCTTGCTGAATCCCTTCTGCGACTCCCCCGACATGAAGATGGCGACATCGCGGATGCTGAGGTAGATGCTCTTCACCACCGGGACGCGGGCAAGCAGGGAGTCAGCGTATCCCAGCAGCAGCCGGGCGATCCTCGCGTTCACGAGGATGCCGGCGGCAAAGATCAGTGCGATGCCGAGCACGATCCCGAGCCCGCGCCAATACGCCAGGTCCGGCAGCAGGTAACGGATGATCGCGCCAAGATAATCCTCGGTCGCCATGCCAAACCATGCCAGCAACGCCGCCGTCATGGTGACGGGGAGCACGACGATCATGCCCCGGAGAAACACGCCGGAGAGCATTTTCCCCGCTGCCCTGAGCATGTTCTTAATTGCGAAACGACGCGTCGCGGCGATCGAGCATGCGTAGCATTGCCGGCCACTCCAGCTCGGTGATCTTGCGGCGCTGGCCAGGCTTATAGCGGTCGTTGGTGACCGCCACAGTTTTCGGGTCGGGATGATTGAGCTCGGTATTGCAGGCCATCGCCATCATCTGCGCCTGGCACGCCTTTTCCAGCCAGTGCATGGTGACGAAGGCTTCGCAGACGGTGCCGCCGGCGGTGAGCAGTCCATGGTTGCGCAGGATCAGTGCCGCGCCGCTGCCCAGGTCGCGCACCAGGCGCTGCTGCTCGTCGAGATCCACCGCCGGGCCCTCATAGTCGTGATAACCGATCTGGCCGAAGAACATCGCATTCTGGGTCAGCGGCAGCAGGCCGCATTTGAGCGCCGAAACCGCCATGCCGGCGGGCGAGTGGGTGTGGATCACGCAATCCACGTCGTGGCGCGCCTTGTGGACTGCGCTGTGGATGACGAAGCCCGCGAGATTGACGCCCAGGCCGGTGCCCGAGTCGAGCACCAGCTTGCCGTCGAAGTCGATCTTGATCAGGCTCGACGCGGTCACTTCCTCGTAGGCGTAGCCGTAGGGATTGATGAGGAAATGGCCGTCCTCGCCAGGCACGCGCCCGGAGATGTGGTTGTAGACCAGATCGTTCATCCCGAACAGCGCCACCAGCCGGTAGCAGGCCGCGATGTCCACACGCATCGCCCACTCTTCGCGGCTGACTCTGTTTTGCAAGGAAACGGCTTTTGCCTGCGAAAGATCGCTCATGAGGAGTCCCCCGGATGCAGGGAATTGTCGCACGCCGGGCTATAATCCGGCGCTCGTAAACCCCCGACAATTTCTTCCGCTCAGCATCCATGAAAGTTCTGGTCAGCGTCAAGCGCGTGGTCGATTTCAACGTCAAGGTGCGCGTCAAGGCCGACGGCAGCGGCGTCGAGACCGCCAATGTCAAGATGTCCATGAATCCTTTCGACGAAATCGCGCTCGAGGAGGCGGTGCGTCTCAAGGAGGCGGGCGTGGCGACGGAAATCATTGCCGTGTCCTGCGGCGTGCAGGCCTGCCAGGAGACGCTGCGGACCGCGCTCGCAATCGGCGCGGATCGCGCGATCCTGGTCGAAAGCAACGAGGAGCTGCAGCCCCTCGCGGTGGCGAAACTCCTCAAAGCGATCTGCCAGAAGGAAGCCCCGCAGCTTGTCATCCTGGGCAAGCAGGCGATCGATGACGATTCCAACCAGACTGGACAGATGCTTGCCGCCCTGTTGGGCTGGTCGCAGGCTACCTTTGCTTCAAAAATGGTATTGGAAAAGGAAAAGGCAACAGTCACTCGCGAAGTGGACGGCGGCCTGGAGACGGTTTCCATCAAGCTGCCGGCGATCGTGACCACCGACCTGCGCCTGAACGAGCCGCGCTACGTCACGCTGCCCAACATCATGAAGGCGAAGAAAAAGCCTCTCGAAACGCTCAAACCCGATGCGCTGGGCGTCGATGTCGCGCCGCGCCTGCAGACGCTCAAGGTGCTGGAGCCTGCCAAGCGCAAGGCGGGCGTGAAGCTGCCCGACGCGAAGGCGCTGGTGGATAAGCTGCGCAACGAAGCCAAGGTGATCTGACCATGGCGATCCTGGTGATTGCGGAGCACGACCACGGCACCCTCAAGGGCGCGACGCTCAACACGGTGGCGGCGGCGCAGAAGATCGGCGGCGATATCCACGTCCTTGTCGCCGGGCACAAGGCAGAGGGTGCGGCGAAGGCCGCGGCGCAGATTGCCGGCGTCGCCAAGGTGCTCAGCGCCGACGCGCCGCAGCTGGGCGAGTTTCTTGCCGAGAACGTCGCCGCGCTGGTGGTTTCGCTCGCGAGGAATTACTCGCACATCCTCGCTCCCGCAACCTCCAACGGCAAGGACGTGACGCCGCGCGTCGCCGCGCTGCTCGACGTGCAGCAGATCTCCGAAATCATCGCGGTCGAAGCTGCCGACACCTTCGTGCGCCCGATCTACGCCGGCAATGCGCTCGCGACCGTGAAGTCGAAGGATCCGATCAAGGTCATCACGGTGCGCACGACGGGATTTGATGCCGTAGCGTCTACCGGGGGAAGTGCGTCAATCGAAAAGGTGGATCCTCCTGCCGACAGCGGGCTTTCCAGTTTCGTCAGCCGCGAAGTCTCCAAGTCGGAGCGCCCCGAACTCACTGCGGCGAAAATCGTCGTCTCGGGCGGCCGCGGCATGGGCTCGGGTGAGAACTTCAAGCTGCTCGAGCCCCTGGCCGACAAGCTGAATGCCGCGATGGGCGCTTCGCGCGCGGCAGTGGATGCCGGTTTCGTGCCGAACGACTGGCAGGTGGGGCAGACCGGAAAAATCGTCGCGCCGGAGCTTTACGTGGCGATCGGTATTTCCGGCGCGATCCAGCACCTGGCGGGGATGAAGGACAGCCGCGTCATTGTCGCGATCAACAAGGACGAGGAGGCGCCGATCTTCCAGGTTGCCGACTACGGCATCGTCGGCGACCTGTTCAAGGTCGTGCCCGAGCTGGTCGAGGAATTGAAGAAATAGCCCAGCCAGGATGAGCGCCTACACGGCCCCCCTGAAGGACATGCGGTTCGTGCTGACCGAGCTGGCCGGGCTGGCGGCGGTCGCCACGCTCCCCGGTTACCAGGATGCAACGCCGGATACGGCCGATGCAATCCTCGAGGAAGCTGCTAAGTTTGCGTCGGAAGTCCTTGATCCATTAAATTATTCTGGTGACCAAGAAGGCTCCCAATGGAAGGACGGCGCGGTCACGACGCCGAAGGGTTTCAAGGAGGCCTACAAGCTGTACTGCGAGGGGGGCTGGAGTGCGCTCTCGCTCGAACCGGAGTGGGGTGGGCAGGGCCTGCCCAAGCTGCTTTCCACGCCGGTGACCGAGATGATCACCTCGGCGAACATGTCGTTTTCGCTTTGCCCGATGCTCACCCAGGGTGCGATCGAGGCGATGCTGCTCTCCGGCACCGAACAACTGAAGAAGACGTTCCTGCCGAAGATGTTCGACGGCAGCTGGACCGGGACCATGAACCTCACCGAACCGCAGGCAGGTTCGGATCTCGCGCTGGTGCGCACGAAGGCCGTTCCCAAGGGCGACCATTATCTGGTCTCGGGCCAGAAGATCTTCATCACCTTCGGCGAGCACGACATGACCGACAACATCGTGCACCTGGTGCTGGCGCGCACGCCGGATGCGCCCGAGGGCGTGAGGGGAATTTCGCTCTTCATCGTGCCGAAATTCCTAGTGAAGCCGGATGGTTCACCCGGCGCGCGCAATGCGGCGACCTGCGCCTCCATCGAGCACAAATTGGGTATCCACGCGAGTCCCACCGCGGTGATGGTGTTCGAGAATGCGGTCGGCTACCTGGTGGGCGAGGAGAACAAGGGCCTCGCCTACATGTTCATCATGATGAACGCAGCCAGATTCGGCGTCGGGATGCAGGGCGTATCCATCGCCGAGCGCGCGTTCCAGCGGGCGCTCGCGTACGCGAGGGACCGCGTGCAGGGGCGCGACCTGGTCGAGGGCACGAAGGCGGTGCCGATCATCCGCCATCCTGACGTGCGGCGCATGCTGATGCTGATGAAAGCGCAGACCGAGGCGATGCGCGCGCTGGCCTACGTGGTCGCTGCGGCAGTTGATTTTTCAAATAAAAGTGAAAATAAAGAAGAGCGAATGCGGCATCAAGCCTTCGTCGACCTGATGATCCCGGTGGTGAAAGGCTGGAGCACGGAAACCGGCATCGACGTGGCCTCGCTCGGCGTGCAGGTGCACGGCGGCATGGGTTTCATCGAGGAAACCGGCGCCGCGCAGCACCTGCGCGATGCGCGCATCACGACAATTTATGAAGGCACGACAGGCATCCAGGCGAACGACCTGGTCGGGCGCAAGATCGCGCGCGAGGGCGGCGTCACGATAAAGGCTTGGCTCTCCGTCGTGAGCACCTTTGAAAACAAAGAGCTTTCGAAATCACAAAACTCGGACGTCCAGGTGATCCGGCAGCGCCTTGCGGCGGGCGTGCAGGCTGTTGCCGAGAGCGTGGATTTCATTCTCGCCAATGCCGGCAAGGATCCCAATGCGGCGTTCTCTGGCGCCGTGCCGTTCCTCAAGCTGGTGGGGATTGTCGCCGGCGGCTGGCAGATGGCGCGCGCGGCCTTGGTGTCTGAAAAAAAGCTTTTGGACAAAACGAATGATCAAAGCTTTTATTCTGCAAAGATTTCGACTGCGCGCTTCTACGCCGATCAAATGCTGGCGCAAGCTCCCGGACTCGCGGTCACAGTGGTGAGTGGCGCCGCCTCGGTCATGGCGCTACCCGAGGACCAGTTTTTCGCTGCCTAGCGCAGGGAAAAGGTAGCGCGAGTGACGGTCGGGTCGCCCGGGATGCGGCCCAGCGCAAATCCGAGCTTGCGGCACAAATCGAGCATGTGCTGGTTGGTCGACAGCACATCGCCGTAGATTCGCTCCAGGCTGCGGCTGCGCGCCACGGCGACGAGTTTTTCCAGCATCCTGCGGCCGATGCCGCGCCCCTGCCAGGTATCCGCAATCACGAGCGCAAATTCGCAGCCGCGACCATCGGCCTCCAGCACGTAGCGCGCGACGCCGATCAGGACTTCGCGGCCATCGAGCATCAGCGCTGCGGCGAGCGCCATGTCACGGGAGAAGTCGACCGTGGTCAGGCGCGCCAGGTACTCGGGCGTGATCTGGATCATGCCGCCGAGCAGCCGGTTGTGGCGGCTCTCGGGCGACAGGCCGCGCAGGAAGCTGCCCTCGATGTCGATGTCCTCGCGCCGCAGCGCGCGCAGGACGACCGACTGGCCGACGATCGGCTCGAACGACTCGGTCAGCTCGTCGGGCTTCAGAACTTGATCTTGCCGGTCAGGATGTCCTTCCACATCACCCAGTCGCCGACGAAGCTCCAGCGCGGGTAAGTAAAGGTGGCGGGGCGGTTGTGCTCGAAGAAAAAGTGGCCTACCCAGGCCCAGGCGTAGCCCTGCACGATGCCGACCAGCAGCCACCAGAAATTCAGCGTCGCGAATGCATGCAGCAAACAAATGAGGCCGATGCTGGTGCCGATGAAGTGCAGCCTGCGGCAGGTGCGGTTGGCGTGCTCGCCGAGATAGAAAGGATAGAACTCCTCGAAAGTCTTCATGGTCACATGTTCGGATAGTTGGGCCCGCCGCCGCCTTCGGGCGTAATCCACACGATATTCTGCGTGGGATCCTTGATGTCGCAGGTCTTGCAGTGGACGCAGTTTTGCGCGTTGATTTGAAGTTTGGGTTTTGAATCTGTATCAATGAATTCATAAACCCCGGCGGGGCAATAGCGTTGCTCCGGACCGGCGTATTGCTCCAGATTGATGCTGACCGGCACGGACGCGTCCTTCAGCGTCAGGTGCACCGGCTGGTCTTCGCCGTGGTTGGTACTGGAAAACGAGACGCTGGTGAGCCGGTCGAAGCTGATCACGCCATCGGGTTTGGGGTATTTGATTTCCTTTACCTGATCTTTCTTAAGTAATGTCTCGTGATCGGCATGCGCATGGTGCAGAGTCCACGGTGCTTTGCCGCCGAACACGATCTGGTCGATGCCGACCATCAGCGAGCCGGTGTAGAGGCCCTTCGACATCCAGGGCTTGAAATTGCGCGCCCGGTAAAGTTCGTCGAACAGCCAGCTTTGCCGGAAGGCTTCAGGGTAGGCCGTCAACGCATCGGCCGCGCGGCCTGAGTCCAGCGCAGCGTGCGCCGCCTCGGCGGCAAGCATGCCGGACTTGATCGCGCAGTGGCTGCCCTTGATGCGCGAGGCATTGAGGAAGCCCGCATCGTCGCCGATCAGGCAGCCGCCGGCGAATACGAGCTCGGGCAGCGATTGCAGGCCGCCGGCCGCAATTGCCCTCGCGCCGTACGCGACGCGCTTGCCCCCTTCCAGGAAGCTGCGGATCGCCGGATGCGTCTTGTAGCGCTGGAATTCCTCGTAGGGGCTGAGGTAGGGGTTGGTGTAGCCCAGCCCGACGACAAATCCCACCGCGGCCTGATTGTTTTCGAGGTGATACAGAAAGGAGCCGCCGTAGGTGTCGTTGCCGAGCGGCCAGCCCGCGGTGTGGACGACCAGGCCCGGCTGGTGGTTCCCGGGCGCCAGGTCCCAGAGTTCCTTCAGGCCGATGCCATAGACCTGGGGGTCGGAGCCGCGCCGCAGTTCGAACCTGGCCTCGAGGTCCTTGCCCAGGTTGCCGCGGCAGCCCTCGGCGAAAAACGTGTATTTCGCGAGCAATTCGATGCCGGGCTGGTAGGCCCCGGTGTGTTCGCCCTTGCGGCTCACGCCCATGTCGCCCGTCGCGACGCCCTTGACCGCGCCCTTGTCGTCGTAAAGAACTTCGGCAGCGGCGAAGCCTGGAAAAATTTCCACGCCCAGCGCCTCGGCCTGCTGGCCCAGCCAGCGCGCCACATTGCCAAGGCTGATGACGTAGTTGCCGTGGTTCCGGAAGCAGGCCGGAAGGAGGAAGTTGGGTGTCCGGAAAGATTTGTCTTTTGATAAAAAGAGGAACCTGTCTTCCAGAACAGGCACATTCAGCGGCGCGCCTTTCTCCTTCCAGTCGGGAAAAAGCTCGGCCATCGCGCGCGGATCCATCACGGCGCCGGAGAGGATGTGGGCGCCGATTTCGGAGCCTTTTTCGATCAGGCACACCGAACGTTCGGCGGAGAGTTGCTTGAGGCGGATCGCCGCGGCGAGGCCCGCGGGGCCGCCGCCGACCACAACGACGTCGTACTGCATCGATTCGCGCGCCATGGCGGGATTATAGAATGCAGCCTTGGAGGTCCCACCTTTATGAAAAAAGTCCACTCGAATGCCACCGCCGCGCTGCAGGGGCTCTTGCACGACAACATGACGATCGCGGCCGGTGGCTTCGGCCTCTGCGGCATTCCCGAGAACCTCATCCAGGCACTGGTGGACAGCGGCGTTAAGGGACTGACCATCGTCGGCAACAATGCCGGCGTGGACGATTTCGGCATGGGCCTGCTGCTCAAGAGCCGTCAGGTAAAGAAGGTGATCGCGTCATACGTCGGCGAGAACAAGGAGTTCGAGCGCCAGGTGCTCGCGGGCGAGCTTGAACTGCAGCTTACGCCGCAGGGGACGCTTGCGGAGAAATTGCGCGCCGGCGGGGCGGGAATCCCCGGCTTCTATACGCGCACCGCGGCGGGGACGAAACTCGCTGAGGGCAAGGAGACCAAGGTTTTCGATGGCAAGGAGTACGTGCTCGAGGAGGCGATCCGCTCCGACC
>Ga0070694_100003026_pt1 | contig 10015 bp, 7 predicted proteins | sample KBSK1251metaG_FD_65470 | JGI IMG/M metagenome (GOLD analysis project Ga0070694, IMG submission 65470) | Corn, switchgrass and miscanthus rhizosphere microbial communities from Kellogg Biological Station, Michigan, USA - KBS K1-25-1 metaG | ecosystem: Host-associated > Plants > Roots >... | reverse complement strand
CCCCGCTGGTCGCCGGACGGCCGCACGGTCGCCTTCGTCTCCGACCGCGGCGGGTCGTCGCAGATCTGGATGATCGATCCGGCCGGCGGGGAGGCCCGGCAGTCCAGCGACTTCCCGGTCGACGTGGACAATCCGCAATGGTCGCCCGACGGGAAGAAGCTCGCCTTCTCGGCGGAGGTCTATCCCGACTGCCCCGATCTCTCCTGCACCGCCAAGCGCGACCGGGAGGCGGATGCCGACCCGGTGAAGGCGCGGGTATACACCAGCCTCCCGTTCCGGCACTGGGACACCTGGGAGGACGGCAAGCGCAGCCACATCTTCGTCTGGTCCCTCGGCGGAGCGGCTCCGATCGACGTCATGAAGGGAGCCGACGCCGACAGCCCGCCCAAGCCGTTCGGCGGCGCGGAGGAGTTCGCCTGGTCCCCCGACGGCCGGTCGATCGCCTTCACCGCCAAGATGGCCGCCAACCCCGCCTGGTCGACCGATCTCAACATCCACCTCGCCGCCGCCGACGGCGGCGGCTTCCGCTGCCTGACCTGCGCCAACGAGGCGCAGGACTCGCAGCCGGCGTTCTCGCCCGACGGCCGGACGATCGCCTACCTGGCGATGGCCCGTCCGATGTTCGAGGCCGATCGCCAGCGCGTCGCCCTGTTCGACCTGGCCTCTGGAAAAAGCCGGTCGCTGACCGAGCCATGGGACCGATCGGCCGAATCGGTGGCGTGGTCGAAGGACGGCAGGCGGCTGTTCGTCGCCGCGGAAGAGGAGGCGCGCCGGAAGATCTTCTCCGTCGACGCGGCGCGCGGCACGGTCGCGGTCGTGGCCGGCGATCACTTCAACAGCGACGTGGCGGTGGCTTCACAGGGCCGGCTGGTCTTCACGCAGGACTCCCTGGTGTCCCCCGCCGAGATCCACTCCTGCCGGCTGGACGGCGGCGACGCGCGGGCCCTGACGCGCGTCAACGCGCCCCGCCTGGCGCTTCTCGGCATGAGCCGCCCCGAGGAGTTCTGGTTCAAGGGGGCGATGGACGACCGTGTCCATGGATGGATCCTCAAGCCGGTCGGGTTCCGCGAGGGGACCAGGTACCCGCTCGCCTTCCTGATCCACGGCGGCTCGCAGGGGTCTTGGACCGACCACTTCCACTACCGCTGGAACGCGCAGACCTATGCCGGCGCCGGCTACGTCGCCGTGTCGATCGACTTCCACGGCTCGACCGGCTACGGGCAGAAGTTCACCGACGCCATCCGCAAGAACTGGGGGGGCGCCCCCTACGAGGACCTGATGAAGGGGCTCGACTACGTCCTGCAGACCTATCCCTTCGTCGACAAGGATCGCATGGGCGCCCTGGGGGCCTCGTACGGCGGCTACATGATCAACTGGATCGCCGGGCACACCGATCGCTTCAAGTGCCTGGTGAGCCACGACGGCGAGTTCGACACGCGCACCAACTACTACACCACCGAAGAGCTGTGGTTTCCCGAGTGGGAGAACGGCGGGCTGCCGTGGGAGCCGGGAACCACCTACGAGCGCTGGTCCCCCGCCCTGTCCGTGCAGAACTGGAAGACGCCGATGCTGGTGGTCCACAGCGCGAAGGACTTCCGCCTGCCGGAGACCGAGGGCTTCTCCGTCTTCACCGCCCTGCAGCGCAGGGGGGTGCCGTCCAAGCTCCTCTATTTCCCCGACGAGAACCACTGGGTGCTGAAGGCGAAGAACAGCATCCTGTGGCACGACACAGTGATCGGCTGGCTCGACCAGTGGTTGAAGAAGCCCTAGGGCTTCTCGCCGGCCACGTCCTCGATCCACGACAGCGCGGCCATCATGGAGGGGAAGCCGATCGTCGTGAGGGACAGAAGAACCACGTGGCGGCACTCGGCGAGGCTGGCGCCGGCCTCGAGCGAGCGTCTGGTGTGCGAGTGCACCGCCCCCTCGTGGCGCGTGCCGACGGCGATCGCCAGCTTGACGAGCGACGCGGTCTTCGCGTCGAGGGGGCCGGCCTCGCGGCAGGCGTCCCCGAGCTCCTCGTAGGCCTTGAAGATGGCGGGGTACTGCTTTTTCTGCTGGTTGTACCAGCCGGGGATCTTGGGCATGGTCACCTCCAGCCCCAAGGGTAGCGTGAGACGACCGTGGCGGTCGAGATGACCTCCGCCTCGGCATCCACCTCGGGAGAGCCGCTCGTCCGCGCGGTCGGCACCCTGGGGCTGGCGGCGAGCATCGTGAACGTCACCATCGGCGGCGGCATCTTCCGTCTGCCGGCCCTGGTGGCGGCGGCGCTCGGGCCGGCCGCCCCCCTCTCTTTCCTGGTCTGCGCCGCGGCGATGGGGCTGATCGTCCTGTGCTTCGCCGAGGCGGGGAAGCGCGTCGACCTGACCGGCGGGCCGTACGCCTACGTCGAGGTCGCCTTCGGGTCGTTCGCGGGGTTTCTCGCGGGCGTGTTCGTCTGGATGCTCGGCACCCTGGCGGTCGCGGCGGTGTCCACCATCTTCGCCGATTCGATCGGGGCGCTGGTGCCCGCCCTCGAGGGGGCGGCGGGACGGGCGGCCGTCCTGATTCTCACCTTCGGAATCCTGAGCGCCGTCAACATCCGCGGCGTGGCGCAGGGGACGCGACTCAATGCGGTCGCGACGGTGGCCAAGCTCCTGCCTCTCGTGCTCCTCATCGTGGTCGGGGCGTTCGCGGTCGACAGGGCCAACCTGGGGTGGACCGAGAGCGTCTCGGCCGGGTCCGTGGCCCGGGCCTCCATCCTGCTGATTTTCGCCTTCAGCGGGGTGGAGAGCGCCCTCGTGCCGAGCGGCGAGATCAAGGACGTGAAACGGACGGTCCCCCGGGGGATCCTGCTGGCGATGATCGTCATCACGGCGGTCTACCTGGCGATCCAGCTGGTGGCCCAGGGGGTGCTGGGCGCCGATCTCGCCGGCCAGAAGACCCCGCTGGCCGCGGCGGCCGCCCGGGTGTTCGGCCCATGGGGCGGGACGCTGCTCCTCCTGGGGGCGACGGTGTCGATGTTCGGCTACGTGAGCGGGATGACGCTGGCGGTGCCGCGCGCGCTCTACGCCTTCGGACGCGACGGCTTCCTGCCGCGCGCCATGGCCCGCGTCCACCCGGTCTACCGGACGCCGCACCTGGCGATCGCGACGCAGAGCGCCATCGTCTGCATGCTGGCGATCACCAGCGGCTTCGAGAAGCTGGCCATCCTGGCGAACCTGGTGACGCTCCTGCTGTACGCCGGCTGCTGCCTGGCGGCGTGGGCGCTGTCGCGGCGCGATCCGGAGACGACCGGCACGCCGTCGGCGCGGCTGCGCGCGGCCTTGGCGCCCGTCGGCGCCTGCGTCCTGATTCTATGGATGCTGACGAGCATCACCCGCGAGGAGTGGCGGGTCGCGGGGCTGGTCGTGGTCGCGGCGGTGCTGCTCTACGCCCTGACCCGCAAGGGGCGGGCGCGGCTCAGCGCACGCCCCCCATCAGGCGCCTGATCGGCCGGATCAAGACAATCAGGACCAGCCCGGCGCCGAGCGTGACCCCCGCGACCCAGCCGAACAGGGTCGGCAGGGGGACCGTCGCGGTGAGTCCCGCCGCCCAGCCCGCGAGCTTGTTGCCGGCGCCGATCGACAGGAACCACACCCCCATCATCAGCCCGACCACGCGCGGCGGCGCCAGCTTGGTGACGACGCTGTTGCCGACCGGGCTGAGGCAGAGCTCCCCCGCCACCTGCAGGATGTAGGCGGCGACGAGCCAGAGCGGGCTCACCAGGACGGAGTCCTGCCCCTGGACCAGCATCGCGGCCGGCAGCAGCAGGATGAACGACACCCCGACGAGCAGCAGGCCATAGGAGAACTTCGCGGGAGTCGACGGCTCCTTCGGGCCGAGCCTCACCCACAGCCAGGCGAACAGCGGTGAAAAAATGATGACGAACATCGCCTGGATCGACACGAACCAGCTCGAAGGGATGACATACCCGAACAGGTTCCTGTCCGTGTGCCGGTCGGCGAACAGGCTCAGCGTCGAGGCGGCCTGCTCGTAGGCCCCCCAGAACAAGGTGGCGAACAGGAAGAACACGACGACCGCCCCCATCCGGGTCCACTCGACCGGCGTGAATCCGAGGACCGCGCCTCCCTGCGCGGGAGCCGCCGGCGCCGCCGCACCGGATGGGCTCGCGCCCGGCCGGGACGGGGCCGCTTCCCACGCCGGCTTCAGCCGGTCGCGGCCGACGACGTACTGGATCACCCCGAACGCCATGCCGACGCCGGCGCAGGCGAAGCCCATGTGCCAGTCGACGCGCTGCGCCAGCCAGCCGGCGATGAGCGGTCCGATGAAGGCGCCGAGATTGATCCCCATGTAGAAGATTGAGAAACCGGCGTCGCGCCGCGCGTCCTGCGCGTCGTACAGGGATCCGAGCATGGTCGTGGCGTTCGGCTTCAGGAGGCCGGTGCCGAGCACGATGAGGGCCAGGCCGGAGTAGAAGAACGGCAGGGACTTGAACGCCAGCGTGAAATGGCCGAGCGCGATGATGATGCCGCCGACCAGGACGCTCCGGTAGGCCCCCAGGAGCCGATCGGCCACGATCCCGCCGCCGATCGTCGCCAGCCAGATGCTGCCGGTGTAGGTGCCGTAGACCGAGCCGGCGTGCTGCACGTCGAAGCCCAGCCCGCCGGCGACCGCGGGGGTGGTCATGTAGAGGATCAGGAAGGCGCGCATCCCGTAGTAGCTGAAGCGCTCCCACATCTCCGTGAAGAAGAGCGTCGACAGCCCGCGCGGATGGCCGGCCCACCCTCCCGTGTTCGTCATGCCCATGAACCTCCGGGCCGGAGCGGCGTGCTCCGGACCGGCGGCATTCTACGCGATGTGCCGCCGTGCCGGCCCGGTGGTATCCTTCCGGTTCATGAAGCTCCGGACCCAGCTCATCCTGGCGTTCCTCCTGCTGGCCGTCGTGCCTCTCGGCGCCATCACGCTGTACGCCTACCACTCGTCGACGCGCGCGCTGCGCCGCACCGTGGAGGCGGAGTCGGCCCGCGCCGCCGGGGAGATGGAGAGCCGCGTCGGGGCGGTCACCGCCAGCCTCAGCAGTCGGATCGGAGGGCTCGAGGAGATCCCCTTCCCGCTGGCGGGAAAGGACCCGTCGACCCCGCCGGAGGACGCCGACCCTCAGATGATTGGCCGGTTGCTGTCGACCCTCGGCGACGCGGCCTCGTTCATCGAGGCGTTCGAGTTCCACCCGGAGCCGGGCTCCGGGACGCCGGCGCCGCCGCGGCAGGCGGAACGGCGCGCGCCGCGTGCGCCGAAGGCCCCCGGACATCCCGGGGGATCGCCGATCATCGTCCACCTGCCGAAGATCGCCGGCGAGCTGACCAGGGACCCGGAGGTGGCGCCGCTCATCAAGGCGGCGATGGGCCTGATCCCCCCGGGGGAAGCCGCGAAGATCGAGAAGGACATGATGGCGCGGCTCGGTGAGAACGGACAGATGATCGCGCGCATCGTGAAGGAGAAGATCGAGGCGTCGCGCGCCGCCCGGCAGGCCGACGCGGAGAAGGACGAGATCGACAAGGACGACGAGGACCAGGAGAAGGAGCTTCATCTGAAGCAGGAGTTCGCCTGCGAGCTGAAGCACGGCGGGGAACGGGTCGGGAGCCTCAAGGCCCGGGTGAGCACCGACCGGCTGCTCCGCCAGGTCCTGTCGCAGACGCGGCGGGACCAGGGGGAGATCCCGTTCGCCCGGGACGGAGCCGGCAACCTGTTCACGCTGGACTCCGCCGATCTGGCGAAGCTGAAGGAGCTCCATCTCGCCGCCGGGCCCGACGAGGACGGCCCGAAACCGGACGAGAACTGGGTGGTCGTGACCCACCCGGACGAGGCCACCGGCCTGACGTTCGGACTTGCCCGCCCCGTGGGGGAGTCGCTCGGAGAGATAAGGCGCGCCTCGGCGCGGAACCTGGGGGCCGGCCTGGGCCTCGCGGCGTTCGCCCTGTTCGGTATCCTTCCCCTGTCGCGACGGATGACGCAGAACCTGTCCGACCTGACGCGCGGCGCCGAACGGCTGGCCGCCGGACGGCTGGATACGCAGGTGCCGGTGCGCTCGAGCGACGAGCTGGGGCAGCTGGCGCAGGCGTTCAACCGGATGGCGAAGGAGCTGAGCGCGAACCAGGAGCGCCTGGTCGTGCAGGAGCGCCTGCGCAAGGAGCTCGAGCTGTGCCGCAGGATCCAGGCGGAGCTCCTTCCCAAGAAGGCGCTCCACTACCCGTTCGCGGAGGTCGAGGGGCTCTCCATCCCGGCGCACGAGCTGGGCGGCGATTTCTTCAACTACTTCGGCCTGCCGGGGGGAGAGGTCGCGCTGCTGATGGGGGACGTTTCCGGCAAGGGGGTGCCGGCGGCCCTCCTGATGGCGAACCTGCAGGCGACGCTTCGGGCGCGCCTCCCTCTCGAGACCGACCTCGCCGCGTTCGCCGACTGTCTCGATCGCGAGGTGGAGGCCAGCACGCCCACCGAGGTCTACCTGACGCTGTTCCTGAGCGTCCTCGATCCGGAGCGCCACGAGCTGCGCTACGTGAACGCCGGGCACGAGAGCCCGTTCCTCCTGCGCCGGGACGGCCGCATCGAGCGGCTCGATCCCACCGGCCGGCCGATCGGCCTGTTGCCCGGCGGCGGCTACACGGAGCGCCGGATCGCGATCGGAGCCGGCGACCGGCTGTTCCTGTACACCGACGGCCTGGTGGACGCCGAGAACGAGGCGGGGGCCGATTTCGGCGCCGGGCGCCTCGAGACCCTCCTGGGGCGGGTGATCGCGGGAGACGCGGGTGGCCCGCAGTCCCTCCTGGAGCGCGTCGAGCGGGCCTATGCCGAGCACCGAGGCAAGATGGATGCGGCCGACGACGCCACTCTGCTGGTTCTCCGTGTGGGGGAATGGGCGTCCGCGGGTCCATCCCTGCGCGCCGGGAAGGATGCCTCACCTGAGGCGTCCGCGCAGGCCTAGGAGCCTGTCATAAGGAGATCGCCATGCAGCCGCTGGCGGCATTCAACCTCAGGGCCTGGATCGACGAGCACCGGCACCTCCTGAAGCCGCCGGTCGGCAACGTCCTGGTCTTCAAGGACGCGAACTTCCAGGTGATGATCGTCGGCGGGCCGAACCGGCGGAACGACTACCACATCGACGCGGGCGAGGAGTTGTTCTACCAGATCGAGGGGGACATCGTCCTGAGGGTCATCGAGGACGGCAGGCCGAAAGACATCCCGATCCGCGAGGGGGACATGCTGCTGCTCCCCCCGTTCGTGCCGCATTCCCCGCAGCGTCCGGCCGGCACCGTCGGCATGGTGGTGGAGCGGCAGCGGCTCCCCGAGGAGGAGGACCGCTTCCGCTGGTACTGCGAGGGGTGCGGCGCCGTCCTGCACGAAGCGGCGCTCTACGTCACCGACCTCGGAACGCAGCTGAAGCCGATCCTCGAGGCGTTCAGGAACAACGAGTCGCTCCGCACCTGCAAGTCGTGCGGCAAGGTCTCGCCCTGAAGATTGACGTCCATACCCACATCCTGCCGCCCGCCCTTCCCGACCTGGGGGCCCGCTACGGCTCCGGCGGGTTCGTCCGCATGGAGCACCTGCGTCCGGGCTCGGCGCGCCTGACGATCGACGGAGCGTTCTTCCGGGACGTCCCGGAGACCTGCTACAACCCGGCGCTCCGCCTGGAGGAGTGCGACCGTCACGGGGTCGGCGTGCAGGTCCTGTCGACCGTGCCGGTGATGTTCTCCTACCGGGCCCGCCCGGAGCATGCGCTCGACCTGGCCCGCCTGCTCAACGATCACATCGCCGCGACCGTCCGTGAGCACCCCCGGCGCTTCGTCGGCCTCGGCACGCTGCCGATGCAGGATCCCGATGCCGCCGTCCGCGAGATGGAAAGGTGCGTCCGCGAGCTCGGGCTTCTCGGGGTGCAGATCGGCACGCACGTCAACGCCTGGAACCTCGATCGGCCGGAGCTGTTCCCGGTCTTCCAGTGCGCCAGCGACCTCGGCGCCTGCGTGTTCGTACACCCCTGGGAGATGCTCGGGTCCGAGCGCATGCCGAAGTACTGGCTGCCGTGGCTCGTCGGCATGCCGGCCGAGCTGGCGCTCGGCCTCTGCTCCCTGATCTTCGGCGGGGTCCTGGAGCGGCTGCCGCGCCTGCGCATCGCCTTCGCACACGGCGGAGGCGCCTTCCCGGGGACCCTCGGGAGGATCGAGCACGGCTTCCACGCCCGCCCCGACCTGTGCGCGGTGGACAACCCGGTCAGCCCGCGCTCCTACCTTGGAAAGTTCTTCGTCGATTCGCTGGTGCACGACCCCGACACGCTGCGATTTCTCCTGCGCCTCGTCGGCCCCGACCGGGTGGCGCTGGGATCCGACTACCCGTTCCCGCTCGGCGAGGAGGTCCCCGGCCGGATGATCGAGACGATGGCGGACCTGGCGCCCGACGTGAAGGACCTCCTGCTCGCCGGGGCAGCGCTGCAGTTCCTCGGGCGGCGCCGCGAGGACTTCCTGCCATGACGGCGGAGGCCTTCCGTCCGGACGAGGCGTTCGCGCGGGAGATCGATGCCGCGGACCCGCTGACTCCGCTCGGCGACCGTTTCGAGATCCCCGCGGGCCCCGACGGGAAGCCGGTGGTCTACCTCTGCGGCCACTCGCTCGGCCTGATGCCGAAGGGGGCGAGGTCCCTGGTCTCCCGGGAGATGGACGACTGGGCGCGCCTGGGCGTGGCGGGCCATTTTTCCGCCGCGAGCCCCTGGTACTCGTCCCACGAGCGGTTCCGGGAGATCGGCGCCCGTCTCGTGGGCGGCCGCCCCGGCGAGGTGGTGATGATGAATTCCCTCACCATCAACCTGCATCTCATGATGGCGACCTTCTACCGCCCCGCCGGCGGCCGGCACGCCATCCTGATCGAGGCGGGGGCCTTCCCCTCCGACCGGTACGCCGTCACCTCCCAGATCCGCCACCACGGCCTCGATCCCGCCGCGTCCCTGATCGTGGCCCGTCCCCGCCCGGAGGAGCCGTTCCTGCGCGCCGACGATCTGGAACGGCTGATCGCGACGCGCGGGGCGGAGATCGCGCTGGTCCTCCTGCCGGGTGTGCAGTACCTGACCGGCGAGGTTCTCGACGTCGAGCGCCTGGCCGACGTGGCGCGCCGCCAGGGGTGCCGCGTCGGCTTCGACCTGGCGCACGCGGCCGGGAACGTTCCCATTCGGCTGCACGACTGGCAGGTCGATTTCGCCGTCTGGTGCTCCTACAAGTACCTGAACGCCGGCCCGGGCGCGGTGGGAGGCTGCTTCGTTCACCAGCGGCACGGCGACGATCGGACCCTGCCGCGCCTCGCGGGGTGGTGGGGAAACGATCCGGAGAGTCGCTTCGCCATGCCGGAGGAGTTCGTGCCGCGCGCCGGCGCCGACGGCTGGCAGGTGAGCAACCCGCCGATCCTGTCGATGGCCCCGCTCCTCGCGTCGCTCCAGCTCTTCGAGGAGGCCGGCGTCGAGGCGCTGCGGGCCCGCTCGATGCGGCTGACCGCCTATCTTTTCTCTCTCGTCGACCACCAGGGGGACAAGCGCTTCGAGATCATCACGCCGCGCGAGCCGGAACGGCGCGGCTGCCAGGTCTCCCTGCGGGTGCGCCGCTCCGGGAGGGAGCTGGTGCAGGCGCTCGCCGCGGCGGGGGTGGTGTGCGATTTCCGCGAGCCGGACGTCCTGCGGGTCTCGGCGGCGCCGCTCTACAACCGGTTCCATGACCTGTGGCGGTTCGCCCAGGTCCTCGGGAGGCACGGGGCATGAGCGCCCCCGCGCCCGGTGGGGCGGCGCCCGGCCGAGGGACGGCCGTCCTGATCGGCGCCGGCCTGGGCGGGTCGCTCATGGCGATCCTGCTCGGAAGGGCGGGGTACTCCGTGCGGGTCTTCGAGCGGCGCGTCGATCCGCGCTCGTCCCCGATCCAGGCGGGCCGATCGATCAACCTGGCCCTGTCCGCGCGGGGGATCCACGCCCTCGAGCGGGCCGGCATCGACCGGGAGGTCCTGGCGATGG
>Ga0070694_100003025_pt1 | contig 10016 bp, 11 predicted proteins | sample KBSK1251metaG_FD_65470 | JGI IMG/M metagenome (GOLD analysis project Ga0070694, IMG submission 65470) | Corn, switchgrass and miscanthus rhizosphere microbial communities from Kellogg Biological Station, Michigan, USA - KBS K1-25-1 metaG | ecosystem: Host-associated > Plants > Roots >... | reverse complement strand
GATAACCAATAACGGCGCCACGATCAAAACGCCCGTCGCATCGCCCAGCCACCAGGTCAACCAGATGGCCGCGTAATTGGCCCAGTCAGCAAAGCCGCCTAGCGTGAGGCTCGTCACACCGCAGGTGGCGCTCACCGTCGTGCTCACAATGCCGGCCAGCGCCGCAAATTTGACAATATCCGGTGCGCGGTCGAAGGCGTGGCGGCCATGCGCAAACCGATTGACGAGATAAGCGCCGAGCAGGCCTTCCAGCGTGTTGCCCAATGCAATGCCCATGGAGGTCGCCACTGACCCAGCGGTCGTGATATTGACCAGGAAGGCGCCGAGCAGAATACCGGGCCAGACGCGAGAGCCGAGTAGGAGGAAAGCAGCCAGTGCAATGCCCGAAGGCGGCCACACCGACGTCGCGCTCGCGGAGACTGTGGCTAACCTCAGGCCAAGTTTGCCCGCGATAAAATAAACGGCGGCCAAAGCGGCAACCGTCGCCAGGTTAGGGAAGAATCGCGATCGCATGAAGCGCTCTCCTCAAGTGACCGGGACCGGCTTGACCGTGCGGCAAGCTGTGCGAGGGAGGCGTGCTGTTCAGCATTCGAGGAATCCACCGCCTGGTGATTGGTCGTCATCTTGGCGGTGATCCTTCGGCACAGATTAGGGCAAAGCAGGCGGCGCCAAATGCGCGCTTTCGGCATTAGTTCGGCGGCACTATAACACAGCGCCATTTGCCGGAGCAAAAAGCGGAGTAACTGCTCAGCCGTGGGAGCACACGCATCTTGCGTGCATGTCTTCGGTCGCGGCTCTTCTCAAAACATGCACAATGAAACGATCCGGTGAATCGTTTCGGATGCGCGCGCTCCCGGGGAAGATCGGATCAGCTATGCTTCTTGGATAATTTGATCAAGCAATGGCTCTCTGACTTTGTAGGGGCGCGGAGACAATTCATCGAGTTTTGTGCGCAAGCGGCGGAAGCCTTCTTCGACTCCACCCTCTTCGCAGCCTTCGTTATAGATTTTGGCCAAAGTCGAAAAAACCTCTCGGCGCTTCTCCTGATCTTCTTCATCAGGCTGATCGGGAGGCACGGCTGGCGGCACGGCGGTTGACGGCATAGACACTACCCCTTCGGATCCTCAGATCCTAATCGAGCAGCGCCGGGGTAATGGTGCCTGCAAAAATTGCTTTGACTAAAATGTGAGGCCTTGAGTTTAGCAAGTCAATCAAAGCTGTCAAGGAAACGGGGGAAACGAGGGAAAGTTAATGCTCCGCCTTGATTAAATCCGCTGCCTTTTCCGCCATCATCATGACTGGTGCGTTGGTATGGCCTGTGGTCTGAAGCGGAATTACCGAAGCGTCAACGATGCGTAGCCCATCAATGCCATGCACGCATAAATGCTCATCCACGACAGACAAATTATCCTGGCCGATCCGGCACGTGCCCACCGGATGGTAGAGTGTTTCGGAAGTGCGACGGACGTGTTCGGCGATACCTTCGTCATCTCTGATGTCCGCGCCCGGCCACCATTCCCGGCCGCGATATTGGTCAAACAGTTTCGCGTTTAAAATCTCACGCCCCACTTTGACGCCTTCGACCACCGCCACCATGTCGCTCTCGGCGGCGAAGTAGTTCGGCTGAATCATAGGCGCGGCGAAAGGATCGAGCGAGCGCAGGCGAACTTCGCCGCGACTTTCGGGATGCTGTAACACTACACCCAGAGCAAAGCCGTGCAGCTCCGGATTTTTGAAGCCGCTTTCCATGTAAAAGGTCGGCGCAAAGACCAGTTCGATGTCTGGCACGTCCAGCCCAGACTGCGTCTTGATAAACCCTCCCGCTTCGGCGACGTTGGAAGTCAGCGGGCCTTTTTTGAAGAGCAGATAGTTGAGGATATTTTTAAGGCTGTTGGCTTTGTACAAGCTGACCGGCTCGTTGCATTGATATTCGACGCCGATCAGCGCGTGGTCTTGCAAGTTCTGCCCGACGCCAGGCAGATCGGCCAGAACGGGAATGCCGAGCGCGCGCAAATGCTCCGCCGGGCCTAGCCCTGAAAGCATCATGACCTGCGGCGTATTGATGACGCCGCCGCAAAGAATCACTTCGCGTTCGGCGCGCGCTTGTTCGGTCTGGCCGTTCTGCGCAAACTCGATGCCAACCGCGCGGTGATGATCAAAGAGCAATTTGACCACGTGAGCCTGCGTCTTGACCGTCAGGTTCGGGCGACGCAACACGGGCTTCAAGAAGGCCGTGGCGGCGCTGTGGCGCTGGCCTTCTTTCTGTGTGACCTGGAAATAACCGATGCCCTCCTGACTCGCGCCGTTGAAATCTTCATTACGTGAAAAGCCGAGATTGATGGCGGCTTCAACAAACATATGCGAGAGTGGATTGACGCAGCGCAGATCCGTGACATTGAGCGGCCCGCCCGTGCCGTGAAATTCGTTCGCGCCGCGTTCGTTGTGCTCCGATTTTTTGTAGTACTGGAGCACGTCTTTGTAGCTCCAGCCCGCGACGCCGAAATCAGCCCAGTGGTCGTGATCTTTGGCGTTGGCCCGGCTATAAACCATGGCATTGATCGAGCTGGATCCGCCCAGCACCTTGCCGCGCGGCCAGAAGATTTTGCGGTCGTGTAAGTGTGGCTGCGCTTCGGTTTCATAGGCCCAATCGCATTCCGTTTTAAGGAGCTTGCCAAAGGCTGCCGGAATATGAATCTCCTGCTTTTTATCCGGCCCGCCTGCTTCAAGCAGGAGGACTTTGACGGTTGGATCTTCGGTCAAACGATTGGCCAACACGCACCCAGCCGAGCCAGCGCCAATGATGATGTAGTGGTACATATCGAAGCGTTCCTGTTAATGATGTGATGAGCGGCAAAACTGTCACCACACATTTAGCAACTTTACTTCGAGAACGCAATGCGCCGCACACATTGGCAATCAGCGAGTGTTGAGAGTCCCAACTTTAGTCGGGTTTTACTTGAGGGCAATGTAAAACCCGACTAAAGTTGGGGCTCTCAACACTCGCTCCGAATGGTTGTCGTGAGATTCAATATCCCAATCTGAGATATTTGGATTTAGAGGGTGATTTCTTCGGCTTCGATCAGATCCATGCGCGTCTGCGCTGAAGTCTGACTGGGCGGAGCGAGGTGCTCACGGTGGAAAGGCAGAGGCGGCAATTGACTGACGCGGTCAAGACGACGACACAAATCCTTGAGCGCGACCGCCTGCAAGCGGTAATCTCGCGCCTGAGTTTTCAATCTCTCAATCTCTAAGTAGCGGCGGCGAGCCGCCAGCAGCAGGCCGATGCTAAAACCGCCGATAAAGATGAATACCGCGACGATCAGGGTCACAAGCGGACTCCTTTCCTACGCCCCTGCTTGGAAGATCAAGCGCAATTGGCTTAATCTTCCAGCCTAGAGTTTATGATCGGCAATTGACCGGCAAGTTTATTTAGCTTCACCTCGACTCTCTTATGGAAAACGGACGACTTCAAGCTATCTGGATCAAGCGCATGCATCGTGGCCCGATGGATGGGGTGGATTCCGCCCGACTGGTGGCTGGGCGCGGAATCGTTGGCAATGCCGATCAAGGCGGACGGCGGCAAATCACTTTGATCGAGCAGGAAAGATGGGATGACCTGATGCGCCAGTTGGGTGGCTCGCTTCCGGCCTCGACGCGCCGCGCCAATCTCCTGGTCAGCCGTATCAGTTTAGCCAACAGCCGAGGACGCATCCTGCACATCGGCGACTGCCGCATCCGTATCTTCGGCGAGACGAAACCGTGTGAGCGGATGGAAGAAGCTCTGACGGGACTCAAGCGAGCGATGTACGATAACTGGGGCGGCGGCGTTTTTGGCGAAGTGCTGGATGATGGTCAGATCGCGGTCGGAGATCTTATTCGGTGGGATGAATAAGCCGCTTGACCATCAAACTGTCAGCCGTCAGACCTCACGATCGAAGGCTCCGAGGCGGGTAAATTGAGAGACGTTCTTTCGTCCGGCTATCATTCATCTCCTGGCAAAACTGCTTCTTCCGCGATCAATTTTCATACACGAATATTTTTCTGCCGGTAACTTTTCAACCGCTTATCGCTCTCGGCATACAGTCCGCGTACCTATTTCTTCCATCACTAGATGGCAAAGCAAGAGTAATACCTTAAATCCTGATAGTGATCTATTTCCCCGATTAACATTGCGCGGCGCGTTTCAGCCAATACCCATGACTGCCGCGCTGGGTATAGAGCTTGCTTGATTGATGAGCAGGGAGTGTGATCGAATTCTTATGGGCCAAGGAATATTTAATGGGCTGACACCTAAAGAGCTGGCGGTCAGAGCTTGGCGAGAGACGAATGAAGATAACGTTTTTGGCAGCGCCGCTGAACTCGCCTACTACTTCTTGCTCGCACTCTTTCCAATGCTTATTTTCCTGACCAGCCTCGTGGGATTTCTGCCGAGCCTGCAGGAACAGATCTTTCACACCCTCGCCAAAGTCCTGCCGGGCGAAGCCATGAAATTGGTGAGCGAAACGATTCAAGATGTGACCAGCAAGCGCAGCGGTGGGCTGCTCTCGCTCGGTATTCTAGGGACTTTGTGGGCCGCATCAGGCGGCGTGACAGCAGTCATGGGAACGCTCAATACAGCCTACGATGCCAAAGAGGGGCGCTCCTTCTGGAAGGTCCGCCTGACAGCCGTCGGGCTGACACTCACCCTGGCGCTGCTCGTGGTCGGCGGAACCGGGTTGATTATGTTCGGCGATTGGATCAGCAGTTTGCTCGCGCAGCGGCTGGGGCTCGGAGCAGTGTTTACTCTTCTATGGGGCATAGTGGATTACGCGCTGGGACTAGGGCTGCTCTTCATAGGTTTGGAGTTGATCTATTACTTTGGCCCGAACGTGAAGCAGGATTGGAAGTGGATCACGCCCGGCGCAGTCTTCGCGATCGTCGCCCTCATGGCCGCATCTTTGCTCTTCTCACTCTACCTGCGTTTTGCGCCGAGCTACAGCGCGACCTACGGCAGCCTCGGCACGGTCATCGTGCTCATGCTGTGGTTATATTTGATGGGGGCGGTCATCCTTATGGGCGGAGAAATCAATTCCGAGATCGAACAAGCTGCCAGAAGGGTGACGCAGGAAGAAAACCCACGGCGTCAGGAGTTGAAGGTGCATTACCCGGCGGCCTAATCGTGCCTGATTTGATGGGCGTGGCTATTCACTTCCCCCATTTGAGAGGAGCTTGATTATGAGTACACCAACTATCATCGGAAAACCAGCAATCCTCGTGGTAGACGACTCTCCAGAATGGATCGAGAACCTGGAGTTCAGCATCGGCGATCAATACCGGATTGTGGTGGCCACAGACCTGACGACGGCGGCTGAATTGGCCCAGGAGCATGGGCCAGAAGTGATGCTGCTCGATTGGATCATCGCCCAGCGTGAAGTCGCACGCGCGCGGGCCGGAATTAAGATGGACGGCGAAAGAATGCTTCCGGTAATTCTCATAACGGGATTTGAAAGACCAGTCGTTGATAATGTCGCGCATCTCATCGGCGGCTGCATCGCTGTCGTCGAGCGGCTCGACACACTTGAAGAGTTGAAACGCGAAATCGCCAGGGTCATCTCTTGCGCTCGGCGCAGTGCCGAACCACGGAGAAAATATGCCATTCAGAGATGAAGACCTGCACGGAAACGTGCCTGACGAATCCTTGCGCTCATGATGATTGACGTCATCAATCATCATGAGCGCAAGCATGGCTCAAAAGATGTTGCTGACTGATTCCTTGGCTTAATCCTTGGCCAGCCGCTGCAAGCTCTCTTCATACGGCGCGCGCGCCACGCCGCGTTCGGTGATGATGGCCGCGACGTAACGGTGAGGCGTGACATCAAAAGCGGGATTGGCGACCTGAATGCCGTCGGGCGCAAGCTGTGCGCCTTTGACGTGCGTGACTTCCGTGTCGGCGCGTTCCTCAATCGGAATTTCAGCGCCGGACTTGAGACTTAAATCGAGCGTCGAAATCGGCGCAGCGACATAAAACGGAATATTGTTTTCTTTGGCCAGCACGGCAACCGAGTAAGTGCCGATCTTGTTGGCCACATCTCCATTGGCGGCGATGCGGTCAGCGCCGACGATCACGCAATCAATCCGCCCGCGCTGCATAAAGTGCCCGGCCATATTGTCAGTGATCAGCGTGACGGGAATCTGATCTTTGTGCAGCTCCCACGCCGTTAGCCGCGCGCCTTGCAGGAAGGGGCGCGTTTCATCGGCGTAGACAGCGACGTTTTTACCCGCTTCGACCGCCGCGCGAATGACGCCGAGCGCCGTGCCGTAACCAGCCGTGGCGAGCGCGCCCGCGTTGCAATGCGTGAGCACGGTCGCGCCGTCAGGGATCAACTCCGCGCCGTGACGGCCCATCGCTTGATTGGCGGCGATGTCTTCGTCGTGCATGCGACAGGCTTCCTCGATCAACCGCAAGCGAATCTCCGCCAGACCGCAGCCATCACGCAGAAGCGCGCGATATAGATGCTTCATCCGCTCAATCGCCCAGAAGAGGTTGACCGCTGTCGGGCGCGTGGCGCCGAGCACCGTGCAGATGCGCTCGAACTCGCGCTCGAATTCCGCTGAGTCTTCGGTGCTCGTATCACGCGCGCCCAACGCGATGCCCATCGCCGCCGCAATGCCGATGGCCGGAGCGCCGCGCACGACCATGTCCTTGATCGCTTGCGCGACTTCCGTGTAAGTGCGGAAGACCGGATAAAGTTCTTCGGTCGGCAGGTAGCGTTGGTCAATCATGACCACGCCTTCATCAGTCCAACTGAGAGTCTTAATCATAGGGATTTTAGATTTTGGATTTTGGATTTTGGATTGCGAAGCTGCTGCCAGAAATCCAAAATCTAAAATCCGAAATTTACTGTAGTTTACTTCAAATTACGCCTGGGCCTAAGCCATCAATCATTCGCACTAATGCGCTCTGAGCGAGCGCGCGACCAATCCGATGCCGCCCGCAAGCAGCACGAGCATGAGGATAGTGTTGAAGAGACTGGTTTGGCGAAAGTAGATTTCGAGGTTGGTCAAAATCCCGACGAAGATAATGACCGCGCCAGCCATCGTCAGCAACCAACCCGCCACCGAGCGGCCATTGAAGAAAAGGATCGCAATGCCGAAAAAGAGCGGCAGCAGCGACAAACCGAAAGCGTTGTAGCCCCACAGATGCCAATAACCGCTCGTCACGGTGACTTGATTGGTCAGCAAGTATCCGCCCGCGACGGCCATCGCCAGACCGAGGAGAAATTCACCGACTCCGCCGGGCGTGCCGCCTGCGCCTCTGACTTTTGATTCAGGTTCCATCTCAGGTTCCATGCCGTGATCGCTTTCGTTTTTGCAGGTCAGGCGTACTAGAAGACGCGGAGCATTCTACAGCGAACGCGTGGTTTCACGCAAAGACGCCAAGCCGCAAAGACCGCCAAGAAGATTTGTCTGAGTCACGGCTGAGCAATGCCTGCCGCAATTTTCCGTCACTTGATGGTGCTACACAGCACCGACCTTGCACTGTTTTTATCTGTGGCCTTTGTTCTGTCAGTGTTTAGCTTCGGGCACAGTGCTTGCCATTTACCTTATCCGCTTCAACTCAACTTTGATGGAGGATGTTCAATGTCACGGAAATTTATCTTCGCTCTCCTGGTTATAGCTTCGCTCTTGGCACTCAGTCGTGTGGAAGTGCAGGCGCAATCAGACTTGCCTAAAATCGAATTGGGCGCTCACCTGACCGTTGTTGATTTCAATGAAGTCTTTGAAGCGCCGGGCGGAGTGGGCGCTCGATTCAGCTACAATTTCACCAAGCATGTCTCTTTCGATTCCGAGATCAATTACTTTCCTCGCAAAGGCGGATGCCGCAGTACCGGCAGCATTCTCGGCGTCTCGGCCTGCTTCGGCGGCCCGACGGGCAGCTTCGGCGAAACGCAAGGGCTGTTTGGCGTGAAGGCGGGGCATCGCTTCGAGACCGTCGGCATTTTCGCCAAACTCAGACCGGGCTTCGTTCACTTTCGCCAGAAGCAGATCACACCCGACTTCAACGATCAAAGCCGCAACCGTTTCGCGCTCGATGTCGGCGGCGTATTTGAATTCTATCCGGTGCGCTACCTCGTGGTGCGTTTCGATCTCGGCGACACGATCATTCCTTTCGGTGGGAGAACCGTCAACGGTATCAACGGCCCGGTGCATTTGGAGACGGTCTTGCACAATGTTCAGGGCGGCGTTGGCATCGGGGTGCGCTTTTGAAAGGAACCACAAACACAGATGGACACAGATAAGAAGACTTCAGGTTTCAGACATCAGGGGTCAGACCAAAAACGTTCGAACCGCGAAGCGTGGTCTGAAGTCTGTGGTCTGTGGTCTGTGGTCTGAAGGTTTTATCTGTGTTCATCTGTGGTTTCACTCTCTTGCCATCACGCTGGAACGCGGGTAGCCTCTAGCGGCAATGGACAAGGTAGAGGCTTTCAATCACCTCGCACAGGAAGCGGCGCGATGCACGCGCTGCGAGCGGATGTGTGCGCGTCAGGCGGTGCTCAGCCATCTCAACGGGCCGCTTGACGCGCGGGTGATGTTCATCGCCGAAGCGCCGGGACGCAACGGCGCTGACCGCACACGCATTCCGTTCAGCGGCGACGCTTCGGGCATCAACTTCGAGGCGCTCATCGCTTCGATCAAACTCACTCGCGCCGAGACCTTCATCACTAACTCCGTGCTCTGCAGCCCGCGCAAACCGAGCGGAGCAAACGACAAGCCTACCCGTGCCGAACTTCGCAACTGCTCCGATTTTCTCCGTCGTCAAATCGCACTGATCAATCCGTCAGTGGTTGCGACACTCGGCGCAGTGGCGCTTGAAACCTTGAAGTTGGTCGAACCTCACCAATATCAGCTTCGCGATGACGCGGCGAAGATTTTGCCCTGGAACGAGCGGCTGCTTGTGCCGCTTTATCATCCCAGCCCGCGTGTCATCAACGCCGCGCGTCCGCTCGCGCAGCAGATGCGCGATTACCGTGTGCTGCGGCGGGCGATCAAGCTGGCGGTAAAGCCTGGGAGCGCACGCTTCTAGCGTTCTTGGTTCCTAGACGATCCCCCGAAGAAAGGCACGCTAGAAGCGTGCGCTCCCAGGTGGCTCCCAGGTGGCGTGAGCCCCAGGGAAAAATCTTTTGCATGCGAAAAAAGTCTCTCAACGTTTAGTCATCAAGCCGAGTAGTTATCGGTGAGTGAGCGAGGAGGACAGAGCATGCCGGTTGAGGTAGCTGAAATCGCTCTGACAGCAAACGAATTGGGCGAATTAAGCCTGGGTGAGAGCGTGACAGAAAACAGTGCGCCAATGGCGCGGCTGATCGAGCGCGCGCGGGCGGGAGACTTGACCGCCTTCGATCAAATCATCACGAGCCATCAGCGGCGCGTGATCTCGACAGCTTGGCGCATGCTCGGCAACGAAGACGACGCGCGCGACGCCGCGCAAGAAGTTTTCCTCCGCGTCTACAAACATCTCGACAAATTCGATCCGGCGCAAGAGTTCGCCGGCTGGCTCTATCGGATCATCATCAACGTCTGCCGCGATCAAGCGCGCAAGCGTGGATGGCGCGGGATGATGACTTCGTTCGAGGCGGAATACGATGCAGGCAATCTGGAACTAGCGAGCACGGACGACACGGAAGCCGCCGCCATGCTCGCGCAAGAGCGCACGATCATCGCCCGCGCGCTCGCTTCACTCTCAGAGAAGGAACGAGCGGCGATTGTCTTACGGGATTTAGAAGGACTCACCACCGAAGAAGTGGCGCGCGTTTTGGGTTCGAGCCAAACGACGGTCAGATCGCAAATCTGCTCGGCCCGCGCGAAGATCAAACTTTACCGCGACCGCTACTTGAAACGCGGACTGCGAGGAAGCAACACATGAACTGCACACACATTGAAAAGCTGCTGCCGTTATACGTCGAGGGCGACCTGGACACGCAGCAAGCAGAGATGGTGCTCACGCACCTCGACGCTTGCCCGAAGTGCCAGGAGCGCGC
>Ga0070694_100003024_pt1 | contig 10018 bp, 13 predicted proteins | sample KBSK1251metaG_FD_65470 | JGI IMG/M metagenome (GOLD analysis project Ga0070694, IMG submission 65470) | Corn, switchgrass and miscanthus rhizosphere microbial communities from Kellogg Biological Station, Michigan, USA - KBS K1-25-1 metaG | ecosystem: Host-associated > Plants > Roots >... | reverse complement strand
CTCGTGCTGATCGAGCGCAACTGGCGCTGCCGCCTCGGCGAGATCGATCTGATCGCGGAGGAGCGCGGCATGCTGGTCTTCGCCGAGGTGCGGATGCGCACCGGCTCAGGCTTCGGCGGCGCCGGCGAGAGCGTCACCGCGGCCAAGCGCCAGCGGCTGATCGCGGCGGCGCGCCTTTACCTGGCGCGGCGGCCGCAAGCGCGCAGTTCCGTCCCCTGCCGCTTCGACGTATTCCTGGTCGACGGCGCGAGCGCCAGCGTGCAATGGATCCGCGACGCATTTGGAGAGTGATTTTCCTGACCGCGGCAATCGCCTCCACGGGGGTGAACGCACAAGAGAGCGTGCGCCTGCTCGTGCAGAGCTCGCCGCTCGCCGGGTTTCGCTATCACGGCGCCGGCGGGGTGTGGCGCGAGCTGCGCGTGGGCGACCGGCTCGAGCTCGCGCGCGAGCCGCTGAATCCCCACGACGCGAACGCGGTCGCGGTGCTCTGGCACGGGCACAAGCTCGGCTACGTGCCGCGCCGCGAGAACGCGGCGCTGGCATGGGGACTCGACCGCGGCACGCAGTTGCGCGCGCGCATCAGCGCGCTCGCCGAGCATCCGAATCCGGCGCGCCGGGTGCGCTTCGACGTGTACGTCGAGTAAAATCGGCGCGTGCTTGAGTCCCCGCTTCCATCCCGGTTTGCCGAGCACTTCGCCGAAAGCGCGAATCTCAAGCTCGCCGCCGCCAAGGTGCTCGCCGAGCCGCTCGCCCGCGCGAGCGAGCTCCTCGTCGAGTCGCTGCGCGGCGGCGGCAAGGTCATGTCGTGCGGCAATGGCGGCTCGGCCGCGGACGCGCAGCACTTCTCGGCGGAGCTCGTGAATCGCTTCGAGAGGGAGCGTCCGCCGCTCGCCGCGGTCGCGCTCAGCACCGATACCTCGAGCCTGACGTCGATCGCGAACGACTACGCCTACCAGCAGGTGTTCTCCAAGCCGTTGCGCGCCATCGGCCGCCGCGGCGACGCCCTGCTCGCGATCTCGACGAGCGGCAATTCGGCGAACGTGGTCGACGCGATCCACGCCGCGCACGAGCTCGGCGTGCGGGTCGTGGCGCTCACCGGCAACGGCGGCGGCAAGATGGGCGCCGCGCTGCGCCCGGACGACGTGCATCTTTGCGTTCCGCACCGGACCACCGCCCGCATCCAGGAAGTCCATCTCTTATGCCTACACTGCCTTTGCGACGGAATCGATACGCTGCTTTTCTCGCGCTGAGCGCGACGCTCCTCCTGCAGGGCTGCCCGGCCGTGATCGTCGGCGGCGGCGCCGCGGCCGTGAGCTCGCTCGAGGACCGGCGCACCACCGGCACGCAGATGGACGACGGCTCGATCGAGTCGCGCGCCGCGCAGCGCATCAGCCAGGGCGTCGGCGAGCGCGCGCACGTCAACGTCACGGCGTTCAACCGCGCGGTCCTGTTGACCGGGGAGGCCTGGGACGAGGCGACGCGCGCCGAGGTCGAGAAGATCGTGGCTGCCGTCGGCAACGTGCGCAGCGTGACGAACGAAGTCCAGGTCTCGGGAGTCTCGTCCACCGGCTCGCGCGCCAACGACACCGCGCTCACGGCGAAGGTGAAAGGCCGTTTCCTCGGCTCCAAGGACTTCAACCCGCTGCACGTGAAGGTGGTAACCGAGCAGGGCGTGGTCTACCTGCTCGGCCTCGTCACCGAGAGCGAGGCCGAGGCCGCGACCGAGCTCGCGCGCACCACCGGGGGCGTGCGCAAGGTCGTGAAGGTCTTCGAGTACTGCAAGAGCACCGACGACCTCTGCCGTCCGCCGCCGCCGCCGCCGCCGCACAAGCCGCCGCGGGCGTGAAGCCGCCCGCGTTCGAAGCCAAGATCCGCGACCCGGCGGCGCTGGAGAGCTGGATCGGCCAGCTCGCGCGGCCGCTCGTCTTCACCAACGGCGTGTTCGACATCCTGCATCGCGGCCACGTCACCTACCTTGCGCGCGCGCGCAACCTGGGCGCTGGCCTCCTCGTGGCGGTGAACTCGGACCGCTCGGTGAAAAGGCTCGGCAAGGGTGCGGACCGCCCGCTCAACCCGCTCGCCGACCGCCTCGCGGTGCTCGCCGCGCTGGAGTGCGTCGACGCGCTCACCTGGTTCGACGACGACACACCGGAAAGCCTGATCGCCGCGTGCCGGCCTCAAGTCCTTGCCAAGGGCGGCGACTGGCCGGTCGAGCGCATCGCCGGCGCGGGCGGGGTGCTCGCGCGCGGCGGCCAGGTCGTGTCGATCCCTTTCGAGCACAGCCGCTCGACGAGCGAGCTCGTGAGCCGGATCAGGAAAGGCTGAGCTCGAAGCAGAGCGCGCCCGGCGTCGGCGCCGGAAGGTACGGCTCGGTCGCGCGAAAACCGAGGATCTGGTAGAGCGCCTGCGCTTCGCGCATCTTCGGCAGCGTGTCGAGCACGATGCGCGCGCAGCCCGCGTCGCGGGCGGTCTCGATCGCCGCTTCGGCGAGCGCGCGGCCCAGGCCCCGCCCGCGGTGGGCGCTGCGCACGTAGAGGCGCTTCATCTCGGCGGTGTCCGCGCCCAGGAAACGCACCGCGACGCACCCCGACCGGTCCTCCAGCAGTAAGAGTTTGTAAGGGCCGGGAAGCGAATCCAGCTCGTTCTGGAAGTCCACGAAGCAGCAGGGCTCGTCGACGAGGCGCGCGTACTCGGCGAAGAGCTCGCGGACCACCGCGACTTCCTCCGCCCCCGTAGCTTCGACCAGCTTGGGCATATAAACTCCCTCCATGCGCCTGCACCAGCTCAAGGTCGATTATGACGCCGAGCAGGACCGGCTGCTCATGCTGGTCGCGACGAGCGAGGGCGTCGAGCTGCGCCTTGCGCTCACGCGACGCTTCGTGAAGCTGCTCTGGCCGCTCCTGGTCAAGCTCGCCGAGGAGGCGAGCCCGCGCATCCGCACGCAGGCGAACCCGGAGGCACGCAAGGCGCTGCTCGGCCTCGAGCACGAGCACGCGGTTTCGAAGGCCGACTTTTCCAAGCCATACGACGCCGCCGGCAGCGAGCGGCCGCTCGGCGAGGCGCCGCTTCTCCTCGCGCGCATCCAGACCGGCCACGACCGCAACGGCCAGCCGGTCGTGGCGCTGCACCCCGCCTCCGGACAGGGCATCACGCTCACTTTCGACTCGGTGCTGCTGCACTCCGTTTGCCGGCTCCTGCAGTCGGCGGTCAAGAAGAGCGACTGGGACATGGAGCTCAAGCTTCCCGGCACCGAGCCGCAGGAGGGCGGCGGGGAGCGCGTGCGCACCCTGAACTGACTATAATTCAAGGCTATCGCTTCAGCTTTTGACCAACTCGGCTTAATTCCGCCGCTCGCCAAAGCGGTCGCGGACCTCGGCTACCAGACCCCGACGCCGGTACAGGAACAGGCGATTCCGCTCGTCCTTGCCGGCCGCGACCTGATGGCCGGCGCGCAGACCGGCACCGGCAAGACCGCGGCATTCGCGCTGCCGATCCTGCAGCGCCTCGCGCCTTTGGCCAGCGCCTCGGCCTCGCCTGCGCGCCATCCGGTGCGCGCGCTGGTGCTCACGCCCACGCGCGAGCTCGCGGTGCAGGTGGCGGAGAGCTTCCGCGACTACGGCAAGCACATGCCGCTGCGCTCGAGCGTCGTGTACGGCGGCGTCGACATGAACGCGCAGATCGAGCAGCTGCGCAAAGGCGTCGAAGTCCTGGTGGCGACGCCGGGCCGGCTCCTCGACCACGTGCAGAACAAGACCGTGATGTTCAACCAGGTCTCGGTGCTGGTGCTGGACGAGGCCGACCGCATGCTCGACATGGGGTTTCTGCCGGACATCAAGCGCATCATCGCGCTCCTGCCCCGCGAGCGGCAGAACCTGCTGTTCTCGGCGACCTTCCCGGATGAGATCCGCACGCTGGCGAAGACGATGCTGCGCAACCCCGCCGAAGTGCAGGTCGCGGCGCGCAACGCCGCCGCCGAGCTCGTCACGCACGTGCTGCATCCGGTCGCGCGCGAGAAGAAGCGCGAGCTCCTCGCGTATCTCATCCAGACGCGCGGGCTGCGCCAGGTGCTGGTCTTCACCGGCACGCGCATCGGCGCCAACCGCCTCGCGCACCAGCTGCGCCGCGACCATATCCACGCCGACGCCATCCACGGCGACAAGTCGCAGGCCGAGCGCGAAGCCGCGCTCGCCGACTTCAAGTCGGGCAAGACCGCGGTGCTGGTCGCCACCGACGTCGCTTCGCGCGGCCTCGACATCGAGGGCCTGCCGCAGGTGATCAACTTCGACGTGCCGCACTCGCCCGAGGATTACGTGCACCGCATCGGCCGCACCGGGCGCGCCGGCCTGCCGGGCGAGGCGATCTCGCTGGTCGCGCCGCAGGACCACGAGGGGATGGCAGCGATCGAGCGCCTGATCAAGAAGCGCATCGAGCGCGTGCTGGTGCCCGGCTTCGGGCCAAGCGGCGCCAGCGTCGCGACGATGATGGGCGGCCAGCCGTCGCGCAAGGAGCACCGAAAACCGGCGCCCAGCACCTCGCCCAAGCGAGCGCCCGATCCGATTTTCTCGAAACCCTACGAACCTTCAGCCACCCCCGCCGTTCCCGCCCCCGCCGCCAACCAGGAATCCCCGCAGCATGCCCGCCGCAGGCGGCCCCAGGTCGCAGCGCTTCTCGGGGGCTTGAAAAAAGCTTCCTAAACGCAGCGCGCGCCGTCGACCTCGATGCACACGCCGCTGATGAACGCCGCCTCTTCCGAGGCGAGGTAGAGACAGGCATTCGCCACGTCGAGCGGCGTTGAAAAGCGCCCGAGCGGAATGGTGGCGAGGAAGCGCTTCTTCGCCTCCTCGGTGAGCGCGCCGCCGGCGAAGTCCGCCGACAGCGAGGTCTCCGGGCTGAACACCGGGTTCACGCAGTTCACGCGGATGCGCTCGGGGCCGAACTCGGCGGCCATCGACTTCGACATCAGGATCACCGCGCCCTTCGAGCTGTTGTAGACCGTGAGCCCCGGCCGCGGGCGCAGCCCGGCGGTGGAGGCGATGTTGACGAAGCAGCCCCGGCCGCGCTTCTTGAACACCGGCACCGCGTGCAGCGCCGAGAGATAGATGCTCTTCACGTTGACCGCGTAGACCCGGTCGAACTCGGTTTCCGTCACCTCGAGGTAGGGCTTGTTGCGATGCGTCCAGCCGGCGTTGTTGACCACGATGTCGAGCTCGCTGCCCGCCGCGGCCACCAGCTTCGCCCAGTCGCTGCCCTTGGTGACGTCGGCCTGGACGAAGCGCGCGCCGATCTCGCGGGCGACTTTCTCGCCCTTCGGATCGACATCGTTGACGATGACGCGCGCGCCTTCCTCGGCGAAGCGCTTGGCGATGCCGGCGCCGAACCCCGAGCCGGCGCCGGTGACGATCGCAACCTTGTCTTGGAGTCTCACTGCCGGCGTCTCAGGATTTCTTGAACGGGCTATGTTCGCACAATTCGTCGACGTAGCGCGCGATGCCGGCGCCCTCGCGCTCGAGAAAATTCTCCACCGCGCGCGCGAACTTCGGGTGCGCGAGCCAGTGCGCCGAGGGCGCTTCGACCGGCAGCAGCCCGCGCCACAGCTTGTGCTCGCCCTGCGCGCCGCCCTCGAACACGGCAAGCCGCTGGCGGATCGCCTGCTCGATCGGCTGGTAGAAGCAGCACTCGAAGTGAAGCAGCGGCACGTGCTCGACCGCGCCCCAGTAGCGTCCGTAGAGCGTGGTCTCGTCCTTGACGAAGAACGAAGCCGCGACCGGGCTGCCGTTGCGCTCCGCGATGAGCAGCGCCAGGTTCTGCGGCAGCGCGGTCCCGAGGCGCAGGAAGAAGTCCAGGCTGAGGTAGGGGCTCGAGCGGTGCTCGGCGTAAGTGCGGCGGTAGCAGCGGTTGAAGAATTCCCAGTGGCGCCGCTCGATGGCCGCGCCTTCCAGCCACCGGCAAACAACCCCGGCTTCCTGCACCCGCCGGCGCTCCTGGCGGATTTTCTTGCGCCGCTCGCGCGTGATGCCGGCGAGAAAGGCGTCGAAATCGGCGTAGCCCGCGTTGCGCCAGTGGAACTGCACCGTGCGCCGCAGCAGCATGCCGTGCTCGAGCATCAAGGGGATCTCTTCTTCGCGCGGGAAGAGAATGTGGAGCGAGGAGCTGTCGCGCGCGAGCTCGAGCGCCGCCTCCAGCAGGATCTTCTTGGCGGGACCGAGCAGGCGCGCGCCGCGCACCGGGGTGAACGGCACCGCGCTCAGGAGCTTCGGGTAGTACTCGACGCCGTGCCGCTCGTGCGCATCGGCCCACGCCCAGTCGAACACGTACTCGCCGTAGGAATGCGACTTGGCGAAAAGCGGCATCGCGCCCACCAGCGCCCCGGCGCGGCGCACCAGCAGGAAGCGCGGCGCCCAGCCGGTGCGCGGCGAGGCGCAGCCGGTATCGATCAGCGTGGACAGGAACTCGTGGCGCAGGAAAGGCTGCTCGCCCGCGAGCGCGTTCCATTCCGGCGCATCGACCTTGGCCAGCGATTCGACGACGCTTACGGATTCCAAAACCGGCCGATTCTACGCGTACAATGACCGCCATCCGGAGGGTCCCATGAAGAAGATCGAAGCCATCGTGAAGCCGTTCAAGCTCGATGAAGTGCGCGAGGCGCTTTCCGAAGTGGGGGTTACCGGGCTCACCGTGACCGAGGTCAAGGGCTTCGGCCGGCAAAAAGGCCACACCGAGCTCTACCGCGGCGCCGAGTACGTGGTCGACTTCCTGCCCAAGGTGAAGATCGAAGTGGTGGTCGCCAACAACCAGGTCGAGAGCGCGATCGACGCGATCGTGCGCTCGGCGCGCACCGGCAAGATCGGCGACGGCAAGATCTTCGTCACCTCGGTCGAGCACGTGGTGCGCATCCGCACCGGCGAGACCAACGAAGCTGCGGTCTAGGTTCTCAGCAAGACCAGAGCGGCGCCCGCACCGCCGTGGGCGCTCGGTGCCTGGGCGAAGGCCATCACCTCGTCGCGCAGCTTCAGCCAGTGGTAGACCTTGCGCTTGAGCACCGGCTCGCGATGTTGCGAGCCGAGCCCCTTGCCGTGCACGATGCACACGCAGCCGCGGCGCTTCATGCGGCATTCGCGCAGGAACTCGCCGACCGCGGCGTGCGCCTCGCTGCGGTTCATGCCGTGCAGGTCGAGGCTCGCCTCGACCACCCAGTGGCCGCGGCGCAGCCGGCGCAGGATCTGCGGGGAAAAGCCGGGGCGCACAAAAGCCAGTTCCTCGCCCGACTCGAGCGCGTCGTCGGGCGAGATCGGGCCGAGTGATTCGGCGAGTGCCGCGCGCTCGTCGCGCCAGGTCTCGCGCGGCAGCGGCGCCGGGCGCGGTCGCTCGCGGGCTACGCGCTTGGGCTCGGGGAGCGGCTGCACGCCGCGTTGCCAGTCTTCCTCGTCAATGCTGGACGCCATCGAGGAATTTCTCCGCATCGAGCGCTGCCATGCAGCCGCTGCCGGCGCTGGTCACCGCCTGGCGGTAGACGTGGTCCTGCACATCGCCGGCGGCGAAGACGCCGGCGATGCTGGTCGCCGTGGCGAAGCCCTCGCGGCCGCCGCGCGTCATGATGTAGCCGTCCTTCATCTCGAGCTGCCCGGCGAAGATGCCCGTATTCGGCGTGTGGCCGATGGCGACGAAGAAGCCCTTCGCCGTGAGGGTCCTGGCCGCGCCGGTTTTCAGGTTCTTCACGCGCACGCCGGTCACCCCGCGCGCGTCGCCGAGCACCTCCTCGACCACGGCGTCGAGCTCCAGGCGGATCTTGCCCTCCGCGACGCGCTTCATCAGCTTGTCGACCATGATCTTCTCCGCGCGGAACCGGTCCCGGCGGTGGACCAGGACCACGTTCGAGCAGATGTTGGCGAGGTAGAGCGCTTCCTCGACCGCGGTGTTGCCGCCGCCCACCACGACCACGTCCTGGCCCTTGAAGAAGAAGCCGTCGCAGGTGGCGCAGGCCGACACGCCTCGGCCCATGAATTTCTGCTCCGAGGGCAGGCCGAGGTACTTCGCCGTCGCCCCCGTGGCGATGACCAGCGCGTCGCAGGTGTAGCTCCCCATGTCGCCCTCCAGCACGAACGGGCGCTGGCCGAGGCGCGCGGTGTGGATCTGGTCGGCGATCACCTCGGTCTCGAAGCGCTCGGCGTGCTGCTGGAAGCGCTGCATGAGGTCCGGGCCCTGCACCCCTGCGGCGTCGGCCGGCCAGTTGTCCACGTCGGTGGTGGTCATCAGCTGGCCGCCCTGCGCCACGCCGGCGATCAGGACCGGGCGCAGGTTGGCCCGGGCGGCGTAGACCGCGGCGGTGTAGCCCGCGGGACCGGAGCCGAGAATCAGGAGCCGCGCGTGCCGTGTCGCCATTCACAGAAATGCTAACATTTCATCCATGGCTAGTACGGTATCGACGGCGGTGCTGAAAACGGTACCGCTCTTCACGACCTTCCCCGAAGATCAGCTGCGCATGCTCACGATGGTGGTGACGCGCAAGAGCGCGCCGCGCTCGACCACCATCATGGCGGGCGGGGACCCCACCGATTCGCTCTACATCGTGCTCTCGGGCCGGCTCAAGGTCATGATGAGCGACTCCGAGGGCAAGGAAGTCATCCTCTCGATCCTCGGCCCCGGGGAGTTCTTCGGCGAGATGGGACTGATCGACGACGAGCCGCGCTCGGCGACGGTGATCACCATCGAGCCTTGCGAGCTCCTGTCGATCGCCAAGCGCGACTTCAAGAAGGCGCTGGCGGAGAACTTCGACATGACCATGGCGGTCATGCGCGGGCTGGTGAAGCGGCTGCGCGAGGCCGACCGCAAGATCGGCAGCCTCGCGCTGCTCGACGTCTACGGCCGCGTGGCGCGCCTGCTCCTCGACATGGCCGAGAACGTCGACGGCGAGAAGGTGGTCACCAAGCGCCTGCCCAAGCAGGACATCGCCAAGATGATCGGCGCCTCGCGCGAGATGGTGAGCCGGGTGATGAAGGACCTGCAGACGGGCGGTTACATCGAAATGCGGGGCTCCACGATCGTGCTGCGCGACACGATCATGCTCCCGGAGTAGCAGGGGCAAACCCTTCTGGCCGGTGCTAGCAAGGCGGTAGCCAAAGGCGCCCCCCTCCCGGCGAAGCTCGCCGGCCTGCTGCGCGAGGCGCGATGGCTCCTGCTGATCGCGCTGGCGCTGTACCTGCTCCTCATCTTCGCGACCTTCCAGCGCGCCGATCCCGGCTGGTCGCACAGCGCGACCGACGCGGTTGCGCGCAATGCCGGCGGCGCCTTCGGCGCCTGGCTGGCCGACCTGCTGCTCTATGTCTTCGGCCTGTCGGCGTACTGGTGGGCCGCGCTCTGCCTTTACCTCGTGGTTTGGGGCTACCGCCGCATGGACGGCGTGCGCCTGGCCGCGGCGCTCGGCGGCTTTTCGCTGCTGCTGCTTTCGAGCGCGGCGCTCGAGCGGCTGCGCCTGCATAGCCTGGGCGCGGAGCTGCCGCTCGCCCCCGGGGGGGTCCTCGGCGACGCGCTCTCGGGCAGCGCCTCCGGCGCGCTCGGCTTCACCGGCGCCACGCTCGCGCTCCTGACCGTGGCGGCGATCGGCTTCAGCCTGTTCATCGGGGTGTCCTGGCTGGCGATCTTCGAGCTCGTGGGCGCCGGGATCGAGAAGGCCGCCGCGTTTGGCGCCGGCGTCTGGGAAAGGCGCCGGGACCGCAAGCTCGGTACGCGGGCGCGGGAGGAGCGCGAAGCCGCGCTCGAAGTCGACAAGCGGCGCGAGGAGGACCATCCGCCGCTGCGGATCGAACCGGCGGTGGCGGAAATCCGCAAGTCCGAGCGCGCCCACAAGGAGAAGCAGGCGCCGCTCTTCGAGGAGCTGCCCGATACGCCGCTGCCGCCGCTCAAGCTGCTCGACGAGGCGGCGCAGGGCGCGGAGACCATCTCGGCCGAGACCCTGGAATTCACCTCGCGCCTGATCGAGAAGAAGCTTTCCGACTTCGGCGTCGCGGTCAAGGTGCTCGCC
>Ga0070694_100003023_pt1 | contig 10019 bp, 3 predicted proteins | sample KBSK1251metaG_FD_65470 | JGI IMG/M metagenome (GOLD analysis project Ga0070694, IMG submission 65470) | Corn, switchgrass and miscanthus rhizosphere microbial communities from Kellogg Biological Station, Michigan, USA - KBS K1-25-1 metaG | ecosystem: Host-associated > Plants > Roots >... | reverse complement strand
ACGGTATGAATATCATGCCGTGGATCGTCGCAGGTGATCCCGGTCGCGTTGATGTCATCTGGTATCACACTGACGGAAGCAACAACGAAAGTGCGCGCTGGGACATTCAAATGGCTCAGACGCTCGACGCTCTGAGCGGCAATCCTGCTTTCACCACCAACAAGGTCAACGAGAACACGATTCACACGGGTGAAATTTGCCTGGAAGGCCTCGGCTGCGACATCGATACGCTGGCGGGCACACCGCGGGATCGCAGCTTTGCCGAGTTCCCGTCGATCGACATCGACTCGCGCGGTGCCGCCTACATTACATACAACGACAGCAATAACCAGTTGCCGGCGCCGTACGTGATGGTGGCTCGCCAGACAGGCGGCGCCAGTTTGCTCACATCCGTCGGATCGATCACTGAAGGCAGCGGGACGGTAACCGTTTCGCAGCCGGCAGCAGGAGAGACGATCAGAACCACCGCGATGACGTTGAGCGGAACACAAACACTCACACCGAAGAACTTTGATCGCGATGAGAATGCTGATGCAACATTCCCGGATCATGGAGCCGTCATCGGCAGCAACATCCCGGCGTTGGATCTGAAGTCAGTGTCCCTTAACGACGACGCCAACTCAGTAACGGTAACCATGCAGGTTGCCGATCTAACCACGACGTCTTTGGCAACCGCGCCGGCGCAATCCGGCGGTGACGGCGTGCTGTATCTGACGCAGATGCACTCCGGCAACCGCGTGTTCTGGGTGGGCGCAGAATTCCGCGCCGGCCAGGCACGGTTCCTGACGGGCGACCTGGGTTCAATCAACACACCCACGGCCAAAAAATACATCACCTACAATCCGGACGCAGTTAATTCGCTATCGGTTCAGGGTTCGGTAACGAACACTGCGCCGGGAACCATTACGATGAAGATCCCGCGGACGCTGCTCGGCAATCCGGCGAACGGCACGGTCTTCACCAGCGTCACCGGTTATGCGTTTAGTGAGCGTGGACCGCTGGCGCCCGCCGCCGGTGGCACGCCAAACGTCACCAGCTTACCTATCCAGGTTGATACCGCCGGCGCGCTGACTTATACGCTCGGCGACGGCGGACCAAAACTCGACGGAGTAGTTGAAGTTTCGATGGATGATCCAAGTTTCACGTCGCCGCGCGCGGCCTCGCTCGGGGACTCGATCAGCGCCAACAGTTGGTCGCTGCAACTAAGTGGCGCTGATCTTGTCGTTGGTGCGCATACCGCCTACGTGCGGCAGCGCATCAACGGCCGCGCGCCTTCCCCCGTCACGTCGGTGGCCTTCACTGTCTCATCGACAATCGAGCAGTCGGTAACTTCGTTAGTGAGTCTAAGCACGTCGAACGCGCGCACGTCTCTGGGTGTCAGCTCGTACGACATGACGATCAGGAACACGTCGAGCACGGCCATCTTTGCACCGATGAGGATTGAAGTGGCGAGCATCACTTCAGCTAGCGGCCGCGTCACAGTCGCCAATTCAGACAATGGGAAGACGGCGGCGGGTGCTGCCTGGGATTTCAGCACAAAACTCGGTCCTGACAATGCGCTGACGGCGAATGAAGTTTCCGCGGCTCGCAACCTGAGATTCAACAACCCGAACAATGAAGCATTCACCGTCACGTTCAATGTGGTTGGAAATGTGGATCGAAGTACGGCCGGCGGATCATCCAGCAGCAGTTCAAGCGAAGGTAGCGGCGGCGGTGGCAGCTCTTCAAGCGGCACAAGTCCGACGAGCACGATCACAACTGTGCTCTACAGCCTGACTTATAACCCGCTGCTAAACACGATGACTTCTAAACTGATTAGGCCGTGACACCTGACTGGAGCGCAAGCGTCCCGCTTGCTTGCCGGGGAGTTTCCCTGCCTGCAAGCGAGGACGCTTGCGCTCCAGTCCGCGTCACCTATTTGACCAGGGTTACTGGTGCGAGTTCTCTCGCCCCGCTTGAAGCGCCTCTCCGAGATTCAGTCCTCGGAGAGGCCTTTTTTTGAGTGGTGCGGAAGCATCGGGAGAGGTCAGTCACGCCTGCCTTCAACCAGGCGCCGAAACCATATAAGCGGCATCTACATAGTTGACTCACGGTATGGCAATTCCGAAGGGATTCATACCGCGATTGAATTCTGCAAGATGCCCCTGAGTACCGTCTAAATGGTTTCGGTTTTTGCTGGGAGCTCCGACCGCCCGGCTGAAGCAGGCTGTCGCGAAAGCTATTTCTCTATGCAAACTCTGTGGTTCTCAGTGTCTCTGTGGTGAAATAATTCAGAACAACATTCACCATAGAGGCACAGCGCGGAGAGCCGCAAACAACGCTCCGGAGGAGCGAAACACAACCATGCACGTCGCGCTCCTCCGCAGCTACTGAATCTTAATCAACCGGTTATCTATGAATATTTCATCCCTACGGGATTTGTGTGCTCGCAAAAAACTAACCCTCACACGGTTACGATTTGTGCATCCCCCGTACTTCCGCAAAACCGTTGACACTTCCCGCGTCCTCTGATATTTAGCCCTCATTCAAGGGTGGTTTTGGGCTCCCGATCCTCAAAAGATTCCGATTCCCGAAACCGAATAATCAAGGAGTTAGAGGCAACAAGTTCGGCGCTTGATCAAGGCGCTTCATCCGTCGACGTTTGACGTACCGCTCGTATCGGAGATTTCTAAAATGCAAATCAGAATATCGCGCACACACCTGGCACGCACCACACTCACCTTCGTTATCCTCATCGGGCTGATGAGCTGGAGCTGTAATAACGTCAACCAGAACCTCGGCCGCACGTGCTACAACGGCAATTGTCTTGAGTATTCGACCTGGGGCCAGAAGATCGATAGCACGATCAACCAGCAGGCCGTGGGTTATGCCTACATCATCATCAACAATGGACTGCAGATGGCGAGCAACGCCTACGGCAAGGCGCGCACCTCCAGCGATGCGCCGGAGACCGCGATGACGCTGGACCTGCGCTCGAATGCCGCCAGCGTGAACAAGACAATGACAGCCGTAGCCGCGCTGAAGCTGCTCGCGGCGAAGAACGTGAGCGTGACCAGCTCCATCTCTCCGTATCTGCCGAAGGACTGGACCCTGGGAACGGGCGTCAGCGCGATCACTTTCGCAGAACTGTTAACCCATACCAGCGGCATACGCGACACGCTGACTCCGGATACCAGCTATGCCAATCTCAAAGCGACCATGGCGCAGAACATCATGCCGGCCAATAAAGTCTACGCCTACCAGAACGCGAACTTTGCGCTCTTTCGCATAATGATTCCATATCTCAACGGCTTCAACGACACGAACGTGAAGGATATCGGCGCCGCGACCGACCAGGGTTATCTCGACTACATGAACAGCGTCTACGCGCCTGACATTAAGATCACGTGTAAGCCGGGATTGAATCCGGTCTTGTCTTATCCTTATCCGCCAGGCTCCACGAAGGGGACCGACTGGGGTGACTGGACGGACTTGTGCGGCGGCGGCGGGGTACAACTCTCCGTCCATGAGATGGGCGTGTTCATGGCGCACCTGATGGCGGGCATCTATTTGCCAAAAACTTCGAACAACCCGAACGAGGTGACTCTTCCGACAATGGTTAGCAACAAGTATGGTTGGGATTACAACTGGCCCACGACCTACGGAAACTGTGTCGTGAAGAACGGCGACCTGGGCGGCGGGAGTCCTTTTATTCCTATTCTCAGCAGTCTCTATGTGTATTGTCCGGACACCGGCTTGGGCTTCGTGGGCCTGGCCAATTCAACGCTGCCGTTTCAGTCCCCGCACAGTTACGGGTTCAGCGGCGCGCTGGATGACATTGTCTTTCAGAGCTACATGGCCACATGGAAACCAGGGCCGTGAGCGCTGGGAGAGCGTCTTAAGCAAACAGCATGGGTCGCGCGTCGACGCGCACGGGCTAATTGCGCTAAGACACAATTCGGATTGGCATTAAGAATAAGACGCGCTCTAAGAGGCTGATGCGGAAGCGTTCCACCTGATACCGAGTTGTGTGCAATCCGCCTTGCGTGCGCTCATTCCAATCGGAGGTATAACAATGCCTGAAAGCGAAAAATCAAAGAGCAAGAATCTTTGGGAGAAAGCGGACATTATCAGTAAGTGGCTAATTCCCGTTGCCATTGCGTTGGCGACAATTTGGTTTAACTCGACCCTGAAGGAACGCGAGGCAAGGCAAAAAACTTTTGAAGTTGCTATTGGAATCCTCCAGGCTCCCAAGTCCGATGAGACTCAGCAACTCAGGGAATGGGCTCTAGGCGTTTTTCAGGACGTAAGCGGCAAAGCCTACTCAGGACTACCCATTAAAGCCGTCCAGGAAATACGAGAAGGAGCACAGATCCCAAGCACATCACAGTTGCGGCTGCCGACTTCTGGACAATTGCGTGTCTCCATAATTCGTCTTGAGGGAACTCCTCCAGCTCAGTCAGACCAAATCAAAACCGCTCTGGTGAGCGCAGGCTATGTAAACGTCACCACGGGAGAACGCCCCTCAGGTGTCTTCCCTCAGAAAGCGGAGGTTCGTTACTATTACCCGTCAGACAGTCTTAATGCACAGTCATTGACTGATTACATTAATAGGAATGTACCAGGTCTCGTAACAACGGCTAAAGACAAGTCGCAAGATCCCGACGCTTCGACACACCGTCCCGGAGACCTCCATGTATATGTCAGGTAGGCTTTGCACACCAACCCCAACGGGGTTGCGTCAGCCACCGTCAAGCAATATGCAAAACCGACACAACCCTTTTCAGGGTTGCGAATTTGATTCTTTTCTCCCCAGGGTTGGCTGAGAAAACGCCAACCCTGGGCTGGAGGACGAAATCCCTTCGGGATTCATAGCCGCGATTGAATTCTGCCAGATGCCCCTGGTGAGTTAACTGGATTTCGCCGGATTTTGATCTCAATGAAGACTCGATCGTTTTTGACACTGCAATTTGAGTAATGCTAGATTCAACCCTGTTCGCGCCCCCTTTCCAGCTCTCTTAGTTTTCAAACACACGTTGTAATCCCGTTCTCCCGGAAGTGATGCAGTTTGATGTCCGACAAGCTTTAGCTTGTCGAAGCCTGGCGACAAACTGAAGTTTGTCGGACATTCATTCCAAACTGCATCAGTATCCGTTCTCCCGTTCCAAACGTTCTTCCCCGAAGCATGATTGCGATTTGATTTTCTTCGCATGACAAATCTCCGGAGCTGATCCCCCTTCTATCAGTCTCAAGTTTTTCTCAACCCCTGCGATCAATTATCGGGTCACGATCAAAGCTTTCTCCCCAAATGAGAATTTCGAGTCGATTTTGTTTTGCCAGCGGGAGGCACTCATGCGTCATCGTCGCCACACCAAAATCCACACTTTCCTGTTCATCTTTTTATCGATCGCCCTGGCAGTCCTGGCGTCCACAGCGACGTTTCAGCGCGGACGCGCGGCAAGTCCGTCGAGCGGGACCCTGACGCAGGCGAGCGGTCCACTCACATATACCGGTGGGCCATTCGTGGTGGCCAATGTTTCGGCGCAAGCGAATGGAACGCCGATTTGCAACGCCGCACTTCCCTGTGATGACTTTGCGCTAACAATCAACGTGCCGGCCGGCACTGATACCACAAAACAAGTAAGGGTGTCGGTTGGGTGGCCAGTCTCAAGTGCGGACTTTGATGTCTACATTTTGCAAGGCTCAACAGTCGTGGCCACGGCAGCCTCGTCCTCTGATCCGGAAATAGTGTTCCTGCCCGCGGTCTCCGCCTCCTACACGATTCGAGTAGTTCCGTTCATCCCGGCCGGTCAAAGCTACACCGGCACGATTTCATTGCAGGACATTCCCGCCGCGCCACCGGCGGCCAGCGGAATCGCGCCCAGATATCAGAACTATCCCGCTCCCAGCAACCTGGCGGGCGCGGACTCGGCGGGTGAGCCTTCAGTCGGAATCGATTGGAATATTCTTTGTCCGGCGACGACCGCCGGCTGCGAGAATCTCCACCCCAGCGTTCAATTTCCGAAGCGCAATACGGGCGGCGTGGCTTTCTTCACCGCCAACCTGAATGAATTTCGAGTGAGTTTCGACGATTGTTCGTCGCCGGCAAAACATCTCTGGGAAGACAAAACCAACGCGACCGAGAGCGCGCAGACGCTCGATCCGATTGGCTTCGTCGATCATCAAACCGGTCGCGTCTTTCAATCACAACTGGCCGGCGCGTCGAGCATTCTCTCTTTTTCTGATGACGACGGACAGACATGGGCGCCGTCGCAGGGCTCAGGTCAGCCGGCTGGTGTCGATCACCAGACGGTCGGCGGTGGGCCATATAACAACAGCGCCGTACCGCCGCCGCCTCCTCATCCGCTTTATGCGAATCAAGTTTATTACGCGTCGCAGGACATAGCGACCGCCCTGGCCGCGCGCAGTGACAATGGCGGGCTTAACTTTGGACCGGGAGTTCCGATGTGGAACCTCAGTCAATGCGGTGGACTTCATGGCCATCTTAAGGTTGGTCCCGATGGAACGGTTTACGTCCCCAACAAGAGCTGCAATGGTGGGGCCAGCGTGGCTGTTTCAACCGACAACGGGTTAACGTGGGCCATCCGGACGGTACCGGGAAGCACCCCGGGTGACACTGACCCTTCAATCGGAATCGGTTCCGACAATACGATCTACCTGGGTTACCAGAATGGCGATGGTCATCCGCACATGGCGATGTCCACGGATAAAGGATTGACCTGGCTAGACCGGGATGTCGGTGGTGGGGCCATCAAGAATTGTGTTTTCCCTGAAGCCACGGCGGGCGACGGCGATCGCGCCGCCTTTGGATTCCTCGGGACCACCACCTCCGGAAACTATCAGGACACAAATAATTTCCGGGGTGTCTGGAATTTTTATGTCGCTACGACATTCGATCGTGGCAACACGTACACCCTGGTGAACGCCACTGGAAACGATCCGGTTCAGCTCGGCTCCATTTGCACAGGGGGAACAACCTGCGGTGGCGATCGAAACCTGCTCGACTTCAACGATATTCAAGTTGATAAAGAGGGTCGCGTCCTCGCTGCCTATGCAGACGGTTGCGTCGCGCCGGCTTGTACCCTGGCGACGGCGGCCAGCAACCCGCCATACAACACTTCGCGCAGCGCCTTTTCTTCAATCATCCGCCAATCGGGTGGCAGACGTCTGTTTGCGGCTTTCGATCCTGTTGAGCCAAACATTCCCCAGGCGCCGCGCGTCGACAGCGTTAATCAAGTCTCCGCAGGTCTCGTCCGTCTGTTCTGGTCACAACCGGACAACGGGGCTTCTCCACTTACGGGATACAGAGTCTACCGGCGTTTGAGTACGGGCGCGTACGGCGCGCCTTTGGCCACGATTAGTGTCGGTTGCCCTGCCTGTAAGACCGCATACGATGACACGACCGGCGTTGCCGGCACGAGCTATTTCTACAAGGTCACCGCTACCAACGCGCTCGGCGAGAGCGGCAATTGCGGCGAATTTGCGGTAACCGCGCCGACTCAGAGCTCCTGCGTCCTGCCGGGTCTAACAATTCTCACCGATGCCAGCGACGATGAACTCGATCTGGTGCCAGGACACGACGTTCAGAGTCTATCAATTGCGGAACCAGCTTCATTCGCGCCCAATAAGGTGGTGTTTACACTCAAGATACAGAGTCTTTCGAGCGTACCGCCTAACACTAGATGGCCGGTTACCTTCAACGCGCCCAACAGCACCAACTACACAGTGCGAATGACGAATGCGCCCACCGATGGCGCTACCACAACCCCCATCTTTCAGGTTGGACCAACCGGAGGAACGATGGCCGCGGCCGATCCGGCCAGCACCTTCAATGCCGACGGAACAATCACTATCGTTGTTCCCACCAGTGCGTTCGGAAACCCGCAGCCGGGACAGCAACTGACCGGTTTTTTAACGCGGATTGCGGCAAATATCGGAGTCGCGACCATCACGCCCGACAACATGCCGGACAATCTCGGACCGGCAGGCGCATATACCCTCGTGGGTAACGCGTCCTGTGCGAACAGCGCACCGCTCGCGGTGCTTTCGGCGAACCCAACTTCAGGAACGGCGCCGCTCCTGGTCCATTTCAGCGGCGCGGGCTCCAGCGATCCCGACGCCGGAGACAGCATTGCCTCTTACACCTTTGATTTCGGTGATGCATCCGCTCCGGTCACACAATCCGGCGCCACAATCGATCACACCTACGCTGCCGCGGGCGATTTCAAGGCCACGCTGAGAGTTACGGATTCACATGGCCTGGTGAGCAATGTCGCGCAGACTGTAATTCAGGTTTCGAGCGGTGCGACGCCAACACCCACGCCAACACCGTCTCCATCTCCGTCGCCTTCGCCGTCTGTTTCACCCACTGCGACGCCGACGCCGACGCCTACGCCCACTCCGACACCTACGCCCACTCCGACGCCTACGCCCACTCCGACACCGACCGCAGTGTTTCAATTCAGCGCCAATCTATTTGGAGTTCAAGAGGCGGTGACATCTGTGAACGTCACGGTCATACGCACTGGAGTCGTGGGGACGACTGCGAGCGTAGATGTAATCAGTGCCGACGCAACGGCGAAACAAAAGGGCGATTACACGCTGGTAATCGCGCACCTTGTGTTTGCGCCTAACGAAACCCAAAAGACTTTCCCGACGCTGATCAGCGACGACGGTTACGCCGAAGGAAACGAGTCGGCTACTTTGCTGTTGCAGAATCCGGTCAACGGAACGTTGGGGGCACTTAATTCTTCCACGGTGCAAATCGTGGATAACAATCCCGAAGCAACGAGCAATCCCATCGACATCTCGCGGACGTTTGCCGGCCAGCACTATCATGATTTTCTTTATCGACAGAGTGATTCGTCCGGTGAAGACTTCTGGACCAACAACATCGAGAGTTGCGGCGCTGACGCGCAATGCCGGCAAGTCCGGCGTGTTGATACTTCGACCGCCTTCTTCCTTTCGATCGAATTCAAAGAGACCGGTTTCCTTGTCATACGCGCCCAAAAGGCGGCCTTTGGCAATGATAAGACTGTGCCGCGATACAACGTATTCCTGCGCGATCAGCGCGAAATCGGGGAAGGTGTGGTCGTGGGTCAGGGCAATTGGCAGGGTCAACTGGCCACGAACAAACAGAATTATCTGAGCGACTTTGCTACCCGGTCTGATTTCACGGCGAAACCATCGTTTCAGCCCGGAGTGCCGGCGGCAACTTTTGTTGACGCGCTATTTGCCAACAGCGGCGTAACACCGACAACGGCTGAGCGCAACGCGGCGCTTGCCGCCTACGGCAGCGGCGACACGGCCGGACGCGCGGCGGCATTAAGAAGCGTGATAGAAAGCGGTTCGGTTTTTAACGCGGCCTTCAATCCCGCTTTTGTGTTGATGGAATACTTTGGTTATCTAAGGCGCAATCCCGACGATGCGCCCGACGGTAACTTCAGCGGCTACGACTTCTGGCTCGCCAAACTGAATCAGTTTAGCCTGCCAGGCGAAGACATGCGCGACGACACGCAGGCCTTCAACCGCGCACAACGCGCAGAGATGGTCCGCGCGTTTATCGAGTCGCTTGAATATCGCGAGCGTTTCTTTGGCGCGGCGTCGGGCAATCAATCTCCGCCGCCAGAAGAAGGACAGGTTGCTCGGTTCGTTAAGGCCGTCGTGCGCTTCACTCTGTTCGGGAATGCGAGCGGGTAACGAGGTCAGTGCCATCCGCGTAAGTGGATGGGTTACGTGAGCGTCGTCGTCTATCGTGGCTTCCTTATCCCACCCGCTGACACGGGTAGTACTGACTTCGTAAAACTATTTCTTGCGGTTTGATGTCCATCGTATGACAAATCCCCCAGGCTGATCGTCCCCGCGCAGTCTCAAGTTTTTCTCAACCCCTTCGATCAATCATCGGGTCACGATCAAAGCGATTTCTCTCCCCAAATTTGCTTCGACTCGATTTGGTTCTGACAGCGGGAGGCACTCATGCGTAATAGTCGTCACAGCAAAATCCACACTTTCCTGTTCAT
>Ga0070694_100003021_pt1 | contig 10021 bp, 4 predicted proteins | sample KBSK1251metaG_FD_65470 | JGI IMG/M metagenome (GOLD analysis project Ga0070694, IMG submission 65470) | Corn, switchgrass and miscanthus rhizosphere microbial communities from Kellogg Biological Station, Michigan, USA - KBS K1-25-1 metaG | ecosystem: Host-associated > Plants > Roots >... | reverse complement strand
GTGGTGGGAAGACTGGAACGACGCACCGCGCGGACGCGGCAAGTCCGGTTTGCTCGACCGCTGTCGCGCCACCAGTACCTGTCCGAAGATTCTCGAAACGTTCGGCAGCGCCGAGATCTGGAACCTGCGCGCGTCGTTCATGCTGGTCGGTACCGACGCCAGAGCAGACATTCCGTTGCCGGACAACGTGCGGCGGTACTTTTTCGCCGGCGTCACGCACGGCGGCGGACGCGGTGGATTCAGCAGCGCCGAGACGCCGGCGGCCGACTGCGTCCTGCCTGCGAATCCGGCCCCGAGCGCGCCGATGCGATCCGCGCTGATGAAATCGTTCGTCGCGTGGGTCACGAAGGGAACGGCGATGCCGCAGAGCCGCTATCCGACGATCGCGGACGGCACGCTCGTGCAGAACACCACCGCGGCGATGGGGTTTCCGAACGTTCCCGGCAAGCCCTCACCCGAGCATCTCGTCCATCCGCTGTTCGACTACGATCTCGGACCTGCGTTCAACTACCAGGACGCCTCCGGGTTTCTCACCGCCGTGCCTCGCGTCAAGCGATCGCTGCCGCAGCTGGTGGTCAAGGTCGACGCCGACGGCAACGAAGTGGCCGGCATCAAATCGCCGCTGCAGATGGCGCCTCTCGGCACGTACACCGGATGGAACATGACGGCCTCGGGCCCGCTCAAGGGTCAGGTGTGCGGCAACCTTGGCGGCTTCATCCCGTTCGCGAAAACGAAAGCCGAACGGCTCGCAAGCGGCGACCCGCGGCCGTCTCTCGAGGAGCGCTATCGTTCGCGCGATGACTACGTGGCGGCGGTCAGCAACGCGGCGGGCAAGCTTCAGCGCGAAGGGTTTTTGCTGGACGAGGACGCGGCGGCGATGATCAAACAGGCCAAGGCCAGCGACATCCTTCGCTGACGCGCGCTCCCGTCACGGGCTCGCGAGCGACGGCGCCTCGACTCGACAGTTATGGCCGGGCTCGATCCGTTCGCGTGTCGCGCGCGCCGGACCGCCTTCGTGGTATCTTCGGCGGCATTCGACGATCCCGAAACGCACGTGCGTCGAGATGACTCCGTGCGAGTTCGATTCGAGTGCTTCGGGATCGAGCCGAGCTGCGAGGTGCCCGATGCGCGTGTTGTGGTCGCTGCTCGTCGCATGTCAGCTCGCGCTGTCGCTCGGCGCGACGTCAGTTGATCCGCCGCCGCAGGATACCGGCGCGCGGCCACACCGCTACCGCACGCTCAACGATCGCTTCGTCGTCCGCCATCCGAAGTCACTCGAGGAATGGCGGACGCGGGCGGCGTGGCTCCGCGAGCACGTCCTCGCATCGGCGGGCCTCCTGCCAATGCCGGAGCGCACGCCGCTGAATCCCGTCGTCTTTGGCGAGCGGACGCACACCGACTACACCGTCTCGAAGGCGTACTTCGAAAGCCTTCCAGGCTTCCTCGTCACCGGGAATCTCTACAAGCCGATCGGAAACGGACCCTTCCCCGCGATCGTGTCGCCCCACGGCCACTGGGATTACGGCCGGTTCGAGAACAGCGCGGTCGCGTCCGTTCCAGGCCGCTCCATCAACCTCGCACGCCAGGGCTTCGTCGTCTTCACGTACGACATGATCGGGTACAACGACAGCCGGTGGTACCCGCACACGCCCAGTCACACGTTTCACGATCGAGAGTTCGGCGGCAGGCGCGAGAATCTGTGGGGCCTGAGCCTCGCGGGCCTGCAACTCTGGAACAGCATCCGCTCGGTCGACTTCCTCGAATCGCTGCCCTTCGTCGCGCGCGATCGCATCGGCGCGACCGGCGCGTCGGGCGGCGGCACGCAGACGTTTCTGCTCTCGGCGGTCGACGAGCGGATCAAGGCGTCCGCGCCGGTGAACATGATCTCGCTCCACATGCAGGGCGGCTGCCTCTGCGAGAACATCCCGGGTCTCCGTCTCGACACCGACAACGTCGAGCTCGGAGCGCTCACCGCTCCGCGCCCGCTGCTGATGGTCAACGCCACGGGCGATTGGACCAACGAGACGATGGAGCTCGAGTATCCGGAAATGCAGCGGTTCTACGATCTGTTTGGCGCGAGAGATCGCGTGCACGCCGTCCGGGTCGACGCCCCGCACAACTACAACCGCCAGAGCCGGGAAGCGGTGTACGCGTGGATGGCGCGGTGGCTCAAAGGCGCGCCGGCGAACGTGCAGGTGAAGGAGCAGGAGTTCCGCGCCGATCCGCTGCCGGAGCTGATGGTCTTCGCGAACCGGCCGCGTCCTGACGGCATGGTGAGCCTCGACCAGCTGACGGACAACTGGATTGCGGCAGCGAGGCGCCAGCTCACGAGCGCGAACGCGCAATCGGCGCGCAGCGCGCTGCTGCACGCGCTTGGGTTCGAACGGCAGCAGACCGCGGCGAGGGCGACCGCTTCGTCCAGGCCCGTCATTGTCCTGGCGACGGCCGATGCGGACCTGGCGAAGACCGTCGCGCGGTCGGGCCTGACCGTGCGGCGCGTCGCGTTCACGCCGTTCGACGAGAAGGAAGCGGCGGCGATCTCGATGTTCGACACGTACAACCGCACGGCCGCGAGCCAGCGCGCCGCCGATCTCGTCGCCGCTCTGTCGAACGAGCCGAACGCGATCCTCATTGCCGACGGCGATGCCGGACTTGCCGGCCTGCTGGCCGCGGCGGTCGCGCCGGTGGCGCACGCGATTCTCGACGTCGGCCGCTTCGATCTCTCCAGCGACGCGGCCTTCCTCGATCGGTTGTATATTCCCGGCCTTCGCCGCGCGGGCGACCTGCGGACGGCCGCGGCGATGGCGCGAGGCACTCTCCTGCTGCACAACACGGGCGACCGCTTCTCGATCGAGGGTCAGGCGGCGCACGCCGGGAAGCTGACGCCCGAACAGATCCTGCAGGAGCTGAAAAAACGCGGCGGGTCATAACTGGGGTGAGTCATGTTCGACGAGTCGATCACGCGTCGCGAGTTCGTGAAAAAGGCCGGACAGATCGCCGCCGCCACGCCGCTTCTCGCCCTCGGCGCCTCGACGGCGCCGGCGGCCGCCGTCCGGCGCCGGTACGCGCTCGTCGGCACCGGCGAGCGCGCCTGCGGGATGTGGGGCGGCGATCTCGTTCAGCGCTACGGTGACGTCGTCGAGTTCGCCGGGCTCTGCGACATCAACCCGAAGCGTGTCCGCGCGGCGAAGGCGATCATGGGCGTCGGCTGTCCCACGTTCACGAACTTCGACGAGATGTGCGATCAGGTCAAGCCTGACGTGGTCATCGTCACGACCGTCGACGCCTTCCACAGCGGGTACATCGTGAAGGCGCTGGATCGCGGGATCGACGTGATCACCGAGAAGCCGATGGTGATCGACGAGACGCAGTGCCAGGCCGTGCTGGACGCGGAGAAGCGGAACAACCGGAAGATCGTCGTGACGTTCAACGCGCGCTATCCGCCGAAGTACCAGAAGGTCAAGGAGCTGATGCTGAGCGGCGAGATCGGACGCGTGATCTCCGTCGATTTCAGCTGGTATCTCGACGTCTTTCACGGCGCCGACTACTTCCGGCGATGGCACCGCCTCAAGTCGCGCAGCGGCAGTTTGTGGGTCCACAAAGCCACCCACCACTTCGATCTGATGAACTGGTGGCTCGGCGCGGATCCGGTGTCGGTGGTCGCCGACGGCGCGCTGCGCTTCTACGGGCGGAACGGGGCGTTCCGCTCGACGCATTGCCGCGACTGTCCCCATACGTCGCGCTGCAAGTTCTTCTACGACATGACGCGCGACGCACGGCGCATGAAGCTGTATGCCGCCTGCGAGGATGCCGACGGGTACCATCGCGACGGCTGCGTCTTCCGCGAAGACATCGACATCTACGACACGATGACGGCGCTGGTGAAGTACTCCAACGACGCCACCATGACGTACTCGCTCAACGCCTTCATGCCGTTCGAAGGTTTTCGCGTGGCCTTCAACGGCGAGCGCGGGCGCCTCGAGGTTCGGGATTATCAGGCGCAGCCCTGGCAGACCGAAGACGAAATGGACATCCATTTGACGACGTCGTTCGGCAAGCGCCGGATCGTCGACGTCCCGAAGGCGCAGGGCGACCACGGCGGCGGCGACGATCGGCTGCGCGATCTGATGTTCCACAACGTCGCGGTGCCCGAGTACATGCGCATTCCCGATTCGCGTGCCGGCGCGATGTCGTGTCTCATCGGCATCGCCGCGCGGAAGAGCATCGAAGAAAAGCGCGCGATTCGGATCGGCGACCTCGTACGTCTCTGAGCTCTGCCGTTTTCGCGCGCGAATACTTCGGTTTGAAAATCGGTACGCGCTGCGCTCGAAGATGAGTCGCCGCTGAGGCGCTCGGCTCATCAATACGATGCGGAGCGTGCAAATCGAGCGGAATTTTTTCTGCTCGCTGAGATATAGTCCCCGCTCACTCGCGCCGGCTCATCACGCGTGAGTGTTCTCAACAACTCAAACAGCATCGGGAGCACGACCATATGCGTCTGCGGATCCTCGCATGGGGCACAGCTGTACTGTCTGTCCTCGCCGCCACGGCGGCGCACGGCGCGACCATCGTTGTTCCCGCGGGCGGGGACCTTCAGGCGGCGCTGGACGCGGCGCAACCGGGCGATGTGATCACGCTCGAGCCGAACGCAACCTACGTCGGCAACTTCGTGCTGCCGAAGAAAGGCGAGCCGGACAAAGACGACGTGTCCGCCTACATCACGATTCGCTCGGCCGCGCCCGACGCGGTGCTTCCGCCCGCCGGCGTGCGCATCACGCCGGCCTACGCGGCCTATCTCCCGAAGATCAAGTCGCCGAATGGGCTGTGGGCGCTGCAGACAGCGACGAGAGCGAACCATTACAAGCTGATGTTCCTGGAGTTCCAGGCCAATGTGGGCGGCGCCACCGACATCATCACGATTGGCGCGAACGATTCGACGCAGACCGAGCTCGCCCAGGTGCCGTACGCGTTCATCCTGGATCGACTGTATGTTCACGGCGACCCCGAAGTGGGACAGAAGCGCGGCATCGCGCTGCACAGCAGCGACACCAGCGTCATCAACTCGTGGGTATCCGACTGCAAAGGCATCGCTCAGGACACTCAGGCAATCGGCGGCCATAACGGGCCGGGCAACTGGCTGATCGAGAACAACTATCTGGAAGGCGCAGGAGAGAACGTTCTGCTCGGCGGCGCCGATCCACCGATTCAGAATCTGGTCACGACGAACGTTGTCTTCCGGAACAACCATCTCACGAAGCCGCTCACGTGGCGCGATCCGATCCTCGCGACGCCGCCGAACGTGATCGCCGCCGCGACGCCGGGCGCCGGCTCACTGCCCGCGGGCACCTACTTTTACAAAGTGGTCGCGCGCAAGCTCAGTTACCAGGGCAAGACGGCCGTCTCGGTCGCATCGTCTGAAGTGTCGGCGACGCTCATCGCCGACGGCGGCGTCACAATCTCGTGGACTCCCGTCGCCACCGCGCAGGAGTACCTGGTCTACGGCCGGACGTCGAACAATCAGAACGTCTTCTGGACGACGGGTTGTGCTGATCCAGCTGGTACGTCTCCTTGCCGGACCCCGAAGCCGTACTTCACCGACATCGGCGATGCGGGATCGGCCGGCAAACCGTCGACGAGCGCCACCAAGTGGTCGGTGAAGAACATTTTCGAGCTGAAGAACGCGCAGGACGTGGTGATCGAGGGCAACGTCTTCGAGAATCTCTGGGTCGCGGATCAACCCGGCTACCCGATCGTGTTGACGCCGCGCAATCAGAGCGGTAAAGCGCCGTGGGCCGTCGTGCAACGGATCATGTTCCGGAACAATATCGTCCGGCACACCGCAGGCGGCGTGAACATTCTGGGCACCGACAACCTCGCGCCGAGCCAGCGCACGAACGACATCACCATTGTCAATAACATCTTCGACGATCTCACGGCCAGCACCTGGGGCTCAGCACGCGTGTTTCAGATCGGCGGCGGCGGTCCGGACGCAGTCACCCTCGATCACAACCTGGCGATTACGACCCAAACCAACATCTACTTTCTCTACGGCGGTTCGACGGCGGCGCCGACGCCGATCACCAATCTGAAGATCACGAACAACATGTCACTCCACAACTCGTTCGGTCTCAACGGCAACAATTTCTCGACCGGTCTGAAGACGTTCAACGCCTACATGCTGCCGAACGACATGTTGCGGAGAGGTGTGTTCTGTCGTAACGCGCTCGCCGGAGGTAAGGCGAGCTTATACACAGGTATACCCTGCAGCGTTCCGGAGAATTTCTTTCCGACCGTTGCCGACTGGCAGCGCGAATTCGTGAACTTCGCGGGCGGCGATTACCGGCTGCTGCCCACCAGCAAGTACAAGAACGTGGGCACCGACGGGAAGGACCTTGGACCTGACGTGGACGAAGTCATGCGGGAAGCCGCGCTGGCGCTCAGCGGCGACGTCAGGACGTTGCCGGGGATGCGTCATGTCCGCATCAGCCCGAATACGCTGGCGAATGGCATGTTGAACGTCCCGTACGAGCAAAAGATCTCGTGCAGCGACGGTCTCGGGCCGTGCGCGTTCGAAGTGCTGGACAGTTCGTTGCCGGACGGCATCGCATTCGATCGGATATCCGGCTTGATCGCAGGAACGCCGCTGGAACCGACGACCGGCTTGCTGACCCTTCGCGCGTACGACAGCGCCGCGCCGGACGTCAACGAGGCGACGGCCATCCTGCAGACCACGGTGGACCCACCGGAGCTCACGATCACCGTGCCGAGTGTACCGCCGGCGAAGGTCGGCGAGCCGTTTCACCTCGCGCCGAGCGTGAGCGGCGCGCTCGGAAGCGTCACGTGGAGCGTTGTGGCCGGCAGCGATCTGCCTCCCGATGTGTACTTGAATGCGTCCTCGGGCGAGATCGCCGGCACGCCGGCAGTGTGGGGAACGAGGACTGCCATCGTCCAGGTGCAGGATTCGGATCGATGGGGGCTCAACCGCGTTGCCTACAACACAGTGACGACGACCGTCACCCCCGCGGCAATCCAAATACCCGCGGCACTGCCCACAGCTGTTTACCGTTCACGGTACGAGGCGGCATTGAGCGCGACCGGCGGCACCGGATCGTACAAGTGGTCGGTCGCTGCCGGTGAAGTGCCGCCGGGCCTGCTCGTAGACGCCAGCGGATTGATCACCGGTGAGCCACAGTGCATCGGATCGTTTGCCATGAACGTTCAGGCGACCGACGCGAAGTGGCCGAGGTATGCGGCGACGCAAACGGCGGCGCTCGACATCGTCGCCCCTCCATTCAGCGTTTCGCTGCCAGTCGTGCCGGCGGGTGTCATTGGTTCGGAGTTCTCGCTGAGCGCATCGGCCACGGGTCAGGTCGGCACGGTCACGTGGTCCGCGTCCGGGCTGCCGCCCGGGCTGACGATGAATGCGACCGGGACAATCTCCGGCGTCCCGACGGCATTCGGGTTATTTCCTTCAGTCGCGAATGCACAGGATTCGTACTCGACGTGCGGATCGCCTGAAGTCACCCGGACGGCCGCTGCGACGGTGACGTTGGTCATCGCTCCGCTGCCGCTCACGATCTCTACCGCGACGCTGCAGTCCGGGGACGTTCCGCGGCCGTACCGGGCGGCGCTGCAGTTCACCGGCGGCACCGGGAACACGACGTGGAGCATCGTCGCCGGCCGCCTCCCGGACGGCACGACGTTGTCTTCGGACGGAGTGATCAGCGGCAGACCGACAGCGGTCGGCACGTTTTCGTTCACCCTGCAGGCGAGCGATGCGGGTTGGGCGGGGAACGTCGCGACGCGCGATTTCAGCGTGACGATACGCGCGCGTGAAGTTGTGCTCTACGCGTCGGACGCGAATGTGATCGCGGGCACCTGGTCGCTCGTGCCCGACGCGACCGCGGCCGGCGGGATGCGGCTGTGGAATCCCAACAAGACCGCGGGCAAGATTCGCGCGCCGTTGCCGGACCCGGACAACTACTTCGAGATTTCATTCCAGGCCGAAGCTGGCGTCCCGTATCACCTGTGGGTGCGCGGCGAGGCCGACAAGAACAAGCGGGTGAACGATTCGGTCATCGTGCAGTTCTCGGGAAGCGTCGATGCGGCAGCGGCGCCCACATATCGCATTGGCACGACGTCCGGGACCATCGTGAATCTGGCAGATTGCAATGGCTGCCATCTGTCAGGCTGGGGCTGGCAGGACAACGGGTGGGGGAAACACGTGATGGGCCAGGACGTCTACTTCGGGCAGTCCGGCGCTCAAACGATTCGCGTCCAGGTGAAACAGGATGGCTTCTCAATCGATCAGATCGTCCTGAGCTCCGAGAAGTTCCACGTGGTCGCGCCCGGCGCGTTGAAGAACGACACGACGATTCTGGCGCGGTGACTCGAATGGCGTTGCGCATCAGGCGAGCGGGAGCTCAATGTCCGGTCAGGTTCTTCAAGTGACTGCGAGCTTCTTCAGCCCAGGGCGACTTGCCGTCGATCTTCAGGTTGTCCTGCCAGGCTTGACGCGCCTGGCCGGTGAGTGACCGCCGTTCGAGCGCGTACGCGCGGTTGAACGACGCCTCGGCGAGCCGGTTGTTTGCGTGGACGGCGCGCTCGGCCATCCCGAGCGCCCTGGCGAATTCCTGCGGCTCGTCGTTTCGCGTCGCGCGCACGAAGTACGCCGCCGACAGATCGCTCAGGACGTGCGCCCCGCCGCAATTCAGATCCCCGTCACGTTCCTGTCATCGGGATCAGATGCCGCACACGTTCCTGTCATCGCGCGTGCCGAATCGGAACACGCGGCGGCCATCGCGGATTCGGCCGAATCGCATCTAACACACGCTGTAGCAGCCAGTTGTGCCTCTGAACGCAGGGGTGGTCCCCGCGTTGCTAGGGTAGGTCTGGTGAACCAACTTGTCGAACTCCCCTTTGAAGGCGCCTGAGTGCGGACGATTCCTCGTCTTCCAGGCGTAGGCCTTTTCGCCGCGATTGCGATCGGAGCCGGGGTGCTCCTTGGGTTCGCGGGTTGGCCGCAGCCGAACCGGACTCTTGAATTCTCCATCCTGATCGGCGCCGCGATTGTGACGTCGGCCTTCGGGCTGCCGCGGCCAGGCACGAAGGACTGGGCGACGATGGCGCCGGCCTTCGTCGTCGACTTCATCTCGCTGCTGCTCCTCGGTCCTCACGCGACGATGCTCGTCGCCGGCGCCGGCACGATTACAGAAGGCCTCACGAACTCGACGAGCGCGAGCTGGATCGGCCGAACGCTTCTGAACACCGCCATCGTCCTGACTTCGATCCAGGCAGCGGGCGCGGCATACGGCGCGCTCGCCGGCGCCGTGAGCGAGTTCGGGTGGCCGATGCAGGGCGTGCCGATCGCGGCCGCTGTCGTCGCGTATTGCTTCGTCAAGAGCGCGCTGGCCGAGATCATCCTGCCGCTCGTCACGAGGCAATCGATCAATCGATCGTGGCCGACGAATTTCCTCCGTGGCTGTCCGATCTATGTCATCGGGGCGAGCATCGCGGTCGCACTCGTTGAAGTGAACGATCAACAAGCGTGGCAGATCCTGCCGGTCGCCGTCGTGCCGTTGTTTTTCGCCTACCGCGCGTACTCCGGCCAGTCGGATCGGCTCGAAGAAGAAAGCCGCCGTCGAGAGATGATCGACGCCCTCGAGCAGGGCCTGTCGGTCGTCGACAGCAGCGGTCTCGTCACGCTCTGGAACGATGCGCTCGAACAGATGCTGGATTGTCCGCGCCACCGAGCCCTGGGCCGCTCGCTCGCCGGCGCGCTGCCCGCGCTGAGCAGCACGGAGCTGCCGCGGACGATTGACGACGTGTTGAAGAATCGGAGTCGCCGGACCGTGGCCGCTCTCGGACTGCCGTCCGCGGCGGGCGCGCGGACGCTGCAGGTCAGAATCCTCCCGATGGCCGGCGGCGCGACACTCGTCTGGGATGACGTCACGGATCGCGCGCGCGCGGAGCACGCGCTCAAGCGAAGCGAAGAGCGGTTCGCGCTCGTCGCCGAAGGCGC
>Ga0070694_100003020_pt1 | contig 10021 bp, 6 predicted proteins | sample KBSK1251metaG_FD_65470 | JGI IMG/M metagenome (GOLD analysis project Ga0070694, IMG submission 65470) | Corn, switchgrass and miscanthus rhizosphere microbial communities from Kellogg Biological Station, Michigan, USA - KBS K1-25-1 metaG | ecosystem: Host-associated > Plants > Roots >... | reverse complement strand
GGGATAGACGTCGGGGTCAAAAATCACGTGATAGAAGTGCCACACTATGATCGCGAGCGTGGCCAAAACCGCCTCGTAAAAGTGAATCGCCAAAGCAATTTCGATGGCCCAACGCGGCAGAAACCCAAAAATGCCCAGCTTGAACCAAATCATCAAACCTGTCAGGCCCATGATTATGGTTCCCCATACGACCGCCCAATACTCAGCTTTCTCTGCGTAACCAAATCGCGCGATTTTCGGTTTGACTCCTGACCGGCCGAGATAGTACGCGAAGTTGCCTATCACATCTTTGAAGTCCTTGCCTTTGACGGCCATGTCTTTCAACCACAGCCGTCCTTCTTTTGAAACCGCAAGATAGGCAAGATGATAAACTCCGACCACGAGCATGATCACTGCGGCGATCCGGTGAATGATTCGTCGCAAGTATTCACTTCCACCCAGCAGCGAAGCGAGCCAGGAATCCGGATACTGAAGTGCAAAGCCACTTAGTACCAGTGCGATAAAGCTCGTCAATAACAACCAGTGCTTCACCCTCTGATTGAGAGTCAGCCGCACGATCTCGCGTGTCTGACGTTTCTTTGCCGCTGCCTTGCGAAACCAGATAATCCCGTTGTGAACTGCCATGCCGCCCACCACCAGAATGATCAACGGAACATAGATCCAGCGAACTATTCGCGTACCAATCACTCCGGCATCGCGCGTCCCAGTCGCAGAAGTCAATCCGGAAGTTAGATGAATCTTACCGGTGGCGAAGTTGACGCCCGCGCCGACGTGGCACTGTCCACACGTTTGCGGCAGGTTGCTGGCGCTGATCATCGATCTGGGATCGGTGGATGGCAGGATGTTGTGAACACCGTGACAGCTCGCACAGTTCGCGACCACTCTCGAACCCATTTGTGAGGCGAGGCCGTGGTAACTGTCTTTGTAACTGCTGACACGCTCGGCGGCAACTCCGAATTCCTTCGTTAAAGTGACTCCTTCGTGGCACCCCGCGCATGTATCAGTAGCCACGACTGTGGAAGCGTTTGCGCTCGCATGATCGATCGGCGACGTGATCCCGTGGATTCCGTGACAATCAGTGCAAACCGGAGATCGCGAGACTCCACGCATCACTGCCTGTCCATGAACGCTCTGCATGAACTCCGCGGTCTCGGCTTTGTGACACTTGCTACAAGTGGCGGGGACATTCATCTTCGCGATCGGAGAGCGCGGATCAGAGGCTGGAAGGATGTCGTGACTTTTATGACAGTCAGTACATACGGCGGCTGACGCATTGCCTTGTGCAAGGGCCTTTGCGTGCACGCTCTCTCGATATGAAAGGAAGGGACGATCGCTGATCCCACTCCCGCGCATGATTGATTTGTCACCATGACAACGGCCACAGGTCTCGGCGATGTTGTTTCGATTGATTGTTGAATTCGGATCGCTCGCTTGAAGGATCGTGGTCATGTCGCCATTTCTGGCGTGACAATCGACGCAGGTGGCGGCCTTCAATCCTCCCTGAATTCCGCGAGCGTGAAACCCGCCATCGTAGGCGGTATGCGCGTCGGCGTGAAACTTTGCGCCGCCAAGGTAAGGCAGACTCTTACCGGGCGCGTGACAACCCTGACATTCGAGGATCGGTGAAGCAGTTGGCGACGGTGATGACTGCTGAGCGAGAGCAGGATTCGCCAGGAAGACCAGCGACGCGAGCAGCACGAAAAGAAATGTTCCACCAGGCTTCATCAGATCATACATAGACACCTCCTGTGCTTTTACTTTTCACACAAGAGGCGTCTCAGTTGTAAATTCTGACTGTCTTCTCTGTGCAACAGAGATTTCAGAAGCTGGCGCGTGTTACTTCTTCAGCGATTTCATGTAAGCGACCAATGCTTTGGCCTGCTCTTCGTTAATGCCCTTCTCTTCATAGGCCGGCATGAAAGGAGGCTTCTCGCCCTTCTTGCCCTTGAGCACGATCTGCACGAGATCGGCGTCAGCTAACGTCGCGTCAAACTTCTTTTCGGCTGTGGCCCCGTGACATGCCACGCACTTCGCTTTAAAAGTGGCAGCGGCATCAAAGTCCTGTTCATTACCTGCTCGAGCTGCCGCTGAAATTATTGCAAACCCCGTAACGAGCATTGCGGCCACGGTGGCCAGCGTCATCATCTTCAACGTTTTCATTGGTCCCAACCTTTCTCAAACGGACGCCATCGAAGGGCATCACTCTTTTCGCAGAAAGACGGGAGCAACGTACGTGCCGGGTCAATTTCAGGCACATAACCCCTGAAAAACCAGAACTTGCGAACTTTCGCGCAGCGAAATGGGAAAGTTCCCGCAAAATCAGGCTGCGGCAGTCTTCTTATGACACGCCACGCACTTCTTCGAAGTTGGCCCGGTGCTGGCCCTGCCGGTTTTGGCGACTTCGTCATGGCAGCCGCCGCAATTCCGATGAAATGCCTGCTGGTTGTCTAAGGTAACCGGTTCAGCGCTCCCTTCGATTTGGATCTTTGGAAGCTCCGGCAGCAGCTTCGGTTTCATCCCCGCTCGCGCATGACAATCCGTGCAAACATTGACTGGCGGCGCACTCGGATCTTTTTCGAGAAGCTCCGCTGTCAGGGTTGTGGTCCGATCCGCGGGCCAGGCAGTTTTGTGTGGCGGATGCTTCGCTGCTTCCGACGCCGGTTGTGCCGTGTGGTGACACTCGATACATGCGATCGGTTTGGTCCCATCGACACTCCGATTCTTGGTGATATGATCGATGTGGCTAAACTTCACGGCGCCCAGCTTTGCATACGGCCCGAGCATAACCTCGTCTTTTGGCTTACGTCCCTCCTGTGCGGGCGCATGTAGCGAAGCAGTCGTGCCGCCGAGCAGAAATATCCCTGCGACGATAAGCAGGAAAAAAATAGATAAGACTTTCATTTTGTATACCTCGTCACTTCGATGCTTTAGGAAGCGCGCCGGCGTGACTTGCCGGCACGGCTTGCTTACCAAAAACTACGTGGCACTTGGTGCACACAAAATTCGCATTCTTCTTCTTTTGATCGATCTCGTAGTTCAGTATTCCACCCTCATCCAACGTCGCTGTCGCGTGACAGCCTTCCGCGCCACCGCATGAACTCACAGGCACCTTGAGTGTCTGCACATCAACCGTGTTCATTCGCGCAGGCGCATGACAATCCGCGCAGGCGAGATCCGGATGCGAACCACCCTCATGGCGAAAGGCGCCCGCAGAAATTCGCTCGCGCCATGCACTTAGCATCACACGATCAGTGATTCCCATGGTTGTTGCGAGCGCGGGATCGAAGTCAGTCTTAAGATCGGCGGCCGGAGTCGCAAGTTTGTGACATACATGACAATCCGACGAGACGGGTGCAATTCCGGATTCAGCGTTGTGACACGTGAAGCATCCCGTATGGCTGTTTGGAATCGTTTTGAACGTGCCCTTCTTCAACCAAAATGCGTCGCCTAAATCTTTCGGCGGCTTCGTTACGTACTCTTCGCTCGCCTGACCTTGAGGCTTATACGTTTGATGACAAACCCCACAGTTAGCTGGGGGTTGCTTCTGCTGCTGATTACGCCACGAGACCGTGACAAAAGCAGGCCTCGTAAACGGGACATTGCGACCGACTACTTCAAGATGAGTTTCATGCGGGAAATGTACCGCGAACTCACTCACAGAGTCTCGTCGTTGCTTTGACGCGTCAGCAACATCACCCAGACTCGGAAACAGGAATCGCACAGTGTTGCGCGGTGTTACTGCAACGTGGCAATTCGAGCAAATTTGCGGCGCGGGTCTTTCCCGCGCGAAGAACTGCTGCCGGTGGCAGTTCAGACACGCTGCGTGGTTGGGAAACTCGGCCACGTCGGCAAAAGCGGCATCGCCTTTACGAACTTCCTTCCAATTCGCAGTAGGAAACTTGTGGCACGAATCACATGCGAGCTTCTCTTTCGTGACATGAGTGGTATGAGAAAACTGTGAATAAGAGGTGCGGGGCGGCTGTGGCTTACTCCGCACCGGACGTCTTCGGGTTTGCGAGCGAGTTTGAGTCTCGCTTGCCGCACGGGAAACGGCCATGAATAAAGTTACGCCGATCACCAGGGATGCTGTTAGTCTGGTCACGCGCCCGAGTAATGTAGCCGGTCTCTGCGGTCTCTGCGTACCTCTGCGATCTCTGCGTTAAAACAGTCGGTTAACGCAGAGATCGCAGAGGTACGCAGAGACCGCAGAGTGCGGAAAAGTTTCTAAAACATTTCGCGATCTATTCCTTGCGGCCGAAGTACAGGCGCAACGACGTGTAAGGCAGATGCGCGTGATAGTTCTGCGGCCGTGGACCTACTAACGTGCTTTCGTTGTAATTGTAATACTGATAGCCAACATTCCAATCCAGCCGGTGATGCAGCTTAATAGCGAGTCGCGCCTCGGGCGATTGATAACTCATGGGATACGACGCGATCAACGTTCCCGGCTTTCCGGTCGGATCGGCAACTCGACTCCCCTGGCCGTTATCTTTATTGATTCGATACGCCGTAAACAGCGTCGCCCGCGGAGCGAGGCGGGCCACCGATTCCACGAAGAAATAGTTGTTCCTCACATAGTACAAGCTGTTACCAAAAGGATGCTGGATGCTGTTGAAGAAATAGTCGACGATCGACTTACTGTTTATCCAATGGTAGTTGTAGCCGGTGCTAATTGAGAACCTTGGCGTCGTAGCCCAGTCGAGTGATGAAGTAAAGATTCGCGACTTTATACTTACACCAAAATCCGCCAGCGACACACCTGCGATCTCAGACGGGTTCGCATTATTCTTCGCGATCACGGCCACGTTTAACGTGAGCCGTGATGTTGGTTTATACCTGCTCTTTGCTCGAATGTTCGTGAAGTCGTAATTGCCGATACGGGTGAACACGTTATCAGCAGTCCCGTGCTCGGCGTCAAAGTAGAGGGTCCATTCGCTGGCCGGCCGGGCCTTGAAGCCTCCAATGAAAACGTGGGTGTGATTCTCCTCGGTGTCGCTCGTAGGAGTGATGGCGGTTGGCTGGTTCGCACCGAGATTGAAACCGCTGATGCCCTCGGTGACACGCCTAGTGCCGTAGCGGTAGCCGAGATGAATTGAGTAGCGGGGATTAAACTGGTAATCGCCTTCGATTGTGTTTTGGATCTTCCGGTAATCGACCGACGTGATTACGTTTCGATTACTGAAGCCTATCGTGTCGGTCCTCGTGCCGCGAGTGAGAGAGAAGAAATCGCTGAAGAGCGCTGCACCGTTGATCTCAAACGTTTCAACTTTGGTTGTGTTTGAGATGCGCAACTTATCTGTCGCCAGCAGGGTCAAGCCCAAATCCCCAAGCCAACTCGGTCGTTCGGTGTTGCCGTCGAGAATGTATTGACCGAGGTTCAGAATATTCGGAGTCGCACCGGGCGGACTCGGCGGGAAGCCGGTGATTCGCGGATTCCAGTTTCGACCGGTGAGATTCTCAGCAAACGAGTAATCCTGGTCCGCCTTGCTGTAGATGATGCGGCCCGTTATGTCGAGCCTTTCCGCAATGAGTGTTTGCAGGCTAAAACGGGTGTAGTTGATAGTGCCGCGCGCAGGTTCGTTACGATGGAAGCTGGTCAAACTGGCGGCGGCAGGGTTCACGTTTATGCCGGGAAGAACTCCAAGATCGATATTGGTGTCGTCGCGGAAGCGCCTGAATCCCTGAAGAAACGAATAGTTTACCGGACCCAGCCGGCCATCGGCTCCCAGGCGGAAATCGTTAGCCTGGGAGTCGACCTCCGTAAGCGTCATGAATTCATTGCCACCAGCGTGATAATTAATGAATGCTGGTCCACTATAACGCTCGGGTGAGTAACCGAGATTAAACCTGATGAGTTCGTTTTTCGGGAGCAGAGTAAGATCAAAATCACCGAGATGTATTCTCGTGTCGACCCCATGTTCTCCGGTCCCTGGTTTGGGCGGCACGTTGAATGTCGTAGGGCTGAACACCCAATTCGGATTGGCGAAGCTGTTAAGAAATCTGAAGTACTTGAAGCGCCGGTACGTGGCGTCGAAGCGATACCATTCCGGTTGTTCGACACTCGCACGAACATTACCGTGCGGGTCAGCCCCCCAGCCTGTTGAAGTGATCAGAAATGTTTCGAAGAGCGTGCCTTTGCCCTCTTTTGATCGCAGCAGGAACGAACTATCGAAAAGTCGCGGACCCGCTTTGTAGTTCAGATCGCTTTGGTACTTATTGTGATCGCCATCGACACTGAGACCCCGATATCCAAATTCCAGACTCGAGATAACCGTATAGTCTCCGGCGTTCTCACCCGTTTCGATCGGCTTGTCGCTGGAATCAGGTTTAGCGGGCGAAGGTGATGGCGATTGTGCCACCACCAAACCCATCGTAAATATCAATACCAACGCAAACCCGCTTGTGCGCGCGAAAATCTTCTGTTTCGTACTCATGACCCAATCCTCACTCGCCAGTATTCACTAACGGAAAAAGACCGGACTCGTTCGTGAACCATGGATCTTGATATGACAATTTGTACAGTTCGCGTATTGCGCGTTCTGGTTATGTTGCGGACCGGCGGGCTCCTCTGCGCCCACACCGTGCGCAACGCTGTGGCACGTCAAACAAAGCTGGCCCACACGACTGGTGATCAGCAAACGCGGATTGGATGAGCCATGCGGTGTGTGACACGCAACGCAGCCCTCGGTCTTAACCGGAGCGTGCTCGTAAACAAAGGGACCTTGCTTGTCAACGTGACACTTTATGCAAGTCGCATCGACTCCTGTTGCCAGTCGCGTTTGTTTGAGTTCAAAACCGCCATGTGGATTGTGGCAATCGCTACACTTCAACGCACCTTCCAGAACCTTGTGATGGAACGGCAACTGGAACTGGTGTTTGACCTCGCTATGACAGCTCAGGCAGAGTTGCGGCTCGCTGTTCTTGAGCAACTTGACACTCGCAATGCCAGGCTTCTGCGCGTTTGTTGATGAGACAAATACATTCGAAGTGGCTAATTGGCGCCCCGTTTCCAGAGCGTGACTCGCGTGGCAATCCACACAACCGATGTCGTTGCGCCAGTGCTCACCGCGACGGAAGTTGTTATGTTCTTCCTTGCCCGCGTGACAGCGCAGACACGTCTCCGAAATTTCTTTTGACGGTTTGTTTTTGAAAGAAATGATCTTCTTCGGATCGCCTTCTTCGATGTGGGCCCGGCCTGGACCATGACACGATTCACAACCCGTAACCTTCTCTTTCCAACTTCCAATCTTTCCAAGCTGAGCATGGGAAGTGTGTGAGAAAGCTTTGAACTGGTCTTCGTGACAGTCCTTGCAAGCCTCGCTGCCTACGTAGTCAGCCGACTTGTCGTCCCAGCTGGTAGACTTGTACAAGGCGAGTTCGGCCGCGCTAAACGGCGCAGACTGAGAAGAGTTGTCGAAACCAAACCAACCGATCGTGGCGATAACGAACGCACAGATCAGGAGTGCTTTAATGAATTTATTCATTCTTCGGCCCTCCCCCTGGAATGTTTGCGATTAACTGACCTTGAGATAGAAATGCCGAAGCATTTTAGTTTTTATACGTCGTCTTGAATGTGACGACCGTCACGTGCGCAGGAGGACCAAATCATGAGCCTGATTGAACTTAAAGTCAAGATTTGTTTAGTCCTGCGCCATTCTCTCCAAGGCCGCACTATCGCGGATTAGAATGCTATCTGACGTGATTTCAATTATCTTGCGCCTGCTAATATTCGCTAATAGGCGCGTCACTGTTTCACGCGACGAGCAGATCATTTGAGCGATCTCTTCGTGCGTAAAAACCCTGTCAATTCGCACCGATTTCTTGCTCCACTCGAGCAACAGTCTCGCTAACCTTGCGCTCGCCGTTTGCGGTAGAAGCAATGATCTCGTGCGTTCTGTTAGTTCAGTCAGCTCGTGATTAAGTATTTTCAATATGGCACGAGCGCCTGCATGACTCTTTTCAATGAGCTCGTTCAGCTCGGCGCGCGGGATGAAATCCGTGCGACACGGCTCGAGCGTTTTCACCGTCACATCGTATGAAGAACTCCGGAGCACTGAGTTCAGCCCCAGCACGTCACCGGCCCTGGCCAGGCGTGGTGTCACAATCCTTCCCTCTCTCGACGAGATCGAGACCGTTGCGCTGCCCGTCCGCAATATGTAAACACCTCGCGCGGACTCTCCTTCACAAAACAGCACCTTCCCACGCCCATGGACCGAATTCAGGTAGCGGATGTTCGACGCGTGGATCTCGCGCAGCAGCGAATGCAGATTTGCACTATCCGGCACTCCCGCTGGCTGGTCCAGTTCTACATGTTGCGCGCTCGGCATGATCAAGCCCCCTGTACACGTGCTCGGCTCTTTACTCCCTGCGCCGGCGGCGCGAGGTGCTGCTGAAAAAGCCTGGCCGAGGCTTCAAGAAAATCGTACGAAGTAACAATTCCGACTAATTGATCGCCCTCAACGACCGGAAGACACCCAACACGATTGCTCCGCATCACTTCGATGGCATCTAACGACGATGTATCAGGAGTAACCGTGACCGGATTAGGGACCATCACTTCCCGCACAGTCGTCGGACTATCGTCGCTATTCGTCCGGTTACTCAGGATCCGCAACACGCCACGATGAGTTACCAAACCAACCAATCGACCGTCATGATCTTCAACAGGCACGTGCCGGATGTGTCGCCAGTCCATCACGCTCGCCGCTAGATCAACCAGGTCATCGGGACTGACGGTAAACAGGTCCGTTGACATGAACTGACCGACTGTGCGGTAGCCCTGCTCCCATCCTTCAGTCTCTGTTTCCTTGATTGTCATCCAGCGATGAATTGGTTGACCTGTTTTCTGACTTGCCAATATCGCCGACGTAAGTTTTCTTTGGCGAGCATCTTTCGAAAGTGAGCTTTCCATCCTCGCAAGCGATTTCATAATCCAACGCGCGCCTGTCTGCCGGCTTCGCGCACGCTCTTCGACGATGCGGAGGTACTTATCGACATCCCCACTCGCCACTTGCATTCTCGTCAGTCCCTTGCGAGCAAGTGGAAGCAGGTGGTCCAGGATGAGCGAAGGAGCGCTGATGCTCTGTCCGTCAATCCACTGGAACTGCGCATCGAGCCCATGCCGGGCAGCGCGGAAAAAATTCATCTTCGCATCGTCAAACACCATTCGCTTCGCAATCTCGCCGTACGCGCGTGGAAGCGCAGCCATCAAACCTGTGAAAAACGCTGCATTGGCGATTTCGTCTACGACTGTTGGACCAGACGGCAGGGCACGATTCTCAATGCGCAAGTGCGCAACGCCTTCAGTCACTCCGTAGCAGGCTCGGTTCCACCGCCAGACCGTGCCGTTGTGCAACCGCAACGCCGAAAGCAAAGGCGTCTCACCGCGCGCGAGTACCTGGAATGGGTTCTCATCGGGCTCGGTGATCATGATCGGACGAAAGCGAGTAATCTGATCGTGAAAGAGCTCGACAATGGAATGTTGCAGCCAGCGATCGCCAAAGTCGACGCGCGTCGGTTGGTTACGCGTGAGCTGTGGACGCGAGCGCTCGTCGGTTGAATGTTGGAACAGAGCAACACGAGTCTCCTGCCACAGACGTTGACCAAACAGCAGCGGTGAATTCACGGCCACCGCGAGGACCGGCGCGGTTATCGCCTGCGCGATGTTGTAATGATTGGCAAATTCTTTGGCGTTGCTTTGAAAATGGACCTGGAAACTGGTGTTGCACGATTCCATCATGATGTTGTCGTGCGTCAGGTGGAGTTCGTCCAAACCTTTGATGTGAATCGAAAGCGGACCGCCACGCATTCGGATCACACCGCGGTTCAGCTCGTGATAGCGCGTGATCGGAGTTAAGTTGTCGAGAGTCAAATCTGACTTTTGTAGCGTAGGTAAAATGCCGGACAAGAGAACGTCGGCTTCCTGAGTTGCGGCACTATTACGAGCGAGCTCGAGTAACTCCTCGAGCTCACGTTCCATACGGCTGAAGCAATCATTCTCGAGTTTGAGTGGAGTGAGATT
>Ga0070694_100003016_pt1 | contig 10024 bp, 4 predicted proteins | sample KBSK1251metaG_FD_65470 | JGI IMG/M metagenome (GOLD analysis project Ga0070694, IMG submission 65470) | Corn, switchgrass and miscanthus rhizosphere microbial communities from Kellogg Biological Station, Michigan, USA - KBS K1-25-1 metaG | ecosystem: Host-associated > Plants > Roots >... | reverse complement strand
ATGAGTCACCTGCCCGTTGAGCCGAACCAGCTTTTGGGACGTCGCGCCTTTTTGGCTCGCAGCGCGACGGGGCTGGGCGCAATGGCGTTGGCGTCGATGCTGCCGGCCAACCTGCTGGGGCGCACGGCCCGTCCGGCGGCTGCAAAGGCCGGCGTGGGAGCACTCAAAGGCCTGCACCTGCCCGCCAAAGCCAAACGGGTGATTTACCTCTTCATGTCCGGCGCGCCGTCACATATCGATCTCTTCGATCATAAGCCGCGCCTGGGCGAATTAACGAATACGGAGCTGCCGGCGTCGGTGCGAATGGGTCAGCGCATCACGGGCATGACCAGCGGGCAGAAACAATTGCTTTGCGTCGGGTCGCCCTTTGGCTTTCGGAAATACGGCGCCTCCGGGATGGAGTTCAGCGAATTATTGCCTCACACGGCCACGCTGGCCGACGAGATTTGTTTGATTCGTTCGATGGTGACCGAGCCGATCAATCATGATCCGGCCGTGACCTACTTCGCCACCGGCCATCAACAGCCGGGGCGCCCCGTGATGGGTTCGTGGATCACTTACGGACTTGGCACGGAGAACTCCAATTTGCCTGGCTTCGTGGTGCTGTTAAGTGGTGGGGGCGGGCAACCCTTGCAGGCCCGCTACTGGGGCAACGGCTTTTTGCCCGGCAATTATCAGGGCGTGCAATTCCGCGGCGCCGGCGATCCGGTCTTGTATCTCTCCAATCCCAACGGCATCAGCTCGCAGTCGCGCCGCGAGCTGATTGATGCCATGCAGGAGTTGAACCGCCGCGAGCTGGGCCGGCTCGGCGATCCGGAAATCGCGACGCATATCGAGAATTACGAGCTCGCCTTTCGGATGCAGACCAGTCTGCCCGAATTAATGGACATCAGCGCCGAACCCAAGGAAGTCCTGGAGCTTTACGGGGCGGAACCGGGCAAGGCCTCGTTTGCCAACAATTGTCTGCTCGCCCGCCGCCTGGCCGAACGCGGCGTCCGCTTCATCCAGCTTTGCCATCGGGACTGGGATCATCACAACGAATTGCCCAAAGGCATCCGGACGCAGGCCAAGAACACCGACCAGGCCAGCGCCGCGCTGGTGCACGACTTGAAACAGCGCGGGTTGCTCGAGGATACGCTCGTCGTCTGGGGCGGCGAATTCGGGCGCACCAGCTATAGCCAGGGCGAGATCAAAAAGGACAGCTTCGGGCGCGATCATCATCCGCGTTGCTTCTCCCTTTGGCTGGCCGGCGGCGGCATCAAGCCCGGGCTGACCTACGGTGCCACGGACGATTTCGGTTACAACATCACGGAGAACCCGGTTCACGTGCACGATTTTCATGCGACTCTGATGCACCTGCTCGGCGTCGAACACACCCGCCTCACTTACCGCTTCGAGGGCCGCGACTATCGCCTCACCGATATCGCCGGCGAGGTCGTCAAGGGGATCCTGGCTTAGGCGGTGAATCGGTAGTCGGTGGGCGGTGGTCCGTCGGTCACGGTCGGTTGCTCTGCTGCTTCCACCCGCCACTGACTGACTGACCACTGAGTGCTGGCTCTCGCCGCGTGTTTCAGGCAGACTGGCTCGTGCTCACGCTCGAAAAGTATTCCTTCGGGGTCGGGGATCGCTTCGGCCAGCAAGCGCGGGCTCAGCTCCGGGCGTTCCAGACGCTGGCGGAGCGTGGCATCGAAGTAGTTCCGGTCTGGAACAAATCGAACCGCGAGCATTCCTTCGTCGGGTCGGAGCCGGCGAGTGTGCTGGCGGCAGCCCAGGCGGCGGTGAAAGAATCGGGGTGGAGCAAGGCCTGGCACGTTGACGCCGATCACATCCGCCTCGACACCGTCGACCGTTACATCGCTTGCTCGGATTTTTTTACCATCGACGTGGCGGAAAGCATCGGGGAACCGTGCGCCATCGAGGCGGTGGGCAGCTTTGTGCAACGCCATCCCGAATGGGCCAGACCGGTTCACGTCCCGGGCATCACCGAACCCTTTGCCAGCGATGCTTCGGAAGTCGCCCGCGTGGCTGGGAAATACCTGCTGGCCGTCCAGGAAGCCGGACGCATCTTTCGCCATATCGCCACGCAAAAAGGCGCCTCGGACCGCTTCATTGCTGAAGTCTCGATGGACGAAACCGACGCCCCCCAGACGCCGCCGGAGTTGTTGATTATCCTGGCCGCGTTGGCCGACGAAGGCGTGCGTGTGCAAACCATCGCGCCCAAATTTACGGGGCGCTTCAACAAAGGCGTCGACTACGTCGGCGACGTCAAACAATTTGAGAGAGAATTTCGGGATGATCTTGCTGTCATCCAGCATGCCGTGGCCACCTACGACCTTCCGGCAAATCTCAAGCTCAGTGTCCATAGCGGCAGCGACAAGTTTTCGCTTTATCCGGTTATTCGCCGCGCCTTGCAGCAAACCGGAGCCGGGCTGCATCTCAAGACCGCCGGGACATCCTGGCTGGAGGAGTTAATCGGCCTGGCGGAGGCCGGGGGCGAAGGCTTAAGCCTCGCTCAGTCCATCTATGCACAAGCTCTCGAGCATCGGGCCGAGCTCCAGGCGCCGTATGCGAGCGTCATTGACATTGATGCCGCCCAACTGCCGCCGGCGGACATGGTGAAGACCTGGAGCGGCCCGCAATTTGCCAATGCTTTGCGCCATGTGCCGGGAGATCCGGATTTCAATCCAAGTCTGCGCCAGCTTCTGCACGTGTCGTTCAAGCTGGCCGCCAAAGCCGGACCGAAATACATCCAATTGCTCCAGGCCAACGAAGGCGTGGTGGCGCGCAACGTCACCGAAAACATTCTCCAGCGTCATCTGCTCCCACTGTTTGCTCCGGCGAGCTAGGGCGGCGCGCCGCCCTGCCCGCAAACGCGACTTGCCAGACGGGCGCTTTCCCGGTATCACAGTCCGGACATCCCCTAAAAACTTATGAAAGCGATTCGTACCCCCCTTGTGATCACAGGTGGTTTGGTGGTTTCACTCTGGAGCGCCTCGAGCCAGACGGTGTTGCTCCGGGACACGTTCAACGCGGCGACGCCCAACACGACGGATCTGAACGTCGATCTGGCGCGGCAATCGGGCACCCTGGCGCCGTTGAGTTACACGATGGCGTTTGGTGCCGGACACTACGGACATCAACTGCAAAACGGCAACGCGCTAGACCAGTTGTTGGTGGCGGATTTCCCCAACAGCACGGCCTCGTTAAATGCAAATTTCAACGGAGCCAATTCTGCCGGCGGCATCGTGATTTCCTTTGATCTGGACTCCATGCCGACCGTTTATGGGGCGACACCGGATAACTGGGGTTGTGTGAATCTCGGCATGTCGGCCGCCGATCAGATGGCCAATGTCAATCAGGGGGTCACACATTTCGGCATTCTCTTCCGCGCGGCAGGCACCTTGCAGGCCTTCGATGGCGCGGCGGTGGTCAATCCTAGTCCCGAGCCGACCTACAGCACGCGCCCGCCAGGCACCACGAATCATATCGAACTCGTGATTACCGATGCCGATGGCAATCCCTTCGACGGTACCGGCAACACCACGATTGAAGTCTTTGTCAATGGGGGCGGGCTGCCGGTCTGGTCGTTTACCAAGGTGGGCGGTTACGCCAATAACTACATCAACGTCCAGGGAAGTTTTCGCGCTCATTTCGATAACCTCACGGTCACGCGCTTGCCAGCCAATCGCGCGCCTGTCATTGCCAACCCGAGTTTCGAGGCGGACAACTTCGCGGTGTTCCCAGGTTATATCGACCAAAACGGTCCAATTACCGGTTGGAATGGCTTGGGCGGCCACGGGGTGAATCCTGGAACTTTCGGCGGCCCGTTCAGCGACAACGGCACCATCCCGAATGGGACCAAGGCGGCGTTCTTGCAAGCCGACGGGGCGCTGAGCCAAGTCATCAGCGGATTCTCCATCGGGGCGACTTATCAAATCCGTTATTTTGAAAATGCGCGCAATTGCTGTAGCGGCACCTCGCCCTTTAACGAGGTGCGCATCGGCGCGACCACCGTCGTGGCGGCCCATGCCGTCCCGCCCGTCGGCGGCAGCAACCCGTACCGTGATGTGACGAGCGACGCTTTTGTGGCCACTAGCACGGCGCTCGAATTGTCGTTCATCAAGAGCAATCCCCAGGGAGGCGACACCACGCTGCTCGTCGACAACGTGAGCATCATCACACCCAATACGCCGCCGACCATCACCGCGCAACCGCAGGACCTGGTTGCGGCGTTGGGCGAACCGGCTGTCTTCAATGTCAGCGCCGCCGGCAGCGCGCCGCTGGCCTATCAATGGTACTTCGGCAATGCCCCCATCGTGAACGCCACGGATCGGACTTTGACGGTTGCGACGGGTTCGGCCACGGCCGCGGGAAATTATTTTGTCATCGTGGCCAACGCGGCCGGTTCGGCCACCAGTCGGGTGGCGCGGCTGACATTGCGTGCGCCGGTGCCGGGTTTGTTTGACACGGGCGTCGACGATAGCCGGGTGGCGCTGGCCGATGGCGCGGTCGATCCACACTGGCAACTGGTCGTGAACGCCGACAGCGCCTCGCTCGAGGCCATCGTGGAGAACTCGCAGGCATTCCCCATCGTGGCTGGGCCATGGCTGGCCAACAGCGCCGGTTCCAAATGGATCGGGCCGCGCTTCGACACCACGGCCGCTGCTGGCCTGGCCATGGGCGAAGGGAAATACGTCTATCAAACCACGTTTGATCTGACCGGGCTCGACCGGAACTCCGTCGTCATCACGGGCGGCTGGGCCATCGACAACAACGGCTTGAGCATTCGGATCAACGGCACGCCCACCGGCTTGGTCAACAATGGCGGCTTCGGCGGCTTGACCCCTTTCACGATCAACAGCCAGAACGCGGCATTTGTGGCCGGGCTGAACACGTTGGAGTTCGAGGTGCAAAATGTCGATGAGGTCGCGGGCTATACGGGATTGCGCGTGGTCGGATTGCGCGGCTTGGCGGAGCTCCCAGGTACCCCGCCCAGCATCACCACCCAACCGGCCGGCCAACTCGCCGCCACGGGCGAATCGGTCACGTTCCAAGTCGTGGCTTCCGGCAGTTCGCCGCTGTCGTACCAGTGGCGTAAAGATGGCAACGCCGTGAGCGGAGCCACCTCCCCGAGCTATCACATCGCCAGCGTGGCCACCACGGACGCCGGCGATTACCGCGTGGTCGTTAGCAATCCTGTAGGCGTGGTCACCAGCGCTGTCGCGCGGTTGACCGTGCGCAACACCATTCCCGGAGCCTTCAATACCGGCGTGGACGACAGCAAGGTGGCGCTGGCCGATGGTTCGGTGGATCCGCACTACAAGCTGCTCGTCAACCCGGATGGCACCGGTGATTCGCCGTTGGTGGAAGACTCCACCGTCTTCCCCATTGTCACCGGCCCATGGGTAGCCAATAACGACAAGTCCAAATGGATTGGACCGCGGGTGGAGACTTCCGGTTCGGCGGGCGGTGACGCAACGGCCGGCAATTACACTTACCGCACGATCGTTGACCTGACTGGCTTCGACCCGGGGAGCGTCGTCGTCACAGGCGATTGGGCCACAGACAATGCGGGACTCGACATCCTCGTCAACGGTCACTCGACGGGCCAGCCGAACACGGTGCAGTTTGTGGGCTTCACGCCATTCACGCTGGATCGATTCTGGGTGGCGGGACCGAACGAGGTTGATTTTGTTTTGAACAACTCCGCCGTCGGATACACCGGCTTGCGCGTGGATCACATTCGTGCGCTGGGCACGGCGTTGCCGGCCGGGACGCTGCCGTTCATCGTGGAGCAACCGCAAAGCGTCAACGCTACCCTCACTGAACGCGTTACCTTCACCGTGCGCGCCAACGGCACCCCGCCGCTGCAGTATCAATGGTTCTACGGCGTCGATGCGTTGCCGGGGGAAACCGGCTCCAGCTTGACCTTCATTCTCGATTTCCCCGATCAAGCAGGGGATTACAGCGTTGAAGTCAGCAGCCCACTCGGCACCGTCCATAGCACCGTTGCCCACCTGACGCTGCGCGAAGCGCCCGCCATCCTCACTCAGCCTCAAGGCGGCTTCTTTGCCGTCGGCGATACGGCGGTGCTGACGGTGACGGCCAACGGCGTCGAGCCGCTGAGTTATCAGTGGAGCAAGAATGGCAACCCCATCCCCGGAGCCACCACGCCTACGCTCACGCTGGCCAACCTGACCTCCGGCGACTCGGGGACCTACGTGGTACGCGTCTCGAATTTCGCTGGAGCCGCCACCAGCGCGGACGCCGTGGTGACGGTGCTCGACTTGATTCCGGGCCTGTTCAACACCGGCGTCGACGCCACCGGTCTCAGCCTGCCCTCGGGCTCGGTCGACCCGCATTGGACTCTCACGCAAAGCATTGATCCCGCCTTCCCGGGCCCCAATGCAATGGTGCTAAATGATGTGGGCTTCCCCATCCCGCCCTGGCTGGCCAACGATGACCTGTCGAAATGGATTGCGCCTCAGGCCGACCAATCCACCGGCAATCTCGAAGGCGATTACACGTATCACACCACGTTCGACCTCACCGGTTGGGACCCCGCCAGCGTGCGGCTCAGCGGCGAGTGGGCCTCCGATAATAGCGGACTCGATATTCTCATTAACGGCACTTCCACCGGCCAGCGCAACGACGCCGGATTCACTTCCTGGACACCCTTCCAGGTTGTCACTGGCTTCCGCAACGGCATCAACACGCTGGACGTCAAAATCAACAACGCGCCTTCCGGCGTCAATCCCACTGGCGTTCGCGTCCAGAAACTCCGCGTCGTCGGCGTTCGTCTGCCGACCAACCTTTGCCCGGTCGCCAACTCTCAGACCGTGACGGTCGCCCAGGATGGCCAGGTGAACTTCCAGCTCGGAGCGTCGGATCCCGATGGCAATGCGCTCCAATTCTCTGTTTCGCAGCCGCCGACTCACGGTGTGCTCGCCGTCAATACCCAAACTGGAGCCGCCAACTATAAGCCGACCGCCGGTTATGTCGGACCCGACAGCTTCAAGTTCGTTGCCACCGATGGCCAATGCTCGTCCGCGGAAGCTCTCGTGACCATCACCGTCCTGACTGCCAATCACTGTCCGAATGCGGTCGCCGCGATTTCGCCCAACCTCATCCTCTCAGCCGGACAAACCGAGGTCTTCGCCATCGCTGATCCCTGTCAGAACGCCTGCCTCCGCTTCAACGGGTCGCAGTCAACGGACGCCGATGGGGATGCGCTCGTTCATGTTTGGCTCGTCGACGGCGCTCCGCCGTCGGCCGCCGCGGGCGTCGTCGTCACCAATTGCCTGGAAATCGGTTCGCATCGCGTCACGCTCATCGTCGACGACGGCCATTGCGCCAAACAGGCCGAGTTGGTGGTAAACATCATCACCGCCGGCGAAGCGGTTGAAGAGCTCACCACCAAAGTCAACGAGTCGAGCCTCGCTCGTAATCGCAAGCGGCCCCTGATCGCATCACTGCGCGCAGCCACAGCGTCGTTTGATCGGGAAAGCTGGAACTCCGGTGAAGGCCAGCTCCGCGCCTTCATCTCCAAGGTCCGCGTCCTGGTCGCACACCAGGAATTCACAGAAGGCGAGGAGCTGATCCGCCTCGCCGAGGAGATCCTGAATCAAGTGAACTCCAACCCCGACTGCGCTCCGCCTCAATCGCCATGAGAAAACATCGCGTTGCCTTGCTTGGCCTTTGCCTCGCTGCCGCCGGCTTCCTGCCGGCGGCCGCCGGCGAACCGGTGCGCCTGACGGATGGACAGACGTTCCGCGGCTGGCAAGGCGACACGAACAAAACCTGGCGGCTCGAAGAGGGCGCGTTTGTGGGTGGGTCGCTCAAGGCGAAGATACCGCGCAATGAGTTCCTGCGCACGCAACGCAGCTACACGAACTTCGTCCTGCGCGTGAAGTTCAAGCTGGTTGGCACCGCCGCGGGCGGATTCATCAACGGCGGTGTCCAGGTTCGGAGCGAGCCGGCGAAGAGTCCACCCAACGAGATGGTCGGTTACCAATGCGACATGGGCGACGACTGGTGGGGCGCGCTCTACGACGAATCGCGCCGGAACAAGGTGCTCGTCAAACCGGACCCCCATGCCGTCGAGCAGGCGCTCAAGCGCAACGATTGGAACGAATACGTCATTCGCTGCGAAGGCAAACGCATCCGCACGAAAATCAACGGCGTCGACATGATCGATTACACCGAGCCCGACGATTCCATCCCGCAGCACGGCCTCATTGGACTGCAAGTCCACGGCGGCGGCCCCACCGAAGCTTCCTACAAAGACATCACGCTCGAAGAATTGCCGTGAGGGCGAATCCAGCGGCATTCGGCTGCTCACCCTCACCCTGGCTCTTTCTCTGTGAGGGGAGAGGGCCGGGGTGGGCACAGCGCCAGCCACCGGTCGACCTTTCTCCCGTCACGAGATTCGTCCCAGGCAGAAATACTGCGCGAGCGCCGATGGCGGGATAACCGGCACGCGGAAGTCGCGCTTTTCGCCGTGGGAGAGCGAGACCAGCTTCTCGATGTAGCGTTGGTTAAGCACGACGCCTTGGTTCAGGAGGAAAACCTCCTCCGCGCTGGGCGACGGAAGATTCTCGGCCAGCAAATCCAGTTCGCAGAGCTGGCCGAAGGATTTCTGGACCACCACCGCGGGCTGGCGAATGGCACTGACCGTAAGCGCGATGCCGGGAAGATGCAGCCGGTGACGGGAAATCTTCGCCTGCGCCGGTGGCCGGACATTCAGGCTGGCCGAGCGCATCGAGCGGGAAATGATCGGCATCAATACGGTGCTCCCCTGCTCGGCGAGCGCGAGTTTGAGCCGAGTGCAAAGCAAATTGAATGTCTCCGCCAGAAAATCGAGCAGTTCACGTTCGGAAACCGGAACGCGCCCAAGCAGCGCCTCAAACTTTGCCACCGCCGAACTGTCATCTGCCTCCAGCAGCAAGTCGAGCCAGACGCCTTCGCGCATCAGGATTAGCGGAGTCCAGGCGCTGAAGCTGTCGGCGTTGGCGCGCTGGTTGTCATCCAGAACTTCTGCTTGGGCCTCGCCGAGGCCGATCTCGGTGAAAGCCCGCACCAGCAATTCGTTGAACGGCGTGGCTCCTAACAGGCCGACCGAGGGGACGCCGCTGGAGGCCGGCCGCCGAGAATTGTTCGCGGTATTCTCGTCCCCGCCATCGCCCGCCAGGCTGGGCTTGGAGAGCAGCGAGGTTTCGACGGAGCGCCCTTGCCGTCCGACTATTTCCCCCAGGAGATTGTGGCGCTGCAGCAGCCCTTCCATCTCGGCGAGCCGCCTCTGCAATTCCTGTTGGTAGGCGAGGATGCGTTGGGCCACGCGCAATCGCGCCATCAACGCCATCGGATCGAACGGTTTAATGAGATAATCGTCGGCCCCGGCATCCAATCCGGTGATGATATCACTTTTCTCGGCCTTGGCACTGAGCAGCAGCACGTAGGTGCGGGACTTGGTCGAGCGCCCACGCAATTTGCGGCAGACTTCGAGCCCGTTCAGGCCGGGCATGACCCAGTCGAGCACCGCCACGTCCGGCGGCGTGGCCGACTCCAATGCCTTCATCGCCGATAAACCCTCCTCCACCACCTCCACCTCGTGTCCGAGCTTGTTGAGCAGGGCCAGAAGCAGGCGGCGAATCAAGGCGTCGTCATCAGCGATAAGAATCTTCATCGCATTGGATTTGTGCTTCCCTTCGCCGGATGCTCTTGGTTAATTCTGCGCTCGCACGCGCTGATTCCAGCAAACACGATGAACGTCAACTTGGGCATCTGGGATAAACTCCACAAGCTGATCGTGTTTCTGATGTTCATTGCCAGTGTGCTGGGTGTGTTTTTTTGGTACTTGCCGCTCATCCAGCAAAATCAACGGTACCGCCAACAATTGCTGACTCTCGAAGCGCGCCTGGCCGAGGAGGAGAAAATCGGGCGCCAACTCCGCAGCGCCATCGATTCGCTCCAAAACGACCCGCGCGCGGTCGAACGGCTCGCGCGGGAGAAACTCGGCTGGGGC
>Ga0070694_100003015_pt1 | contig 10025 bp, 6 predicted proteins | sample KBSK1251metaG_FD_65470 | JGI IMG/M metagenome (GOLD analysis project Ga0070694, IMG submission 65470) | Corn, switchgrass and miscanthus rhizosphere microbial communities from Kellogg Biological Station, Michigan, USA - KBS K1-25-1 metaG | ecosystem: Host-associated > Plants > Roots >... | reverse complement strand
CGTCGCTGAATTGCTGCCGTTGAGTGCCGGCATGATCGCCGGTTTACTCGCCGCACTCGCACCACAGTTCACCTGGAATTCCGTTCTGCTTCTGCCTGATTCGATTTCAGTTCTGCCGATTTTATTGGCGATCTACCTGATCGCGCGCTCGCCAAAGAATCCGCGGTTGTTAACTTTCCTGGTGGCCGGGGCGCTGATAGGAATTTCGTGCTGGCTCAGGGCCAATGCGATGCTCCTGAGTTTGTTCGTGGCCCTGTCTGTGCCGTTGTTAGTAAGTCCGACAAACTTGAATTTGTCGTCTTCCAGAGACCACGACAAACTAAAGTTTGTCGGACGTACGTGGCGATTCGCGCTCGCGGTTGTTTGCGGCACGTTGCTCATCGTCGTTCCCTTAACACTGCGAAACGCGATCGTTTTTCATCGCTTCATTCCGCTTTCGCTGGGCGCAGGTCAAACGTTGCTGGAGGGCATCGCCGATTACGATCACGAAGGAAGATTCGGTATTCCGCAAACCGACATGGGCATCATGAAGCAGGAAGCTGAGATTTATCAGCGTCCGGATTATTACGGCACGCTCTTCAAGCCCGATGGAGTTGAGCGCGAGCGCGCGCGACTGTCCCGCGGCTTTGCGGTGATTCGGTCGCATCCATTCTGGTTTGCCGGAGTGATGACCAAGCGCGCATCGTCGATGGTCAGGTTGGAGCGAGCGCATTTGATTTCGATCGATCCTCCGGTCAGCCATCCAGTTGTTGGCAGCGATCGAATGCCACCGCTTTGGTCTGGCACTCCGCATGACTTATTAGTTGGCGGCCGTGTGCTATCTCCGCAAGCGCAGACTGCTCTGGCATCTGGTAGTGAAACCTGGCTGACAATTACCGGCGATGAATCAAATTACGGAGACCAATTCGAGGCTCCCAGTCAAAGTGTCATTGCCGACGTCGATTATGTTTTCAGCCTCCCAATCAAGGTCGCTTCCGGACGCATGAGGATAACCGTCAAGAGTTCGAGCGGGAAGGTCTGCTCCTCGACAATCGTTGAAGCCCCGGAAACTCTCGCACCTTCCGATCAGCCAGTGCAGCCGCTTTCATTGGCTTTTGTCGCGCCCTGGGGCGAGCAGGTGAGAATGGTTTTGAGTAACGAAGCTTCGAACCCGCCGCATCCCGTCGTTTACGTGGGCGCAATCAAACTTTACGAACTGGGCCCGGCGAGATTTCTTTGGACCCGGTATCCGCGATTGTTGATTCACGGCGTCCAGAAAATTTTTCTGACGGCCGTGATGCTGCCCTTAGCGATCATTGGATTGGTGGTCCTGATCTTTCGGAAGCAAAGCCGTGCGCTGGTAGTCCTGGCGATCGTTCCGGTTTATTTCTTTACCGTCCAATCGATCGTCCACACCGAGTATCGATATGTATTGGCGGTTGATTACTTTCTGTTTGCGCTGGTGGGGACCGCTGTGACGTGTGGAATTCGATTCATCATCTCGAAGTTGACCGGCACACGATCAGTACCATCCGCGTAAGTCTGACGCGGCTTCGCCGCCGCACATGGCGGTAAGCCTCCGGCTTACCGTGGCATCGATAAAATGATTTTGTAGGCTATGCCTCCAATGCTGGATTTAGCCAGAGGCGGAGCCTCGAAAAAATCTCTAACATCGGCCGGTAAGCCAGAGGCTTACCGCCATGTGCGGCGGCGAAGCCGCAGACAGACTCAAGCGGATGGTTCTGACTCTCACTTACCGGAGGCTCTTTGACTTCAGCTTTTCTTCAATCAACTCACTAACCCACTCAGCTCGCGCGTCCCAGGTGCCGTTGCGCACCGCATCCTGACGGGCGCGCGCCTTTTCCGGTCCCTCTTCACGCAACGCATCGTCCACCAACTCCAAAAACTGTTCACGGCTGCGCGCAATTCTCAGCACGTTACTCATCGATTCATATTCCGGCAAAGGAGAGATGACCACAGGCTTGCCGGTGGCCAGGTATTCGCGCACCTTGATCGCCGATCCGTAGCTGGTGAACGGCACTTCGGTATTCCAGGGCAACACGCACACGTCAAAGCCGGCAGCATAGCCCGGCAAGTCATCGTACGAGACAGGCGGCAGGAAATGGACGTTCGGCAAACTCTCAATCTCCAGTCCGCGCGACTTGTTGCCGATGAAGACCCAATGCCATTCGGGCCGTTCGCCCGATGCCTGGCGAATCAATTCCTGATCGACCAGCCACGGCTCGATCGCGCCGAAGTAACCAATGCGCGGTCGGGGTATTTGCCGAACTGCCTCCGTCACCGGAACTTCGTTGATTTTCGACCATCGTTCGAAATCGACGGCTTGTTCCAGCAGGTGAGACTTTTCCCGTCCTTGTTCAGCCTCAGCCAGAAGCTTGCGGCTGGAATAAAAAATCAGATCGGCGGCCTCAATGGCCCGTTCGTGCAGCGCGCGAATCAGCGCCGGGTCGGTTGCGTGGTCCATCGTGTTCGCGTCGTACTTATCTGAAACGTGATAGATGATCAGTGATTCGTCCAGGCGACCGGCGACCTCGATTGCTGTCGGAATCGCGATCCAGAGGATCGGCTGTGTTAGCCCACGACTTTTCGCCAGCAACGAAATCTGCGCTGTTAACAGTTTTCGGTTCGTCGCCACGGCGGCCCGGCTGCCGAAGAACGGAATGACCGCAGGCGAAACTACAGTGATGCCTTCTTCGGTGGTGCGCGCCAGTTTCGCATAGCTCTTCAGCTTTCGTTTGACGCGCGGCAAAAGCTCGCCGCTTTTCATCGGCGCCAGGCCCATTGAGATTGAATTGACGAAGATGACTTTATTGCCCGCGCGCGCGAACCGGCGCATCAGGTGGTTTTTGGAATGGGGATGGTGATACCACCAGTCCTCACCGCCAAAACAGATGATCGATTTGCCGTGCAGCATTGCCGGTGATAGTACAATACGCGCTGACAAGTGGCACAGACTTCAGTCTGTGTCTCTGAAATCGAATCACACACTGAAGTTTGTGCCACGTATGAAGCCTACGATCTACCTTGCCTTAACACACGACTGGGAGTTGCGCGGCGATGGCTCGGGCGACATTGAAGAAATTCAGTTTGCGCCGATGCGCCGGCTCCTGGAAATCTACGAGAAGTTTGGCGCGCGCACGACGTTCCTGCCCGACGTCATGCAACAAGTCACTTTTAGAAATCTTCAAAGCACTCATCCGGAACTAAAGCCCGCTGCCGATGCCTGGGATGAACACGCGCTCGCCGCCTATCGGCAGGGCCATGACCTTCAACTGCATTTGCATTCGCAATGGTCAGAAGCGAAATACGAAAGCGGCCGCTGGAGTCTGCGCGGCGAGTGGTCCCTGCTCAAATACGATCGCGAGCAAACGATGAGCATGCTCGCCGAAAGCAAGTCGTATTTGGAGGATCTCTTACAGCCGGTGCAGCGTGACTATCGCTGCGTAGCTTTTCGCGCCAGCGCGCTGGCCCTTGCTCCCTCGGCCTATATGTTGTCGGCGCTGGTAGAGCTCGGAATTCAAATCGATGTCAGTGTAGCCGCCGGCTTCTTTTTGAATAATCAGACTCTGCAACTCGACTATCGCAGGTGTGAAGAAACATTTCTGCCGTACTATCCCAAGATGGACGACGCGCGTAAGGCTTCCTCGCAGCGCGAGCCCATTGTTTGCGTGCCGCTGAATCATTTTTACGGCTCGCGTGCTGCGGTGACGAAACTGAACGTTGCGCTGGTCCAGGAGCGTCTGCAACGTCGCGGTTCTGATTCAACGACTGAGTCTCCAGCTCGTCCGCAATTGGATACTGACCGCACAGGGGTCGCGCGCGTGTACGAAAAACTGATCGAGCCGGCGATCAAGCGGAAGTATTTCGTCTCTGACATGAGCCGTTTGAGTTACCCTTTGATGCGCGAGATGCTCTTGCAAATTCGGCAGCGTGCGGTCACCAGTGGGTTGCCAAAAGTGCCGGTGGTGCTGACCAATCATCCGAAAGACATCCGCGATTGGGATGGGCTGGAAAGATTCGTTGCCGAAGTGGCAAAAGCTGACGATGTCGAGTTCATTACGCTGGCCGGGTTGGCCGAGAAGATTCGCAGTGGAGAGTTTCAAGTAAGGAAGTCAATGCTTTCTTAGCAGCGGAAATCATCCACAGATTACGCAGATTACACCGATGAGGGGCGGGAAATTTGCCAGCCGCTCATAACGCTTTCTTAATCTGTGTAATCTGCGTAATCTGTGGAAGAATCTCACTTTACTATTTCCTCACCGATCGCGGATACGCAATGATGTCCCGCTGAGCCAGTTCCATCATCTCGGCAAACAGTTTGGGCGCGTCGGCGCGGAAGAATTTCATTCCATGTAAAGTCAGGTCGCGGCAGGCTTCATCCGATACGTAAGTCCCAAACCATTTGGGCATGTCCGGATGAACGGTGGTGCTCATGTCGTGCGCGTAAGTCCTCACGATCAACTGCTCGCCGTCATGGTTGATGCAGGGCGCGTCAAAAATCTTTTGATGATAGACGCGCACCGGAAACTTTTCCTTGAAAGCATCATCGACGCAATAGCCGAACGAAATGTAATTCGTGGTTGCGCCCAGTCCGATGATCTTACCGCTACCGGCGATCAGTTTGTAATAAGGGCTGTTCGTATCATAAGGATAAGGTGAGAGTTGATGCGTCGCCGTGAGTTCTTTCGCCGCCGGTCCAATCGCGCAGACGGATTTCGTTGGATGCAAGCTGCGAATCGCTTTCCGCTGCCGCCGCGCGAACTCAGTCAGGATTCCCGTGTAGGAAGGCGTGCGTCGCACATCAAAAATATTTCCCTGCTTCAGCCATTCATAAGACGAGATGCGATGGTTCGGATAAGTCGGAAACACCACCGTGCCCCCTTTCCCAATTACTTCCTGAATTAGAAACAGGATGCGATAGAACGGAAAGTCCAGATTCAATCCGTCCATGCCGCTGTGCACATAGACGAGATCCCCTGCGCGCAAACGGAGGCCGTCAGACAGGATGTTCCGGAAATCCGTTTCCGTGAGCGGGGGCAGCGAGGCTACGCGCCGGCGTTCGCGCTCCCACTTCGCGCGCCGGAGAGAATTGAACGCGCCTGACGGAAGAATTGTCCTGGCGAGCTTTCGCAGTTCCATTGACGATTTGATCCGGGATACGTTGCGGCTCTGCCGCCGCACATGGCGGTAAGCCTCTGGCTTACCGGACCGATGCCAAAAACTTTCCTGAGGCTTCGCCTCCGCTTAACTTACGGAGCTGGAGGCGTAGCCTCCAGGATTATTTTTCGATGCGACGGTAAGCCAGAGGCTTACCGCTATGTGCGGCGGCAGAGCCGCAAGAGCATTCCTGTCAGGATCCTCAACCTAATCTAATCGGATCCCACCTGCTGACGCAGGTGGTACGGACTTCAATGCTCGCCCAGCTTCAAACGATCTCAATCAGGGTTGCGCCCCATGAATAACCGACGCCGAACCCGACCAGCGCGACGCGGTCGCCGTGTTTCACCCGGCCCTGATTGATGGCGCCCTCCAGAGCGATTGGGATCGTCGAAGAGACGGTGTTGCCGGAATTCTCCATGTCGATCCAAAACTTTTCGGCCGGGAACTTCAGTTTCGCGCGCAACCGCTCCAGCACAAACTTGTTCGCCTGATGCGGAATCATAAAATCGATCTGGTCGATCGTCAGGTTAGCCTTCTCCAAAAGTTTCTGCAGGGTCGGCGGCACAGTGCGCAAAGCAAAACTGAATACATCAGCACCGTCCATAAAAAGGTTCTCATCAGAGCGCCAGTTGCCGCTGCTGTCCTCTTTTTCGGTCGCCGTTTCCGCGGTCGGCCGGCGGCGCAGACCTCCCGCCTTGACGATGATTTGGTTTGCGCCGCGACCATCAGTGCCCAGCACGAACGGTCCAACTAATTCCGATTCAGATTCGACTGCGGTCATGAGAGTCGCCGCGGCGCCGTCGCCAAACAGTGTCAGGAGCGAGCGATCGCGACGGTTGATAAACTTCATATAAGTGTCGGCGGTGACCAACAGAACGGTCCGGGCGGTGCCGGCTTCGACCAAACTCTTCGCCAGGGCCAGGCCATAGATATAGCCTGAGCAGCCCTGGTTGATGTCGATGGCGCCGCAACTGGTTCTCAAGCCCAGGCGATCCTGCATCACGCAGGCGGTAGTCGGGGTGAAGTAATCCGGGCTCTGCGTGCAGAAGATCAGAAAGTCGATTTCCTCCGGCGTACAAACGCCTTCCGCGAAGAGACGTTTGGCGGCGGCCACGCCCAGGTCCGAAGCGCATTCGTCTGCGGCGGCGATCCCGCGGACGGCGACTCCGGTTTTGGAAAGAATCTGGCCCGCGTGCCAGTCGCCGAACTGCTCCGCGAGATCTTCGTTAGTTAACTTGTTTTCCGGTAGAAAAGATCTGACTGCTTTGATCGCCGCACGTTGAGTCATGATGAGGGAATAATATAGCGCAAGACTCGCGGCTTTGCCGCAGCACATGGCGGTAAGCCTCCGGCTTACCGGGTGATTCCAAAAAAACCCCGAGGCTCCGCCTCTGGTAAACTTGTCCCCAGTCGATTCGATCGAGCAGAGTCGCGGGAGATGTTGTAAAGGCGGAGGCTTAGCCTCATTTCATTTGAGGTTGCGGAACGGTAAGCCGGAGGCTTACCGCCATGTGCGGCGGCAGAGCCGCAAGGGACAAACCACCCGCGCGAATCATTCCCAACCTCGGTCAACGCCGCGTCGCTAACAGATAAACAAGTCCTAAATAAAGGAGGACCAATAGGATCGGAATCCCCAGAAACAAAAGCAGGAATACCGGCTTGAGTCTACTTCTTTTGGATGAGGCCTGGCTTTCGTCCTGAGTTGCTACTCCCAATTGAGGTTCAGGATCTGCCTTGGGACTGGCGACGGTTGGCGGCAGCTTCGCCGCTTTGGGAAGCACAGTCGTAAGAGATGGCCCGCTACTGCGAATTGTCCTGACCGGATTTTCTTTTGCCGGATCAAAAGGTGCAGACAAAAGCGCTCCGTCTTCCAGGCAAAAGGTGAACCCATCGTCCGCATAGGTGCGATTACACTTCGGACATTTCTTCATGATCGGTCTGTTAAAGTTTAGGAGCGAGTGATGCGCGCGATCAAATCCTGAAGTCGCCTGTCCTCTCGCAGCATCACTAGATTTGGATCGTGTTCGAACAGATATTTGTTTTCATTGCCGAGCGCCACTGAGCGGTTCAGCCACTGGAATGCCGACAGGAGATCGTTTTCCAGGGCATAGACCGCAGCGACTGCATAGGCGATGTCCGGATCGACGGCAGCCGTGCGCAGCACATCTTCGTTCAACTCGGCGCGGGCCGCGTCGTGTTCGCCCTGCTTGCTCAGACAGATTGCCAGGAACGGCCGGACGCCGTGCAGGTTGGGATTGGCAGAGAGGACTTCGCGTAACAGGGTCGCTGCCGGGTCGACCTCGCCGCGGTAGCACATCACGAGGGCCCGGATGCTTCGCAGCAGAGGATTGTTCGGTTCGACGGACGCTGCGCGATCCAACTCGCGCATAGCATCGTCATATTTTCCCTGATAAAGAAAAATCAGCGCGCGGTTATAGCTGACCACGACAAAGGACGCCGGGTCCAGGTGCACCAGCCGATCGTAAGCGCGCAAAGCGCGATCGTATTCGCCGTCGAGCCGGTGCAGTGTTGCCTTGACAAAATAGACGACCGCTTCACTGGGAGCTTCTCGCCGCATGCGCGCAACTTCTTCGCGGGCCTTCTGTTTCTGGCCGCGCCACAGCAGCACAAAGACCATCAGCATGCGCGCTTCGACAATTTGGGCGTCGATGGCCAGGGCGCGATGGAAAGCGTGTTCAGCCTGCTCGTAATCTTCGGCGCCGCCGAGCCCCTTGAAAACTCGATTAACGTGACAGGCGCCCAGGCCGTCAAAAGCCAGGCCAAATTCCTGATCCAGTTCAATGGCTCGCGAGAAGTGCGCAATCGCCGCGTCGCAGTCTTCCGCGGAGACCGTGCGAAAGATGAAGCGCGCAAAGCGATCGCGCCCGCGCAGGTATTCTTCATACGCTTCGGCGTTGACCGTTTTGGGTTGGGCCAGGCCGGCCTGTTCGTCCGGGCTCAGTTCGATGCGCAGGCCGTCGACGATGCGTTTCGTGATCTCGTCCTGCACAGTGATGATGTCGTCCGCGGAGGCATCGATGCGATCGCTCCAGATGATCTGGCCATCTTTGACGTCGAGCAGTTGCGCGGTCACCCGGAAGCGCTCGCCTACGTGAATGAATCCGGCCGAGAGGACGGCATCGACGCTTAGCTCGCGGCCCACGTCCGCGGGATCGACCACCTGCCCCTGGTATTTCGACATTACCGAAGAGGGCCGGACGACCAGCGAGCGAATCCGCGCCAGCTCAGTTATCACCGCATCAGCCAGCGCAAATTCATAAAAGCTCGAAGCCGGATCGTTGTTGAGATTTTTGAATGGCAGCACGGCGAGGTTCTTCTTCTCACGATCCGTTATCGTGGTCATCGTCGTGTCGGGTGCGTCGGTCAGAGGTCGCGAAGTAAACTGTGGTGAAGTCGTGACGCCTTCACCGCGGCCACCGCTCAGTTTCTTCAGCCAGCGCATCGCGCGTCCCACCGGAGTCGAGCCGCCCAGATGTTTCGGGGCCGCGGCCAAGTCCATCGGCACGCCGGCGGAAACATCCTGCAAGACCTTGCGCAGATCGTCGCGCAACTCTTCGATTTTCTGATAACGATTGCGCGGTTCTTTCTGCATCGCCCGATCGAGGATTTGCTGTAGTCGCGCCGGGGTCTTGCCGGGCCGCATCTCAGCCAGCGTTTTCGGCTGGTCGTAAATCACTGCATGGCGGACGTCAATGGTGTTCTTGCCGCGAAACGGCCAGGTGCCGGTCAGCATTTCGTAGAGCAGAACCCCGGTCGAAAAAATGTCCGCCCGGGCATCGACGCGATCGCCGCGCGCCTGTTCCGGCGCCGCGTAAGTCGCTGTTCCGTAAGGCACGCCAATTTCCGTCAGCTCAGTCTGATGAACTCCGGCGGTCGCGGCTTCGGTCTCGTCCACCAGTTTGGCCAGCCCGAAATCCAGAATCTTCACCTGGCCGCTGTCGGTGACCATGACGTTACCGGATTTGATGTCGCGATGGATGATGCCGCGCGCGTGGGCCGCGGAAAGCGCATCCGCCGTCTGAATGCCAATCCGGAGTGCGCTGTCCAACTCCAGCGGCCGGCCGTTGCAAAGCTGGCGCACGTTCTTGCCTTCGACGTATTGCATGACGATGTAATGCAAGCCATTGGTTTCGTCCATGTCGAAGATGGTGCAGATGTGCGGATGGTCCAGTGCCGAGGCGAGGCGCGCTTCGCGTTCGAAACGCTTCAGGTTGGTTTCTTTAACGGTAAGTTCGGCCGGCAGAACTTTGATGACGACGGTGCGGCCAAGTTTTTGATCGGTGGCTTTGTAAACCGTGCCCTGTCCGCCCGCGCCGATTTTGTGAGTGATTCTGTAGTTGCCGAAAAGCGTCCCGATCATTGCGGGCGTATTCTAGTGCGATGACGGCAAACGGCAAAGGGAAAAGCGCAAGAGTGACAGAGGACTGTGCCATGGATCGCCGCATGAGCCTTGAAGCTTCCGCCCTCGGGTCGTGGACACCGGATCAAATCGCAGACGCAAGACGATGGATCGAGATCTGGAAGTTGGCCGTTCCCGAGCTCGAGCGGATTCGCCGGCAGGAACTTCAGAGAGCGGAATAATAGGACAAACCGGGAATTTGATTGGGGTTAAGTCATAGCGAAACCGCGTCCGCCGCCAGAATTGAGTGTGTGTGCGACGGAGATTGCTGATGAACTCGGCAGAGGCGGAGCGCGGAATTTGAGCGATGCTTTCCTTCTTCCTCACCCGTTGCCTCACGTAAAAATCTACTCGAAAGCTGATCGGTTGCCTCATATAAAAATCTACTCCAAATGAAATCGGTTTTCATAGCTCCGGGTGCGGTTTTATTTCCAGGTTTTGGTGA
>Ga0070694_100003014_pt1 | contig 10025 bp, 7 predicted proteins | sample KBSK1251metaG_FD_65470 | JGI IMG/M metagenome (GOLD analysis project Ga0070694, IMG submission 65470) | Corn, switchgrass and miscanthus rhizosphere microbial communities from Kellogg Biological Station, Michigan, USA - KBS K1-25-1 metaG | ecosystem: Host-associated > Plants > Roots >... | reverse complement strand
GGCCCATGCGGACGCGGCGTGCGCCGCCTCGACGGCGTTCCGGATGTCCTTGCGGTTTCCTTCGGCAATTTCCGCGAGCAGCGCCCCGGACGGACTCAGGATCTTTCGGCTGTAGCCTTGGTCCGGGCGCACCTGCTGGCCGCCGATGAAGAGCTTGTAGGTGCGATCGATGGGCGGGATGCGGGACACGGGAAGCGGGATGCGTGGTGCGCGGACTGGTTTTCCCGCCTTCTTTTTCGCATCCCGTGTCCCGCTTCTCGTGTCCCGCTTCACGTACTCCCACATCCCCTCTTTCCCGCCCTCCCGTCCAAACCCCGACTCCCGATACCCGCCGAACCCCGACGCGGCATCGAACAGATTGGTGCAGTTGATCCAGACCACGCCCGCCTTGATCTTCGGGGCCACGTCGAGCGCGAGGTTGATGTTCTCCGTCCACACGCTCGCGGCCAGGCCGTACGGCGTGTTGTTGGCGAGCTCGACCGCCTCGGCCGGGGTGCGGAACGTCATCGTGACGAGCACGGGTCCGAAGATCTCGACCTGCGCGATGGTCGCCGCGGGCGAGACGTTCGTGAATAGCGTCGGGGGATAGAAGTAGCCCTCCGTGGGGCACGCCCAGGAGGGCTGCCACAGCGTGGCGCCCTCTTCGACGCCGGTGTTCACCAGCGTGCGGATGCGCTCGAGCTGCACCGGCGCAACGATCGCGCCCATGTCGACCGCCTTGTCGAGCGGTGGCCCGACCCGAAGCTTCTCCATACGCGCGCGCAGTTTGGTGACGAGCCGCTCGGCGATCCCCTCGTGCACGAGCAGCCGCGACCCCGCACAGCATACCTGACCCTGATTGAACCAGATCGCGTCCACGACGCCCTCGACCACGCTGTCCAAATCCGCGTCGTCGAACACCACAAAGGGGCTCTTTCCACCCAGCTCGAGCGAGAGTCGCTTCCCGGATCCGGCCGTCGCCTTCCGGATGATCCGACCGACCTCGGTCGACCCGGTGAAGGCGATCTTGTCGATGGCAGGATGCTTCACCATCAGCTCGCCCGTGCGGCCGTCGCCGGTGATCACGTTGAGCACGCCCGGCGGTAGCCCGGCATCGTGCGCGATCTCGGCGAGACAGAGCGCGGTGAGCGGGGTGAACTCCGCAGGCTTGAGCACTACGGTGTTTCCGCCCGCGAGCGCCGGCGCGATTTTCCACGCGACCATGAGCAGCGGGAAGTTCCACGGGACGATCTGTCCCACGACGCCCACCGGCCCGTAGCCCGTGAACTCGGAGTCGAGGAGCTGCGCCCAGCCCGCATGATGGTACAGGTGGCGCGCGACGAGCGGGATATCGAGATCGCGCGTCTCGCGGATCGATTTGCCGTTGTCGAGGCTCTCGAGCACGGCCAGGAGGCGGGAATTCTTTTGAACCGCGCGCGCGAGTGCGTACAGATGCCGCGCCCGCGCGTGTGGGGAAAGGCCCGACCAGATGGGGAACGCCTTGCGCGCCGCCGCCACCGCGGCATCCACGTCCTCCGGCCCGGCCTGCGTGACTCGCGCCAGCGATGCGGTGGTCGAGGGATTGATGACGTCGAACGCTTGGCCGTTCGATGCTCTCACCCAGCGCCCGCCGATGAACAGCCCGAAGCGCCCCTCGTGCTGGGCCACCCATTCGAGCGCGGGCTTGTCGCTCTCGGGCGCTGGCCCGTAGGCCATCGACTCGAAGATCTCAGCGACGGGTGCCGAGCGTTCCATTACCAACCCACCGGCGCGCCCTTGTTCTGGCGCTCGAGCCAGACCATGAGCGGCTGGAAGTAGTCGAGCAGCGCGGTCGCATCCATCTGGCGCTGGCCGGTGAGCGTGGCGAGCGCTTCGGGCCACGGCTTGCTCGCGCCCAGCTGCAGCATGGCGTTGAGCTTTCGTCCCGCGTCCTTGCTTCCATAATAGGAGCAGCGATACAGCGGGCCGGTGGAGCTGGCGGCGCGGCACATCGCCCGATAGAACTGGAACTCGAGCACCTGCGCCAGGAAGTAGCGCATGTAGGGGACGTTAGCCGGGACGTGGTATTTGGCGCCGGGGTCGAAGTCGGTCGCGCTCCGCGCGATCGGCGCCATCACGCCGCCGTACGACCCGCGCAGCTCCCACCACCGCCTGGTGTACTGGTCCGGCGTCACCTTCCCGGCGAACACCTCCCAGCGCCACTTGTCGATCGTGATGCCGAACGGCAGGAACGCCACGTGATCGAGCGCCAGCCGCAGCAGGTCGAGCGTGTCGCCGGTGGCGGGGGGCTCACTGTCGAGGAGGCCGATCTCTTTCAGGTAGCGCGGCGTGATCGACAGGGCGATGGCGTCGCCGATCGCCTCGTGGAAGCCATCGTTCGCGCCCGCCTGATAGAGGAAGGGCTGATCCTTGTAGGCCCGGAAGTAGTAGTCGTGGCCCAGCTCGTGGTGGATCGTGCGGAATTCATCGGCGTTGGGCTCGATGCACATCTTGATGCGCAGGTCGGTCGGATCGTCGATGTACCACGCGCTCGCGTGACACACGACGTCCCGATCCTTGGGCCGCACGAACAGCGAGCGCTCCCAGAACGTGCCGGGGAGCGAGTCGAATCCCAGGGAGACGTAGAAGCGCTCGCCGGTGCGTACCATGTCGAGGGGCTGGACGTTCCGCGCCTTGAGGATCGCGGTGAGGTCCACTCCCGAGCCGGACGCGCTCGACGGCACGACCACATCGGCGATGTTGCTCCAGTCCTGGCCCCACATGTTGCCGAGCAGCTGCACGGGGAGCATGCCGGCCGGGGGGACGAGCTTCGCGCCGTAGCGGGCCACGAGGCGGCGGCGCACGTACGCGTGCAGCTGGACGTACAGCGGCCGGACTTCCTGCCACAGTTTGTCGACCACCACCACGAACGAGTCGGGCGGCATGTCGTACCCGGCGCGCCACATCGCCCCGGCGTCCGCGAAGCCCATGGCGCGCGCACCGGCGTTCGAGAGCGACACGAACCGCGTATAGCGATCGCGCATGGGGACGGCGATCGTGTGCCAGCTGCGCCAGGCGTCGAGCAGCGAATCGGGGTTGCGCGAGTCGGCGAGCACGTGCTCGAAGTCGTCGAGGTTGCGGCAGTTGGTGGGCGTCGGGTAGCAGTAGCGGCCACGGCCATAATCCGCGTCGAGGCCGGCGCCGAGGCGCGCCATCTCGGCCGCGTCCACCGAGTCGGGTGGGGCAGGGGCGGCGAGCTGCAGCTTGAGGAGGAGGATGCGACGGCGCACGTCGGCGGGCAGCGCGACGCCGTCGAAACGGCGCGCCTCGTCCACGAGCCGCTTGATCGCCAGCGCGACCTCCGCCTGCGCGTCGGCCGCCAGGATCTCCGTGTCGTGCGTGATGAAGTTCTCGCCGACCCATCCTGCCCGGTTCACCTTCACGGCCCGGACGGCCAACTCCCGTTCCGCCGCGTCGAGCAGACGCCGGGCGGCCGCCACGCTCGACGTATCGCTCGCAGCGCCCTGCGCGGCGGACGTTCGCGTCGCACCCAGAAGAAGTGCAACGGTCGCCGCGACTCGAGAGAATCGCATGGTCATACCATGGGGTGACGGTGCGCCGCCGAATAGCGGCCGGTGACGAAATGCTCGAGCTGGCGTTCGATATCGGTGAGCAGCGCCGAAGCGCCGAGCCGGAACAAGTCCGCGCGGAGCCACCGGTCCCCCAGCTCTTCCTTCATCAGGATGAGCCATTCGAGCGACTGCTTGGCCTTGCGGATCCCGCCGGCCGGCTTGAACCCCACCGCGTGTCCCGTGCGCTCGTGATAGTCGCGGATCTGGCGGGTCATCACGACGCCGACGGGGAGCGTCGCGTTGACGGTCTCCTTGCCGGTCGACGTCTTGATGAAATCGGCGCCGGCCATCATCGCCACCTGGCTGGCGCGCGCCACGTTCGTGAGGGTGGCGAGATCGCCCGTGCCGAGGATCACTTTCATGTGGGCGGCGCCGCACGCTTCGCGGAAGGAGCGGATCTCGTCGTACAGTGCTTCCCACTCGCCGGCGAGCGCGAGCGCGCGGGTGATCACCACGTCGATCTCGCGCGCCCCCGCCGCGACCGACGCCTGAATCTCCTCGATCCGCTGGGGCAGGGGATTCAATCCGGCCGGAAATCCCGTGGACACGGCCGCGACCGGAATCCCCGTGCCTTCGAGCGCCTCGACCGCGATCGACACGAACGCGTGGTACACGCACACCGCGCCGACCGTGATGCCGAGCTCCTGCGCGCCCAGCGCGTCGAGCAGGTCGGGTCGAACCGGGTGTTTCGCCTTGGCACAGAGGCGCAGGACGTTCGTGGGTGTGTCATCGCCCTGAAGCGTCGTCAGGTCCATGCAGGTGATCGCGCGCAAGAGCCACGCGGCCTGCCATTCTTTCTTGACGGTGCGGCGGGTGGGGATCGTGGCGGCGCGGCGCTCGACCGCGCTGCGGTTCACACGCAGCGCGCGGATCAGGTCCAAGTCGAGGGGCGCGCCGGGATTCCGGTCGGGGTGGGTGAACACCCGGAGCGCCCGCTCTGGAGAGACCGCCGCCGGCGAGGTGCCGGCGACGGGCGTCGGGTGCTCGTACCTTCGCTTGGTCTCCATAGCCCGGCTCTAATCTACGACGGCTTTTTCTCCTTCGTGGTGTCCTTCTCGGCCTTGCGCTCTTTCTCGGGCCGGCGCTCCACGTCTTGAGGGGCCCGCCGCTCGGGCGGCTGCCGCTCCGCCTTCTTCCGCTCGGGGGCGGGGGCCGGGGCGGGGGCGGGGACGGGCGCGGGGGCCGCCGCCGGGGCCGGGGCGGGCCGCTCGGCCTGCCGCCGGCCGCGATCCGGCCGGTTGCCCCGTTGATTCTCTGCAGGCGCGGCCTGCGGTGCCGGCGGCGGTGCGGGACTCGGGCTTGCCTCGCGACTCGGACGCCGACCCCGATCCGGCCGCTCACCTTCTGCGGGAGGCCGGGCGGGGGCGGGGGCAGGGGCAGGCGATGGGGCCGGCGCTGGTGTGGCGACCGTCGGTGGCACCGTACGAGATGGGGGGAGGCCTTCACGCGCCGGACGCAGCTCGGGTGTGGGGCGCGCGCCTCTCTGCTCGGGCGAAGCTGGTCGGACGAACGGACGCGGATTCGCGTTCGGCGTGTTGGTGCGCAGCGTGCGCATCGTCGCATTGTCGAGCGGGCGCCCGGGATGAGCGGCGAGTGCTTGCTCGCGAGCGGCGAACGGCACGGGTGCGGGCGGAGGTTGCCGCCGCACGATCACTTCGCGGGTCGTAACTCTCTCAGGCGGTCGCCGGGCCTCGACCGCCGTGGGTTGCCCCACGACGCTCTGTTGCGTCGGTGTCACGCGCGCCGCGAAGCCGACCACGCGGGCCTGCTCGAGTCGCTCGCGCGGCACGACAATCACGCCGCGGTCCACCGGGCGCGACTGCACGAATGTCTCGTGCGACACGACGGTGACCGCGTCCGGGGCGCCGCGATTCCGGTAATTGATATTGGTGACGTTCACGTTCGTCACATTGATGTTCGTCACGTTCGTGACGTTGGTGACGTTCACCTGACGGACGTAGGTGTTGCTCACGTGGTAGGCCGGGTAGTACGGCTCTTCCGGCCCGAGCGGGAACCAGGCGACGCCGCCCCCCCCGCCCCCCCCGCCTCCTCCTCCGCCCACACCGATCGCCACGCTCCAATTGCGTCCGCCGACGAACGCGACCAACGCCGGCGCATATACCGGCCGGGCGACCACGTGCCCCGGCACCCAGGCCCATCCACCGCCGACGTAGACCCAGCGACCGTAGTGGAACGGCGCGAAGCCCCAGGGCGCGTCGTCGATCCACGTCCAGCCCCACGGCTCGACCCAGGCCCAGTGGCCGTAGCGATACGGTGCCCAGCCGACTGCCACGGTGCGCGGGACCCACACCTCGCCGTAGTCCGGCGTCTCGCGCCAGTCGCCGTTCTCGTCCAGGTCTTCGTAGCCGATCACGTCGCGCGACACGTAGCGCGACGAGCGGGCGTCGTCCCAGCGGCGGTCGCGGCTGGCGCACCAATCTTCCCAGTCGTCGGAGCGGATCGCGTCGCGCACGTCGTAGGTCGGGGAATCGCCGCCCCCCCCCACCACCATGGCCGTCTGCTCCGGGTGCACGGAAAACGCCGATCCGGACGCCGTCACCTCGGCTTCGCCGCGGCGGACCGTGACGGAGGTCGTGTCGCCGGTCGAATCCACGTCCACGCGATACACCCCGGTACGGAGCAGCGAGACGGCGCCGCTCGGCGTGTCGATCTCGAGGCTCTCGTTATCGCCCAGGTTGCGCACGCGCACGTTGAGCGACCCTTGCGACAGTCGCACCTGCACGGTGCGGTCGTCGAGCGCGAGGAAGCCAAACGCGCTCTGGGGCGCCAGCCGGAACGCGCTCGAGCCGACGGTGATCTCGGCGCGCGCGTCGCTGTCGGTCCAGAGGTGATCGCCGTTGTGCAGGGGGTAGTTGATCGTCGCGGTGGTCCAGTCGTCCACGTCGCCCGGTCGGAACGAAACCGATCCCGCCATGTAGCTCAACCGGCCGACGCGGCTCGGGGGATCTCGATCTGATTGGGCGGCGGGTGGCCGATCGCCGCCTTGCCATGCGGGGAGGACGGCGAGCAGCCAGGCCGCGGTGAGCAGCGGGGCGGGGGCGATGCGCATCATGGTCTCCTTGGGTAGCTGGCGGACCGACGCTTGGGGCGCTCCTACGTTAAGGACCCGGGGTCCGCGCTCCAAGTCATAGCGGGATTGCGCCCATATTCCCCTTAGCCGCAATTCTTCCAGGATGGAACGCGCAGGTCCATGAGAGAAGTCCATTATCAAGCGGGCCCTCAGTGGGTGGTTGCCATCGCGTGCACGACGTGCCGCGACGTCACGAAGGCGTGGCGCTCGTCGGGCATGAGTGATAGCTGTCCGCATTTCTATTGCAGCAAATGCTCGAACGTGATTCTGCGAGCTGAGGATCGGGACCTGTTACGCCGGCGGTCGCCGTCGCCGGAGCTGGTGCAGGAGTTCGCGGCCAGCCTTCCGGCCTGTCCGTGCGGCGGACGCTTTACCCCGGGCGCCAACCCGAAGTGTCGGGCCTGTGGAAGCGAGTTTCCGCATCAATCCGATCCGGTGACTCGGCTGACGGATCCGTTCATGATCGTCCTCGACGGCGCGTGCGTGCTCACGGGTGAGGAAGGGGAGGCGGGCGCGTACCGCGTGCGGATCGATTGAGGGAGGCGGTGAGACCCGCGTTTCAGCGTGTTATGTTGTCGGTGGCCACCGCGCGCCCGTAGCTCAGGTGGATAGAGCAGCAGCCTTCTAAGCTGTTGGTCGGAGGTTCGAATCCTCCCGGGCGCATTGAGTTTTTCCCGGTGTGTGAGGTCAGCCTAGGCCACGTCAGCCGTCACTTCGCATTCTCAGTCATGGTTCTTCCTACGTTCGCCATAAGGGTGCTCGGTCCTGATGACGTTGCTCTTATGGAAGACTTGCTGACGACGTTTGGAGAAGCCTTCGGTGAGCGCGAGACGTACGAAGCGGCTCGACCGAGCGCCAGCTATCTCCGACGGCTTCTCGGAAGCGACTACTTTATCGCTCTTGCGGCACTGAAGAACGGTGAGGTGCTCGGTGGACTCGCCGCCTATGAGCTGCGGAAGTTCGAGCAGGAGCGTAGTGAGATCTACATCTACGATCTGGCTGTTGCCGTCGGGCATCGGCGCCAGGGCATCGCAACCGCAGTGATTCAAGAGCTGAAGAGCATTGCAGCGGCTCGGGGAGCTTATGTCATCTTCGTGCAAGCCGATCTCGGCGACGCGCCGGCGATCGAACTGTACACGAAACTGGGGGCGCGCGAAGATGTTCTACACTTTGACATCCCTGTTACCGACGGCGGCGCCGCCTAACGGGCGGTTGAAGCTGGCGGCGGGTGGCCGTTGAACATGACCCGCGCAATCAGAGCCCGACGTCTCTTCCGTACAGCATGCGTCCTGTGGCTCCTGGTCGTGCCTCTGGGTCAAGTCTTCCATCTTCCGTACCTCAGACCCGCTTGGCGTGTCGCCACCTGGGACCTGTCCCTCGGCGTACTGACACTGGTCTGGATAGGCACGTCCTTATGGAGCGGCGTGGTACAGCTGGGTTATCGCGGGATCGGGAGTCGGACGGTTTCCCGATCAGACGAGCCGACCGAGTTCTGGTGGCACTTGGCGATCGCGGTCCTGTTTGGGATCACCCTCGTGGCGGTCGGGGCGGCTAGGCTCCTGTTTCGTTAGGCGGCACCCAATGAGCGTAGAGTCCATCTCGAAATCCCGCTTGGCCACCATGCTGCTAGTCCTGCCCTTCGCAGTTGACTCCGCGTGCTCGGGCTCCACATCTGGCAGGGATATCTTCTTGGTGAGTGGAGCGGTGACCGGCCTGGGACCCGTTGACCGTCGCGCCTGAATGACCCTCGCGGTTCGCGTCGTCTCATGTGGCACACGCTCCTCCGGAGCACGCGATCGCGAACGCTATGGCAATCGTCGCGAGCACGAGCACACCGAGGCCCGCGAATAGCCCAAACGTCCGCGCCACGTCGAACCGCGGGGTCTCGACCTGCTGAACGTCGGCGATGGGAATGGACACCTGCTGCTGGCCCTCGCGTTTGTCGGCGACGAGCCCCGACACCGTATCGTTCCGGAGCACCGGCTCCTCGAGCACCACGCGCGAGCCATCCGTGCGCGTCACCCGGATCGCCCGTGGTCGGGTAGTTAAGAGCGATTCCGGCGCGACGCCCTCGAGGTGCCACGCCTGACAGCCAGTACCGCACACCGTCATCACCACCAGCATTGCGGCCCAGACCCGCCCCCGGCGCGCGACGGAAGACGATGGAAACATGACGCCTCCTGATGAATGGTGGCCTTCGTACGGTCACCATCGCGGAGCGGTCTCAAGCACACTTCAAGGCGAGGGCAAACAAAAAGGCCCCGGTCCCCGGGGCCTGGTGATCATCACGGAGCTCGTCCGTTACACCGTTTTCTCCAGCCGATCGAGCGCAAACCGTAACCGGAACATCGCCGCGTCGAGATCGCGTAGGCTCGCCTCATCGAGCGTCCCCGACTCGGCCACATTCGTGAGCAGCTGCAGCGCGTTGCGGATATCTTCGCCCGGCTCCTCGGACGAGCGCCGCTCGAAGAACGCGCGCCGTTCCACACCTGAACGACGGTCTTTCACGACCACGGTCACGACGCGTCGCCGGTCGGGCTGGCTGCGGCGGTCGGACGTCTGGCGGCGATCGGCCGTGGCGTTCATGGCTCGCAATGTGGCGCGCCCTCTGGGGTTCAGCTAGCAATCCATTTGGGTGGGTCGCGAGTCCCGGTCACCGGGACCCCGGACACCTGACCCCGGACACCTGACCCCGGACACCTGACCCCGGACACCTCACCCCGGACACCTGACCCCGGACACCGGGGAGGGGAGCGGGGAGCGGTCGTATCTTCAAGCGCCAGACCCCCTTGACTCAAGTCGGGACGCCCGGTTAGCATTGGCGTCTGCGCACGAACTTTTTTTGCGCGGCTCTTTGAGAACTGATGATCGAGCGTGTGGAGTGCGGACCCGTTTGAACGGCGCGCGGTCAGACGCGCGTCGCGAGGGTTTGACTCTGACGTGATACGGACGACACACGAAAAAACGCGAAGTCGTTCGCATGAGCTGTTCGGATTCTTCTGATCATTGGAGAGTTTGATCCTGGCTCAGGACGAACGCTGGCGGCGTGCCTAACACATGCAAGTCGTACGGGACCGGGGGCAACTCCGGTTCAGTGGCAGATGGGTGCGTAACACGTGAGCAACTTGTCCGTCGGCGGGGGATAGCCGGCCCAACGGCCGGGTAATACCGCTTACGCTCGCTCGGGGACATCCCTGAGCGAGGAAAGCAGCCGCAAGGTTGCGCCGGTGGAGAGGCTCGCGGCCTATCAGCTTGTTGGCGGGGTAATGGCCCACCAAGGCGACGACGGGTAGCTGGTCTGAGAGGATGGCCAGCCACATTGGGACTGAGACACGGCCCAGACT
>Ga0070694_100003013_pt1 | contig 10025 bp, 9 predicted proteins | sample KBSK1251metaG_FD_65470 | JGI IMG/M metagenome (GOLD analysis project Ga0070694, IMG submission 65470) | Corn, switchgrass and miscanthus rhizosphere microbial communities from Kellogg Biological Station, Michigan, USA - KBS K1-25-1 metaG | ecosystem: Host-associated > Plants > Roots >... | reverse complement strand
ACCTTGTGGCCGAGGTAGTCTTCCGCCGTCTGCCGCATCTTCTGGAGGATCATCGCCGAGATCTCGGGCGGCGTGTACTGCTTGCCGCTGATCTCCACGGACGCGAGGCCGTTCTGCCCGCGGACCACCTTGTAGGGAACGCGCTTGATCTCTTGATCGACTTCCTCGATGCGCCGTCCCATGAACCGTTTGATGGAGAAGACCGTGTTCTGCGGGTTGGTGACCGCCTGCCGCTTGGCTACCTGCCCAACGAGTCGCTCACCGTCCTTCGTGAAGGCGACCACCGAGGGGGTTGTGCGCCCGCCTTCGGCGTTGGGAATGACAACGGGATCGCCACCTTCCATGACTGCTACGACGGAATTGGTCGTCCCGAGGTCAATGCCAATGATCTTCTCAGCCATACTCTCAGCTCCTGGTAGGGAATTTGATGCCGGCCCGATGCTACGGGTCGCAGAGGGCAAGCATCGTGCCGAAAACCAATGCCAAAAAGGCAGCTAACCGCGTACATTCTGCCTCATGTTTCCGTACAAAGACGAGAATCCCACCGAGCGCCCGGCAGTCATCACCGTTTCCATAATCATCGCGAACGTGCTCGCGTTCCTTCTTGTGCAAGGGGCGGGGGCGCAGGGGCCGCTGGCCCGGTCCGTCTGCGACCTGGGTCTGATCCCGGCCGAAATCCTTCATACCGCCCGCCCCGGGACTGGCGTGGAGCTCGCCCCCGGCGTGATGTGCGTGGTCCATGCCGTACCGAAGTACTGGACCGTGATTACCTCGATGTTCATGCACGGCGGCTGGTTCCACCTCATTGGCAACATGCTCTTCTTGTGGGTTTTCGGGAACAACATCGAAGACGCGACGGGGCACGGGAAGTTTCTGATCTTCTACCTGTTGTGCGGGATCGTGGCTGCCGCCACGCAGACGTTCATCAGTCCCCATTCGATGGTCCCCATGATCGGCGCGTCGGGCGCGATCAGCGGCGTCCTCGGCGCCTACCTGCTGCTGTATCCCAGGGTGCGCGTGCACACGCTGATCATTCTGCCGATCTACATCACGACCGTCGCGCTCCCCGCCTGGGTGATGCTCGGCTACTGGATCGCGATCCAGCTCGTCAGCGGGCTCGGCAGCCTCAGCGAGATCGATAAGGGCGGCGTCGCGTTCTTTGCGCACGTCGGCGGCTTTGTCGCGGGGCTCGTGCTGATCCGGTTCCTGGCCTCAGACGACGTACTCCGACAGCGCCCGACACAGCCCGCGGCGTATTACCGCTATCGCAGCTAAGTACCGATGTCTTCCGCATGGTGCTTGATGCTCTTCCCCTCGACGAGGAATACCACGTCCTCGGCGATGTTGGTGGCCAGGTCCGCCACCCGCTCGAGGTTTCGGCTCACCAGGAATAGCTCCATCGCCGTGCCGATGATGTGCGGGTCCTCCATCATGTGAGTGAGGAGGATCCGGAACATCGAGGCATGCAAGGCGTCCACGCTGTCGTCGCGGCGGCAGATCGCGCGGCCGGCCTGGGCGTCGCCGCGCACGAACGCGTCGAGCGCGTCGGCGAGCATGGTGCGCGCCTGGCGCGCCATCTCGAGCAGCTCGGGCTCGGGAACGATCGGTCGGCTGGCTAGGAGCCGCTCCGCCGACTGCGCGATGTTGACGGCGTGATCCCCGACGCGCTCCAGATCGTTGGAGATTTTCATCGCGGCCGTGAGGAAGCGAAGATCGCGGGCCATCGGCTGCTGCGTCGCGAGGAGCCGGATCACCGTCTCTTCGACTTCGAGCTCGAGCTTGTCGATCTCCTTGTCGCCGAGGATGACCTGACTCGCCTTGACGCCGTCGCGCTGCAGTACCGCCTCCACCGCCGCGGCGAGCGCGGCTTGCGCTTCACCGGACATGTTGAGGAGCGCGACTTTGAGCTCCGACAGCTCGTCGTGGAAATGTCGATGGCTTGTGGCTTGCGCGTTCATCCGAACCTTCCTGTGATATACGCTTCGGTCCGTTCATCAGCGGGGCGCGTGAACACCTGCTGCGTCGCGCCGAACTCCACGAGTTGGCCCACGTAGAAAAATCCCGTGAAATCCGAAACCCGTGCCGCCTGCTGCATGTTATGCGTCACGATCACGATAGTGTACGTCTTTTTCAACTCGACCAGCAGCTCCTCGATGCGCTGGGTCGCGATCGGGTCGAGCGCCGAGCAGGGCTCGTCCATCAACAGGACCTCGGGCTCGTTCGCCAGCGCCCGCGCGATGCACAGCCGCTGTTGCTGCCCGCCGGAGAGCGCCGTGCCCGGCTCGCGCAGCCGGTCGGAGACTTCGTCCCAGAGTGCTGCCTGCCGCAGCGCGCGCTCGACGCGGTCGGGAAGCTCACGCGCCGGCGCGAGCGCGTTCAGCCGCGGACCGTAGGCCACGTTGTCGTAGACCGGCTTGGGAAACGGATTAGGCCGCTGGAACACCATGCCGATGCGGCGCCGCAGCGCGACGACGTCCGTCCCCGGCGCGAAGATCGAGCCCCCATCGAGCAGGATGTCGCCCTCGTGCCGCGCACCCGGCGTGAGATCGTGCAGCCGGTTGATGGAGCGCAGAAACGTCGTCTTGCCGCAGCCCGACGGCCCGATCAGCGCGGTGATCGCATTGCGGGGGACCGAGAGATTGATGTCGTGCAGCGCGTGGTTCGGGCCGTACCAGAAGCTGTACGCTTGCGATTCCAGGATGGGCGGTTGGGCGGTTAAGCGGTTGGGCGGCTCGATAGCCGTTTTTCCATCCGCCGAACCGCCAAACCGCCGATCCGCCGCCGCAGTACTCATCCAAACCTTCCGGTGATGTAGGCCTCAGTCTGTTCGACCTTCGGCTTGGTGAAGATTTCGTCCGTCCGCCCCACCTCGATGAGACTACCCAGATACATGAATGCCGTATAGTCCGAGACGCGCGCGGCCTGCTGCATGTTGTGCGTCACGATCACGATCGTATAGAGGCGCTTCAACGCGTGGCACAGCTCTTCGATGCGCTGCGTTCCCGCGGGATCCAGCGAGGCCGTGGGCTCGTCGAGCAGCAGAATCTCCGGCGCGGGAGCGACCGCGCGCGCGATGCAGAGCCGCTGCTGCTGCCCGCCCGACAAATCGAGCGCGCTGGTGTGCAGGCGATCCTTCACTTCCTCCCACAGCGCTGCCTGCTGCAAGGCTTGCGAGACCGCGTCGTCCACTTCTGCCCTCGGCTTGCGTCCGTTGACCTTGAGCCCAGCGGCGACGTTGTCGTAGATCGACATCGTCGGGAACGGCGTGGGGCGCTGGAACACCATCCCGACACGCCGGCGCAGCTCGACCGGGTTCACGTCGGGCGCGTAGATGTTCACGTCGTCGAGTAGCACCTCGCCCTCGACGCTCGCGCCGGGGGTGAGCTCGTGCATGCGGTTCAGACAGCGGAGCAGGGTGCTCTTGCCGCAGCCCGACGGACCGATGATGGCCGTGACCGTGTTAGCGGGAAACAGCAGGGTCACATCACGCACCGCGCGATGTTGTCCGAACAGCGCCGTAAGGTGCGCCGTCTCGAGCCGCAGCCGCGTGTTAGCGGATGCTACCATATCTGGCCCTCGTGACCCACCGCGCAGCGAGCGAGATGATCAGCACGAGTCCCATCAGCACGAGCGCGGACGCCCACGCGATCCGATGCCACTCCTCGAACGGGCCGGTGGCGTAGACGTAGATCTGGAGTGACAGCGTCTGCATCGGCTGACTGGCGTTCACTGTGAAGTTCAAATTGCCGAGCGCGGTGAAGAGGAGCGGTGCGGTCTCGCCGGCGATGCGGGCAATTCCCACGAGGCAGCCGGTGACGATGCCACCCATCGCCGTGCGCGCCACAACCCGCAGCGACGTCCGCCAGCGCGGGTAGCCGAGGGCGAGCGCCGCCTCGCGCAGCGAATTGGGTACCAGCCGCACCATCTCCTCAGTCGTCCGCGCCAGCATCGGGATCATCAGGATCGCGAGCGCGACACTGCCCGCGAGCGCCGAGAAGTGGCCGGTCGGCTTGACGATGAATGTCCACCCCACGATGCCCACGACGATCGACGGAGTCCCGTTCAAAACGTCGGCGATGAATCGCACCAGGAACCCGAGCCGTCCCGAGCCGTATTCGGCCAGGTACATCCCCGCGCCCACCCCAATGGGGACGCCGATCAGCGCCGCGACACCGACGACGATCGCGGTCCCCACGATGGCGTTGGCGACACCGCCACCCGATTGTCCAGCCGGTACGGGACTCTTGGTGAAGAACGCCCAGTCGATCGAGGACGCGCCCTTCGCGATCAGGTTGCCCAGGATGAGCACCAGCGCGAGCACGGCGGTGAACGACAGAATCACGACGAGCGTCGTCATCACGCGGCTCATCAGGTGGCGGCGGAAGTCGCTCGCGGTCACAGCGCTCTGCTCCCCACCGCTGCACCCTTGGCGACGCGCCAGATCAGGAGGCGTGCGATCGCGTTCACCGCCACCGTCACCACAAACAGAATCAAGCCGACTTCCATGAGCGCGGACTGGTACAGGTGAGTCGTCGCCTCACTGAACTCGTTCGCGATCGCGGCGGCCATCGTATAGGCCGGCTGCAAGATCGACACGCTGATGTCGTGGCGGTTTCCGATGACCATCGTGACCGCCATCGTTTCGCCGAGCGCACGGCCAAGCCCGAGGATGACCGCACCGATGAGACCGGCTCGGCCATAGGGCAGGACGGCGGACCGGACCGCCTCCCAGCGCGTCGCGCCCATCGCGAGCGCCGCTTCACGCTGGCTCGTGGGGACGGCGAGCAGCACTTCGCGCGATACGGCGGCGATGTACGGGACGATCATGATCGCGAGAATGACGCCGCCCGCGAGCAGTGAGTTGCCGTAGAACACGCCCTGTAAAAACGGCGTCCACCCGAAGACCGCTTTCAGTGGCGGAACCACGTAACTGCGCAGAAAGGGAATCAGGACAAAGATCCCCCACATGCCGTAGACGACGCTGGGGATCGCGGCGAGCAGCTCGACCAGAAAGGCTACCGGCTGGCGCAGCCGCCGCGGTGCAAACTCCGTCAGGAAAATTGCGACGCTCAACGCGAGCGGTACCGCGATCACCAATGCCAGCAGCGACGAGGCGAGCGTTCCGAAGATCATCGGCGCCGCGCCGTACACTTCCCGCACGGGGTCCCACGTCGAAGTGACCAGGAACGACGCACCGAACCGCTTTACCGCCGGCCACGCTTCCACGAACAGCACGCCCAGGATGACGATGATCAGGAGCGGCAGCGCGAGCGCAAAGGCGGTCAGCACCTGCCGATAAATGCGATCGCTGCGGTCTCGGCTGAGGAGGGACTGCCAGCGGGGGGGACTCGTCATCGCGCGGGAAACCTACCGGCGGCTTACGGACTGTCCGTCACGACGGTGTAACGGAATTGTCACTACGAATGGCCAGCCTCCCGATGCCCGAAATGGCGCACCGGGAGGCTGCCTATGTCGTCGAAGACGCAGTTACTCTGCGGCTTTCCAGACTGGACGACCGCCCGCCATGATGCTCTTGAGGCGAGCTTCAATCCAGGGACGGAATTCCTTCGGCAGCGGGGCGTACCCAAGCTCGGGCGCCTTGGCCTGGCCTTCGGTTTCGGCCCACCACGCGAACTGCACCAGCGCGCGTGCCTTTGCGGTATCGCTGTACGACTTGTGCAGCAGCAGCCACGTGAAGGTCGAAATGGGATATGCCTGCGGACCCGCCGAGTTGGTGATCGAAACCCGGAAGTCGGTGTTGGGGCCCATGTCCTTCATTGCGCCGGCCGCCGCCGCGGTAACGGACGCGAGCGACGGAGCGATCCAGTTGCCGGAGCTGTTGCGCAGGGTCGCGAACGGGATCTTGTTGATCAGCGCATACGCCAGCTCGGTGTATCCGATGGCGCCGGGGGTCTGACTCACGGTCGCGGATACGCCTTCGTTGCCGCGGCCACCCAGCCCCACCGGCCAGTTCACCGACGTGCCTTTGCCGACCTTCTGCAGCCACTCTGGACTGACCTTCGCGAGATAGTCCGTAAAGCCGTACGACGTGCCGGACCCGTCCGAGCGGTGCACCACCACGATGTCCTGGGCGGGCAGTGACACGCCGGAGTTGATGCTCGCGATGCGGGCATCATTCCACTTCGTGACTTTGCCGAGGAAAATGTCCGCCACGAGATCGGGCGTCAGCTTCACGGCCTGTGCCAACCCGGGCAGGTTGTAGACGACTACGACCGCGCCCATGACGGTGGGGACGTGCAGCACGTTCCCGCTGATCGCGGTGATCGCCGAGTCGGTCATCGGGGCGTCGGTGCCGCCGAAGTCGACCGTGCCGTCGGAGAACTGGCGAATGCCGCCGCCCGACCCAATCGACTGATAGTTCAGCTTGACGTCTGGATGCGACTGATTGTAGGTCAGCATCCAGTTCTGGTAGATGATGTTCGGGAACGTCGCCCCCGCGCCGTTCAGCGTGACCTGCGCGGCGGCCGGAACGGCGGCGCCAAGCAGCGCGGCGAGGGTGAGAAATCGAGTGGACGTCATGAGTGTGTGTTCTCCGTGGTCCGTTAGAACGTGAACTGCGCCTGGAAGTAGGCTTGCGAACGTGTCGCTTCGAGCGCCGGCGTCGGCGTGCCACCCTGGTAGGAGAGCATGTCGAGATCGGCCAGCAGCCGCAGATTGGGCGTGAGCTGATAGGATGCGCCGCCGATGAACCGCGTCAGGCGGTTGTTGCCCACATCCGTGTTCGGATCCGTCAGGTCGACCCGTGCCAGCACGGCGGCCTTCGAGTTCGTGAAATGGTACACGCCGAAGACGCTCGCCACGGAGCCGGGCGCCTTCGCGACGCCGGTGACACTGTCTCGAGTGATCGCGTATTCCCCGGCGAGCGTAATCTGTTTGGACTTGTACGACACCATTCCGAGGAGCCGGCTGCGGAGGCCGCCGGTCGTCGGCTTCCCGTAGTGGCCATATGCCGTCACGCGAAGCCCGCCGACGCGCGTGGCATCGTCCGTCTCACTCACGCGTACCGACACGCGACCCATCAAGTCTTTGCGCTGATCACCGGTTCCGCCGCTGTAGCTTTCGCCGTTGTAGATCCCGACCTGCATGTTGACCTTGTCGGCGCTCCAATTGCCGTCCACGCCCAGCCCGAAGTCCGACGACGAGAGATACCCGCCGCGCTCCATCGCCATCTGCCCCTGCATCCGGTAATCCCAGAGGGCTTCTTCCCAGTCGATGAAGGGTGTGTGGATTTGACCGAGCTTATAGGTGAGCGAGCTGCCCTGCGGCGTGTACGCGGCGTAGGCGTACTTGAGGCGGTACCGCAGCGAGTTGTCGCCTGCAGGACGATTGACGTCGGCGGTGATCCGCGTGTAGAGGCCACCCGAGAAGCGCCCGATGACGTTGATGTACGCCCGGGTCACGTCGAAGTTGTTGTTATGGGCGGCCGTGTCTTTGAGTTGGTAGACGTACTGTAGATACGCTACACCGCTGACGGTGACCTGCGGCGCCTGGGCTGCCGGTGCTTGAGCGGCGAGCGGCGTGGTCATCATCCCCAACGCCGCAACTGCTAGGAGCGATAGTCTTGTGTGCACGGGTACCCCTCAAGACTTGGGTGAATTGATGGACAGCTCCAACGGCTGGAAAACTGAGCGACCGGCATCACTACGAGGAGTCAGGAATGTCACGATTTCGTAACGACGAGGGCTCCTCAAGCAGATAGCGGAGCCATACAGGCCTCCGCTACCTGGCACCCGTACGACGGCCGTGCAACCGGCGCCGGGTGTCGCCTAGAGCTTGTTGGCGTAACTGATGAACTTGAACCGCCCGCCACGCTCGATGATGGGCCCGAACAACAGCTCCACCATCGTATCTCCCGCCGCTTGCCGGCGGCGTACGGTGCAGCCTGACCACACGGTGTTGTCTCCCTGCTGTGACCGGTTGGTGCAGCTGTACCCCTCGTAGTGCAGGGCTACGCCGCCACGATCCTCGAGCGCGTTCACGAGACCGCGGCGACTGCGTCCCTCGAGCAGAAACCACATCAAGCCAGGCGCGAGATCGTACGGAGGCCTGGCTTCAGGATTCGTGGGATAGTACAGGTACGCGAATTCCGCCTGCGTCATGAGCAGGCTGTGCAGCGTGGCCGAATCGCGCTGCTCCAACGCCGCCATGAAGCGACGCACCAACGCGTCGCGGCTGGCCGCTCCACCCGTGAGACCGGTCGGTTCGACGAGCCCCGCGCGAAACCGGGCCAGCTCGACATCGCGCGGCGCGATGCTGTCAACGCGGGTGGCGGCCTCAGCGCGCCCCGGCCTGCCGTCGCTGCCGCAGGCGGCGGCAGCGAGGCAAACCAGAGCGAGCATCAGTTGATGTTGTAGGCGGTCCATCCCTGCCACCATTTCGTGCCGGCCGGATCCGCGGCGCCGAGGAACGACGTGTTGACCCACGTGCCGCTGAAGTAGGCGGCGACACGGGCGGGCGGGGCGGCACCGCCGCCTGACGCGATGGGGGCTGCTCCCTTCGGCGTCCAGTCGAGCGCTGATGGATTGACGCTGATGCCGAGCAGCGTGTCGATCGCCACGCTGCCGCCGTACTGCTTGATCGAGTTGAGGCGCGTCGTATCCCAGTTCGCAACCTGGGAGAATCCGGCGCCGGCCGTGTCGAAGTTGAAGCCGTTTTGGGACAGCAGGACGTTCGTGATGCGCAGCGAATCCATGCCGCTCGATCCCACGAAGAGCGAATCGGTCCAGGCGTCGCGGATATTGATTGCGATGCCTTTCCAACGCGCCAGGACGCCGTTCACGAATGTGCCACCGGTGCCGCGCCGCCACACGCCGCCGTTGCCGTCGGCGGGAATGCCCGCGAGCTGGCCCGGCCCGATCATGGTGAAATTGGCGAAGACGGGCATCGAATACGGGGTGCTCGCACCAGCGGCGGTCACGGTGCAACCGGTCACCGCCGGGTCGCAGCCATCTCCCTCGAAGCCGCGCGGGTCGCTCGAGAAGACGCCGGTCCCGGGACGCGGCACGAGGCGCTGCGATTGGAACGCGATGAGGAACTGATTGCGGCCCTGGTAACCCTCGGTCCAATCGAAATGGTCGTCGCCCGACTCGTACGACACGAGGTAGCGGCCGTCCACGGCGCCGCCCCACCACTCGAACGAGTCGTCGAGCCCGGCCATCGTCTGGATGTATTCGTAGACCGTCTTGCGGCCGACGGCGTAGGACGACAACGAGTTGAGCTCTTGCCCGGCGCCGTTGGAGACGTCGTAGCCGGCGAACTCGATCCGGACGTAGCGCAGCACACCGCTCGAATCGTCGTTATCGGTACCGCCCGCATAGTTCTCGGCCTGCCCCGCGGCGCCGCCTTCAGTCAGAATCGTGGCGCCGGTGCGGTTGATGATCCCGTTGCCGATGATGATGATGCCGCCCCAATCACCAGGCTTACGGTTGCCCGGGCTGCGCTGCGACGTGAAGACGATCGGCTGCGCCGACGTCCCGTTCGCGACGATCTTCGACCCGCGGAGGATCCAGAGCGAGCTGCCGACCACGTTCGTGTCGCCCACGATCTTCGTGCCGGGTTGGATCGTCAGCGTGGCCCCGTTCGTGACTTTGATGTAGCCGCTCAGCACGTAGACGGAGTCCGAAAAGAAGGTGCGGCTCGCCGTGATGTTGGCGTTGATCGTCGCCTGCTGAACGCCCGTGGCGAAGTTGATCACACCACTGAAGCTGCTCGTGTCGCTCGCGGAGACCGCGGCGACGCGGTAGCCGTAGCTGACGCCGGCTGATGCCGTCGCATCGTCGAACTGCGGCGTCGCCAACGGGCCGCCGCCCAGCCGCGTGAAGACGCCCGGCGTCGCAGCCGACGTGCGGTCGAGGAGATAGCCGGTCGCGCCGCTCACGGCGCTCCAGTTCAAGTGAATCGTCGTGAGCGATACCTGGGTGGCGGTGAGGCCGGACGGCGTCGCCAGGGGCGCAGCACCCGTGCTGTCGCTACCACAGGCCGCCAGCCCGGCGAGGAACAGAGCG
>Ga0070694_100003009_pt1 | contig 10030 bp, 7 predicted proteins | sample KBSK1251metaG_FD_65470 | JGI IMG/M metagenome (GOLD analysis project Ga0070694, IMG submission 65470) | Corn, switchgrass and miscanthus rhizosphere microbial communities from Kellogg Biological Station, Michigan, USA - KBS K1-25-1 metaG | ecosystem: Host-associated > Plants > Roots >... | reverse complement strand
GCGGAGCAGCTTCGCCTGCATGGCGAGCGGCATGTCTCCGACCTCGTCCAGGAAGAGCGAGCCACCGTCCGCCTGCTCGAAGAGCCCCGGCTTGTCGCGCTCCGCGCCCGTGAAGGCGCCGCGTGTGTGGCCGAAAAGCGTGCTCTCGAGCAGTGCCTCCGGGATGGCCGCGCAGTTCTCCGAGAGGAACACACGACGACGTCGCGGACCGTGCAAGTGGAGCGCCTTGGCGACGAGCTCTTTGCCGGTCCCGCTCTCGCCCAGCACGAGCACGGGCAGGGAGCTGGAAGCGGCGCGGTCCACGAGATCGAAGATGCGCTGCATGGAGGACGAGCGCCCCACGATGTTGCCGAACTGGGCACGTGTCTCCGCGAGTTGCTGCAAGCGCCGGTTCTCGCGCTCGAGGGCATCCCGGGCGCGAAGGTTCTCCAGAGCGAGGGCGGCATGGTCCGCGAATGCCTCCAGGAACCGCAGGTCCTCGGGCGTGAAGAGAGCTCCCTCGCGACGGCTATCGAGATAGACGGCGCCCACCATCTGCCCTCGCGATTTCAGCGGCACGCACATGAGGGATCGGATGCCGTAGAGGCTGACGCTGCGCAGCTCTCTGAAGCGATCGTCATGCCCTGCGTCCAAGGCCAGAACGCTTCGCCCCTCTTCGGCTTGAGCGACGACGCCGCGACTGAACGCCTCCGCGTCCTTGAGCGTTTCCTGTTCGAGGTTCCTCGCCATACGGACCGAGAACTCGTCACCATCTGCCTCGCGAAGCAAGATCATCCCGCGCTGGCCCTTGACGGCTTGAAGAGCCATGTCGAGGATCGACTCGAGCAACGCTTGTGGGTCCGTCTCTGAATTGAGCGCGCGGATCATGTCGTAAAGCGCGCGGAGCCTTCGGTCGGCAGTCCGGTCGCTCGTGGAGGCGTCACGATAGGGCCGAAAGCAGGACCTCCTCGTGAAGTCTCGTCGAACGTTCGGGTCTTCGATACGTGCGGCGGCATCGTCCAGGTAGCGGCGACCCCGAGCGAGAGCATCGGCAGCGGCCTCGAAGGCAGCAGCGGATTCGAGCGCTTGGGCGAGCACTGCAAGCGCAGATGCCGCCTCTCCGTTCTGGCCAAGTCGTTCTGCGTGCTCGAGCGCGGATCGCGCTGACTGCACGGCGCCCTCGACATTGCCGCGCCGAAGGAGGGAGATCGCGCGCGCGTAGTCCACTCGAACAAGGACCTCGGGATGCGGGGGTGTGGCCCCTGCGGCCATCAATGCATCGAACTCCGTTCGCACTGGATCGAACGGATCCACGCATTCCGGACTAGTCCGCCGCATCATTTCAATGGACAAGGCGCGGAGCAGTGGCTGGCGCGCCTTCGCAGTGCGCGCCATGCGCAGGCTGTCCTCCAGCAAGTGAGCGATCTCCAGCGGATCGGAATCCGATTGCTCCAACAACGCACTGGCAAGGCAAGCGGACATGTCGGCGAGGATGGATGGGTCTAGGCTTTCGGGTACCTCCTCGAGGCTCATGCGAAGCTCTGCGGCCGCCTCCGCCGGACGCCCACAGACAATCAACGCATCCGCGAACTGGCTTCGGGCGAGGGCTCGTCTTCCAGGGTCGCCCAGAAACAGTGACTCATCTCTTGCTTCGCGTGTGAGGGAGAGAGCAGTGTCGAGGCGTCCTTCATTGAAGGCGAGGATTCCGAGCTCGGCGATCGCCAGCTGTTCCAATGGCAGGTGCCCGCCACTTCGCACCTCAGTGAGAAGACGCAGCGCCTCCTCTCGGTTTCTCCGCCGAGCTGCCACTCTGCCCAACCCAAACAGGCACTTCAGCCTCCCGACCTCGTCGCCCGCCGCCTCGCACGCGGCCAGAGCACGCCGCCAATGGGGCTCCGCCTGGAGCGGGTCGATGTTCGAGTGGCAGGCGGCAATGCTGTGCAGGATCTCCGCGGTGCGTTGCACGTCGCCCAGGGCCTCGAACATGGGGGCCACGCGCTCGAAGACGACCAGCGCCTCCTGCAGCTTTCCCTGTCTGGCCAGCACGATGCCCGCGGTGCGCTTGGCCAGAGCCTCCTCCGCCTCCAGTCCTTCCGCCTTGGCCTCCGCTGCCGCCCGCGCCGCCACGCGACCGGCCAGGGCCAGCTTGCCGGCCGTGGCCAGGGCGTAGGCCTGACGGACGCGCGCCTCCGCCCGCTCCGCGCGCTTTGCGGACAGCACGACGGCGGCGGCGAAGCTGCGGGCGGCATCGGCGTTCAGCCCCGCCTGCATGCGCGCCTCGCCCTGGCGCAGGCGGACGCCGCGACGCCGGGGGTCGCGACGGCGCATGTGGGCCAGGGCGAAGCTCAGGCGCGCCGCCACCTCCACGGGATCGGACGCCCGCTCGGCGGCCTGGGCGCCTCGGAGCGCCTGCTCCACCGCGCGCTCGGGCTCGCCCGCCTCTGCCCACAGGCGTGCCAGCGTCCAGGCGTCGGCACGGTCCGCCCCCGAGGTTTCCGCCGCCCGCCGGAAGAGCGTCCGTCGCTCGGGAGGATCCACCGCGGCGAGCACGGCCGCGGACACGACCGAGGAAGCCGGCCCCCACTGACCCTTGCGGCGTCGCACCAGCCCGAGCGCCCGCGCCTCCTCCGCCGCCAGGGTGGCCGCGTCTGGCGCCACCCCGGCCAGTCGCGCCACGCGCTCGAGGGGAGCCTCCTGCAGGACGGCCGCCGCGCGCAGCCAGGCCGTGGTGTGCGGCGCGAGCCCCTCCAGGCGAGGATCCGTGCCCGGCTGCGGCGCTCGCGCGCGCGTCCTTCCCCCCGATTCCCAGGCCGAAGCGACCAGGAGCGATTCCACCACCGCCGGCGCGCCCTCGCTCGCCTGCAGCAGCCAGCGCACGCGCGAGGCGGAGGCGTCGTGCGTCCCCACCGCGCGTTCCACGAGCGCGCGCACGCCTTCCGTCGTCAACGGCTCCAGGTCCAGGCGGGCCTGGGTGGGAACGAGGGGGACGTCCCGGAGCAGGCGCGCCATCGTCGGCTGCCGCAGCTCGCCCGGCCGCGCCGCCAGCAGCAGCTTCACCGGCGCCGCCTTTCCCTCGCGGGCGATTCGCTCCAGCGTGACGGCGGCGCGGGGGGAGAGCCGCTCACCCCCATCCGCCACCACGAGAAGCGGGTGCCCATCCGCTCGCGCGCGCCACGCGTCCAGGTCCAACGCCTCCTCGCTCCCGGGCTCGAGTTGGATCACGTCGTGGCCGCGTGCGACGGCGTCCGCCAGGATCCACCGCAGGATGCGCGTCTTCCCGCCTCCTCCATCTCCCGTGAGCCACACCAGGCGCGGCCCCGCCTGATCGAGCGCCTTCCACAGCGCCGCGACCTCCTCCTCCCTGCCCGGCGGCGGGCCGGAGGCCAGGCGGGCGGCGCGGCCGGCAGGGGTCTCGAAGGGGAACGGCCGGCCTGCCCCCGCCGCCAGGCGCGCCAGGGCCTCCCCCGCGTCGGCGGGCCGGTCCGCTGGGTCGGTGGCGAGCATCCCCTCGAGCCAGAGACCAAAGACCGGCGGCCAGCCGGAGGGGAGCGGCTGGTCCTCGCGCCGTCGGGCGCGCACCGCTTCGACGAAGCGCGTGAGATTCTCCTCGAAGGGGACGGGCGGGGTTCCGTGCACCGCCTCGTGGAGGACCGCGCCCAGCCCATAGAGATCGCTCCGGGCATCGGCGCGCCCTCCGGACCAAAGCTCGGGCGCCAGGTAGGGGAGGGTCCCCGCTGCGGGCGCCTGTGCCTCGCCTCCCCGCAGGGCCAGCCCGAAATCGAGCACCACGAGACGACACCCGAGGCGGGGCTGGTGGCGCACGAGCAGGTTCCCGGGCTTCACGTCCCGGTGGACGAGCCCCATCGCGTGCAGGAACCCCAGTGCGCGGAGGGCTTCGGCCGCGAGCTCCGCTGCCGCCACCGGGCCCTCCCGGCGGATCGCGGTGGGAAGGTCCTCCCCGTCGATCGCTTCCATCGAGAAGCGGGGGAGGCCGGTCCCGGGGTCGGCGGTGAGGTCGAAGACCTCCACCAGGTTCGGGTGACGGAGGGAGGCGAGGAGCGCGAACTCGCGCCGCAACGCCGCCTCCCGCTCCTCTCCGCCCGCCGTGAGGGTCTTCAGAGCGAGGGTTCCCGCGCGGACCCGGTCCTCGACCAGGTGTACGGTGCCCCCGCCGCCCTGCCCCAGCGTACGCAGGACGTGGTAGCGGTCTTCCACCACCAGCCGCCCCCCCATGCGCGGGACTATACGAGCAGACCCAAGGCTTTAGAAGAAAAATGTCTCAGGATGAGAGCCTGTTTGGGGCCGGGGATGCATTGCCGTGGTTCCGGCTGCCGCGTAGTCTGAGAGCACACCGCCCCCGACCCGGAGCACTGCATGACGCTTCCCGCAAGCTCGGCCCCCCGGCCCGATCCCACGTCCGAGCCGCCGGTGCTGGAGCTGCCGCCCGGCCGCCGCCGCCGCGGGAGCATCGCCGTCCAGGGCCTGTTCGCGCTGGCGATCGTGTACACGCTGTACGTGGCCAGCGCGTTCCTGCTCCCGGTGGTGCTGGCGGTCCTCCTCACCTTCCTCCTGCGTCCCCTGGTGGCGGCGCTGGCCAGGGTCTGGATCCCGCCCGCCCTGGGCGCGGCGGTCGTCGTCCTCGGGACCGTGGGCGTCCTCGGCTACACCGTCTGGCAGCTCGCGGAGCCGGCCGTGGAGTGGGCGCAGCGCGCCCCGTCCAGCCTGCGGGACGTCGAGCGGAAGCTCCGGGTCCTGAAGGCGCCGATGCAGACGGTCTCCCGCGCCACGGAGCAGGTCGAGAAGCTGACGACGGTCGACCCCAACGCCCCGGCGCACCAGGTGGAGATCAAGCCCACGGGGCTGCGGGACACCCTGTGGGAGGGCACCTGGGGGTTCCTGGGCGCGACCTCGATCATGCTCACGCTGTGCTACTTCCTCCTCGCCTCCGGCGACTTCCTCCTGGAGAAGACGGTGAACGTCCTGCCGCGCCTCCAGGACAAGAAGCTGGCCGTGCGCCTGATCCGCGAGGTGGAGGCGCAGGTGTCGGTCTACCTGGTGACCACCACGCTGATCAACGCCGGCGTGGGGCTGGCCACCGGGCTCGCCGTGTGGGCCCTGGGCCTTCCGAACCCCGTGCTCTGGGGGGTCGTTTCCTGGCTCCTGAACTACATCCCTTATCTGGGCGCGCTCGTGAACATCGGCCTGCTGGCGGTCGCCGGCCTCTTGACCTTCGACTCCTTGACCCCGGCGCTGCTTCCCGCCGCCGCCTTCCTGGGGATCAACCTCGTGGAATCGAATGTCGTCACCCCGTTCGTCCTGGGGAAGCGGCTGGAGCTCAACCCGGTGATGGTGTTCCTGGGGCTCACTTTCTGGTGGTGGATCTGGGGGATCCCCGGAAGCCTCCTCGCCGTGCCCCTCCTGGGGAGCACGAAGCTGGTCTGCGACCGGATTCCCCGCCTCTCGGCGGTCGCGGCGCTCCTCGGTCGATAGAAGACCTGCAACCTTCGGCGCGCCCTCACGTTCTACCCCGGGGATGGACGCAAGCGAATACCAGAGCGCGGTCCTCGATCACAAGGACCGGGTCTACAGCTTCGCGGTCCACCTTCTGCGAGACCCCGAGGAGGGACGCGACGTGGCTCAGGAAGCGCTGGTCCGGCTGTTCACGCACCGGGAGGCCGTGATCCCCGAGGCCGCCCGGGCCTGGCTGCTGCGCACCGCGCACCGCCTCTGCCTGGACCGGCTCCGGCAGCGGGCCGCCCGGCCCCAGGCCGAGCCGGAGGTGCTGGATGAGATCGCCGCCGAGCGCGGACGTCCCGACCGGGAGGCGGCGGGACGCCAGCTGGGGGTCCGGATCGAGGCCGCGCTGGCCAGCCTGTCCCCCCGGGACCGATCGTTGCTGCTGCTGCGCGAGGTGCATGGGATGCCCTACGAGGAGATGGCCGACACCCTGTCCGTGCCGCTGGGAACGCTGAAGGCGGCGCTCCACCGGGCGCGCGAGCGCTGCCGGCAGGCGCTGCTGTCGGCGGGGGTGCACCCGTGAGCGCCCCCGTGTCGATCGCCTGTGCCCGCGCGCGGGCCGGGCTCCAGGCACGCCTGGACGCGGACCCCGCCCAGCGGGTGGACACGGCCGAGATCGAGGCCCACCTCACCGCCTGCCCGGAGTGCCGCGCCGTGGCTCGCGAGCTTCAGGAAGTGCAGGACGCGCTGCGGGCGGCGCCCCTCCTCCACTTCCCCGACCAGGCGCTGGAGGAGGTCTGGGACCGCACGCTGCGCGCGCCCCGCGTGACCCGGGTACGCCGGAGCGTCGCGGTCTGGAGCGGCCTGGCGGCGGCGGGGATCCTGGGAGCGCTGCTGCTGGCCGTTCCCCACGGAACGCCGGTCCCCCAGGGACCCTCCGAGGAGGAGGTGCGGCGGGCGGCGGCGGAGGTCCAGTTCGTGTTCCGCCTGACCGATCACGAGATCCGGCACCAGGGGACCCGCGCCCTGCGCGAGGTCCTGGACGGCGAGGTGGCGCCCGCGCTTCGCGCCGGCGAGCGCAAGTAGGAGCGAGGAAACGTGGTGAACCCGATGCGACCCATCCTCCGGACCCTTGCCGCGACCGCTCTGGTGCTGGCGGGACCCACGGCGTACGGCGCCGTGACGAAGCCCGCCTCCCACCCCGGCTACCTGTCCCTGCAACCGTTCCTCGATCTCGCGGGCCCGGACGACGACGTGACCGAGGTCAACGTGGGGCCGGAGCTGCTGAAGTCCCTGACCCAGGCCGTGGAGGATCCCGAGGCCCGCAAGATGATGGGGGACATGGTGGCCATCCACGCCGTGGTCCTCGGCCTGACCGGGGACGACGTGTCCACCCGCCTGGATCGAGCGCGGCGCCTGGTGGCCGACACCACCAAGCGGCTGCAGGACCAGGGCTGGGAATCCATCGTGCGCGTGAAGGAAAAGACCTCCGCCGTGAGCGTCCTCACCAAGTCGGCGGGGGCGGAAGGGAAGGTGCACGGCCTGGCCGTGCTGGTGGTGGAGACGGACGAGGACGAGCCGCAGATCGTCTTCGCCAACATCGCCGGGACCCTGGACATGGCGCAGATCCGGAAGCTGAGCTCGGGCTCCGGGCTCAAGCTCGACCTGCCGGGCCTGGACCAGCTGGGGAAGTAGCCCCACTCCCCCGTTTCGTCCCCCAGCGGCTACAATCCGCCGCCGAACGACCGCATCCGTTGGGGGAAGCGATGGACATCCGTACACGTGTGGAAGGGGACGTCTGCATCCTCGAGCTCTCCGGCCGCCTGGTGCTCGGGGACGGGGACATCGCCCTCCGGGACGAGTTCCGCGCCCGCCTGGGGGCCGGCGAGCGCAAGATCGTGGTCGATTGCCACAACGTGCCCTTCATGGACAGCGCCGGGATCGGAGAGGTCGTGGCCTGCTACAAGCGGGCGCGGGAGGCGGGCGCGGACGTCAAGCTGGTGCTCAGCCCCAAGGTGACCGACGTGTTCGCCATCTCCAGGCTGCAGCTGGTCTTCGACCTCCACGACGACGCCGCCTCCGCGGTCCAGGCGTTCCGCAGCTGACATCCATGATCGGCCGCACGCTCGAGCACTACCGGGTGGAAGCCCTGCTCGGGCGTGGGGGGATGGGTGTGGTCTACCGGGCGGTGGACACGCGCCTGCACCGCCCGGTGGCCCTCAAGGTCCTGGCCGAGGACCTGGTACACGACCTGGACCGGCGCGCCCGCTTCCTCCAGGAGGCGAGGGCGGCCTCGGCCGTGAACCACCCCGCCATCGCCCAGATCTACGACGTCGGAGAATCCGAGGGGATCACCTTCCTGGCCATGGAGCTGGTGGAGGGCCGCACCGTGCGGCAGCTCGTGGCCGACCGCGAGTTGGACGTGCTGGGGGCGGTGGAGATCGCGCTGCAGGTGGCCCGGGGTCTCGCCGCCGCCCACGAGGCGGGAATCGTCCACCGCGACATCAAGGCCGACAACGTCATGGTCACGCGCGACGGCCACGCCAAGATCCTCGACTTCGGCCTGGCCAAGCTGCTCGACCCCGCCAGGACCGGCAGCGCCTCCGGGGCCAGCCGGGGGCTCGATCCCTCGCTGGTGGAGACGGTCACGAAGACGCAGATGGGCATGGTGCTGGGAACCGTCGCTTACATGAGCCCGGAACAGGCGCGCGGCCAGACCATCGACCACCGGAGCGATCTCTTCTCGGTCGGCATCGTGCTCTACGAGATGGTCACCGGGCAGCTCCCGCTCCAGGGTCAAAGCCCCATCGACACCATGTACGCCATCGCCTTCGAGGAGACGAGGGCGGTGCAGACGCTGCGTCCCAGCCTCCCCGGGAACCTGCAGCGGATCGTGTCCCGGTGCATGCGCAAGCGCCCGGACGACCGGTACGCCACGGCACGCGACCTGGTGCGGGACCTGGAAGGGCTGCGGCGGGAGCTGGAGAGCGGGGTCAGCCAGGGCGTGCCCCTGATGGAGCGGCTGCAGGAGGGCTGGCGCGCGCTGCGCGACCGCAGCCCCGCGGAGTGGATCTGGGTCGCCGCCTTGGCCGTGGCGGGCCTGGGACTCCTGACCGTCCTCGTGTGGAAGGGCGCGTTCTGGGGCGTCTTCTTCTTCCTCGTGCTCCCTGGGCTCCTGGCCTGGCGGCGCATGCGCAATCGCCGCAAACGCTTCGTCAAGTCGCTGGCGGCGAAGGCGAAGCGCTTCCCCGAGGTGCGCCTGGTCGCCTTCGACGGGAACCGGGTGACGGTGGTGGTGGACCGGGCGGTGGCCAACACCTACGTTCGCATCCACGCCCTGGCGGACCGCATCAACTCCCGGATGTTCTTCGGGGAGCCCATCGTGGCGGCCGTGCGCGACACGATTTCCCCGGAGGAGCTGAAGGGGCTGCTGGAGGGGCCGGGGGTGCTCTTCGTGCGGGGGGACGTGCTGGGCGAGGCCGGGAAGCAGCCCTGAGCAAGTCCGCGCCCTGGGGCCGCGCGTATACTTCCTGTCCCCACGGAGGTCGCGCATGTGCCGGATCGGGCTCGCGCTCCTGTCCACGATGGTGCTCGGTTTCGCGGCGTCCGCCGCCACGGACCCTCCCCCCGGCTGGCTGGGCGTGATGCTCGACGACCCCCAGCAGGCGGTCTCCGAGGAGAACGCCACCGTGCAGCCCGGCGTGCGCATCCGCGGCATCGTTGCCGACGGACCGGCCGAGGAAGCGCGCCTGCGGGCCCAAGACCGGATCGTGGCCATGGACGGGGAGGCGGTCTCGCGCTCCGCCGAGCTCATGACGCGCCTGCACGCCCTCCCCGCGGGAACGCGCGTCGTCTTGACCGTGCAGCGGAACGGCAGGGAGTTCGAGGCCGATGCGCGCCTGGGAGAGAGGCCCGACGGGAGCTTGCTCCGGCTCCGCCGGGGCTGGATCGGCGTCTCCGCCATCAACCTCCCTCAATCGCTGCGCGTGCACTTCGGCGGCACCGAGGACGCCGGGGTGATGGTGGCGGCGGTGGAGCCGGGAAGCCCGGCCGAGGCCGCAGGGCTCCGCGTCGGGGACCTGGTGATCGCGGTGGGCGGGGAGAAGGTGGGGTCCGTGGGGGCGCTGGGCGCCCTGATCGCCGAGTGCGGGATCGAGAACCCGGTGGAGGTCGCGGTCGTGCGCGACGGGGCCGACCTGGTGGTGGAGCCCGTGGTGGCGGCGGTCCCGGAGCGGCGCGAGAAGGGGACCGGGGACGAGGGCGCCGGGCGCGAATAGGTAGAATCCCCCGCTCATGGATGTCGACACCGCCACCGGGACCGACCTCGACGATCCCGGGCTGTACGTCAACCGGGAGCTCGGCCTGCTCGCCTTCCAGCGAAGGGTGCTCGAGGAGGCGGAGGATCCCGGGAATTCCCTGCTCGAGCGGGTCAAGTTCCTCGCCATCCTGGGAAGCAACCTGGACGAGTTCTTCATGGTCCGCGTGGCGGGCCTCAAGCAGCAGGTGGAGGCGGGGGTCACCGAGGTGTCGCCCGACGGGCGCACCCCGGCGCAGCAGCTGGAGGTCGTGCGCCAGGAGGCTGCCGCCCTCATGG
>Ga0070694_100003008_pt1 | contig 10030 bp, 10 predicted proteins | sample KBSK1251metaG_FD_65470 | JGI IMG/M metagenome (GOLD analysis project Ga0070694, IMG submission 65470) | Corn, switchgrass and miscanthus rhizosphere microbial communities from Kellogg Biological Station, Michigan, USA - KBS K1-25-1 metaG | ecosystem: Host-associated > Plants > Roots >... | reverse complement strand
GTACGTGATTCTGGCGATCCTTTATGAGAGCTACGTGCATCCGCTCACGGTGCTCTCGACGCTGCCTACGGCTCTGGTCGGCGGATTATTCACCTTGATGATCTTTGGTCAGGAAGCGTCGCTCTACGCCTTCGTCGGCATGTTCATGCTGATGGGAATTGTGAAGAAGAACGGAATCCTGATCGTCGACTTCGCGCGCCAGAGAGTCGAAGCAGGCGAAGCCGCCGACAAAGCCATTCACGACGCCAGCATGGATCGCTTCCGGCCGATTTTGATGACGACTCTGGCAGCCGTCTTCGGCGCAATGCCAATCGCTCTGGGTTTCGGCGCCGACGGATCGTCACGCCGGCCTCTGGGATTGGTCGTAGTCGGTGGTCTGATCATTTCCCAATTCATCACGCTCTACATCACCCCAGTGATTTATCTCTACCTCGAGCAGTTCCAGGAAAAGGTCCTCGATCGCACTTCGTTCTTTGGCACACGCCACGGGCACTTAAAGCCTGAGTCTCCAACGACAGAGGAAAGCCATTAGACAGGATTTACAAGATGAACATGATTCTGAAAACCTTTCTGTAAATCATGTTAATCCTGTCCACTTCTCTTTCCCGGGAGGATCTGATGAAAAGACTTCAATGGCTCATTCCTTTTCTGTTGGTATCAACATTGCCCGCTTGCGCACAAGATCAGACTCCTGCCACAACGTCGGCGCCGGTCGCGACCGCGTCTGCGACAACGACCCCAGGACCTACAAATCCGCAGAACTCGAGCGGGACAAATGAGCTTGCCGGCACCTCCTGGAAACTGGTTAAGCTCCAAACCGGCGACGAGACGACACTCGTGCCGGATGACCCGACGAAGTACACCATCACGTTTGGCAGCAATGGCCGGGTATCCGCACGAGTTGATTGCAACCGTGGGAGTAGCACCTGGAAAGTAGGCCGCGGGAACGAACTGCAATTTGGGTCATGGTCGCGCACAAGTGCAAAGTGTCCGGCCGGATCGCTGCACGACAAGATCGTCACCGAAGGCGCAAACGTGCGCTCCTACTCGATCAAGGACGGCCACCTCTTCTTAGCGGGGATGGCGGCTGGCGGTTTCTACGAGTTGGAGCCGCTCACTACTCAGAAGCGTCAGCCTTAGGGAAAGCCTTTAGACAGGATTTACAAGATGAACATGATTTACTGAAACCATCCTGTAAATCATGTGAATCCTGTCCATGCTTGCGCTTACAAAAGTCACGCGGCTTTGCCGCAGCACATGGTGGTAAGCCTCCGGCTTACCGTCGCACTTCCACTTACTATTTTGCGGCTGCACCGCCGGGTGGTGATGCTCTGCGATCGTGTCAGTACCGGGAGCGATAGCGACCGGGTCAGCACGCGCCACCATTAATTCTGGTTGACATCAGCAGGTTTGATTTCCAGCGCCAAGGGCGCGAAATGTAATAGCCTGGGCCATCGGCCCAGGTAGAGGTAGTTGCAGGATCGAAGCGCTGAAAGCGCGAAATAACGTGAGGCGCTACTTCGACTAATAATTCCATTTCGCGCCTTCAGCGCTTTCTAAATCTCGCTGTACGCTCACCTGGGGCGTTGCTCCAGGCTATTACATTTCGCGCCCGTTGGCGCTGGCGATTACAAACGTCACGCGGCTTTGCCGCAGCACATAGCGGTAAACGCTCCGGGACTTCGAAGTGTTGTGGTATAGTGCGCGCGCTGCAGCCCTCAAATGCGGCTGACCATGCAATCCTCAACCGCTTGAGAGCAGCTGTTATAGCCATCTTTCCTGGAAGAGTCCCTTGCCTTTTCGGCATTGTAATTCACCTGTCCGGTTCTCCGGATTTGAAAGGAGATTTCTCATGCCGCCACAACACCTAATCAATATTGACCTGGCCACCATCAAAGTGCCTGCCGAAGGCGATCGAAAGTCGATTACCCGAATCCTTGCCTGGGGCGACGAAGTTGAGGTGGCTGCCATCACCGCCCAGCAAGTTGAGGTGATCGTCACAATCTTTGAACAACAAGAAGACGGAAGCGTCAAACCTTTACGCGTGTCCGGATTCATCACTCCAAAGAAGAACACCTTCAAGCCCGCTGACATCGTGATACCGAAAAATGACAGCAAGATTCTGAAGATCGACTTCGTTGATGTGCAACAAGGCGATGGGTCTGTGATCGAGACACCTAAGCGAAAAGTACTTTTGGTTGACGGGGGCGACAACCAATTGTTCGCGCGTTATCTCGCCAACCGCTTTCGCGGAAGCAGCGACGCCAAGCCCAAAGAAATCGACTGCATACTCGTCACGCATGGAGATGCCGACCACTTCGAGGGTCTGACCGAGATTCATAAGTCGGAAACCGATCCTCATCTTGATAGCCAAAAATGGAAACGACTTTTCATTCACCCGCAGCGCGTTTATCACAACGGGCTCGTCAAGCGCCCCGGAAAGAAGAACGGCGTGACCAGGAAGGAAAAGGAAATGCTTGGCGCCACTAAAACAGTCAAGGATCCGGTGAGCGGCAAAGACGTCACCATCATCACCGGCCTCGAGTCTGACCTGCTCAAGGTGGACGACTCGGAAATGAATGAGCCGTTTCTGGCGTGGAAAGCGGCCTTAACAGACTATCAAAAGCGCGGCCCAATCGAATTCAGAAATCTGGAGCTTGGCGACGACAACGCTTTCGATTTTCTTGCCGATGAAGGCATCAAGGTCCAGGTTCTGGGTCCAATCCCGACCACAATCGGAAACGTTACGGGCCTGAAGTTTCTCGGGGATCCGCCGGAGGGGCCACGTATCGGACAGGAATCGCTGAATCTCAAGCCGGTTGGGTTTAGCGGCGCCTCCGCCTCGCACACGATCAACGGCCACTCGGTAATCTTCCGCTTAAACTACGGCCGGTTCAATTTTCTCTTTACCGGCGACTTGAATGATGAATCGGGGCGCGCGCTCGCTTCAGCTCACAACCAGGGCCAGCTCAGCCTGCAGTCAGAAGTCTTCAAAGTGCCGCATCACGGATCTGCCGACTTCAGCGGAGCGTTCATTCAAGCCGTGTCGCCGGTAATCTCGGTGGTCTCATCGGGAGATGAAAGCGCGCGCAAAGAGTATATCCATCCCCGCGCCACGCTTATCGGCGCGCTGGGCAAGTATTCGCGGGTTGAAGAGCCTTTGATCTTTGTTACCGAACTAGTGGCTTTCTTCGCGATGGAAGGTTATGTCGATCCGGAGTTTCACAAACTGTCGAAAGACGGCAAGGCTGTCATCAAAGACAACGAAGTCACGCTCGACCCGAAAGCCAAGAAACGATTCTTCGCCTTCAGCCGCGCGGCATTTGGGATCGTGATGGTGCGGACGGACGGCGAGCGTCTGCTCGTTTATACCAACAGCGGCCAGGAAACTATGAAAGAAGCCTACGCCTACAAGATAAACGAATTCGGCAAACCTGAGCCGGCGCCGGTGCGGCAGGCTTGACGGGAGATTAATCCGCAGATTACGCAGATTACGCAGATGAAGAAAACGAGCACCTTCGTTAACGTTTATTGGTATTTATGAATCTGTGAAATCTGCGTAATCTGCGGATGACTCACGTTCTCCCATTGGGAGAGGGGAACAGACCTCAGTACAATTCGAGCCGTGATTCCCTTCTCCATTCTCGATCTGGTTCCGGTCATCCTCGGTGAGACACCGCGCGAGGCGCTGTGTAAGAGTCTCGATCTGGCTCAGCATGCTGAGAGGTTTGGTTACACGCGGTATTGGGTGGCGGAGCACCACAACATGACGGCGATTGCCAGTGCGGCGACTTCGGTGGTGATTGGGTATCTCGCCGGCGGGACCAAAACCATTCGCGTGGGATCGGGCGGGGTGATGCTGCCTAATCATTCGCCGCTGGTGATTGCGGAGCAGTTTGGCACGCTTGAATCAATCTATCCGGGACGCATCGACCTCGGCCTGGGGCGCGCGCCGGGGACTGATCAAAGAACCCTGCTGGCGCTGCGCAGAGATCCCAACCGCGCTGATGATTTTCCCCGGGACGTTTTGGAGTTGCAGGCGTTACTCGCGCCGGTGAAACCTGGCCAGGCGGTGCGTGCGGTGCCGGGCTATGGCACAGAGGTGCCCATATGGATTCTCGGATCGAGTTTGTTCGGTGCTGAGCTGGCCGCGGCGCTTGGACTGCCTTACGCGTTCGCTTCGCACTTCGCGCCGGCGGCGTTGTTCGACGCGCTGGAAATCTACCGGAAGGAATTTAAGCCTTCGGGTAGTGGAGGTGGCACGGGCGTCCCGCCCGTGAATCACGGGCAAGATGCCCGTGCCACAAAACAACTGGCACATCCGTACGCAATGGTCGGTGTGAATGTTGTGGCTGCGGAGACAGACGAAGAGGCGCGGCGTCTGTTCACTACGGTGCAGCAATCGTTCACAAACCTTGTGCGCGGCAAGGGCGGCAAGCTGCAAGCGCCGATTGACAACATCGAAGAGTATTGGACGCCGGCGGAAAAGCGTCAGGCCTCGCGCATGCTGGAATACTCGATCGTCGGTTCAAGAGAGACGGTGCGCCGAGGGTTGGAAAGCTTTGTGGCGTTAACGAATGCGGATGAGTTGATGGTGGTGTGCAGTCTTTATGATCACGCGGCGCGGGTTCGGTCGTATGAGATGGTGGGGGAGATCTGTCCGCAGATTACCCAGATTTAATAGCGCGGCCAGAGGCAAGCAAACGGCTCAAGCTCCGGAGGAGCAGAATGTTTATAGCTACCGGGTGTCAGCACAACCCCGCGCTCCAGCGGAGCGCAACGGGTCCGTCAATGGTGCGCCAGTAGAGCTTCCGTTTCGCTCCGCTGGAGCGAGGAGGAAGCTTTGGAATCGCGCGTTCTATAAACATTACGTCCCTACGGGACGGCGAGTCCGCATCACGAAAAACCCTGCTCAGCAAACAAGAAGTTCGACCTTTGTATTGCAGATTGAAGAAAATGAGTAGCTGCCTTAACCCTCATTGCTTTTTATGAATCTGCGTAATCTGCGGATGATTCCTGGTTATTTCACGATTTCAAAATCGATCCACTGCGAAGCGAGCGGTCGTTTCTCTTTTGCTGAGGGATCGCTAATCACTATTTGCAGCACGTATTGGCCCGGCGAATTGCTGCAGCGCACCGACTTCTCCGGACGTATGAATGATGGCCACCAGATCGTTTGGCGCGAGCTGCTCGTTGATGAACTTGCGCAAATTACGTTGAGCATCACCGATACTCTGAAACGACATGCCCAAATCATCGACGACCAGCGCGACTGTGCGTCTTGCGTCCTGGGGTCGGGCTACGGCAGGTGGGACAGGCGCGGACTTGTCTTTGGCGGAGGGCTTTGCCGGCGGCCCCGCGGTCCCGTCATTTACATTCGAGATATAAGAAAAGTTGGTGATTGTCTGTGGCTTACCATCTTCAAATAATTCGAAATCATCGGCAGTGAGATCCGCTACCTGCTTGCCATCCTTCGTTACCACCGCATCAACTTGCACCAGATTGGCAGAGATCCTCACGACATCCTGCGAGTCGATTTCCGGTGGGTTTTGTGTCTGAGTCACGGCCGGCTTCTGGGGCAGAGGTGGTGCGGGCTGCTGGGCAAGAACCAGCGGCACGTTCGTCAGCACCAGGATCAGCGATAGAAGTGTTCTTGGAATCACGGGATTGATCCTTCGCGGATAGCGAAAGCGTATTTGAATCTGCGCCAAAAGTCACGGACGTGAAATCAGTCCACAGATTACGCAGATTTCACAGATTGAGTGAGAGAGGCTGCCTCTTGCGATGGCTATGCCTCTCTGATGCGCGGTAAGTCTCTGACTTACCGGAAAGCTTTTCTAAAATGGGTAGGGTCTGAGACCCGAAAACAAAGAGGAGTCTCCCGGTAAGTCAGAGACTTACCGCTCATCGGAGTGGCAAAGCCATCGCGCAAGTGACGCGGTCTTGCCAGAGCAGACTCGGGCTGGAATTGATCCATTTAGTTATTGGATCAATGAACCAATGAACCAATGACTCAATGAATTAACGGCCCGCCGCCTCACTGCCGCAGAAGAATCATCCAGAGTAGTCGCGGCTCACGCAGAACAAGGCCGACCCAAACCAGAACGCCGAAGACAATTGAGAAGGTTACCGGGAACGCTCCACTTCCCGCCCGGACATGGATCGCGGTTGCGCCGCCGAGAAATCCGGTCAAAAGGATCGCTCCGAGCACAGAAGTCTGAGGGATGGAATAGATTGCCGTACACGCGAGCAGCACGACGCCGATACCGAGGATCGTTTCGGGTGGAAGACTGAGTTGCTGGTTGGCCGTCACCACGAAGGCGGGCCTGATGATCTTCGCCACACCATCAAAGGTCAGGAACGCGACCACCAGAACCTTGATAATCCCGCCGGCCCAGAGTCCGGCCGCAGAAACGGTCGCAGGTTGAGTATCCGCAAGTTGAGTTTCCATCAGCATGATTGCCCTCCAATCTTCTCCGGGACAACCACACCATAGCTTCCTCACGTAGACTTCGTATTGTATAGAAACGACAACTGCGCCTCGGCCCGGAGGATCTGCCCAGGGGTCTGGCCGGTGAAGTGCTGTAGCGATCGGGTGAGATGGGCTTGATCGTAGTAGCCCGCTTCGTAAACCGCGTCGAGAATCGGGACGCCTTGCTTCAGGAGGTTCGTCGCCTGCCGGGCGCGTTCGATTTGCCGAATGGTGCTGTGAGTCAAGCCGGTTGTCCGGAGAAAGTGCCGCTGCGCGGTGCGGATGGTGCGTTCCTGTGGTTGACCGCTTAGCGCGGTAGTTACGGACGGGTCCGACGCAATCAATCCGCGATGCTCAAGCCGCTTCACGAATGTTTCGGCATTCTCAAAGTTGGGGTATTCCCATGCGGAGCCGTTCAGCCAGAAGGACCGGCTGGTGGCGTCGGGCAAGGTCACGTCGTTTCGATCAAGGAGATCGCCCGGGCACAGCAGCGGCATGAAAGTGCCCAGCTTGAAGCGGATGGCGAACCACTCGCCATAGGCAGGACAGTTGACCGTCGTGGCTCTGGTTTCCGGTCCGCGCACCGTGAGAGATGTTCGGCCCTCGTGTCGCGTTACCACCATCTCCCAATTACACGCGGCAATTGAGTGGAAAGCGCCGCCGCGCTCACTGTGACAGCGCCAAACCCTTTCGACGAACGGCGAGTCTGACGGTCTATCGTCGTCGAAGATAATGAACAAGCTGTCGCCTCCTTCGTTTCGTCCCCTGCGTAGTCACAGATTGCGCCAGACGTTCTTTTGTCGTCAAATCCGCGGAGCCCTCCCCGACTCGTAATCGATCTCTGTGCCCTGTAGTGAATGTTTTTCTAGAATAATTTCACCACAGAGACACGGAGATCGCACAGAGACACAGAGAAGATCTTTTTTCCGACAGGCCCTGACAGGGTTGCGAGCGTAAACGGGTGACTCACGATCGGCGGTACGTTAACAGGTCTCAATCGCTGGAGTACAATCGCAACCTCTGGCTCGGAGAAACTTTGTGAAGAATCAACCGAAAAGCATTGAGAAGGTCATTGGGGTCATCTCAGATACTCATGGTCTGTTGCGCCCCGAAGCGGCTGAGGCGCTCCGCGGAGTCGACCTGATCCTGCATGCCGGAGATGTGGGGAGTGCTGAAGTGCTCGACGCATTGAAGGGCATTGCGCCGGTCGTCGCTGTGCGAGGAAACAATGACAAAGGAGCGTGGGCCGAGGAACTTCCGCCCTGGGAAGTGGCTGAAGTTGGAGTGGTGTTCATCTACATGATTCACGACGTGAAGGAGATCGACCTGAGCCCGGCCGCAGCCGGCTTTCAGGTGGTAGTGAGCGGCCATTCGCATAAGCCCTCGGTGGAAGAGCGTAAGGGAGTGCTTTATGTGAATCCGGGAAGCGCCGGCCCAAGGAGATTCACACTTCCAGTGAGCGTCGCCCGTTTGACAGTTAGCGGTGAGACGGCAAGTGCTGAGGTTGTAGAACTCTCGGTTTGACGAGCGCGTCGCGCACCTTACATCCACAGATTACGCAGATTACCCAGATGAAGAAAACGAGTGGACTGCCTTAACCTCATTGCTTTTATGAATCTGTGAAATCTGCGTAATCTGCGGATTACCAAGGCTCCGTTTACCTTATCGCCCAGGTTCTGGTAACTCCTTCAAGGTTCGCGATCCACGTCTGCGTCAGCGATCGAATTCCTTCTTCTCCATAATTGAACGTAAGGCTGCGGCCTGACGAATCAACCACGCCGTGCAGTGCCAGACCATTCGCCGTATACAGCAGATTAAGAGTGACGCCGGTGTTCTCTTTGATCGTCGCGCACCGTAAATTTCCGTCCGAGTATTGAACAAACAGGAATCTGGCTCCGTTTGCTGCGCGAATTATCTTCAGGTTGCCCTGGTCGACCAGCTCGAGGCCTTCACGAGATGAATAAATATTGGTCCTGCTGAGACGACTGAACTCAATGAAAACCAATTTCCGGTCGCGACGCAAAACTGCCGGCATGAGGTATCTGCCACGTTCCTGGTCGAACTCCAACGACTTGAAGATCGGAAAATCAAATTGGCTGTCTGGCACGCGGCCCGCGCGCCTGTACACGCTTCAAGCGCTGCATGCGCCCTGCACAGGATAAGTAAGAGACTGAGCAAAGCCCGGCTGCAAACGATCCCGATCGAGGCCGAGAAGGGGCGAGCCTTTCTCGGCGACGTTCCATTTGTAGGCTGTTGCCTCGCCTACTGATGCTGACCTCGCTGCTCTGGGAGCCTCGGCCAGAAACAGGCCCACAGCGACTATAAGGCTGCCGGCCAGTCCCACTGCTCGGTCTCTTCCGAAAAATTTGGACATATAACTTTGCTCCTTCGGAGAATTTCTTCCGCGCTTAGAAGACCGTCACCGGATCTATTCGCAGCGCCGCCCGTGCAGCGGCTGAGGGCAATCCCCTGTTGCCCCGGTAAAACTCGATGTGCGAGTGCTTGTAGAGCGGCGAAGACCCGCCGGGCCCGCCAATATTGCCAATGCGTACGCGATTACCTTCGGGCACCATTTGAAAGTTGGCGACATGAAACACAGCCAGTGTAACGTCTGTGAGATTTCCCAGGCGCGGATAATAGAAAACCATCGCAGCGTCGGTCGGCGACGGTTCGCTGCTATGGGACGTGAAACCGGCGGGAATATACAACGGAGAGTCACCCCGGCCATCAGGGGCGCCATAGAGGTGAATGGCGTGAGACAGATGACCGTTTCTAAGTCTGCCATCATCACCGATCACATCGCCGCGATAGAACGGATACGAGGCTGCCAGCCCGGCCGGCTCAAAACCATTACCGCCGGCGACCGCGTTCGGTCCGCCAAAGATTTGTGCCAGCAGTTTATCGGAGGCGATCATCTCGGCGGTATATTCGTGTATCACGGCATTCGCCGGCAGTAACTTTTTCCGCCCGACTGCGTGCGCGAATCGTACCGAACTCTCCGCGTCCGCGTCGTCGCCAACTGACCAGGTCTTTGTGAAACCCTCAAGGTTCGACATCCATGTTTGGGTGAGCGACCGAATTCCTTCCTGCCCATAATTAAAGGTAAGGCTGCGACCAGTTGAATCGACCGCGCCGTGCAGCACCAGGCCGTTGGCGGTATAGAGAAGATTGAGAGTGCCGCCGGTTTTTTGCCTGATGGTGGCGCATCTGAATTCGCCATCCGGATACTGAACGAACAGAAACTTTGTTCCATCGGCTGTCTGAATTGTTTTCAAGCTTCCTTTGTCGACGAGGGTCATGCCTTCAGCAGTTGTGTAAGTGTTGGTGGCGCCGCTGCGAGTGAACTCGACAGAGACCTCACTACTGCCATTTCTGGAACTCGCCGGCATCAGATACCTGTTTTGTTCATTATCGAACACCAGGGATCTAAATATGGGAAACGCGAATTGATCAGCTGGATAAGTCAGTAACCGATCAAATCCCGGCAGCAACCTCTCCTGTGCCAGCCCGAGGAGCGGCAGTCCGTTTTCGCCAAGATTCCATTTGTAGACTGGTCCC
>Ga0070694_100003007_pt1 | contig 10032 bp, 8 predicted proteins | sample KBSK1251metaG_FD_65470 | JGI IMG/M metagenome (GOLD analysis project Ga0070694, IMG submission 65470) | Corn, switchgrass and miscanthus rhizosphere microbial communities from Kellogg Biological Station, Michigan, USA - KBS K1-25-1 metaG | ecosystem: Host-associated > Plants > Roots >... | reverse complement strand
GTACACTCTCGAAGTCCGCAACTGGTTCCCGAGCACCAATCTTCCCACGACCGTGAGTGGGCAGCTGGCGCTCATCAACCGTAGCACCAGTCCGTTCGGAGCCGGATGGTGGCTAGCGGGACTAGAGCAACTGGACGTGGCGACGATGCGTTGGGTTGGCGGAGATGGATCCACGCGTCTGTACACCACCGCAGGAACGAACACGTGGACGGCGACTGCCCTGACGGCGCCCGACACACTCAAGTGGAATCCAACGCTGAGCCGCTACATCCGCTACTTACCGGAGGGCCTACAAGTCCAGTTCGACGCAACGGGCAAGCATGTTGCGACTGTCAATCGCCTCCAGCACGCGACGACATTCGCCTATGATGGCTGCGGCCGGCTCAGTACGATTACGTTACCGCCCAATGGCGCCGGCATCTACACATTTACGTACGCATCTCCCACTGATTGCACCACGCGGCTCGTCAGTATCACCGCCCCACCGAACGGTGCGACTAACCGCCTCGTGACGCTTACTGTAACGAGTGGCCGAGTCACTGCCATCCAAGACCCGGATCTCAAGTCCATTTCGTTCGGTTACGATGCCAGCTTCACAAACCGGATCAACTCCCGCACCGACAAGCGCGGCAAAACGACGACCTTTGGATTCGACGCAGGCGCGAAGGTGGCGAAGGACAGTCTGTTCATGGGCGCCGGTCAGACACCGATAGTCAAGCGCCATCGTGCGCTCGAGGGTCAAGGCATCAGCTCCGCCGTGGACACGGCGCTCGCATACACAATGCTGGACGGCGCACGCACCGACGTGGGAGACTCATCACGCTTCTGGCTCGACCGGTACGGCGCTCCTCGGCGAATCGTCAACGCCCTGGGCCAGGAGACGGTCATCACGCGGGCGAACCCGAACTTTCCAGAACTGGCGACGGAACTGCGGGATCCAACAGGATTTGTAACGCGCGCAACCTACAACCCTCGCGGCAACGTAAAAACCACGACTGCGGTGAATCCGCTGGGTGACACGCAAGATGCCGTCACGCGGTACGAGTACGACAACACGACGTGGCCGGACTTCGTGACTCGCATCGTGAATCCACTAGGCGACAGCCTGGTCATGAGTTACCTCACCGCGAACGGCAACCGAGAGTGGCAGCAGGACGGCCGCGGCTCGGCAAGCAGAGTGGATTTCCGCTATTACGACACGGGGCCGTGCGCGGGCTTAATGCGTGTCGTCGATCCGCCGCTCGCACCACCGGACTCGGTGTCGTACGACACAACGCGGTGCAACTTGGTTTCTACGTGGACAGCGATCGGATTCCGGACCGACCACGTCCGCGACGCCATCGGTCGCGACACGCTTGTGACCTCGCCACTCGACAGCGCGCAGACCAAGCGCGATTCGCTCCGGCAAACCTTCGACGTCATGGACCAGGTGCTCGTTTCTGTCCGGGCAGCCCCAGTCTACAATAACTACCCGGCTGCAAGTCAGCGTGTGACGAAGTCGTACGACGAAGAAGGCAACGTCTTGTCCGTAGGTCGGCTGAGCATCCCCGACCCCAATGCCATCGGGACGAGTACAATCACTTGGACCTACGATAATGCTGGACGCGCCATCGTCGAGACCGATCCGCTCGGCAGGCCCGACAGTACGATGTACGACCCCGCCGGAAACATCGGGCTCCGCGTATTGCGCTCCGGCTTCATGGGGATGACCTACGATGCCGCGAATCGGATGGTCCGTCGGATTGCTGACGATACCGCACGTTTTGCATACGACGGAGCGGGCCGTCTCTTGGCCGCGACGAATCGGTACGCGCGCATCACCCGGTCGTACTATCCGGGTGGCGCACTCAAAACCGATACGCTACGCATTCAAACCAGCACGTTGACGGCACTCGATACTCTGTGGACGGGCTACGCCACGCACCGCTACGGCCTGCGATACACGTATGACTTGGATGGACGGCGAATCGGGCTCAAGCATCCATCGAACATTGCCCCCGGTGGCGTCGGCCTCCGCGACAGCGTCCGCTACGGCTACGATCCCGTACATGGCGGCCTAGCATGGGTGGAGGGTCTCGGAGTCAACACGCGGTTCGACTTCCATTACGACATGGCCAGCCGGCTGGATACGCTGCGCATGCCAGCAAGCATCATGGAAGTTCGAACCTACGATGGTGACGGTCGTCTGAGTACCCGGCGCGAGCCGGCACCCGCGGGTGGGTGGTTTGTAGCCGGGGACTTGCACAACGACACCCATCACTATGACGGGCGCAACAAGATCGTGAGCGCCGTAGCGAGCTGGGCGGGGACCAACGGAATCAATCACGGATTCTCGAACCAGGACTTGTACGACGGGATCGGCTCGGTCAGAAGCGCCAATCATGCCAACAGTCCCTATCTGGGTGGTGAGACATGGGGCGCTGACGCGCTAGGAAACCAGACTGGCCACTTCTACACAGACCCGCAAACGAGTGCGTTCGTTCAGTGGACGGAGCTGTATCAGGCGGCCACCGGTCGTTTGACGACGATGCGCACTACGAACGACACATCAGTCGTCGCCGACACGATTACGTTTTTCTACGGAAACGGCGGTGAACAGACCGGCAAGCGCCACGCGAAGAAGTGTCTGGCGAACCCAAACTTTCCCAATCAAGGTCCTCCCTGTTTCCAGTCCATCGTCGAGCTGAACAGCACCTTCGGCGCTGAACAGCGTCTGCTTGAAACCCGCCGGCTCAGCACTCAGCAGGCTGGTGCCGGACTGAACAAGCGAGAAGAATACCGGTACGACGCGCTCGGCCGCCGTGTGTGGCACAAAGCGGTCAATGGCTGGGACATGAGCGCCACGGTGCGGGACACGCTCTGCACGCGCCCGCAGCCCTCGAACGAATGCAAGAGCTTCGTCGAACGGACCGTGTGGGATGGGGATCAGGTGCTCTATGAGATCCGGGCACCCTCTGGGCCCCCTACTCTGGAAGACGATCCGGAAAATGATCAGTCAGGTTCGAGCGCCCACTACGGGCGCGTGGTCTACACGCATGCGGGCGGCATCGATCAACCGCTCGAGCTGGTTCGTCTTGACGGCGAATGGGGCGGGCCCATTGTGGCTGTGCCGCATGCCGATTGGCGCGGCATCTACGACATGGTGACGTTCACCGGGACGCTGCACAGCAGCTGCGGGCCTTCGCTGGGAGTGCCGCAAGGGACCTTCGGCGAATGCTATCCGATTGATATGGAGTCGGCGAGTGCATTCGCCGAGGGCATGTTCAAGCACAGCGACTGGACGGAAGTGGGCCCGCGGTCGTGGTTCGGCAGCCTGCTCAATGGCCAACGCGATGGGAGCGGATTGCAGTATCGGCGTAACCGCTACTACGACCCCGTGCAAGGAAGGTTCACGCAGGAAGACCCCATTGGGCTCGCCGGTGGGCTCAACCTCTACGGCTTCGCGGGCGGGGATCCGGTCACGTTCTCGGATCCTTTCGGGTTGATGACGTGTCCACCGATCTGCACGGAAGAAGAAGCTCGAAACATTCCGGCCGTCAAGCGGCCTGACGAAGCTGCGGATCCTCGCGCGGCAGCCCTCAAACACCCGCTCATCGATCCAGTCGCGATCATTGCCGGAGGATTGGCCGGAGCCGCAGATGGTCTAATCGCTGGTGCAGGCGAGAACACAGTAGTCAACGCTACGGCCGCTTCCGGCGGTCAAGTGGGACCGGAGTTCATCGCCAACACTATCAGCGGATTCACGAAACATGGCATTGATCAAGTGATCGAGCGAGGCGTTTCTCCTCAAGCTCTCTTAGATGCTGCTCGCAGCGGAGCGGTGCGCGGACCACTTATCGACCAGCTGGGAAGAGAAAGCCTGCGTATTCTTGGCAAGGGTGCAGAATTCGCTATTAACCTACTGGGGCAGGTCATCACCGCGTGGCCGAAGTGATCATTTGCTGTATGCTCCGACGGAGGTTTGGTGGACGGACTAGACCTGAGCCTTTCTCTAGAAGAGCGACGGGAAATCCTCGCTCGATGTGCACTGCCGGACGATTTATTGAAATTGCTCGATGAGCGTGGCTCGGGCAGTCACACGGTGCGCCTTACGCCGAAACAGATCGAGACTCTACGAACGGCAGTGGCCGATCGCCTTCAGACCGCAGGTTTCGACGAGAAGTGGGAGGTCAACGCCGAAGGCAGACTCCTTGAGGGCATCATCGATAAGCTGATACCTCGAACAGGTCGCTAGAATGTCTGAACAATCAGTCAGGCGTTTGGCCCAGTCTAGACTCTAGCGTGAAGCGCTCGCAGCGCATCGGGGTTATCGGGCCTTCACTGCTCGCCGACGCCGGCCGTGTCTTAATTCGCGCGCTCAGGCACTACCGGATCTTCCGGACCTCATCCCTCAGTCGCGTGATTCAGCCAACCTTAACGATGGCCCTCACGAAGCCGAGGGCGTTTCGGGCTTGGGCTGACGAGAGAAGCGGGTCGATTCTCAACCGGTCCTGGTCGGCGCAACCGGGTCGCCGGGCCTGACGTCTCGAGCGGGGGCGGAAGTGGGGTGCCTCAGACGGGCATCGCCCGGCGGTCGATTGCTCGACCGTCCCCACTTATTCGACGTGAGCCAAAGCTCCGCCACGCGGGGAAGCGGAGGTCACCCCACCACCGCTTCCCCAAGCTCGTATTTGGTGCAGCGATTGTCAAAGAGCGCCGTATTAGCTGCGTGCCAAGGGACGTCGCGTCACCCTCACAGATCGTCGGAGCTCAGGACCCCACCCATCTTCATGGACGCTTGCTCGTCCGTGCCGAGCGGGCCAGCCATCAATGAACGAGGAGATCGCTCTCAGAGCGTCTCGAGACTTGGTCCGGGCACCCAGCTCGGCACCACGCACGGCCCTTGGATCAATGTGTGAGCGCCGGCTGATGCCGAGCGGCTTCCCAGCGTGCCTGATCGAACGGCTGCCCGCGCTGCAGCACCGCGAGGAGCAGCGGCACGAGCTTGCGCGCGATCGCACAGACCGCCTTGGTCTTGAGTCCGCCATTGCGCGCGAGCAGCGCTTCGTAATAGCTCCGGTAGAGTCCCCGACGCTGACACCAGCGGCCGGCGAGCAGAAAGAGCTGGCGGCGCAGCATCGGGCGGCCGCGCTTGGACTGCCGCCGGCGCCCCTGGCTCGATCCGCTCGATTTCTCGATCAAATTCATCCCGGCGAGTTTGAGGACCTGGCGCGGATGCTGATAGTCCCCCGGCGTGCCGAGCTCAGCCAAGATGGTCGCCGCACACACGGCGCTCACTTCAGGCACGGTGAGTAGCGCTTGCGCGGACGGCAGACGCGCCATGAGCTCTGTGAGGCGAGCCTCGGCCTCGATCATCTGCTTGCGCACCAGGCGCCAGCGGGCGAGCGTCCCTAGGATTTCCATCCGGCGCTCAGTCGTCGCTTGCGGCAGCGCGATCGTCTCCCGGGCACTCGTGTAGAGGCGCGCGAACCGCTCGGCGACGAACTTGCCCTTGGAGATCTTGCGCGCGTAGGCCCGCACCGTCGCCTTATGGGCGGCGAGCAGGTCTTGCGGCAGCGGCCAGCGCTCGAGCAAACCGATCGGGGTGTGCTTGGCGAGCGTCGAGAATTGCGCAACGAACTCGGGCCAGGCCAGGTCCAGCAAGCCCTGGAGGCGATTCTTGAATCGCGTCGCTTCGACCGCTAGACGGTGGCGAAAGCTGACGAGGACGCGCAGCTCGGCATACGGCGACTCGAGAAACGGGAAGCGGACGAATGTGCCGTCGCCCACCAGCTTGCAGATCACGCCGGCGTCTTTGGCGTCGGTCTTGAGCGGGCTATTGTCTTCGAGCTCTTTCGTACGTTTGGTGTGCGCCGGCAGCACATTCACGATCGGATAGCCGCGGTTGGCGAGGAAATGCGCGAACGTGAAGCCGTGGTGCCCGGCGAATTCCAGGCCGATCAGCATCCGCGAGCGCTCGATATCAGGAAACAGCCCCTGGAGCTCGGCGTCGGCGCGCTCAAACCCCTCGCGACTCACCAGCACCTTCATCGGCTTGCGGCGCAGTCCATCCGGTCCACGCGCCACGAGCACATGGAAGCGCTTGCCGGTGTCGACGCCGACGTGGACGGGAAAGGTGCGGGCGAAGGCGGCTTTCTGATCGGGGGTCATGGCACGGTTCTCCAGGATGGGAGCCGGAGAAGCGACTACACGCTTGCGGGTCGGGTCAAGCGGGAATAGATGTCTCACGTTCACGGATCCTTTCGGGTTGTGCCCGCCGCCCACACCAGGTCCATGCTATTGGACGCAGATGACTTCGCTTACTCCAGCCGCCCTTCAGGCTGCATTTGAAGAGTCGTCCCGTCCTATACCAACGATAAGCTATTCCCTCGATGTATCCGTAACTGTATTGGGCAACACCTCTTCCATTCGAGACCCCGAGCCACGGCCAGAGGCCGGGACAGTCCTCGGCATCAGCGCGGATTTTATCTCGCAGGCAAGCGACGTGCCCGAAGACACCCCCACGGCCGACTTTGGATTTGGGAAACACTTCGGCGTCAGCGTTGGAGAAGGAACATTGATAGGACACATAGGATTCTCCATTGGGTCCCCGGTTGGCGTTACTGGACCAAAGGTTAGTAACCTTTTTAAGGAGTCGAACCCACCAGTTTCACCGGTTGCGCTACCCGACCAGCTACCGAAACGTCCTCAAGTGACTAGCGCCACTGGCACAAGTATTGACGCTCTTGTCCGCTCAAATCAGTAATGGTTGAATACCTTTGTTTGCAGGAGTACCGCAAGTGTCACGTTCATGCAGTGCATGGCTAATGCTCCTAGCAGTGCTACTCAGTGCGTGCGCGGGCGTCGAGGATCTGACACGGGCGGCTCAGGAGGTTGCTCGCAGGTTCCCCGCGGATTCGGTCACAGCATCCTTGTCAGACGACGGTCTGCTTACAATCAGGCTGGCAAACTCATCAATTGCCGATCTTCAGGATTCGAGTCGAGCCATTATCTCCGGGAAGATCGCGGTCGTCGCCGAGAGTGTATTCACCAGAGGAATAACCCCTGCCCGCGTAAGTGTCAGATTCACTCGCAAGACGCGTTTGGGGCCCATCAGTGGCACCGAAACCATCGTTTCCTACACTTTTCGAGTGTACTCCGATACCGTTGGCAGCGTTCCAGAGGGGAGTAAATCGTTGCCCTCCAAAATGAACGAATGAGGTTGACTGGATGAAATGACCGCGCTAACGGTTCGTTCGTGGCAACTCGTGTTTTCGGTTCGTCCTTTTTACCGACCGATGATTTCTTGATCCCGCGCGGTTCGGAAAGGCCTGCCGTTCGGAGTCACGTTACTCGTGACCGTGTCACTCGTGAAATACCAAAAACGCGATGCCCACGACAAGAAATCCAACCACGACGGCGACGTAGTAATGTCGCCTATAGCGCAGTCCTTGGGCCGTGAGACTGCGAGCAGGCCAGAACGTTCCGAACCATCTGAACTTAGAGTTGCTGTTGCGAGCGGCCATGAGTGCACAGAACATCGCGTAGAGCCAGATCCCGACAAAAGCCACACCGAAAAAAACACCAAGCAATCCGTGAATTTCCATTTAGGAAATCGCGCGCCCTTTAACAGACCGGGCTAGGATGCGGAGCCGTTGGGATGCTTCACGGATAGAGTCTAGCATATAGGAACTGCGCCCTCGTTGTGTATCGATGCCCGCAATGTCGTGCGCCGCTTCTAACTTCGGGCGTATTTTCCGGGATCGCGTTTGATTTCTCGTTAGACACGTGTCCCCGATGCGGCGTGTCTTTGGACGATTCAAACGGCTAGAGCAATCGGGCCGTTGCCTGCGGGCCGTAGCTTCTGTTTGGTCGATCTGAGCTCAACCCCGCCGCATCCGCGCCCGCAGTGCGCAGATCGTCACTCGGACTCACCCCTAGCCGCTCCGCGGCCTCCGTCACATTCCCATTGGTGGCCGCAAGCATCCGCTCCACCACGGCGCGGACTGGCTTCGCGGTTGCCATGCGGCCCGAACTGCAGCGTCGTCCGTAGCTCAATCTCCAAGTCCTGTAGTAATATCTCGACTCGTCCCGCAGCGCGGGCCAACAAGTCCGTCCCTTATGGGGCGGCTGCCACGCTCGGCGCGTTGGAGGCACGCGTGGAGCTCCATCTGAGAGGAGCTCGACGTCTTAGTTCACTCCCTGTGTGAAGTAGAAAACTCGCCGAAATAGTAGTCGCGTCAACACACAATTGATAGAAGGAACCCGTCTCAGAAGAACGTCTGGGGAGGTCCAAATCAGATATCGTCGCGTCAATAACCGGGTAAAGCCGGAGTCGAGATTGTCGAGTGGCCGCGGTGAGGGGTGACACGTCAGGGACCTGCGGCTGTGACCTCTAGTCCAATCGAGGGATCTCGACATTATCGTCACCCAAGAGCTTCCGTTGCGCAGCCATAACCGTCGGTCGACTTACATGCAGCAGCCGCGCGGCTTCCGTCACATTCCCCTGCGTCATTAGGAGCGCTCGTTCCACCGCGACGCGATTCGTCTCCGGATTACCGTGACGACGATATCGGAAACACGGCTTCAACTTGCTCGGCAGATGCTTGACTTCGATCTTCGACGCCCCCTGGTGCCGTGCCCACAGAAACGCACTCAGAATCACTCCTTCGAGTTGGCGCACGTTTCCTTCGTACTCCCCTACCTCGAGAAACGCCAGAGCGGCGTCACTGAAACCAACCGGGCCATCCAACTGAGTCTTTTGCGCCCAATGGTGCAGCGCGCGCTGCGCGTGTAGTCGAATCTCCGCCCGCCGCTCGGACAGCGGCGGGATCTCGATCGCACACTCGCAAAACCGGTAGCGCAAGTCAGGCAGGAGCTGTCCCTTCGCCAACAGCTTGTCGGGATCGTTCGTCATCGCGAAGAGGAACCGGCATGCGGCCGTCTGGATCCGGTCTGATCCAACAGGGCTGTAGGTGCCCCGATCGAGCACCTGCAGCAGTTGCTTTTGAACGCCCAGATCGAGCGTATGGAAATCATCGAGCAGCAGGGTGCCCGTGCCGGCACTCACGATCTGGCCGCGCCGATTGTCCTGGGCGTCGGTGAATGCACCCTTGACGTGACCAAACAACTCGTCCAACGCGAGCTGTGGTGCCACGGTGCCCATGCTAAAGTCGTGGAAGCCCCCCGACCTGCCACTCAATTCATGGATGTATTGCGCGAAGAAAGTCTTGCCGCTACCCGTCTCGCCGTAAAGAATGACTGGCGTCGCTGCGGGCGCGAACGCGTGCGCGCGCGTGACGGCATCCACCATCGAAGGAGCCAGCGCGATCGGCTCGTTCGACGATTGCAGCGATGGACGATCCGGCAAGAGCTGAGGTGTTGTCACGCGAGTCGACGGAGCTGCGCGATGTGAAAATCATCGCTAGACGTACGCGATTTACGCTAGTCCATTCGCCCAAAACGTCATAACGAGATTTTCGCGGAATTGAGTGAAACGACGAAAACAAATTCTCAGCGTCGGGGTACAAAGAACCCTTTTATCAACTCCGCGCATTGCTCGGCTTCGACACCACCAGTGACGTCGACTCTGTGATTCAACCGCGGATGCCTGACGAGATCCCCAACCGATCCGCACATCCCGGCCTTCTCGTCGTACGCGCCAAACACCAGCTTCCCCACCTTCGCCAGCACAATCGCCCCCGCACACTGCGCGCACGGCTCGAGGGTGACATACAGGGTGCAGTCGGTTAGACGGTTAGTCTCTAGCGCCTCGAGCGCCCGCTCGATTGCCAGAAACTCCGCATGATACATGGGGTTTTGGCGGGCGACCGTCTCGTTGTGTGCCTCGGCGATAATCTCATCGCCGCGCATCACGACCGCCCCGATCGGGACCTCGTCCTTGGAGGCTGCTAGCCGAGCCTGTGCGAGCGCCGCATCCATCCCGGCATTACCACGCACGACGCACCACGCACGACGCACGGTTGTTACGCACGACGCACCACGCACGACGCACGGCCGTTAAGCACGTACAGGCTCGTGAGCCTTCTCGAA
>Ga0070694_100003005_pt1 | contig 10033 bp, 11 predicted proteins | sample KBSK1251metaG_FD_65470 | JGI IMG/M metagenome (GOLD analysis project Ga0070694, IMG submission 65470) | Corn, switchgrass and miscanthus rhizosphere microbial communities from Kellogg Biological Station, Michigan, USA - KBS K1-25-1 metaG | ecosystem: Host-associated > Plants > Roots >... | reverse complement strand
GCCAAGGGCTTCACCACGATCGAGCTCAAGGCCAACTTCCTCGGCACCGCGCGCGAGGGCGCGATCGCCTGCCGCGCGACGCCGGTGCACCTCGGGCGCACCACCCAGGTCTGGGACGCCGTGGTCACTCATGAGGCGAGCGGAGCGAAGATTGCGCTTTTCCGGTGCACGCAGATGGTTTTGTGGCAGAATCCAAAGCCGTGACGCACCGCTTCTTCTTCGGCTTCTTTTTCTTCTATCCCAGCCCACTGGCGGAGGGAGCCGGCTAGCCGCAACCCGAGACAACCCAAAAAACCGCCAGCCCAAAAGCCTGGCGGTTTTTTTTTCCCGAGGCCACCTGCCCTTTATCCTATGACGCCGCCGCCGATCGAAAACCCGACCGTCCTCACCGCCGACGACAAGACTTCGCTCACGGACGACGAGCGGATTCAGAACATCGTCACGCTGCCGCCGCCCGAGCACCTGATCCGCTTTTTCCCGATCCAGGGCACCCCGGCGGAGGCGCTCATCGCCGAGACGCGCGCCCGGCTGCGGCAGATCCTCCACGGACGCTCCGAGCGCCTGCTGGTGGTGATGGGGCCGTGCTCGATCCACGACCCCGTGGCCGCGGTCGAGTACGCAAAGCGGCTGGCCGAGGAAAGGAAGCGCCATGCCGACCACATCGAGCTCCTGATGCGCGTGTACTTCGAGAAGCCGCGCACCACGGTGGGCTGGAAGGGACTCATCAATGATCCCTATCTGAACGGCAGCTTCCGCATCAACGAGGGCCTGCGCATCGCGCGCGATCTGCTCGTGCGCATCAACCAGGCGGGCGCGCCGGCGGGCTGCGAGTTCCTCGACGTGATCTCGCCGCAGTACATCGGCGACCTCGTGTCGTGGGGCGCGATCGGCGCGCGCACCACCGAGAGCCAGGTGCACCGCGAGCTCGCCTCAGGCCTGTCGGCGCCCGTCGGCTTCAAGAACGGCACCGACGGCAACGTCAAGATCGCGGTCGACGCGCTGCTCGCCGCCCGGCAGAAGCACCACTTCCTCTCGGTGCACAAGAGCGGGCAGGTCGCCATCGTCGAGACGCGCGGCAACGACGACTGCCACATCATCCTGCGGGGCGGGAAGGCGCCGAACTATGATGCCGAGTCGGTCGACAAGGCATGCTCGGAGCTCGCGCGCGCCGGGCTGCGCGAGCGGCTGATGATCGATTGCTCGCACGCCAACGCCGCCAAGGACTACCGCCGCCAGAGCGCGGTCGCCGCCGACATCGGCCGCCAGATCGCCGCCGGCGAGCGGCGCATCGTCGGCGTCATGGTCGAGTCGCACCTCGTCGAGGGGCGCCAGGACCTCCAGCCGGGCAAGGCGCTCGCGTTCGGACAGAGTATTACCGATGCGTGCCTCGGCTGGGACGACTCGGTACGGCTGCTGGAAGAACTGGCGGCGGCGGTGGGCGCGCGGCGCAAGCGCCCGCAATAGGGAACCGGCATAATCGGGCGCGCCATGCCCGACCGCCCGAAGCAGCTCGCGCAGCTCGAATACCTCGGCGACGCGACGCAGTTCGCCAGCCAGATGCACGCCCTGATCCCGAAGTGCGCGCTGCTGGAAAACTTCTCGCCCGCGGAGGTCGAGCTCCTCGCGCACTTCATGGAGGTGTACCGCGCCGAGCCCGCCACCGAGATCATCCGCGAGGGCGACGGCGGCGACTTCATGCTGATGGTGCTCGAAGGCCGCATCGAGGTGCACAAGCGCGACCGCTGGAACACGCAGCAGCTCCTCGCCTCGGTGGACGCGGGCCGCACGCTGGGCGAGATGTCGATGATCGACGGCGAGCCGCGCTTCGCCACCTGCCTCGCCGCCGAGCCGGCGCTGATCGCGGTGCTCGACCGCGAGAGCCTGGCGCGCATCATCGTGGAGCAGCCGCTCCTCGGCGCCAAGATCCTGATGGAGCTGGTGCTGATGCTCTCGCAGCGCCTGCGCGCGACCAGCCAGCGCCTGCTCGGCCTGCTCGACGAGCAGTCGCAGGGGGCGGCCAACGTCCTGTAAGTTCCCGGCGCTGGCCGCTTGAGCCGCCCGAAGCTCGCGCTCCTCCTCGCTTTCGTCGTTGCGCTGCTCGCGTTCTTCGCGGCGGGCGGGCCGCGCTACTTCACCTTCGAGAACCTGAAGGCGCAGCAGGCGGCGCTCGAGTCGTGGCGCGCGATGCTCCCGTGGCAGACCGCGCTCGGCTTCTTCGCGCTCTACATCGTCTTCACTTCGCTCTCGCTGCCCGCGGCGTCGCTCCTCACCCTGCTCGCGGGCGCGATCTTCGGCCTCTACTGGGGCGTGGCGCTGGTGTCGTTCGCCTCCGCGATCGGCGCCACGCTCGCCATGCTCGCTTCGCGCTTCGTGCTGCGCGACTGGGTGCAGGCGCGCTTCGGCGCGCAGCTGCGGGGGATCAACCGCGGCGTCGAGCGCGAGGGCGGGTTCTACCTCTTCACCCTGCGCCTCATTCCCGCGGTGCCTTACTTTCTCATCAACCTCGCGATGGGGCTGACGCCGATCCGCCCCTGGACGTACTACTGGGTGAGCCAGCTCGCGATGTTCCCCGCCACGGTGATCTACGTGAACGCCGGCACCCAGCTCGCCCGGCTCGATTCCCTGCGCGGCATCCTCTCGTGGCAGCTGATCGGCGCGTTCGTGCTGCTCGGCGTCTTTCCGTTGATCGCGAAGCGCGCGGTGGACTTCGCCAAGGCGCGGCGCGTGTACGCGCGCTGGCGCAAGCCGGCCAGGTTCGATCGCAACCTGGTGGTGATCGGCGCCGGCTCGGCCGGCCTGGTGGCCGCCTATATCGCCGCGGCGGTGCGCGCCAAGGTGACGCTGGTCGAGAAGGACCGCATGGGCGGCGACTGCCTGAACACCGGCTGCGTCCCCTCGAAAGCCCTCATCAAGACGGCGCGCGTCCTCTCGCAGATGCGCCGCGCCAGGGAATACGGGGTGAAAAGCGTCGAGCCCGATTTCGACTTCGCCGAGGTGATGGAGCGCGTGCAGCGTGTGATCCGCGCGATCGAGCCGCACGATTCCGCCGAGCGCTACGCCGGGCTGGGGGTCGAAGTCCTCCGCGGCGAGGCGAAAATCACCTCGCCCTGGACGATCCAGGTGGGCGGCCGGGTGCTCACCACGCGCTCGATCGTGATCGCCGCGGGTGCCGAGCCCTTCATTCCGCCGATTCCCGGAATCGCGGAAGTCGGCTGCCTGACTTCCGAGACCGTCTGGAATCTGCGCGAGCTGCCGCCGCGGCTCGTGGTGCTCGGCGGCGGCCCGATCGGCTGCGAGCTCGCCCAGGCGTTTGCCCGGCTGGGGTCGAAGGTGACGCAGGTCGAAATGCTCGAGCGCCTGCTGCCGCGCGAGGACCCGGAGTTCTCCGCGATGCTCGCCGAGCGCTTCCGCGCCGAGGGGGTCGACGTCCGCACGGGTCACCGCGCCGTGCGCTTCCACCAGAACCTTCTTCTTTGTGAACACCAAGGCCGTGAGGCGCGCATCGAATTCGATGCGGTGCTGTGCGCCGTCGGCCGCGTCGCGCGCACCAAGGGCTACGGGCTCGAGGAGCTCGGCATCCCCGTCACCAGGGCGCGCACCGTCGAGACCAACGAGTTCCTGCAGACCGTCTACCCCAACATCTACGCGTGCGGCGACGTCGCGGGCCCGTACCAGTTCACGCACACCGCCTCGCACCAGGCCTGGTTCGCCTCGGTGAACGCGCTCTTCGGCTGGCTGCGCCGGTTCCGCGCCGACTACCGCGTGATTCCCTGGGCCACCTTCACCGACCCCGAGGTCGCGCGCGTCGGGCTGAACGAGCTCGAGGCGCAGGAGCAGCGCGTCGCCTACGAGGTCACGACCTACGGCCTGGACGAGCTCGACCGCGCGATCGCCGACGGCGAGGCGCACGGCATGGTGAAGGTGCTGACCGCGCCCGGCAAGGACCGCATCCTCGGGGTGACGATCGCCGCCGAGCACGCCGGCGACCTGATCGCCGAGTTCGTCGCGGCGATGCGCCACGGCATCGGCCTCAACAAGATCCTCGGCACGATCCACATCTATCCGACCCTCGCGGAAGCGAACAAGTACGCCGCGGGGGTCTGGAAGAAGGCGCACGCCCCGCAGCGCCTCCTCGCCCGACTGGAAAAGCTGCACGCGTGGATGCGTGGGTAAGGGCTTTTCTTTGCGCGCTTCTGCTGCCCGGCGGCGCGGTGGCATTCGACCACGACCACCAGGGGTGGGACGCGCTGTTGAAGAAGCACGTGGTGCTTCTCGACGGCGGCAAGGCCTCGCGCGTGGCTTATGCCGGCATGGCGCAGGACCGCGCCGCGCTCAAGGGCTATCTCGGAGCGCTGTCGGGCGTGAACGCGAGCGAGTTCGCGCGCTGGTCGAAGCCCGAGCAGATGGCGTTCCTCCTCAACGCCTATAACGCCTTCACCGTCGAAAAGATCCTCGCGCGCTACCCCGACATCGGCTCGATCTGGGATTTCGGCAGGTTCTTCGGCAATCCCTTCAAGGACGAGTTCTTCCGCCTGCTGGGCGAGCGCACGAGCCTCGACGGCATCGAGCACGGCATGCTGCGCAAGAAGTACCCCGATGCGCGCATCCACTACGCGCTGAACTGCGCCTCGGTCGGCTGTCCGATGCTGCGCGAGGAGGCTTACGTCGCCGCCAGGCTGGAGCGGCAGCTCGACGAGCAGGCGCGCCGGTTCCTCTCCGACCGCAGTCGCAACCGCGTGCGCGACGGCAAGCTGGAGGTGTCGAGGATCTTCGACTGGTACCGGGAAGACTTCGAGCCGCGGCTGCGCTACTTTGCCCGCCATGCGGCGTTGTTGTCGGAGGATCGGATGGAACAGCAACGCGTCCGCGACGCTGCCGCTCCGCTCACTTTCCTGGACTACGATTGGTCGCTCAACGACTCACGGTCATCGTCCCGACGCTGAACGAGGCGCACGGCATCCGCGCCTCGCTCGAGGCGCTCGCGCCGCTCCGCGCGCGCGGACACGAAGTGATCGTCGCCGACGGCGGCAGTGCCGACGGTACCGCCCGCCTCGCCCTGGACCATTGCGACCACGTCGTCCATGCGCCGCGCGGCCGCGCGTTGCAGATGAACGCGGGCGCGCGGGCCGCGCGCGGAGATGCGCTGGTGTTCCTGCACGCCGATACGCGCCTGCCCGCGCAGGCCGACGCCGCCATCCTCGCCGCGCTGGAAAGCCATCTCTGGGGCCGCTTCGACGTGAAGATCGACGGGGATCACGCGCTCCTCAAGGTCGTCGCCTGCGCGATGAGCCTGCGCTCGCGGCTGACCGGCATCGCCACCGGCGACCAGGCGATCTTCGTGCGGCGCGAGGCTTTCGGCGGCTTCCCCGAGATCGCGCTGATGGAGGACGTCGCGTTCTGCAAGGCGATGAAGCGGCGCGCGCCGCCCGCCTGCCTGCGCGAGACCGTGCTCACCTCGGGGCGGCGCTGGGAGTCGCGCGGCGTGCTGCGCACCATCGTCCTCATGTGGCGGCTGCGCCTGATGTTCTTTCTGGGCGCTCGGCCCGACGACCTGGCCCGAATCTATTACCGATGATCATCGTGTTCGCGAAGGCGCCGATCCCCGGGCAGGCAAAGACGCGCCTCGTGCCGCGGCTGGGCGAATGGCGCGCGGCGCAGCTGCACGCACGCCTGACGCGGCACGCCGTGCGCACGGCGCTCGCCGCGCGGCTCGGTATTGTCGAAGTCCATGGAACCGCACGGCATCGGTTTTTTTCGTCTCTCGGGGTGCGCTTCCGCTTGCAGCGGGGAAAAGACCTCGGCGAGCGGATGTATCGCGCGCTCGCAACAGCAAAGCGCCCGGCGATCCTCATCGGCACCGATTGCCCCTCGCTCACGCCGGCGGACCTGCGCCGCGCGCTGCGCTGGCTGCAAGGCGGCTGCGACGTAGTGCTTGCGCCGGCCGAGGACGGAGGCTATGCGCTGATCGGCGTGCGTCGGGTCAAACCGCAATGGTTCGAGAACGTGCCGTGGGGCGGGCCGCAGGTTCTTGCCCAGACCGTCCGGAATCTCGGCGGCGAGCGCTGGCGCGCGCTGCGGCGCGTGTGGGACCTCGACCGCCCGGAGGATCTCGAGCGTCTCAGATGGCTCCGCTTTGCTTCAGCTGCTCGGCGAGGCGCTCGGCGATCAGTCTGTACCCGCGCGCGTTCGGGTGGATGGGATCGGCCTTGAGCGCGCGGTCCTTCAGCACCTCGCCGATGATGCTCGGCTCGTAGGGCACGCGGAACTCCTTGGCGATGCCGGCGTAGAAGGCGGGCGGCGACACCGTGAAGCCGGGCTCGGGGGTTCCGACGAGAAGAACGCCGACGCCGCGGCTGCGGGCGAGCTTGACCATCTCGCGCACGTTGCGCTCGGCCTGCTGATGACCGAGGCGCCGCAGGAAATCGTTGCCGCCGATGCACAGGATGAGCAGGCGCGGCGCGTGCTCGTCGAGCGCGGCCGGCAGGCGCTCGAGCGCCTGCGAAGTGACCTCGCCGGGAACACCGGCGCGCACCACCCGGCGCTGAATGAGCTTCTCGAGCTGCACCGGATAGCTTTCATCGTCGGCCGCGCCGGTGCCGAAGGTGAGGCTGTCGCCGAAGGCGAGCACCACGGCATCGGCGGGCAGGCGCTCCAGCCTGGGACGCTCGCTGCACGCCGCGACGGCGACGAGCGCGATGACAGCAAGCCGCAAGGCGTGCATTTTTGGCTGCATGCTACACTTTGCCGCGAGGACCGCGAGGGCGGCGGAGGAGAGGGGATGAGGATCAAGAGTCCCAAGGATTTCTGGGCCGGGCTGATGTTCATCGGCTTCGGCGTGTTCTTCATGGTGTGGGCGATCACGCACTATCAGATGGGCACGGCGGTGCGCATGGGCCCGGCGTATTTCCCGACGATGCTCGGCGGCCTGCTCGCGTTCCTCGGCCTGCTGGTCTTGATCGAGGCGTTCGCGATGGAAGGTCCGAAGGTGCCGAGATTCGCCATGCGGCCGCTGATCCTGATCTCGATCGGGTGCGTGGTGTACGGCTACATCATGAAGCCGCTCGGGCTGGTCGCCGCCACCGCGGCGCTGGTGTTCATCAGCGCCTTCGGCGGCCACGAGTTCAAGTGGAAGGAAGTCACGGTCCTGTTCCTCATCCTGATCGCGTTCTCGATCCTGGTGTTCGTGAAAGGGCTGACGCTGCCGTTCCCGATCTGCCCCGCGTTCATCGAAAACTGTCCGATCCGCTAGGGGCGGCCTATGGACATTCTGCATAACCTGATCGTCGGATTCGGCGTCGCGATTTCGCCGATCCACCTGCTCTACGCGCTGATCGGCGTGATGCTCGGCACGCTCATCGGCGTGCTGCCGGGCATCGGGCCGGTGGCCACCATCGCGATGCTGCTGCCGATCACCTTCAACCTGAGCCCGGTCGCGGCGCTGATCATGCTCGCGGGCATCTACTACGGCGCCCAGTATGGCGGCTCCACCACGGCGATCCTGGTGAACATTCCCGGCGAGTCGGCGTCGGTGGTGACCTGTCTGGACGGCTACCAGATGGCGCGGCAGGGGCGCGCCGGGCCGGCGCTCGCGGTCGCGGCGCTCGGCTCGTTCTTCGCCGGCTGCGTGGCGACGCTGATCATCGCGGTGGCCGCGCCGCCGCTCGCGGAAGTGGCGCTCAAGTTCGGCCCGGCCGAGTATTTCTCGCTGATGGTGTTCGGCCTGGTGGCGGCGACCGTGCTCGCGCACGGCTCGCTCATCAAGGCGATCGCCATGGTGGTGTTCGGCCTGCTGCTCGGCATCATCGGCACCGACGTCAACTCGGGGGTGCTGCGCTTCACCTTCGACATCCCGGAGCTCTCCGACGGCATCGGCTTCGTCGTCGTCGCCATGGGCATGTTCGGCACCGCGGAGATCATCGCCAACCTCGAGCAGGGAGAGAAGCGCGAGATCTTCACCTCCACGGTGAAGAACCTCTGGCCGACCAAGGACGATTTCAAGCGCGCCTGGCCGGCGGTGATGCGCGGCACCGCGCTCGGCTCGTTCCTCGGCATCCTGCCCGGCGGCGGCGCGCTGCTCTCCTCGTTCGGTGCCTATACGGTGGAGAAGAAGCTCTCCCGGCATCCGGAGCAGTTCGGCAAGGGCGCGATCGAGGGCGTGGCGGGGCCCGAGTCGGCGAACAACGCCGGCGCGCAGACCTCGTTCATCCCGATGCTCACGCTCGGCATCCCGGGCAACGCGGTGATGGCGCTGATGATCGGCGCGCTCATGATCCAGGGCATCGCGCCGGGGCCGCAGGTGATGAACGAGAAGCCGGAGCTCTTCTGGGGCCTGATCGCCTCGATGTGGGTCGGCAACCTGATGCTGGTGGTGCTCAACCTGCCGCTGATCGGCATGTGGATCAAGCTCCTCACCGTGCCGTACCGCTACCTCTATCCGTCGATCCTCGTGTTCATGGCGATCGGCGTGTTCAGCCTGTCGAATAACCCGTTCGACGTGCTGATCATGGCGATCTTCGGCGTGCTCGGCTATATCTGCGTCAAGCTCGAATGCGAGCCGGCGCCGATGATCCTCGGCTTCATCCTCGGGCCGCTGATGGAGGAGAACCTGCGCCGCGCGATGCTGCTCTCGCGCGGCGACCCGACCACCTTCGTCACCAAGCCGATCAGCGCCGGCTTCATCATCGCCGCCTTGATCCTGCTCGTGATTGTCGCGCTGCCCGCCTTGCGCAAGAAGCGCGAAGAGGTCTTCGCCGAGGAAACCAAGTAATTACAGGGCGGCGACGGTCTGGATCTCGATCAGGAACTGCTCCTGCACCAGCCGGTCGATCACGAGTAGCGTATTGGGCGGGTAGCGTCCGTCGGGAAACATCCTCGGGTACTCGCGCTCGCGCCAGCGGTAGAACTTCGCGATGTCCTGCGAGTGCACGAGGAACGTGGTGAACTGCACCACGTTGCTCCAGCCCGCGCCGGCGGACTGCAGCGCCTTCTCGATCTGCGCGTAGACCGCCGCGCATTGCGCCTCGAACGTCTCGCCGGCGGCGAGCATCCCGGCGATGTACAGCGTGTCGGACGCGCCCTTGACGCGCGCGACGTGCGAGTACGGCCCGACCGGCTTGCCGAGCGCGTCCACGTTGTAGATGCGAATCTGCGCCATGGTCACCTCGCTTTCGCCTTGCGCCGCGAGCCGAGGTGCGCGCGCACGATCTCGACCAGCTCGGCGCGCTTCACCGGCTTCACGTGGAAAGCGTCCGCGCCCGCGGCCATGCAGCGTTCGATCGCGTCCTTGTCGGACGACACGACGATCACCGGCGTGTCGGCATTGGCCGCCGTGCGCCGCACCGCGTAGAGCACGGCATAGCCGCCGATGCCGGGCATCATGAGGTCGAGCAGGATCGCGTCGTAGGTGTAGTTCTCGGCGAGGCGCAGCGCATGCTCGCAGGTTCCCGCGAGCTGCACTTCCACGGCGAGGTCGTGCGACAGGATGCGGGCGTTCAGGAGGCGCGCCGATTCCTCGTCGTCCACGATCAGGACTCGCATGACCGGTACTTTAACGGTTTCGCTGGTGCCGCCACTGCACGTCGCCGACCTTCGCGGCGCGGTTCAGCACCCGCCCGGCGACGAACAGCAGGTCCGACAGGCGGTTCAGGTATTGCCGAACCGGCGCGCTTACCGTGTCCCCACGCCCCAGCGCCACCACGCTGCGCTCGGCGCGCCGGCACACCGTGCGCGCGAGGTGTGCCGCCGCCGCGGCGCGCGTTCCGCCAGGCAGGATGAATTCCTTGAGCGGCTTGAGGTCTTTGTTCCACGCGGCGAGCTGGCGCTCGAGAAATTCCACCCGCTCGGGCTTGACCATGGCGTGCCCGGGGATACTCAGCTCCCCGCCCAAGTCGAAGAGGTCGTGCTGCACCTCGCCGAGCGCGGCGCGAACAACCGGGGGCAGCTTTTCCGCGAGCAGCAGGCCGAGGGCGGAGTTGAGTTCGTCGATGTCGCCCAGCGCTGCCACGCGCGCATGGTCCTTCGGTACGCGCGTGCC
>Ga0070694_100002998_pt1 | contig 10040 bp, 9 predicted proteins | sample KBSK1251metaG_FD_65470 | JGI IMG/M metagenome (GOLD analysis project Ga0070694, IMG submission 65470) | Corn, switchgrass and miscanthus rhizosphere microbial communities from Kellogg Biological Station, Michigan, USA - KBS K1-25-1 metaG | ecosystem: Host-associated > Plants > Roots >... | reverse complement strand
ACTGCTCTCCTCGCCGATGTCGACGTCGCCGATGACCTGTGCGCTGTCGTCGATGAACGCGGTGGGATGCACGCGCGGACTGACCCCGCGGTACGGCCGAAGCACCCGGGGATTATATCGGGCCGCAGGCGCAGGATAGGCAGGAGGGCACGAACGGAGGCCGGAGGGTCTGTGTGCCACCGGGCTGCCAGCCCGTCCTGCCCCCAATCTGCCTGTCCTGCCTGTCCTGCCCTATTTCGGCTCACACCTCGGCAGCTCGCCGAGGACGGCGCTCACCGCCGCGGCATTTCGGATTCCACCCGCCGTGAACATGTTGTAGAACGCCGCCACGGTGAGCAGCAGCAACGCGACGCGCACGAGGCTTCGCGCGCTCATGGTTCCGCTCGGACGGCGGGGCTCGCGCCGGACATCAACGATCGGATCGCGAAGCGGGCGATCGTCAGCCGGCCGTCGTTCGTTTTTTGCCGGCCCCTGGGTCCGTAGCTCACCGTGTACAGATTTTCGGCATCGTGCGCGACCGGGAGATCCGGCAGCCGGACGTCGCTGACGAGCGGCCGGCCGTCGTACGCGTAGATGTTCACGAAGACGTCGAAGTCGGTCTGGCCGCCCAGCCGCCACTGCTTCGTGCGATGCACGGTGTGCACCACCGCGAACGCGTCGTGAAAGGCCGAGAGCGCATGAATGACGCTGTTGCGCTCGTGCCACGCCATCTCCTCCTCGAGGCGGGTGCGGCGCGAGACGCGCGCGCCGTCCTCCTGAAACTTGCGCGATCGCACGTCGACGGCCCGTACGAGCCGATGACGGCGATCGAAGAGGCCGACGCGCGTGCCGATTCTCTGCGCCGCGATCCACGCGACGTCGGTCGGCGCGGGCACGCGATCGAGGCTGACCGTCAGGCACGAGGGCGACGCCGTGAAGCAGCCCTGCTCGATCGTCGGCACCAGCGGCGACGTCTCCCCGGTCTGCACGTCGATCTCGCGTCCGAGCCAGGCGTTCACGAACATCCGATGGAGGCCGTTGACCAGCCACTCCTTCGGCTTCGCCGCCCACACGCCCGGCACGAAGACGCGCCGGCCGTCCGCGTCGGAGGCGAGCGTGCCCACCGAATTGCTGAACGCCGCGGGTTTCGAAAAGCGCGCCACGACCTGCTCCGAGCCGGTGTCGAAGACGATCAACCCCGAGTAGTCGGACACGAAGAGCCGATTCGCGCCGCACGCCGCGGCAATCGCGTAGGGAAACGCGAACACCTGTGCGTCGCCGATGCGGCTCATCTCGTCGCCCGACGCGAGGCTCACCCGGTGGATCGTCTTGAGCGCGTGGTCGAGCAGGAACACCTGATCGCCGCAGACGGCGGCGCCGCCGGCGAGGCCGGCCCTGCGGCCGGGCTCGAGCGCGACGTCCCACTCGCGATCGGCCACGGCCCGCGCGCCCGACGCCTCGATGTCGAACGCCACCGACGGACGCGGGAGCCGCTCGACAGCCGATCGCGATCGCACCGCCTCGATCGCCGGAGCGACGAGGAGCAACGCCAGCGGCACCACCCACTTTCGCTTCATCACGTTTCCTCCGCTTGTCATCGGGTTACAGCCCTGGCGGTTCCAACACCGGCTCGCAGTCCGTGCCGTCGCGCGGACACAACGCGATCGTCGGCTCCCAGTACAGGTCGTCGCTCAACTGCGCCCCGGTCGGCGACGTCAAGAACAGCAGAATCAGCACCACCATCCACACGATCTCCAGCGTGTACTCCCGCGCCATCCTCGTCATCGTTCCTCCCTCCGATTGGACGTGTCTCGCCGCGATCCGACGCGCTCACTGCGGCATCGTGCGACGCCAGTTCGTGACCACGGTCGCGGTCATGCCTGCCGACTGTGCGCTCTGATTCGTCTGGAGGTTGAGCAGCACTCGTTCGCCGTCCGGCGACACGGCGTACGTGCGGCTGTCGAGGAGCTCGCCGCGCGGCACTTCGAACAGCGGGACCGGAGGTCCCGCGGAGAACGCCGCGCGGTCGCTGCGAACCGGGACCGCCATCACGTGGCGCGACGCCGTCATGTAGAACAGCTCACGGCCGTCCTGGCGCCACAGCGGCTGCTGCCCGCCGCCGGTCGAGATTCGCTGCGGGCGGCCCGCGGTCGGAAACGAGTCGACGTAGATGTCGAATTGTCCTCTCGCGTCCGACGCGTACGCGACCCAGCGGCCGTCCGGCGAGAAGCGGCCCTGCTGCGCGCGCGCCAGCGACGTGACATACGGCGCCGATTCGCCCGTGGCCACTGACGCGACCCACAACTCCACGCCGCGATCGACCACATCGCGCTCGTACAGCAGCAGGCGGCCATCGGGCGACCAGCTTGTCGGCACGACGGTTCGATCGGCGCGCAGCAGCGGCGCGACCGGACTTCTCAGCGTCGTCGTGAACACGCGATGTTCATCTCGATCGTTGACGGCGAAGGCGAGGCGCCGTCCGCCCGGCGCCCATGTCGGCGCCGACGCGCGATCGACGTGAGGCAGACGCTCGGGTTCGCGTGAGTCGCGCGAGTCGAGCACGACCAGCGCCGCTCGCGTCGGCGTCACGAACTGCTGCGCGACGATCAGCCCATCGTCGGCGAGCGCGGGATTGCGATAGACGCCCGGCTCGGTCGCCGTCCGAATCCGGCGGCCGCTGCGATCGAACCACACCAGCTGCGACGTCGGCGGCGCCAGCGTGTGGAATACGAGCGTGCCGTCGAGCGATGCGGAGAACATGCGGAACGCCGGATTCCGGCTGGTCTGAATGGCGGTCTCGACCAGCATCGGCGCGCCGGCGAGCCCACCGGTCGACGCATCGAACCGCACGGCGTGCAAGGCGCCCTCTCGGGTGAAGAGCAGGTGGTCGGGCGCGGCAAACGCCCCGGCCGATTCGCTCTCGACCAGCCGGTGGCTCTCGGCGCGACGAAGATCGCCGAGAAAGATCGCGTGCCGCCGGTCGGCGCGGACCGAGAGATACAGGTAGTGCTGCGAGTCGGGCAGAAAGACGGGCGCCTCCTGCGCGATCTCGCCACCCTCGGCGTCGAGGGTCCGCACCTTGACCGGCGGCAGTCCCGGCGCGGCGACGAGCGACAAGCTCGACGAAGTATCGGGCGCAAACAGAATCGCGCCGGTGCGGCTCGCCGACGCACCCTGGCCGAACGCCGCCGGCGCGACGTCGGTCAGGGTGCCGTTCCGGGTCGACACGCGTCGAAGACGCTGCGCCGCAAAGAACAGGATGTGGTCGCCGTCGGGCGTCCATGACGGCAGCCGCGCTCCGTCAGTGCCGGCGAAGTGGGTCACGCGCGCCGCATCGAGCGGCTGCACGGCGAGCGATGTCGTGCCGTTGCCGTGCGACACGAGCCACGCGACACGCCTGCCCTCCGGGGCGATGACGGCCACGCCGCGTGGCGTGGTCTCGACCCTGGGTACGGACGGCGGCGCGAGCGTGAATCGAATGCTCGGCGCCGATGCCGACGCGCGCCACGCGTCGACCCACGAAACGGCTTCGGGCAGCATCAGCATCCCGGCCACGGCGGCGGCCGCGAGCCGCCTCCAGACGTCTCGAATCGATCCCGCTCCGGTCCGCTCGCGGAACGCGCGCAGCAGAACGTGTTCGACGCGATCGGCGCCTTGAACGCGATCGTCCGGGTTGGCGGCGAGACACCGGCGCACCGTCTGCGCGACCTCCGGCGGGCAGTCGGGCGGCAGCGGCACCGGCGCCCGATCGCTGCCGTCCGCGAACGGCCGGCCGCCCGCGATCATCTCGTGCAGCACGACGCCGAGCGCGAAGAGATCCGCGCGGCGATCGACGGCGGCACCGGCGGACTGCTCGGGCGCCATGTACATCGGAGTACCGGCGACGCCGACGCGGGCGACATGTTGGGCATCGAGGCCGGCGAGGCCGAAGTCGAGCAGCTTGACGCCGCGCGAGGTAATGATGATGTTCGCCGGCTTGACATCGCGATGCACCACGCCGTGGCGATGCGCCTCGGCCAGCGCCCGCGCCATCTGGACGCCGTAGACGAGCGCGCGCTCGAGCGCGAGCGGCCCGTGCTCGAGCCGCGCCGCCAGCGTCTCGCCCTCCACGAATTCCATGACGACGAAGGGCGTGTCGTCGGCGTGGCCGACGTCGAAGACGCTGCAGATGTGCGGGTGGTTCAGGCCGGCGACGATGCGGGCCTCGTGCTCGAAATGTTCGCGCCAGAGCGCCGTCCGCGCCAGCCCGCGGCGCATCGCTTTGATCGCGACGGTCCGTCCGAGGCGGATGTCGCGCGCGCGGTAGACGTCGCCCATGCCGCCGCGCGCGAGGAATCGCTCGACCTCGTACGGACCGAGACGCGTCCCGTCAGCGAACGCAGGCCCGTGCGGCGCCGCCGGCGCGGCCAGCGAGTCGGCGTCGCCCGCCATCCGCAGCAGCGCGCCGCCGATCTCCAGCACGCAGCGCGGACACTCGTCGTCGGGGTCGGCGGCGCGATAGGACGCGCCGCATCGGGCGCATACCGACGAAACGACGTCTGATCCGAGCGGCATCGGTTGATCTCCCGCGGGTCATCCGCAGAGTGTCGAACGCGATTGGCCGACGGCGTCCAGCAGATGCCGGAGCTCGTCTCTCACCTGGTCGGGACTGCTGACGGTGTGGCGGATCTCGTCGCGCAGCAGCTCGCCGAACCGGCGGCGGAACCGGTGCAGCGCGACGCGCAGCGCGCCCTCGCTCTGTCCGAGCCGCGCGCTCAGCGCCGGATACGGCGGCCGCTCGTCGTGCGCGAGATAAGGAATGAGATGGTCGAACAGCGTCCGCCGGTCTTCGTCGACGAACTCCTGCCGCAGCCGGCGCCGCGCGCGGTTCAGGATCGCCATCGCCCAGCGCCGGTCGTACACGCGATCAGGCGTGTCGCGATCGACCGCGCAGCTGGCGTACCAGTCCTCGGCGATCGTCGAGTCGAGCGTCAGGCGCGGATCGCCGCCGCGCTTCAGCGCGGTGCGGCGCTGATAGTCGGTCGCGAGGAAGTTCTTGAGCGACACCAGCAGGAAGCTGCGGAAGCGGCCGCGCAGCCGATCGGCGCGGCCGAGCGCGCGCGACTCGAGCAGATGCGAGAAGAACGACTGTACGAGATCCTCGGCGTCTTCGCGCATGTGGCCGCGATGACGCACGTAGGCGTAGACCGCGGGCCAGTAGCTGCGATAGAGGCTCGCGATCGCGTCGGCGGCGTCGGTGTTCTGTGCCGGATGTCCGGCGGCGGCGACGAGCGTCCACCGCGTGGTGGGAAATTCTCGATTGCGATTGTTGACCGCGACGCTCACTGATCCACCTCGCTCGTGTGCGAGAAGTGCGAGATCGTTTCCATCGATGTTCGAATCACTTCGACGAAGGTGTCAACGCGAAATTTCAAGTCGGCTGAGCTGGTAACGGCGCGCGGCGTTGTCGGTAGTAAGTCGGATCGGCCGATCGCGCGTGCGAACAGTCGCGCTGGCGCGTGCGCGCGCTCGTCGCCGCGCGCGCACGCGATCGCAGCCGGTAACGAGCGCCGATTGGTTGCGTAGTAACCAATCGAGTTCCTCGTGGTCCGGTGCATCGAACATTCGTGATGGAGGTCAGCATGAAGAAACTGTTTTTCGTTCTCACCGCATTCGGATTGCTCTGGCTCGCGCCGGCAACGCGCGATCGGCAATCGGCATCGACGGCGCCGTTCGGGATCGGCGACGCGTGCGCGCAGACGGGCACGTGCAAGAGCTCCCCGCCTGACATCTGTTTCGTGAACGGCAACGCCTACTACGACCGCGAGTGGATCAGCGGCGAAGAGGAAGTCCTGGAGTAGCAACCGGCACGGACCACGAGGGAACTTCACCAGATATGGAGGTCAGCATGAAGAAGACGTTGTTCGTTCTCACGGTCCTCGCGCTGCTCTGGCTGGCGCCGACGGCGCACGAGCGGCGGTCGGCCTCGATCGCGCCGTTCGGCGCCGGCGATGCGTGCGCGCAGACCGGCACGTGCAAGTCCTCGGTGTTCGACATCTGTTTCGTCGCCGGCAACGCCTACTACGACCGCGTCTGGATCGGCGAGGACGGCGACGAACAGCTGGAGTAGGGCGATGCGTGCGAGACAACCGTGGCTGTTGGTGTCGGCGAGCGTCGCGCTGGTGCTCTCGCTGTTCTGGCTGGGACGCGTCCGGCTCGCGCCGACGCCGCCGGATCGCGCGCGCACGGCGGCGGCACGCCGCAACTACGACAAGTATTTCGGCCGCGGCGGGGCGGCCGCCGCGCTGCCGACGCTGCAGGCGGTCCGCCAGATTCCAGTGGCGAGCGACGTCGGGCACCTGCGCGACTGCGTCATTACCAATGGGCATCTGCTGGCGGTCGAAGGCAGCCCCGCGCGACGCTTGATCGCGGCCGACCTGAACGGCGAGCCGCATCTCCCCGTGGGAGCGCGCGCCTGGGCGCTGCCGCTCGCGGATCCGCACTCGATCCAGCACGACCTGACCGATCCCGCCACGATCTGGATCTATGACTTTCAGGCGGGCGACCTCGCGTCGTTCGCGCTGAGCGGGTCGATCCGCGAGCGCCAGCGGTTCACGCTGCCGATTGGATTGTTCCGGCCGGTCTGGGTCGGCGACCGCCTCGTCTCCAACGGCCTGTTCGCCGGGGAGTTGCTGCGCTCGTTCCGGCGCGCCGGCGACGCGCTCGAGCAGGACAACGCGTGGGGACAATCACCGTTTCCCGACGTCGTTCCCGACATCGCGATCCACTTGAATCGATCCAGCATCGCGATCGATCCGGGCCGGCGGCGGCTGGCGCTGGCGTTCCTCTATACCAGCCGTCTCCATGTGATCGGCATCGACGGCAGCGCCGATCGCGCGATCTCCGGCCCCGAAGAGATCAAGGTCGCGTACGGGACCCGAACCGATCCACGCGAGGGCATCGAGCGATTCATCCGCACCAGTCACACCCGCTACGGCTACGTCGACGTCGCCGCCGACGAAGGGCGGATCTTCGCGCTCTTCTCGGGACGCTCTCGCGGTCAATGGAAGGCCGAGGCGTACCTGGCCGATCGCCTTCACGTGTTCTCGTGGAGCGGCGAGCTGCTCGGTCAGTGGACGCTGCCGGACGCGGTCTACCGCATCGCCTTCGACCCGGCGTCGCGCATTCTCTACGGCATCCGGCCCGCCCCCACCGCGGCGATCGTCGAGTTCAGGTCCGGGGCGCTGGCCGGCGCGCAGGCCCGCGCGAGGTTCTGATGATGGAGCTCCGGCACGGCTTGCGCGCGCTGCTCAGACGCCCGGGCCTCGCGGCGTGGCGGACCGGACTCCTCGCCCTCGGCATCGCGTCGAGCCTCGCGGCATTCTCGGTCGTCGACGGCCTGACGACCGATCCCGCAGGCACCGGTGACGCGCGCCGGCTGGTCGCATTCGGACGCAACAGCGTCTCGTATCCCGACTTCGACGACCTCCAGCAGCGACTGCGCTCGTTCAGCCGCGTCACGGCGTGGGCAACGGTGAAGGTCGGCATCGCGCGCGACGGCGGCACGCAGCAGGTCCGCGCCGCGCTGGTCAGCGGCGGATACTTCGAGGTGTTTCGGGTCAGGGCGATCCGCGGCCGGCTGCTGGGCGATCGCGATTCTCATCCCACCGCCGCGCGCGCCGTCGTCATCAGCGAAGGATTCTGGCGCACCGCTTTCGGATCCGACGAGACGCGGCTCGGCCAATCGATCGAGATTGCAGGCGTGCCGTTCTCGATCGTGGGAGTGGTCTCCGGCCGCTTCAAGGGACCGACACTCGAATACGTGCCGGACCTCTGGGTTCCGCTCTCGCAGGAGGCGGCCGTGCGGCCGGCCCTGGCGACGCTCGGGCTGATGGAACGTCGCTCGGCGCGATGGCTCGGGATGACGGGCCGACTCGCCGACGCGGCGACGTTCGAGTCCGCCGCGGCCGAAGTGGACACCGTGGTGCAGCATCTGAAGCGTGAGTACCCGCGCGAGCACGCGAAGTGGCGCCTCGCCCTGCGCCCGCTGGCGGTCGATGCGATTCCGGCCGACGTGGTGGAATCGGTGGTGAGCGTCGCGTCCATCCTCACCGTCGTCGGCGCCATCGCTCTCGCGATCGGCGCCGCGACCAATTGCATCCTTCTCCTCATGGGCAGCGACGCGAAACGGTCGGAGATCGCCGTGCGGAGGAGCATCGGCGCCACAGGACGTCATCTCGTCCGCATGCTGCTCGTCGACAACGGGCTCGTGGGCGGGGCCGGCGCCGCGCTCGGCGTGCTGCTCGCGTTCTGGTATCTGCATCTCGTCGACGGCGTCTACGTCACACGACTCATTCCGCTGGCGGCGACGTTCCGCGTCACGGTCAACGCCGTCGTGTGTGCGTTCGGCCTGGCGTTCGCGCTGCCGGTCGCGGTCGGTCTGCTGCCGCTGCGCCGCGCGATCCGCGACAGCGCGGCGACGCTGCTCGGCCGCGCCGCCGGCGCGACGAGGCCGCACGTCGCCGGCGCAGCGCTCGTCCGGCTGTTCGTGATCGTTCAGATCGCGCTCGCGGTGATGCTCGTGAGCGGCGCGCTCGCGCTGCAGGCGGCGAGCCGCGATCGCGAGGCCGCGGCGCTGAACTTCGATCCGGAAAAGCTCGTCATCATCCCCCTCGAGTTCGGCGGCGACGGCCGAGGCGTCCGGCTTCCGGTCATCGACGCGGTCAAAGATCGGCTGTCGAGGATTCCCTCGGTCGTGCGCGTCGCGTGGGCGGCGGTGTCGCCGCTCGGCGCCGTCGATCTCGTGCAGGACGTGCGATTGGCGGGCGGCGGCGACGTGACGCTGAGCGGCAACGAAGTCGATCCGGGATACTTCGAGACGCTCGGCCTGACATTCGTGGCCGGCGCCCCGTTTCAGCCGGGAGACGTGCGCGGCGTCGTGATCAACGAGTCGGCGGCACGGCTGCTCTGGCCGGCGTCGGAGGCCGTCGGCGCGGACATGCAACTGGCGTCAGCGGGATCGAACGCCGGTCTGCGTGTGAACGGCGTCGTGCGCGACAGCAAGTACTTCACGCTCGAAGAGCAGCGGCGTCCGTATGTGTACTTTCCATCCGGATCGACGCCCATCGGCGCGGGCGTCCTCCTCGTGCGAACGCGCATCGATCCGGCAAGCGTGTTCCAGACGATCAGGCGCGAGATCGCGGCCGTCGATCGCGCCATCCCGGTCGGCGAGCTCATGTCGATGAGCGAGCATCTGGCGACGCATCGCGGGCGCGCCCGGTTTCTCGCGCTCAACACCAGCCTGTTCAGCGGCCTCGCGGCGGCCGCGGCCGTGGCCGGCCTCTTCGGCAGCGTCGCGCAGATGGCGCGCCGGCGTCGCAAGGAGATTGGCATCAGGCTGGCGCTCGGCGCGACGCCGGGCCAGAGCGCGCGGCCGCTCATGGTCGATGCGCTCCTCGTCATCGTGCTCGGGCTGGGCGCCGGAGAAGCGTGCGCGATCGGCTTCGGCGGTGTGCTCGCGCACCAGCTGTACGGAGTGACGCATCGTGTGCCGAGCGCGATCGTCGCCGCGACGCTGCTGGTGGCGCTGTGCTGTCTGGCGGCTGTCGCCGTTCCTGTGGCGCGGGCCAGGAGCATGGACGCCGCGCCGGTTCTCAAGTCCGACTAGCGATCACCGCAGTCGCGCCCCCGCCGCGGATTTCATCCATTCGATCGTCGTAATGGTCGAAGCCGGCCGCGAGACCGAACCGCCGATCGAGGACGAAGGCGCTGACGAATGCGGCAGTCCGATACCCGCGCCCGCGCAGCAGCGTGGCGAGCGTCGGCTCGTCTTTGAGCGCGAAGTTGCCGTTGTTCCGGACGCCGTGCGCGTAGGGATTGAGTCCGGTCAAGAGGCTGACATGCGCCGGCAGCGTAATCGGCGCCGCCGCGAGCGCGCGTTCGAAGAGGACGCCCTCGCTCGCGAGCCGGTCGAGGCGCGGCGTCGTCCGACGCTCGTACCCGTAGGCGGAGAGGTGGTCGGCACGCGCCGCATCGAGGACGACGAGAACGACGTCCGGGCGGGTGTCCCGGGCCCTGCAGCC
>Ga0070694_100002995_pt1 | contig 10042 bp, 8 predicted proteins | sample KBSK1251metaG_FD_65470 | JGI IMG/M metagenome (GOLD analysis project Ga0070694, IMG submission 65470) | Corn, switchgrass and miscanthus rhizosphere microbial communities from Kellogg Biological Station, Michigan, USA - KBS K1-25-1 metaG | ecosystem: Host-associated > Plants > Roots >... | reverse complement strand
ACCATTGTTTCCATCAGGCGCAGACCGGCCTGCCGCGCGAAAAACCAGGCGCCGCCGGCGCTAATCACCGAGATAATCCAAGCTGTGATCCAAAGTTCCATCATGCGACACGACCAGGTTGAGGGAGATATGTTCCGAGGGGGTTAAGAGCGGACGGCTTCGGGCCGGCCGACGGCACCGGCACCGTAGGACAGTGAAGCGCGGCGGGCTGCCGTGGATTCGCACCCGCCTGGTGATACTGCTGTTCCATCAGGGCGGCGATGCGCTCGGAAGCAAACTCATTTCGAACCCGCTCCCGTGCCGCGTGACCGAGCCGCGCCCGTTTACCGGCATCGCGCAGCAGGGCGACGAGGGCTGACGCCATGGCGTGAACGCTTCGCGCTGTGTTCAGAACGCTCCGCTCGTGCTCGCCCACTTCGTGCGCCCCGCCCCCAGAACCCACCACACACGCCAGACCCGCCCACATGCACTCCGTCAGCGTGTAGGGCGCATTCTCCCAGCGCGACGCAAACAAAGCCGTCGTGTGCCGGGCCAGAAGCAGAGGCAACTCCGGGTGCGCAACGCCTCCGTGAAAGATCAATCGCGAACGCTGCGCCGGTTGGGTCCGCTGCAGCAGCGTTTGCATCCAGGACATTCGCGCGGTGCGCCATGTATCCTGGCCTACCAACTCAAATTGTGTCTCCGGCAGCTCGCGCCACACGTGCCGAAAGATATCCGGGAGAAGATCCACGCCCTTAATCCGCGCCAAGCGTCCGAGCACCAGAACGCGTGGTGTTCCTGGGTCCTTTTGGTCCGCTGCCTCCGGATGATTCCAACCGTCGAACGGGTTGCGCACCACGGCCGTGTTGCCTGGCAACACCCAGTTCAGTTCGCGGACCTTGTCCAGCAACCACTCGCTCGGAGAGAGAACAACGCGGGCGCGCCTGACCGATTCCTGTTCGAGCGCATCCACCAACCGTGGCGCGCGCGCCAGGTATCGCTTCCGGAACGGTTCCTGCCAGCCTGGCGCTTCGCCCATCGAGCAGAGCCGCGTCGGACAATGCAGCTTGACGACCGTGGGGAAATTCTCGTGGCGCCGCTGGAACACGACCCCGTCCGCTCCGTATTCGGCGAATTCGGCCGCGTGAATCCCTTCACTTGAAATCTCTTGCTCCAACAAGGAAGCGATGGCCTCCGAACGTTCCAGCGGCGTCAGGCCGGCGGTGGGCACGCGCCGCACGACGCGAACCCCATCGTGTTCCTGCACGGATGGCTCGTTGCGATATCCACAGAGCACAGTGACGCGGTGCGCGCGCTTCACCCAGCCGCGGGCCATATGCCAGGCATAAGTGCCGATCCCTCCCCAACCGTTTTCGGGCGGGTAGACCGTGCTGATCAACGCCACGTGCATGCGAGCTGGCCGAACGTTCGCGATGTTCAAGGGCTTAACGAGCGACGCCATACGCTGGCCAGCAGTTCGCCATGCGCATCGCGTTCGTCCCACCATTGACGCTCTTGCGCCTGCTCCCCGCGGCTCAAATTGATCCATGGCGCCCCATGGAACTGATAGGTGAATCCTTCCACCAGCGTCATCCCCTCCAGCCAGTTGCGCAGGTACCCAAGCGAAATCCCGCGTCCCAATCCCCCGGGCTGTCCCGGCACATGGAAATCCGTCACGGCATAGATTTCAGCCATGGTGAGCGGCCGCCGGATTGCCTCCGTTTCCATGAGACGCAGCGACGTCTCCTGGGCCAGGGGCGAAAGATACGGTTGCCCGACGGCACTGCGGACAAATTGGCCAAGCCGCGTCCAGGCAGAGCGATAGAGATTCCGGCGACCGCGTCGCCAGCGTCTTCGTCGGGCCATGAACTCCGGATCTCCCGCCGCTTCCGCCCGCGGATCCTGGCCCGTCAGCAGCCAGCCGTTTGGATGGAGCAATCGTTTCACCCGGGCACAAAACGCCGGCAGATCCACAATGTGATGCAGCACACTATTGATGGTGATGACATCGAACGAGGCGTTGTCTCCAAGGGAATCGAGGTCCCCGTGATGGAAGGTGCAAGGGAACGAAAACAATTCCGCGCGCCGCCGGGCTTGCTCGAGCATGGCTGCGCAGGGATCGAGCATCGTCCAGGAGGCGAGCCGCCCGGCCAAGTGCATTTCGGCAAACATTCCCACCAAACCGGTTCCGGCGCCGACGTCAAGCACGCGCAATTGCGCAGTCGGATGCGTGGCGGCATGGGCAAAGAGCGCGCGCCAAACCGGTTCCAGGCTGAGAAACATCGTCTCGTGCAGGGCGTCGTAATCACGCGCTTCGATGGTGTGATAGGCTCGGTTTACCGCCCAATAGAAATCGCGGGCGCTCCCGCAGGCGCCGTGTTGTTGCATCAGCGGACGCAGCGCTTCGTAGGGATCGGACGCAGGCCAGGTCAGAGTGGGCTGGATCATGAGGCAGCTGGGAGGTTGGCATGGTTAACGGCAGTGGGACGGCGCATCCGGTTCAAGTAGAACAGGCAAACCGATTGCACCGGATACGCACAAAGGACCGCTCGCGCCAGCCCGCGGGCCCCCTCGGCAGGCACCCAGCGCCAGGCCAGCCAGAGAAAGAGCACCGCCCAAACGGTGTTGCAGAGCAAGCCAGGCCACATGCGCCCCTGACGAATCACATCGGCGCCCAACACCTGATTGATGCTCATGACGACGGCCGCCAGCGCGAGGAATACCAGTGTGGCATGGCCAGCGGCGAAGTTGTGGCCGTAGCTCTTTAGAATCCAGCCGGCACCGCCAATCACCCCCAACGCCAGCACCAGCGCCACGCTGCCGACCAACGCCACGTTGCCCCAGAGCAGGCCGCCATAGCGACGCGCTTGGGTGATGGGATCCAGCCCGGCCAGCGCCGGAAGCGCCACGCCCGTCAAAGCCTGGGGAACGAACAGGATGGCCGTGCGCCACTGATTCGCCGCCGAAAACAGTCCCATCTGTTCATAACCTCCCGGCTGTTTCACCAGCATGGCCATGCCCGCCCAATTCACCGGCAGAATCATCACGCTGCACAACATGGCCGGTAGACTGAAATCCAGCAGCACACGCCAAGCGCGGTTCGCGCCCGGCGCAGTAGTGCCGCCGCGCCACGGCACGCCGGCTCGTGCCGCCTCGGCCCGCAACGCCCGATGATTGAGCAGACAATTCAATCCTTGCGTCGCCACCATCGCCCAGACAGCTCCGGTCAAACCACCGAGCCATACGCCGGCCACCGCGAATGGGAATCCAGCCAAACCTGTATACAAGTTGATGCGGGCCGTGGCTCGGAACGCCTCGAAGCCTGCCAGCGCCCCAAGCTGCGCGCCGTTCAACGCTCCCAAAAAAATCAGCACCGCGCTCAGACGAAGCAATCCGCCAAGATGCGCCGCGCCCAGTGAAGACAGCGCCAGCCAGTCGGACATCGCTGCCATCGCCGCCGCCATCATCAAGCCCGACACGACCGCCACGGATGTCGTGAGCCTCATGATGCGTCCAGCCCTCTCCGGGTCGGTGAGTCGATATTCCGCCACATGTTTGGTGGCGGTGAGCCCCAGGCCCATGCCGGCGAACACGCCAAACATGCCCACCGTGGTTTGCACAAACCCAAGCTCGCCGAAGGCCGCTGTTCCCAGCCAACGCGCCGTAACCACCGAAGCCGCCAAGCCGAGCAATCGCGCCACGGTCGCCCCGGTGAGCGTCCAGAACGCACCGCGCGCCAGCCGCCACCCCAGAGACGAATGCCGCAATCGCAAGGCCGGCTCTCTCAGCAACGCCGGCAGCCAAGCCGTCATCCGGGTGGCTAGCGAATGCACCAATGGCCGTGGCTCGAGCGTTGTCGGTGCCGCCTTCATGACCAAGACATCAAGCGCCTGCGCACCGCAACCCCAGGTCGTTTTTGCCCGGCAATTCTTTCCTGTTCGCCAGCGTTCCGGTCGGGAGCTCCACCGCGGACATGCCGCGTCCCAGCGCAAACGCGAAGGCGACGTCTGTTCGTAATGATTGCATCGCAACGCACCAAGGTCCCTAAGCACGCCTCGGGCCGATGGGGCGGCGGATGGTCAGGGCGGTCAGTCGGTCAGTCGCTCAGCAGCGGTGGGTTAGTAAGGATCAGTGGAGCGCGGCTCGTCGCAGCGACGGAAGGGCGGAGTCGAAAGTGAGTTGTCTTGGGCGGCCTCGTTGGTGATGGCTCCAAGGCTGGCCTGACGACTGACCGACTGACATTTACCGACTACCGATCACCGCCCCCCGGCTTGCCAGCACCGGTAGACGTAGGCGGGCGGGAGATTGCGCCAGAGGACTGGAGTTGTTTCGACGCGGGCGAAAGTGGCGAGAAGGCGTCGGCGGAATCGGCGGGAAGTGGGGAACCAGCGGGCGTGAGCGTATGCGAAGGTTGTAAAGACACCGTTAGGGGCGAGCGAGCACACGATGGCATTGAGGATGGTCGCTTGCGTTTCCGGGCGCATGTTGCCCCAGGCAAGGCCGGAGATGATGCAATCGGCTTTGGCATTCGGTTCGCCGGGACGCCGCACGTAGGTGGGGAGCGCAGCCGCGGAGCCCCGGTAAAGTTCGAGTCCGGGAAAACGCCGGCGCAGTTCACGCACGTTGTGAGTGCTGATTTCCACGGCCAGGAATCGGCTGGGATTGGAGATGCGTTCGAGGATCGGGCCGGTGAACGCGCCCGTGCCCGGTCCCAATTCGGCCACGAGCCGTCGGCTCGGGACGTCGCACTTATCGAGGATGAGTTCAGCCAGTGCCGGCGAGCTGGGCCAAACGGACCCGACGGTAATTGGTTCGCGGAGAAACGCGCCCAGGAACCGGAGCCGCGCAGCCAAGTCGAGCGAGCCGTTCACAGGTAGGCGTTCCTGGAGATCAATTGACACGCCGTAAGATCCAAGACTGACAACCAAGCAAGGGCGTTTGGATTCGAGCCATTCGTTCTTGTCATGTCATGTTGGGTTGACTTCGCTGCCAATCGGATGCGTCGTCCGTAGACACTTGATTAGAATTAACAAAACTGCCGCTGAATGCATTGAGCTGCTGCTGTTTTATCCAGGGAATATCGTGTGGGTCAAGTCTCCGCTCCATCGCACCCATTGCATTCCGCAATGGGCCCGTTCGACAGGTCCCGTCGCCGCTTCGCTACGGCGCCCAGCTCAGCGAACAGCTGGACAAGCCTTTGACCATCGCGTCTCTCACCCGGTCACCCCGCCGACTTTATCCCATCGCGCTTGATTCCAATGACCAAGTCCTCAATATCCACGTCCGGAGCGCGGTCTTTAGGCCGCTTCACCGCCCGGACTTACCACGCCGGGGCGATCCCGAGGCAGGCGTGCAACTGTAGACGGTGAAGCTTCCAGAAGCCCGGGCTCCAGATATGCGTCATGCACCACTCGAATCGAGCACTCTGAGACTTGTCCGCAAGTCAAATCCCTGATTTCAATCCGCAATCAAAAACAAATCCAGAGAGACACCCAATCCAAAATCTCCAAAATCCAAAATCGAAAGTGTCTCGCCGCATCCATGTCCTGATCAACGGGGAACAATTTGGCCCCTATCCCGAAGCGGAGTTTCGCCAGCATCTGGCCGATAGAAAAATCGTCAGCTCGGATCTCGTTTGGCGCGAGGGGCTGACCGATTGGATTGCGGCCGAAGAACTCTTGCAGCAACTGGATGCGTCGCGGTCCAACGCGCTGGCGGCCTCCCGGAGCGCCTCTGCCACGATGGCTTCCCCGCCGGCGGGTGCGTCGGAGCGCGGCGCGTTGTTGCTGTCGTTGGAGGCAGCGCGCCAAGCCGCCGCGCAAGGCAATCCCGAAGCGCAGTTTCAGTTAAGCGTGATGCTTCTGGAGACGAACCCTGCGGCGGGTGATGAGACCGAAGGGATTCGATGGCTCAAGGCCGCCGCCGAAGCCGGTCACGTGGAGGCCCAGTACACGCTGGGATTTCGTCATGCCAACGGTTCCGGCGTAGCGCGCCACGACGCCGAGGCGGTGGTTTGGTTCCAGCGCGCCGCCGAACAGGAACATGCGGTGGCTCAGTGTTCGCTCGGTTTTATGCTCGACCACGGACGAGGCGCGCCGAGGGATTTGGCGGAAGCCTCGCGATGGTATCGAAAGGCCGCCGAACGCGGAGATGCCGTGGCACAAAACAATCTGGCCATGCTGCAGTTGGCCGGTCAGGGCGTGCCGAAGAATCCATCGGAAGCATTGCGCTGGTTCCGGCGCGCCGCCGAGCAGGGCGTCCCTGGAGCGCAGACCAACCTCGGCTTGCTTTTGGCCCAGGGAGAGGGCGCGCCGCAGGATTGGCTCGAAGCGCAGCAATGGTTTCTACTCGCCGCGGCCCAAGGGCATACCAATGCCATCAAGAACCGGGATTTGCTCGCCGCGCAACTGACTCAGGAGCAAATCGCGGAAGCTCAACGACGTGCCCAGCAATTCTTGGCGCAGCGGCAACGCACTTGTTTACCGGTCGCAAAAGATTCTTCGATAAATTCACGCGTTAGGGCCGTTTAAAAAGTTGATGCAGTAGGTCGGGAACGGGTACGGTGATGCCCCTGAATCGCCAGAATCGTTCGTTTAAAGACTAACTCTCGGTCGAAAGCCTTTTTATGCATGCCCAGAAGTTGTCCGTAAGTCTGGCTGCGCTCGTGTCGTTGGCCTGCGCAATCCCCATCGCATGCTTCGCGCAGTCAGAGAATGGTAAAAATCAATCGCGAGGGAACAGGCAACTGGAGATCTCACGCGATGCAAGATCGGGAAAGGTGCTGGTCTCCTGGACTGGCCATGGAAGTTTGAAAACAGGCAAGGAACTCAACGGCCGCTTCACCGCCGTCGGCAAACGGCTCGGGAACACCACGGTTTACGAGACGGTGCCGGCAGAGGAGCAAGCATTGTTCCGTGTGGAGGCAGCGGCAGGGTCGGTGATTTCGGTGAACATCGTTGGTTACGTCAACTTGAGCCTCGGGCCGGGCCTGTCACTCATCGCCAATCCGCTCGTGTTCACGAACAACTCGCTGTCCTTCTGGATGCCCACGGCTCCAAATGGCGCGCAGGTCTTCAAATACACCGACGGCGGCTTCGCCGTCAGCACGTTCGACGGAGAAACCGCCACGTGGTCGAATCCCGACCTGCAGGTCCCGATCGGGGATGGATTCTACTTCAGTAACCCTTCAGGTCAAACGGTCGTTTACACATTTGTCGGCGAAGTCATGCAAGGCTTGCTCATCAACCCGCTGCCAGCCGGCATCTCCACCAAAGGTTCGCTGGTCCCGCAGGCGGGTTCCGTCAATTCAGTCCATCTCCTCCCGGGTGAATCCGGCGATGAAATCCGCCTCTACGAAAGCGATGGCCAGGGCGGCGGAATCGAAACCATCAGCGTCTTCGACGCGGCGCAGCAGGCGTGGGTGCCCGATGTCGTTTTGGGGGTCGGACGCGGCTTCTGGATCCGCAAACAGAACCCGCAAGCGTGGGCCCGCTACTTCGCCGTCAATTGAACACGACGTCAACGCAAAGGGCCCTTACTCATGATGTCGTATTGCAGGACGTATCAGGCTGCGATGTGGCAGATAGAATTCGGCGATACCAGAGAATGACTCAAGATTGACACGAGGCTGACGGGCATGGATAACCCTGGCGTTTCACTCGGTGAAATCAATTCTCAACCGGCGACGCATCTGAAATACATCGGCGTATGGCTCATCTGGGTGGCGTCCATCGCGGGGGCGCTTAGCCAAGGGCAATTGGTCTTCGACAATCGGGTGAACAGCATTGTGGTGGCGCCGGTGTATGGTTTGGAACCGGGCAATCCTGGATTGAGCCAGCGCGGCAACACATCCGAGGGCACGCCTTCAGGAACCCAGCGCTACGGCGGCGCTGCTCTGGAAGGGAGCAATTACTTGGCCCAACTTTTCGCCGGCCCGCCGCAGGCCGCGGCCAGGAATCTTCAGCCCGTCACGCCCATCACCATCTTTCGCACCGGAACAGGCGCTGGTTTTGTAACACCGCCCCCGGTCACCGTCACGATTCCGGGAGTGCCGGAAGGCGCCTCGGCGAAGGTGGTATTACGAGTCTGGCACACGCGGAGTGGGACCGTCACGAACTGGGCGCAAGTCGAAGTGGACCCGACCATTCCTCACGGTGAATCGTGGCCCTTTGTCACCGCTGCATTGGGTGGGCCCTTCCGCGCTCCGCCCAACTTGACGGGCTTGCAAAGTTTTAATCTCGCGACCGGCGCCACGCCCGGCTTGTTCTTTCGTGTCAACTTTCAGCCGGCCACCGCGCTGGTTCCCACCGGTTATCTTGCGGACATCGGGCTTGTCTACGGCTTGCGCGCTCCGGGCATTCGCTACGGCTGGAACACCGACCATCAAGCGGCCGCCCGCGACCGCAACGCCGCCGGCTCGCCGGACCAACGCCACGACACGTTCATCGAGATGAACTCAAATTCCGTGTGGGAGCTCGAAGTGCCCGCCGGCGTGTATGCGGTCCATTTGGCCACGGGCGATCCGCTGGCGACCAACGGCCAAACCCGCCTCGCTCTGGAAGGCATCACCGCGTTGCAGGGCGCGCTCACTCCCACGCAACACTGGGTGGAAGCAGATGCGTTGCTCGAAGCACGCGACGGCAAGCTTTCCCTGACGGGTTTTGCGCCGCCCGTGACCAATCGACTCTGCTTCATCGAGGTGACGCGGATTGAGCCAGTGCGGCTGGAGCCCCCGCCACGGTTCAAGGGCGCGGCTGGTTTTACCGTGCAGTTCACGGGCGAAGCTGGCTTTCGTTATCGGATTGAAAGCGCGACGGCCTTACCCGCGTGGCAAACAGCGGGCGAGGCCGCGACGCTGTTCGACAGTCGATTTCAGTTCATCGACTCCAGCAGCACCAACCTCAGCCGTATCTACCGCGCCCGACAAGTGCTGACAGGACAGTAAACGCGCCACCGGGTTCGTCGGACCGCACAGGCGCGATCTAATGAATGCGCCAGTGCGAATGCCGTGTTTGTGGACTCATCGTTGGAGCTGCTGACAGCTAACGATCCGCCCTGAATCCCCGTGGAACATCAGCGGCAATGGACACTTCATTGCCTCGGATTTGTGCCCCACCCATCGCACTCGCAGTCGTGCTCGTGTCCCACCTCGCGCATGCGACCAGTCCAATCTATCACCTTCTGCTCGTCCATCGGCATAGCCCCCCATTCCCTTGGCCCTAATCTTTACTCCAACCCGCGCTCTTCCAAATCGATTTCGTCCAGCCCGAGATAGTGGCCCAATTCGTGGAGATACGTGGTCACCACCTCCTGGCGGTAACTTTCTTCATCGCCCTCCGTCATATCCCAGATGTTGGAGAGAAAGAGAATAATCTGGGGAGGGATCGTCGATTCTTCGGGATGGGCCAGCGGAGCGCCGACAAACAGCCCAAGGAGATCGGGCTCGTAACCGTCGCGAAGCAGCGCGCGTCCGGGGCGCTTTTCATAACTGACGGGGAGCGGCGCCGCGCGGAGGCGAAGCGGTTCGGGCAACGACGCGAGCGTTGCTTCCACTTCAGCTTGAGCCAGAGCCTGTCGGTACTGCCAGTCTGCGCTCACGACTTCGCCGCGACGAACGGGTTGGGGTCGGGCCTGGCCTTCTCTTTCTCCTCACCGTCGCCGAAGGGATTCTGGCTGGCCTCCGGGAGCGCGTCAGCCGTGGAGGGAAGACGTGTTGTGCTGACGGCAGCGAAGACCCAGCCCAGCACAAAATGGAGCACCCAGAGGCAAAAGAAACGAATGACTCCGATGGTGCCGAGGCCGTAAAGGACGAGCGCGGTGCTCACGAGCAAGGAACCGGGGAGCAACGCGGCGCTGGCGAGTTTCCAACTGCCCAGCAGGGTAACGTCACGATCTTTGAGGAAGGCATAGAGGCGCACGAAGGGGCAATAAAGTGTCGCCAAGAGCAACCAACTGACGAAGACCAACAACGTCGCGGCGCCGACGCCAATGATGTAAATGACCGGTTCCCACGCTTGCCACCACGATTCGAGCTCGGGACGGTTCAACGGCATCCTCCAGCCGG
>Ga0070694_100002994_pt1 | contig 10042 bp, 4 predicted proteins | sample KBSK1251metaG_FD_65470 | JGI IMG/M metagenome (GOLD analysis project Ga0070694, IMG submission 65470) | Corn, switchgrass and miscanthus rhizosphere microbial communities from Kellogg Biological Station, Michigan, USA - KBS K1-25-1 metaG | ecosystem: Host-associated > Plants > Roots >... | reverse complement strand
TCAACAAGATCACGCCAAAGGCCCCTGACGAAGTATTACTGGATTTTGCCGCGTTTTCTGAGAAACCGAAGTTCCCTAATGTCACGAAAATCGTTTTTGTATCAGATAACAAGATCGTCTATCGCACCGAAGGTCAGTTCTCGACGTCGAAATTAGCGAGTGGTACGTACTGTGAGTTTTTGTATCTCAAGGTGCCCACCGCGGCGTTTTTGATGATTTCGTCGGGCAGCATAGTCAAAATTAAACTCAACGAACAGGAGTACACGCTCACGGCGAGTCAGCTCCTGCAAATCCAACGTATGTCTGATTACCTGAGGCGAATGGGATAAAGATTGCGATGGTCCAGAACCGTCGGCCCGTTCAAGCCACAAAAAGCACAAAATGATTATTGTTCCTTTTGTGCTTTTTTGTGGCTCATTGTCTCAGTCGCCATTCGGGGTCGCGAGCGGAAGGTTGTTGTAGTTCGAGTCCTACCTGGGGAGCACCTAATCACTCAATTAATAAGAGCAAAGGCCATTAACAAAGGAGGCCTCAAGCTCTGTAGGTAACTAGCGGAGTTTTAATGGTAAACCTGGAACTGCAAGCTTAGACGGCACTGCAAGCTTAAACGTCGCGAGGTGGTATTGAGAAGGCAAGTCAATTCGAGGCGTTGACTTTCAGTTCGAATCGGAATAATCTCACGCCGCCTTAGCCGAAGGCTGACCCCCGAGCCTCTGCGTCCGCGTCCTCGCATACTCGCTAATCCGGCCTTCCCGGTAATCTTATTACGTTTGAAGCACGGTTGTGTGATTGCAAGTTGTAATCAGGCACCTTATTGTCTTTGGTCTGCGAAGCAGGCTCAAAGAGCTGTTCAATTGCGAGCCCCTATCCGGCGAATAGGCTCTAAATATTCACCCAAGAGATGAGATTTCGATTATGAGCGGATTCACTTGGCTTCATCTTTCTGACTGGCATCAAAAGGGAGACGACTTCGATCGAGAAGTAGTCCGTGATGCCTTGCTAGAGGACATTAACCAACGTCGCAAAATCAGTCCGGATCTAGACTCGGTTGATCTCATATTGTTTAGCGGGGATCTAACCTTCAATGGAAAGGCTGATGAGTTTGATGCAGCTTATAACTTCCTGATTAAGCCTATATTCAAAAGCTTAGGCCTTTCGGAGGATGAAGGGAAACGCAGGTTATGCCTTGTACCAGGTAACCATGATCTCGATCGAAGTGAACTCCAGAATCTTGATATTGATATTAGTATTAAAAAGCCCAAAGACATTGATGATGTTTTAAGAACCGAGTGGAAACGCAAAGGAGTATTGTCACCCTTCGGTGCATACGCCAATTTCGTTCGGGAGCACTGGCAAAGTTCTTTTGGAGACGAACCGGGCTACGCATATGCTCGCCGGTTTGAAGTGAATGGAAAGACGATTGGTATAGTGGGCCTAAACTCAGCTTGGTATTCAGCGCGTAATCATAACTCGGCCGGCGAAACAGTTGATTACGGACAACTCGTCGTCGGTGAAAGACAGGTCTATGAAACGCTCAATAAGCTAGGCTCGGTGGATCTCGTGATTGCCCTAATGCACCATTCCTTTCCGTGGCTACTTGACTTTGACCGGGATATTGTTGAGGAAAGGTTAAGCAGGGGGTGTCACTTCATTGTGCATGGTCACCAGCATCAACCTCGTGTACATGTGAGTAATAGCACCACGGGTGATGTTGTGGTTATCCCCGGAGGTGCTACTTACGATCGTCGTCGTTCGGCTGATCCAAGGTATACCAACGCCTACAATTTTACTTACGTTGATTTCAGCACCGGACTATGCACTACTTATTTGCGCCGATGGAGTGACCAGCTAAGCAAATGGGTCGATGATTTGCAACTGCATAAATCTGGATGTTACAGCTTCGATATTCCGAAAACTACGAATCATTTGTCAGAAGCTACACTGGCTGCAAAAAGAAGTGTAATTGCTCGGTTTACGCCCGCGTTAGGCAGGCGGTTCTGCGATGAAATTGACCTTTCTATCAAGCATCACTTGGAAGAGCAGGGGGGAATCCAATTAGTACGCCATGAAGTGAATTACAGAATACGCGTTGCTTCGGGAGACCCCGAGAGATTCGGCATTGCAACCAATGCTGATAGCCAAGTTGTGGCGTTGGCGAAAACTGGAAGAATAACAGTCAAGCCTCTTGCGGTTCAGCATTTCAAAGTGGATGGTGAACCTCAGCCACCTTCAGAGACGAATCCTAATGATGTTACTTATTGGGTTGATCTTCCCAATACGGCCGCGCGGATCGATTACAAGTACACTCAATTCCTTCGAGCGGATGGTGTTTACCTTTTGAACATGACTAGATTTACCCACCGATTCAAGTTGCGCTTTCAAAAAGATTCTAAACTCGAATATGACTTCACGCCCATCGGCGGTTTTCCAAGAACAGTTCCTAAGAAAGACGACCTATTCGAAATTGACGAAATGCAGGTCTCAGATCTATGTCACCCCGACCAGGGATATCTCATTCAATGGACTTGGCCTGGTTGGCCACATACCACTAGTGAGTAATCGTTGCGCCGCGTGTACTTGAATGCGGCCCGCTGATTTGCTTGTACATTGCTCACGTCCTAGGGGGCGGATCATTCTGCTTCATTATTCTTGACCGCTGCGAGTTCACACAAGTATCTTTTGCCTGCGTTTATTCTCATTCTCAGCTAACTGCCATTGATAGAGTTCGGAAGACCCGCTGCTTTTGCGATTTCGTAACTTCACCTCTGGAGAGGAAGAAACTTGGTAGCCGAATCAATTAATCAGTGGCTTTGTCTCCGCCGCCCACCAGCCTTTCTCGGAGGAACTAAATGTCTCACTCTTCACACACCGTACGCAACTCTAACAATTCTGTAGCCAGGAAAAGAGTCGAACGTCGGTTACAAATTGCAGGTGCAACTCGTAAAGGATCTACAACCAGTTGGGTGTTCTTTTGTATTCTCGCAGTCCTACTGGTGATCACTGGTGCCTCTACTTTTGGGATTCCCACGCCCGTGCGGAGCGCGGGATCAAAGCCTGTCAATAATGAAGTGCCGACCAGCGTTTTTCAAGAACGTCGTAGCGCGCCTAACCCCTCGGGCAATATCACGCCCGAGGGACGGTTTGATATTTTGTACGACAAAGACGGACGCAAATACTCGCTGCGCGATCTAAAGGTAGACACTGCGTTACGGTTCTCCGATAGAGCAATAAGGACGTCAAGTACTTGTAATACCGGATATTTTCAATTGTATTTTGAAGCCAACAGTGGCTTGGCGGGTACGTCAACTACAGATATCGCGAGGCGCAGTGTTCTCTGCCAGGTATTCAGCGACATCGCAACTTTTCTACCAACGCCTGCCGGAACACCGTTGGCTAACGGGACACACAAAGTGAACATCTGGGTGAGGGATATCGGCCAGATCATTTCCAATCCTCAAAGCTCAGGTATTTTGGGCCTGGCGACGGCGTTTTATTCCGTGCCTTCCGGCTCAACTGCCAGTGGCATCGTCGACAACCAAGTGTGGCGCACCATTAACTCCGGGACAGACGCTTATACGGGCTTAGCTGCTCCCATCCTGTTACAAGGTGGACAATACAATTCCGGTTCAGGCTCCTATTATCACGGCATGGTGGCCCTTAATTTCTCGAACGGTGGCATCAATTGGAATACGAACACGTCTATTCCTGCGCCAACCGGCCTATACGACTTGTACACAATTGCGCTGCATGAGATCACTCATGCCCTGGGTTTCGCATCGCTTATTGATTTCAACGGTAACTCAAAATTTGGCTCCGCGCAGTATTACGCGCGTTATGATCTGTTCCTGCAAACACAAGCAGGCATAAAACTACTCACAAATTCAGGCGGCTGTTCTTTGTATAACTTTGGGTGGAACAGCTCACTTACAGCATCAAGCACCCTCTCACCAAATAGCGGCACTTGTGGGGGAGTAATACCCTTTAACGGTGGAAATGATAATACCAACTGCGCCACCGCCCTGGAATATTTCTCTTCAAACTTAGCCACACAGCAAAAAGTTTACACCTATGATTGCTTTACCGGCCCGAGCAGTTTGAGTCATTTCGAGGATGCCTGTGCTCCTACCAATCTCGGGAACAATAGTTACTTTGTAATGAGTAACGCTAACGGCGCAGGTGTCACCAAACGTTATTTACAACAGGAAGAAAGTAGGGTTCTGTGCGATTTGGGTTATGAGGTAACTAATAGCTATGGCAGTACCGCAGTTTGGGGTTCTTCGCACAGCTATACAGGTAGCCTCTGTTCGAGAATGGGTATTGCAGGTGTTAACGACGGCATTAATTCCAGCGGAGCTTACACTTATACGGGCGTTGCCACTACGGCAATTCCGATTACAGGGATTTTAGCGAATGACTACGTTACACCGGGTAATGTCAAGGGGTTTGAGTGTTTAGAGGATTTGTATTTTGGGGGAACACTAAGCGTCACCAGCGGCAATTCTTCAACTACAGTAAATTACACACCCCCAGCCACCGCCCAGGGAGCAACGGTCTTACGATATATCCCTATCAACGCCACCACCGGCAAACGCGGCAACATCACCTACATTTATGTTTACGTCACTTCTGCCAATTGCACGCCTAACGCCTGCAACATGATTAATAACGGAGGATTTGAAACTAACTCAAATTGCGGACAGATGAACGAGGACACGCCCCCGCCGTCGATCAGTTGTTGGTCAGTTATTTCTTGCAATCCCGACCTATATCAGAGAAATTGTGCCGCTCCGAATTACCCTTTGGATGTTACCATTCCAACCCCTCTATGCAACCCGCCCGCTGACACATGGAACAACGGCCAAAATAATAATAATTCCTTTGTAGGTATGTTTGGACAGGGCGCTCAACCCTTCGAAGGGATACAAACAACTTTGAATTCACCAATGAACCCAGGTAACACGTATCTATTATCGTTTTGGGCTCGAGTGACTAATAACAATTACCTGTGGGCAACCGTTAATCAACCAACTCATATCGAAATGGGAGGTGGCACAACTCTAATGGCCCCTATTTGTCCCGGAGCTGGTGCATTACCACCCTCGTTTTCTTCGCTGGGATCTGTTGTAGTACCTAACAATAACCAATGGAATTATATGACCATTCAAGTAACCAATACTCAGTCTTACCCGATGAGTGTTTTAGGTCTTATCAATGCTTCATATCTTAACCAGAGCACCGCTCCTATATATCTGTTAATTGACGACGTGTCTCTTAGTCCAATCAATAGCGCTCCCGTCCTCTCACTTCCGTCGTCATTGTGTCCAAGTGGTTCGATTCCCGATCTATCGCAATATGCGACACCTGCTAATGGCGTGTTTTCGGGCCCGGGAGTTAGTGTCAGTGGTGGTATCTACAGCTTCAACGCAGCTACAGCGGGCCTTGGCACTCATACGATTATTTACACCGGTACAACCGGCAATGGCTGTCCGTATACTGTTGCCGCTAACGTCGCGGTGGTTAATTCGGGAGTCGATCTTTACATGAAGGATACGATGGCGCCCGACCTCCCGGAGGATTTCGGAATCGAGCCGTCAGTCTCACAATTGCTCTACATCAGCCGCGACATCTGGGTTCGCACCAGCCAGGACTCCACTATCACCAGCGCGAATCCAGGACCGGACTCGATGCTGCTAGCCGATAGCTACTACGCCAACGAGCATCAACACCAGGACCCAACTTACAACGGGACCACGCCCAGCTATGTTTACGCGAAGGTACGCAATCGCGGTTGCGCATCCAGTACCGGCACAGAGAAACTGCGGATCTACTGGGCCAACGCAAGCACCGGCTTACCATGGCCTGGCGGTACAGGCGTTTGGAACGAACTCGACTGCGTGGCGGGCAGTCTTGTAGATCCGTGTCCGCTGCCGGTCATCGGGCCGGGAGAGGATTACGTCGTCGAACTGCCGTGGCTAACGCCAGACCCAGCGTCTTTCGGCGGCGTTGATCATTTCTGCCTCGTGGCTCGCATCGAGACGCAGCCGTCTTTTCCTTTCGGCATGACATCCCCAGAGGGCCCTGTGCTTTGGCAGAACGTCGCGGGCAACAACAACATCGTCTGGAAAAACATAACCGTCTTCGCCGGCTCCGGACATAGTCCAGTGATCGTTCGCAATACCTTCGAGCGCGCGACCACGCTAACGCTGCACTTCGCAGTACCGGCGACGGAATTGAAAGATCATTTTCTGTTGCACGGTGACATCTTCGTTGATCTTGGTGACGCACTGATGAGGAAGTGGCGACAGGGCGGGCAGCGCCCACAGGGTTTCGAGGTGGTGGAGCGGACGACTACGATCAAGATCACGGACCCTACCAACGCAGTGCTGGGCGGCCTGCTCTTTGCTTCCGGCGAGACCCAGATCATGAAAGTGCGGATGCAGCTTAAGCAGGGCGATAAAGCGCGAGTTGGTAGGCAATTCAACTGGGACGTAATCCAAATGGCACCGCTGAGGGAGAACGCTAAGCCCAGCGCAGTCGGAGGCGAGCGCTATATCTTCATAGTACCGAAGAAGCGCTAAGAAAGATGTGAGAAACCATCCACCGGGTTTCCTAACTGGCGGCATTGCCTTCGGCAGTCTAAGACCGCTGTTGTAAGTACCCCTGAAAAAGCGACCATTGAAAAGTAGAGGTTTTCGGGCGAGTATGACGCCCGGAGACCTTCAATGCGGAATAGCAAATACAGCGAACATCAGATCATCGGGTAAGCCTCCCGCGATTACACCCATGCTGCTGAACCATCCAACAGTCTGTAACAGCTGTGGGCGTGAGGTAAGCTTCATTCCAAATCACCTCTGCCGCCGCGAGCATGTAATAAGGGTCCGGGAGAGAACCAATCGTGAGTGGTCCAAGTCTGCCGATTGCCGTATTTGATTGCCCTTGTGGGGAGCATTCATCCTGTGATAAATCAAAGAAGAGGCCACCGTCGCTCGTGGCCTCAAGTCTTTTGTGACGTGAATTTGCGACCATTGAGCCGCAGGATCGTCTAATTGCGACAACACTTACTCGCTTTCCCACGGGTTTTACAAATTCGAAAAAAACGTGGCTCAAGCCCCCAATCAGAAACACCAAGCTTTGCTTGGCGCACCGAAGATTGTCCACTGTGGGCTGCTTCAGGATTTTTCGAAGCCCTTGTGTCGTGAGTTCCAGACTTACTGCGCCCTCAAGATTTGCAGGAAACTGAGCAGCTCTGCAGTTGGTGCCAAGAGAAAGTTGCGAAGATTGTCCAGTGTGGGGAGCATTTATCCTTTAATGGATAAAAGGCCACTCGGAGTGGCCTCAAGTTTTTCTATCGGATATGTGAACCTCCGCAATCGTGTCTTCTCGGATACGTGTTCTCGGATACGTTGACTTTTCTTCTGAACGGTAATAATCTCACGCCCGCTTCAATCGAAGGCTGACCAGAGCCTCTGCGTCCTCGCACACTCGCCAATGCGGCCTTCGCTTAGCCGAGCAAAACACGGGCAGTTCAATTAGGTACGTTTCGCCTTCCTAAACTTGGGTGGGCTGTTTCGGATGATATCGATCAGGCGATGCTTTGTTCGAATCGTGCCGGTGCATCAACTCGACGGTGGGCGCTTTGATACACATAGTTGGACCGCTTCAACGATAGACTGCTCTAACACAGGAGAAAAACATGCCATCGAGAATTTCCGGTATTTTGGTGGATCATAATCGTCGCCCAGTTAGTAAAGCGACCCTTTTTCTGAAAGGAAAAATTGTCGCCAAATCAGAGACTGACGGTTCCTTCTCCGTTAATTTGCCAAAAGCTGAATCCCGTGTGGCGGTTACCTTCACCGCTGAGGGATACGTATCGAATACTAGAATATACGATTCGAGAACGAACGGCGGTAATACTGTCATAATTTGGCCAGTTGCCTATCGGGTCAAATTTGATGCTTCACGCGATCTTGATATTGAACTTGACGCGTCGCGCATTCAAATTCCGGCAAACGCGCTCGCGCGCGATGGAGGCAAGAAAGTCGATCAGTCGGTTGAACTCCGGTTCACTTTGTTCGATATCACGAGTCCTTTCCAACGCGCCGCAGCTCCCGGCGATTTTTCTGCGAAATTACCCGATGGCAAGATTCAACGGTTGAACTCTTATGGTATTTTCGATCTTGATCTTGGGGACAAAAAAGGCCAGGTGACCCTACGCGACAGAGCGGAAATCAATCTGTCGATCGCCGTCCCTCCCAAGCTAGTCGAGCGGTCTCCTAAACAAGTCGGCTTCTACGATTTCGATAGATTGGCAGGCGTGTGGATTCCTGTAGGTAGTTTCAATTTTGTACCCAGAACTTTAACCTATAACGGTACAATCAAAAGGTCCGGTCTAGCCCACAACCTCGATAACCCACAGGAGACTACTTGCATAACTGTTCAGGTCATCAATCTTTACACGGGATTAGGAGTAGGTGGGTTCCAAGTCACGGCGCAAGGTGCTCAATACTCTTCCTCTGGCTGGACTGACCCCAACGGATTCGTATGCTTATTAGTTGAAACAAACACAACTTTCACAGTCACAGCGCAGGGAGTTTCCGGCGGCATGTTTATGGCGACGCCACATCCAACGAACTTTACTTCGCCCAATTTCAATTCTGGTACCGCCGATTGTGGGGACCCTATAAAATGTCCTTTTCTGGGAACGGTCGCGGTTGACTATACTACGGGACAGCTTACCGTCTGATATTTCGGAAATAGTTTTCACGTCTTCTTTGGATTGCATCGAAAAGGAAAACCCGAGACACCTTTTTACCAGCGGCTTAAGCGCTTGCAGCGGACTCGCAGGTGAGTCGCCTTTTATTAGTAGCGTCAGAAAAAGTTGCGAATGTTGTCCACAGTGGGCTGTGTCAGAATTTTTTTGAAGCGCTTGTGGCTTGTGTGGGAACTTACTGCGCCCGCAAAATTTGCAAGAAACTGAGCATTTCCGTCGTTGGCGTCCTGCTCGAAAACCAACGGGTGACGAATGCAGTTGCCGGCGCCAATACTTTCAGACTCTCGATCTCGCTTGCAGCGTTGGTGATTCTCTGGTGGATCATAGGTGTGCTGACGAAAGATCCCTCGCCGCCGGTCTTCTTGCCGCTCGTTGGGATCGGTTACGGCGCTTTATGGCTCTACAGGTATGGATCGCTCACCACGAGCGACGTGGATTATCCTCTTGCGGTCAAGAGAGTGAAACGAATAACCCTAATATGGCTTCTGGCATTGGTCCTGCCGTGGGGTATCAGTAAGTTGAGTGTCCCGGAGCACCGGTTAGTGACTCAAGAAACCGTTGAAATTCAGGGAACTGATCCACCTGTATTCGTACTCTCCGGCCCTGGAAGCATCACTTACTTCGGCGTCGGCGTGTTCTCGCGAGCACTACCTGAGAAATCGCCAAACAGAGTTCAGCTTATTTGGGAGATTTTTCCGCACGACATTTTTAGCACCAACATTGAGTCGGTGGGTCAAATAGCTTACGGCACTGTGCCCCCAGGTTTCTCACAAAGCACACCAGCCAACGGACCACCGCTGCCACTGGCACCGCTCGAACCAGGCAAGTATTACGTTTTCTATCTCCTCACAATGGGTGCACCTCACGTGATGGGTGCATTCGAGATGAAAGATGGAAAAACATCCCGGGTGTACGGTCTTCCTTTTTGCGTCGGGTTCAACGAGAAGGGGGAAGGAGTATGGACTCGCTGTCGCGGAGACGAGAATCCTGCGAAGTAGCCATTGAAATTACTGTTGATTGGCCGGACTAGCCGCTCAAGCGCAGCGTTCGGCTTACATTCTGTAATCCAAACTGTCATGAGCAAAAGCGATCTTCAACATCAGGTCGACGGCATGCTGCGGCGCGGCATATTCTTTTCCATCTTCTGGCTAATGGGAGTTGGGTCACTTATCGCAATTATCCAAGCAGTCAAGGCTCGCAAAATCATTCGGCAGTCCAACGGCGAAATTCGCGGCTCGGGTAAGGTAATGTGGTGTTTCATCGTTGGCGGCG
>Ga0070694_100002992_pt1 | contig 10045 bp, 9 predicted proteins | sample KBSK1251metaG_FD_65470 | JGI IMG/M metagenome (GOLD analysis project Ga0070694, IMG submission 65470) | Corn, switchgrass and miscanthus rhizosphere microbial communities from Kellogg Biological Station, Michigan, USA - KBS K1-25-1 metaG | ecosystem: Host-associated > Plants > Roots >... | reverse complement strand
CGGCAGCTCCGGCCGGAACCACGCGTGGGATGGGGGATCGTGCTTGGAGAAGAACGACTCGCCACGTCGATGATCGATCTGAGCGACGGTCTCTCATCAGATCTCAATCACGTGTGCGCGGCGAGCGGCGTGGGCGCCCTGATCGACTCGTCTTTATTGCCGATTGACGAACGAGTAATAGAGTTGTGTGGGCGTCGCGCGCTGGATCCGCTTCAGCTCGCGCTTCACGGCGGTGAGGATTTCGAGTTGCTTTTCACAGTGAAACCGGCGGATGTGCCGCGACTGCCACGCAGAGTCGATGGCGTGGGAATCAAATGTATCGGCACAATCCAGAGCGCGTCCGAAGGCGTCAAGATTTCTGAGGGTCCCCGCACCTGGGAACTGAAACCAGGCGGGTGGAAACATTTTTAACCTCGCAAAGACGCAAAGGCGCAACGGAAGACCTCCGGTTGAGGAGGTTCTTTCTTTGCGCCTTTGCGCCTTTGCGTGAGACTGCTTTATCCTCCTCATTCCATGCTGAAATTTCGCAACACACTCACCGGCCGCATCGAAGAGTTTCGCCCCCTGAAGGAAGGCGAAGCGGGTTTTTACTACTGCGGTCCAACCGTCTGGAATTACGGTCACATCGGTAACTTCCGCAGCGCGGTTGCAGCCGACATCCTGCGCCGCTACCTGAAGTTCAAAGGATTCCGAGTCACGCACGTGATGAATATCACCGACGTCGACGATCGCATCATCGCGGAATCCCAAAAGGCAGGATTGAGCATTGACGATTACACCGCGATCTACATCGACGCCTTCTGGCAAGACTTCGATGCGCTCGGTTGCGAACGACCGGAAGTCGTCCCGCGCGCCACGCGCCACATTCCAGAGATGTCGGCGTTGATCGACAGTCTGTTGTCTTCAGGTCACGCCTATCGATCCGACGACTCGATCTACTATCGCATCGCTTCATTTCCGGAATACGGGAAGCTTTCGAAAATCAACTTCGCTGGAAACATCGCCGGCGCGAGCGAACGAATCGACACCGACAAATACGAAAAGGAAGACGCCCGCGACTTCGCGCTCTGGAAAGAACCGTCGAGCGAAACCGAACCCGCATGGGACGCTGCCGTAGGTCGCGGCCGCCCGGGCTGGCATATCGAATGCTCGGCAATGTCGATGAAGTATCTCGGCGAGACATTTGATATTCACGCCGGCGGAATCGATCTGGTGTTTCCACACCACGAAAACGAAATCGCACAGAGTGAAGGAGCAACCGGAAAAGAGTTCGTACGATATTGGATTCACTTCGAACATCTGAAGGTCGACGGCGAGACGATGTCGAAGTCAAAAGGCAACTACTACACGTTTCGCGACGTAACCGAAAAAGGTTTTTCGGCGGCGGCGGTTCGTTATTTCCTGCTCAGCGTGCCTTACAACAAGCAGTTGAATTTCACCTTCGATGCGCTTGCGGGAGCAGAGCGGACGGTGGCAAGTCTGCGCGACTTTCGCGCTCGCTTGAGCGAGGCCAGGACGGAACCAGGGAAAAACGAGAAGCTTTCAGAAACAGCCGCGCGCGCTTTGCAGGAATTTGAAGAGGCAATGGACGACGATCTGAACACGTCGATCGCGCTCGCAGTGGTCCATAATCTCTCTCGTGAAGTGAACACGGCGCTGGCGCGCAAACACGTGCGCGCGGACGACCAGCGCGAGTTGCTCGCAGCTATCGATCGACTCGATACAGTGTTGAATATCTTTGGCGAGCAACAGCGCGAGATGCTCGACAGTGAGATTCAGTCGTTAATCGACGAACGACAGGAGGCGCGCCACCGCCGCGATTTTGCGCGCGCGGATGAGATTCGCGACGACCTTGCCAACCGCGGCATTATCCTGGAAGACACGAAAGACGGCGTCCGCTGGAAGCGAAAATAAAAGCGCGGCACCGACCCGCACGCCGGTGCCGCACTTAGCGGATAAAAACTGGTACCCCTATTTTCTCTTGCGCAACCGTCTCCGCGCGAAACCACCGGCGCCTAACAACGCTGTTCCTAACAGGAAAATCGTCGATGGTTCCGGAATCGCACCTACCACACCGACGTCGCTGCCATTACTCCCTCCAGCCAGCGGTACGTTTTGAAATCTGACAAAGATGGCGTTGCAGATCTGCTGTTCGGTGAATCCCGTGAACGCGGCTCCACTAACTATGAACGATGCGCTCTCGCCTGGTAACAATCCATCATTTACCGAGCCACCCGCGAAATTGCCGGACGCTCCGGTAGTAAACCCGAAGTCCAGCACCGCAGTGTCGAACCCGTGTGGCACATTACCGAGGTCACCATCCGAAAAAACGAAATTAGATGACAGGCTGGGTGCTTGCATTCCAGTGAAACCGTTCAATCCGGAAGCACTCGCATTTCCAACCGGCGGCAGATCATATCCGATACCCGTGATCGTCGAGGTAGAGCCAGGCTGTGTGATGGCCGAGGTATTCGTGATCGTAAAAGTAAACGTGTTGGTCTGCGAGTTGAATTCACAGACTACGGTCGCGGTTGAAAACTGGCCGGAACCGGCACCCGAAACGAACACGGTGTCGGCACGCACGGTTGCGCTGGCGCCCGCGATAACCAGCAAACCGGCGATAGAAAATATAAATCTACCAACTCGGGACATGAAAATTCCTCCTTGAACTCTGCCTTGCTAAAGACACACCTACCCATGCATCCGCACAATGGTCTGAGTGGGGGGAGAAACTTGCGGGACAATGCAATTCCACTGTTTCGTGTGTGCCAGCATAATAGGACCAGGCATACCGACGGTCAATCAATGATTCTGCTCGTGACAAAATCTCCACACGTGCAGCACTGGAAACACACGGGGGGCGTACGCTCGCGTACGCTCAGCATCACATGACGTTACTTGAGGGTTTGTAAATGCGAGATGAAGGTGTGAAGTTTTTCAATCTGTTCTTCGGTGAGATCGAGGAATCTTAAACCAAAGCCCATTGGCGGACTCTGATGCGCTACCTGGCCGGTCAGCTCGAGCCAATCACCGCCGGGCAATTGCAGTTTGAAACTCACTATCTCGCCTGACTGGGCCTCGCCCATCGTGTCGAGATAGCATCCGCCTTCTGACAGGTCGGTCACGCGAGCAGTGTAGTTTCCGCTCTTGCCGTCCCAGACAACGTCGAGACAAACGTCGAGTCTGTCTTCAGTTCTGCGTTCGCTCATGTTCGTTTCGTCGTGTTAAGAGAGAGTTCATGGTGAAGTCGGTCCGCACGGTGGACGCGCCGATTTGCAGGCTCGATTTTAGCGCGAAATGAGGAAATGCGGAACGCGAAATCAATCCAGCCGCAGATTACGCAGGATTAATTCTGTTATCATGCCCCCCAAATGTCCACGACCATTCAAACACAAACAGAGGTCGCTCCAGTTACGGAAATCCGGAAGCACTTCCCCGCTCTCGAACGCGTCCATAACGGCTACCCCGTTGCTTATTTCGATGGGCCAGGCGGCACGCAGGTGCCACGGTACGTCGTCGAAAAAATGAGCGATTACCTTTATCACCACAACGCCAACACGCACTGGGCGTATCCGACGAGCGCCGAGACTGACGCCGCGCTTGAGCATGCACGCGAAGTCCTGGCGGAGTTCCTGAATGCGTCGCCCACGGAGATCGCGTTTGGCGCCAACATGACGACATTGACGCTACACCTGTCGCGCGCGCTCGGGCTGAACTACTCGACGCCGGACGAGATCGTCGTCACCGAGCTGGACCATCACGCGAACATCGATCCGTGGCGACGACTCGCTGTTGAACGTGGCGTGACGATTCGCACGGTGAGGATGGATACAGCAAACGGGCAGCTTAACTGGGACGATCTCGAACGCTTCGTCGGACCCAGGACGAAGGTGCTCGCGATCGGCGCCGCGTCAAACGCACTCGGCACGATCAACGATCTCGAGAGAGCGATCGAGTTGGCCCACAACGCCGGCGCGCTGGTGTTTGTCGATGCAGTGCACTACGCACCGCACGCGCTACTCGACGTCAAGAAGCTCGATTGTGACTTTGTCGGCATGTCGGCTTACAAGTTTTATGGACCACACATCGGAGTGATGTTTGCAAAGCGCGCGCTGTTAGAAACGATCGATTTTCCAAAACTGGCGCCGGCGCCTGATTACGTTCCGGAAAACGCCGAGACGGGCACTCAAAATCAGGAAGGCATGGTCGGCGCGGCCGCCGCGATCGAATTCCTCGCGTCACTCGGAGCTGGCTCTGCTAACCGCGACCGTCTGCGAACCGCGTTTACGGGAATGCACGCGCGAAACGCGCAACTACTCGATCGCCTGTGGCACGGGCTCAGTTCGATTCCGCGGGTCACACTTTTTGGTCCACCACCGGATTCACCCCGCACGCCGACGCTGGCATTCACGATTGAGGGTTGCACTTCCACTGACGCCGCGCGGCGCTTGTCTGAAAAAGGACTTTTCTTGTCGCACGGTGATTTCTATGCAGCCACTGTTGTGGAGCGACTCGGTCTGGGCGCTGAAGGATTGATACGAGCGGGTTGCGCCTGCTACACAACGGAAGAAGAGATCGATCGTTTAATCGCGGGCGTTGATGAAATCAGCCAGCAGACCGTACGCGGTGCTTTGTAAGTTTGGACGGTGAGACACGACTGTCAGTCCCGGAATCGTGTCGAGTTCGAAGTGAACGGCGAGCGACGTACCACGCACACTGCCGAACGGATCATTCGCCGAGATTTGTTCGGGCCGGACCGTAGCCGTGATCGACCCATCGGGATTCACGACGGCGCGCGAGAGTAACTTGTAGGGCTTGCCCTCAGCTCTCGCGGCTTGCAGCGTTGCGGGATCGAGTCCGCGTATCCCTTCACGTCGCACCTCACCCGGGCGTAGCGGCGCACGCAGGATAACGCGCGCGATCGCGCAAACTTTCATGATCGAATCCCAGCCGTCCACGTCGTAACTCGGATCTGTCTCCGCGACGCCGAGCTCCTGCGCGGTCTTCACGCCTTCTGCAAAGCTGCGCCCCGCTTCCATTGTTTCCAGAATCACGTTTGTAGTGGAGTTGAACACGCCGCTAAAGCCGCGGACTCTCACTGCCGGCAGCGTTTCACGAAAGAGAGAGAACACAGGCGCACTATCGAGCACCGCCGACTCGAACAAAAATCGTTTTCCTTTTTCGACGGCGAGCGCATTCAGTTCGTCGTAGGCGTAAACGATGGGTCCTTTGTTAGCAGTGATCGCATGCGCGTCTGCTTGTAGCGATCGTTTGATGTGCTCGATCGCGGGTTGACCTGTTTCAGCGTTGAGAGAAGTAGTTTCAAACACCACGTCCGGCCGCGCGCGCGACAGCCATTCACCGATGCCGCTTTCGGAAGGCGTGTCATCACTTCCGGCCAGCAATCTCGACGCGTCTATGCTCGCGTCGCTCGCGCGCCATCCCATTCGACGCGTCGCGACGCCGGTGATCTCCCATTCGATACCGTAGTTATCCCGCAGCTCCGCTGACTTGGAAACAAGCAGCCGCACCAGCGCGCGTCCGACGTTTCCAAATCCAATGAAGCCAAGTCTGTAACGTTTCATGTATGATTGACACAAGTCGCAAGTTTTTAGAGTCTGTTAATAACATGAAACAGTACCATGAGTTACTTAAATCTATCCTGACGAATGGGAGCGAACAGCGCGACCGCACCGGCGTCGGCACCATCTCACATTTTGGTTTTCAGACGAGATTCGATCTACGCAAAGGTTTTCCGATCGTCACTACGAAAAAGATTCCCTTTCGCTGGGTCGCGGAAGAGTTGTTCTGGTTTTTGTCGGGCGACACGAGCGAAACAAATCTGCGCGCGCGCGGTGTAGACATCTGGGCCGAGTGGGCCGACGAAGCACACACGGAGAAGTTCGGACGACGAGCGGGCGATCTCGGACCGGTTTATGGTTACCTGTGGCGCTCGTTTGGCGGAACTTACCCGGAAAAGAATGGCGTGGACCAGATCGCTAAGCTGTTGCAACAGATCTGCACCAACCCTGATTCTCGCAGACTGATCGTTACCGGTTGGGATCCGAGACAGGCTGATAACGTCGAGCTTCCTCCGTGTCACACACTCTTTCAATTCAAAGTGCAGAGCGGGCGAATATTGCATTGCCAGCTTTACCAACGCTCGGCGGATGCGTTTCTCGGCGTGCCGTTCAACATCAGCTCCTATGCGCTGCTAATGCATTTGATAGCGCACGTCACGGGCCTGGAAGTGGGCGAGTTTATTTACACCCTGGGCGATTACCACATTTACAAAAATCATCTCGAACAGGTCGAGCAGCTCTTGTCGCGTGAGCCTTTGCCGTTGCCGCACCTCGAGATCAACGATCCGGAGAACAAGTTGCGCGGGCTCGAAGGCCTGTTGGCCGTCAAATACGAAGACCTGAACCTCAAAGACTACAAATCACACGGAAAGATCGCTGCGCCTGTCGCAGTCTGAAAACGAATGATCATTGGCATCGCAGCAGTCGATCGGAAAAATGCAATCGGTAAAGGTGGCAAGCTCCCGTGGCACTACCCGGCAGACATGAAGTTTTTCCGTGAGACGACGACGGGACACGCGGTGGTGATGGGGCGAAAGACGTGGTTGACGATCGGCAAGCCATTGAAGAACAGGCTCAACATCGTCCTCAGTCGCGACTCGAGCATCGAGCCTCAGGAGTCGCTGCTTGTACTCAGTGATATCGAGTCGGTGATCTCATTCAACAACTCGATTACCACGGATTTGTTTGTGATTGGTGGCGCGCAGATCTACGAAGCATTCCTGCCACACATCGAGAAGTGGATCATCACGGAGGTGCCGCTGACAGTCACTGGCGCCGACGCATTCATGCCAAAGGGATATTTGGAAGGGTTTAAAGAGGTCGATTCAAAAGATCTCGGCGAAGGCTTAGTCGTGAAGGTTTATGAATAAGCCGCAGATTTTCGCCGATGAACGCGGATTAGATCCGCGTTCATCGGCGAAAATCTGCGGCCTAAAACAGCTCGTCGAGCGCTTCATCGACAGAACGCACTCCAACAACACGCATTCCCAACAACCGCTCGAGCCCTGCGACATTCGACGCCGGCAGAACAATCTTCTTGAACCCGAGCGCCTGCGCTTCACGCGCACGCACCGCCGCCTGCATCGCTCCACGCACTTCACCCGTCAGCCCGATCTCCCCAAACACAGCCGTATGCGGATCGACAACCATGTTCTTGAAACTCGAAACAATCGCCGCCACCACTCCCAGATCTGCCGCCGGTTCATCCACTTCCAACCCGCCCGCTATGTTCACAAACACGTCGTCACCCGTCACTTGTAATCCCACTCGTTTCTCGAGCATCGCAATCAACAGCGAGACCCGATTCTGGTCCAACCCCTGCGTCATGCGTCGACCAGTGCCGTACTTCGTTCCCGACACGAGCGCCTGAATTTCAACCAGCAGCGGCCGCGTGCCTTCCATGCACGCCGTGACGATCGATCCCGCGACATTCTGCGGCCGTTCCTGCAAAAACATCTGCGAAGGATTCGCGACGGGCATCAGTCCCGACCCCGTCATCTCAAACACGCCGATCTCGTTCGCCGCACCGAAACGATTCTTCACCGCCCGCACGATGCGATGGTTGTGATGTCGTTCGCCTTCGAAGTAGAGAACTGTATCGACGATGTGCTCGAGTATCTTTGGACCAGCGATCGAACCTTCCTTCGTGATGTGACCGATCAAAAAGATCGGGATGCCGCGATTCTTGGCGAGCAGAAGACACTGTTGCGCGACTTCCCTCACCTGGGAAACCGACCCCGGCGCAGATTCGATCACAGCCGAAAAGAGGGTCTGAATCGAATCGACGATTATCGCGCCGGGTTTCAACCGCTCAACTTCGTCGATGACCTTTTCGAGATTGGTTTCGGGGAGGAGATAGACGTTCTTCGCAGCAACACCGAGCCGTTCGCCACGAAGCTTTATCTGGCGTTCCGACTCTTCGCCGGAAACATAAAGGACGATCGCGCCCGCGCCACTCAGTTTATCCGCAACCTGAAGCAGCAGCGTGCTCTTGCCGATGCCCGGATCGCCGCCGATGAGTACGAGTGTGCCCGGAACGATCCCGCCACCGAGCACACGATCAAACTCGGTGACGCCCGATGGAATGCGAACGTCGTCCTGCGACTCGATTTCGGTGAACGCGACGGCTGTGACGTCGCGAAGTTTGAAGCCGTTTCGCCCACCGCTCTTGCGCGCAGGCTGCGCCTTCTCTTCGACGAGCGAATTCCACTCGCCACATTCAGGACACTTGCCCAGCCACTTGCCGGATTCGTGTCCACAACTCTGACAAACGAAAACCGTTTCTGTTTTTTTCAAAGTAATTCTCACGCAAAGGCGCAAAGACGCAAAGTAATTTCGCGAATTCTTCTTTGCGCCTTCGCGCCTTTGCGAGCAGATCTTACAAAAGTTCTTTCACATTCTCAGTCGGACGGCCGAGCACGGCCCGTTCGCCGCGCTCTACTATTGGCCGCTGGAGCAAGTCAGGATGTTCGATCATGAACCCGATCAACTCGCTATCGCTGAACTTGTCCTCCGCTAATCCCAACTCTTTGTAAATCGGCTCACCCTTACGCAAGAGGTCTCGCGGCTTGAGATTCATCTTGCGAATGAGTTCGGTTAACTTCTTACGACTCAAGGGTTCGATGTAGTAATTGATCTTCTCAAACGAAATGCCGCTCTCACGGAGCAACTTGTCCATCTCGCGACATTTCGTTCAAGTCGGTTTCTCGTAAATCGTGATCTTGTCTGCCATGTTCTACGGGAATATCCCCCTTACGCTCGTTGCTTCCACCACTCTGCCGACGGCGAGGATGTATGCTCCGGTTCGCATATCGGTCTTGTGGCGCTCGGCGGTTTCGTGCACCTGATTGAAAGCCGTGTTAATCGTCTGCTCGAGTGTGTCGTTGATCTGTTTCTCTGACCAGAAGAAAGAATACTGGTCCTGCACCCACTCGTAGTAGCTAACCGTGACTCCGCCGGCATTCGCGAGGATATCAGGTATCAGCAAAACTCCTTCATCCTCCAACACGCGATCGGCGCCCGGCGTGGTTGGTCCATTCGCGAGTTCCGCAATGATTTTGGTTTTGACCTGGCCGACATTGCTGAGCGTGATTGCATTCTCGAGCGCGGACGGCAGCAGAATGTCGCAATCGATGCCCATTATGTCGTCAGGATTTATCTCTTTCGTTCCGCTCAGTCCGGCCAGGCATTTGGTTTCCGCTTTGTGTCTCAACGCTTCGGCAATGTCAATCCCGCTCTCGGAATAGACCGCAGCTTTCGAGTCGCACGCGGCCACGACTTTCGCGCCGTCCGCGGCGACGAGCCGTGCGATGTTTGCGCCCGCATTTCCGAATCCATGGACCACAACGCGCGAACCGCTCAAGCTCATACCTTTCACTCGGCATGCTTCACGCAAGGCGTAGAGACAACCACGGGCCGTTGCTTCCGCGCGTCCCTGCGAGCCGCCGAGCGAGATCGGTTTGCCGGTAACGACGCCGAGTTCGGTGTGTCCACGCACCATTGAGATGGTGTCCATGATCCACGCCATCGTCTGTTCGTCTGTGTAAACGTCGGGGGCCGGGATGTCGCGGTCCGGACCGATGATCGGCGCGATCTCGAACGCGTAACGGCGTGTCAGCCGCTCGAGTTCGTTCTGCGAGAGACTCTTCGGATCGCAAACTACGCCGCCTTTGCCTCCGCCGTAAGGTATACCGACAGTCGCGCACTTCCACGTCATCCACGACGCGAGTGCTTTCACTTCGTCGAGACTTACGTTTGGGTGGTAACGAATACCACCTTTGGCTGGACCACGCGCGATGTTGTGTTGCACACGATAACCTTCGAACACCTGCACGTCGCCGCCGTCCATCTTCACTGGAATGGAAACGATTAACTGCCGCTTCGCATTTTCCAAAACGCGCCGCATTGACGGCGCGAGCTCTAAGTAATCTGCTGCCCTGTTGAACTGCTGTTTAGCGATTTCG
>Ga0070694_100002991_pt1 | contig 10046 bp, 7 predicted proteins | sample KBSK1251metaG_FD_65470 | JGI IMG/M metagenome (GOLD analysis project Ga0070694, IMG submission 65470) | Corn, switchgrass and miscanthus rhizosphere microbial communities from Kellogg Biological Station, Michigan, USA - KBS K1-25-1 metaG | ecosystem: Host-associated > Plants > Roots >... | reverse complement strand
CGAGGAGTTTCAGCCAGAACGTTTGCCGGCTCCAGCACACGATGGACAGGCCCATCATGGCGCTGACCTCCAGGTAACCGGCGAGGTGGTTGGGGCAAATATAAAGGCCCGCCGCCCGGATCCCTGGATCGGTGCGTTGCAGAAACTCGAAGATGGGGAAGCTTTCGCGGCGGAGGTATTGAACGCCACCGATGCTGACATGAACCAAGGCAATCGTCAGCAGAGTCATCACGAAGATGAACCGGTACTTGGGCATCGTGAGGATGAGCGCGACGAAGAGATAAATCATGAGCGCGCCCAGCAGGATGAAGAGGTCGATGCGCGCCAGGTATTCGACGGGGGACAAGGCGATGCGCAGAGCGATATAAGCCGCAAATAATCCGGTGGCCAGCAGGCAATAGATATTGGCCGGGATCTGCGCGCGCCGGTAGGAGTACAGGCTCAAGAAGGAGACAAGAGCCAGGATGCCACAGGAGGGAAGGCTGAAGAGCAGTCGTGTCCCTCCAATCAACAACTCGATCACCACGAAGGCGATGACGAGCAAACCGATGTAGACGTAATTCAAAGCGCCAGAGTCGGAATTAACCCGAGCTCGCTATAACTAACTAACACGCCTTAAAGAAAAACCCTTGCGGCCCGTCGGCCACAAGGGATTTGCGAAACGGTTCGATCAGCGGTTTTGGCTCGGCGTAACATTACACGGCCCGAGCGTATCGCCGTGATTTAAGTGAGCTTGTACCGCGGGTTCCGGCACTTCCATGGTCTGTCCTTTATGGCAGAGAGTCACTTTATTTTGTCCGGGTCCAGCACCCGTTCTCCCCGAAGTCCAGAAGATTCCCGCGAGCACGAGCGCCCATACCAGCGTCTTTAGCCTTCTCATACTCATACACTTCTCGTTTTGTTGCTATCCTGGGACCGACGCCGGTCGCCCGGCAGTTTGTAAGTCGGTCTCTCCCCCTGAACACCTCGGGAGTTTTGGGTCCTTCGGCTAATAAGGAGCTTCTCAATTACGCTCTGAGAGGGGGTAAATTAGCAAGCCTATTTTTGCCTGCTTCCGCAACCGCCTTGTCGCGTTTACGGCCGCCCACTCCATCGCTCCCGCTTCGCCGTTTACCCGCTCTTCCATGACCTGCCGAACCGTTATCGAGCTCCACCTCGGAGCTCTACCCAAATCTCAGTTCACCAACAGGTCTCGCGTCTTCGCAGTGATGTCTGCACTGCGCATCAGGGATTCTCCCACGAGAATAGCGCATGCCCCGCAAGCTCGCAAGCGCCGGACATCATTCGACGTATAAATTCCGCTCTCTGCGACCAGAAAATGCGCAGGTAACTGGGCCTCCTGGCCGCTTCCAAGCCCCGCATCCGGGTTTACCCGCAGGCGGGCGGCCAGCCGTTCGGTGGTCGCCAAGTCCACTTGGAACGTCTTTAAATCCCTGTTATTTACTCCTATCAACCGCGCCTCCGCCGCCATCGCCCGTTGCAATTCATGCTCGTCATGAACCTCCACCAGCGCCGCCAGCCCCGCCGCCTCCGCTAACTCCTGATATTCCCGCAATTGGCAGTCGTCCAGGATCGCCACAATTAGTAGAATTGCATCCGCCCCCGCCCGTAATGCTTCCAGAATTTGGCGCGGGTCGATAATGAAATCCTTGCGCAGGAGAGGCAACGAAACGCTGCCCCGGATTTGCTGCAGATAATCCAGCGAACCTTGGAAGAATTCCACGTCCGTCAGCACCGAAAGACAGGTCGCACCGCCCGACTCGTAAGCGCGCGCAATGGCGACCGGGTCGAAATCCGGCCGAATCACGCCGGCGGACGGTGACGCCTTTTTAATTTCGGCGATCAGGGCGAGCGGACCGCTTCGTGGATGTTGCAAGGCCTGGAGGAAATCCCGGCGTGGCTCCTGGCGTTGCGCTTCCAGGCGGAGCCGCTCCACGGTGATGCTTTCATCGGGAAGCCGGGAAACTTCGACTCGTTTGCGGGCGACGATGGTCTCGAGAATGTTGGCGGGCTTCGACATGACGAAGGCGAGCTGGCGGGGAATCGAATCGGAATTGAAATGGAATTGGAATCGGGCGCGCTCTGCGCGATTTATTCTTCGTCGTCCTTCAATCCCTGGAGCCGTTTGGTCGGGCAACCGGCTCGCAACCATGCGTTAACGAACGGGTCCAGGTCGCCATCCATCACCGCCTGGACGTTGCTGGTTTCGATTCCGGTACGCAGGTCTTTCACCATGCGATACGGCTGGAAGACGTAGCTTCGGATCTGGTTACCCCACGAGACGCTGCCTTTCTCGCCGTAGAACCGTTCCAACTCAGCTTTTTGTGCGTCGAGGCGCTGGGCGTAAATCTTTGAGATGAGCATGCGCATGGCGGTGGCGCGGTTCTGCGCTTGCGAACGTTGCGCCTGGGAGGCGGCGATGATGCCGGTGGGCAGGTGCGTGATGCGGACCGCTGTTTCCACTTTGTTGACGTTCTGCCCCCCTTTGCCGCCGGAGCGGAAAGTGTCGACCTGCAATTCGCTGGGCGGAATCTCGATCTCGGAGTTCTCCTCCTCGATTTCGGCGATGACATCAACGCTGGCAAAGCTGGTGTGACGGCGTTTGTTGGAGTCGAAGGGGGAGATGCGAACGAGGCGGTGCACACCCCGTTCGGCCTTGCAAAAGCCGTAGGCATTTTCCCCGCTGACCATGAGGGTGGCGTTCTTGATTCCGGCGGTTTCGCCGGGGAGTGTCTCGAACTCGACGGACCAGCCGCGGGATTCGCACCAGCGTTGATACATGCGCAGGAGCGTGTTGGCCCAATCGCATGCTTCCGTGCCGCCGGCGCCCGCGTTAATACTCAGAATGCAATTGCGATGATCGTGCTTGCCCGCCAGGAGCACGCGCAATTCCAGGCTCTCCAGACCGCGGCTGAATTTTGCCAGGTCAGCCTCCAATTCGCGGGCCAAGGCGGGCTGGGCCGACTCGGGCTCAGCTTCGGCCAATTCGGCCATCACCTGGAGGTCTTCCAGCTTTTTCTCGGACTCGAACAGCGGCTCAATGCGCTTGCGCAACGAGCTGGCCTCGTCGATGAGTTTCTGCGCCTCCTCGCGATTGTTCCAGAACGTTTCCGCCGCCATCAAACCGTCCAGCTCCCCCAAGCGTTTCTTGACGCTGGAGACGTCAAAGAAACCTCCGCAAATGCGCAAGCTTCTCCGCCGCCGTGGCTAATTGAGCTTTGATAACGTCGAACATAGACCGCGAGCCTAAGCCCGGGACGGCGAGGGTGCCAGATTAAATTCCTTCGCCCGACAGTGACGGCTTAATCGCAACTGCCATGCGGCAGCGGGCGTCCAGGGGTCGTGCCCAGATGCGCGTCGTGCTCGATGACCGCGCGCCCGTTAACCAGCACCCAGGCAAAGCCCGTCGCGTAATGATGCGGGTCGTCAAACGTCGCTTCCTCCCGCACTTGCGCGGGGTCAAAGACCACCAGGTCCGCCCACGCCCCGGCGCGAAGGACGCCGCGGTCGGCCAGCCGGAACGTGGCGGCGGGCAGTGAACTCATGCGCCGCACGGCTTCTTCCAAGCGCAGGCTTTTCAACTCCCGCACGTAGCGTCCCAGCACGCGGGCGTTATTGCCGTAGCCGCGCGGGTGAGGCACCCCTTCCCGGAACGGGCGCACGCCGCTGTCGGATGCGAACATCGTGTTGGGATGAGCCAGGAACGTCCTGAGGTCCTCCTCGCTAATGCCATGGAAAATCCCGCTGGCGCCACCGTGCTGCTGGATCTCCAAAATGAGCTCGATCTGATCCTCCAGCGTCTCCGCGCCCCGATGCTTGCGTGCGGCTTCGACCACATTCAGGCCGCTGAGACTCGGGTCGTGCTTATAACTGGCGATGACGGCATACGCGTAGTTGGTGCGCCCGCTGCGGTGCAGGCTCTCCTTCATGGCCGTGACCAGTTCCGCTCTCCTCCCCGAGTCGGCCAGCACTTTGGGGAATTGGCCGTCCTGGCGATACTCGTCGGGAATGAGCTGGCTGAGGCTGGTGCTGGAGGCCGTGTAAAGATATTCGTCCTGGGTGATGTCCAGGCCGGACACGCGCGCTTCGTCGAGGGCGGCGAGGACATGAGCGGCCCGGCCCCAGTTGAGCGGGCCGGAGAGTTTGATGTGGGAGACGTGGGCGCGGACTCCGGCTTCGCGGGCAATGCGAAATAATTCCGCCAACGATTCATCGATGGCTGCGCCTTCATTCCGCATATGGCTGGCGTAAATGCCGTCGAACGGGGCAATGGCCTTCGTGACCTCGATCAGTTCCTCCGTCTTGGCAAACGTGCCCGGCAAATAGATCAATCCAGTCGACAGTCCAACGGCCCCGTCGCGCATGGCGCGTTCCGCCAGGGTGCGCATCGCGGCCAGTTCTTCTCCGGTCGGCGGCCGCATAAACGACCCGCCCATGACTTTGTTCCGAATCGAGCCGTGCCCGACGAGCGTGGCGACGTTGATGGAAATATTGGTGGCGGCAAGCCGGCGGAAAAAATCCACCACGTCGAGCGTCGACGAGCCGCAGTTTCCCACCACCACCGTGGTCACGCCCATGCGCAGGAAGTTTTCCGCCTGGGGACGTTGCTCGACATCCTCCGCATGCGTGTGCACGTCGATAAAACCTGGCGCAACAATTCGTCCGCCAGCGTCGATTTCTGTGCGGCCCTTTTCGGCCACGCGCCCGATGGCGGCGATGCGCCCGCCTTGAATGGCGATATCCGCGAAAAAGGCCGGGTTGCCCATGCCGTCGACGACACGCCCATGGCGCACGACGGTGTCATAACGGGCGGCTTGAGTTGGCGGACCCGCTTTGCGCCGGGCCAGAGCGGACCGGAGATAGAGGTCGGGCGGCGCCTGCTCCCAGGCGGTGAGCCACAAGTCGCCCAACATTTGCGCAGCCTGCACCAGCTGGCGGGTGAGGAAATCGTGTCCCTCCTGCGAAAAGCGACCGCGGCCGGCCAGCTTGCCGGCTTTCTCCAATTGATAGAGCGGGATGACCTGGTGGTGCTGCTCCTCCAGGTAATGGACGATGACGGGGAACAGGTGCGCCGGGGCGGAGCGTTCCGCTGGGGCCGGAAACGGGCGAGCCGGGCGCAGTTTGGAACGAAGCTGGGTCAGTTGGGCGCCGTGCTGCTCGAGATACCCGCCGTCAATCCATGCGTGCAGGGTGTAATTGGTGGAATACCCCTCCGGGTTGTCGCCCACCCACCCGTGATGATGCTGGGTGGTGTGCAGCGGTTGCGAACCATCGCCGACAAAATGTCCCATCACCCCCATCACATAGATGACGTTCGCCTCCGCGTTGGCGATTTCCTCCGCCGTGCCCGATTCCAGATATTCTTTCAGCGAGGAAAACGCCGATTTCAATTTTGATTCATACTCGGTGATCGCCCAGGGCAGGAATCCGATGAGCGCTCGGGTGTGGTCGGTGTCTTTGCGGTTCTCGAAAGCTGGAAAATCATCCGGACGCGCCGCGCGGGCCTGAGCGGCCAGGGCGGCGAAGTCGTAGCGGAATGGAGACAGCTCGGAAGGGGCGACGCGATAAGGCGGCAGCAGGTCGAGATCAAAATAATGTTCCGGACCGTTCGCATGCTTGAGCGGCGCGTCGGGCGTGTTGCGCCAGCGGTCCGGTTCACCAGCCAAGAAGGCGATTCGCTCCTGATTGGCCGGCCCGTGCACGAACTGCGGAAACGCGGAGGGGAGCGTGGTGAGCGCCAGTTGATTGATCAGCCGATGTTCTTCGTAATCCCAAGCCGACGCCGAGCCGGCCAGGAACGGGGCCAGCAGCAGGCTTCGGCCAGCGGCCCGCAGGAGCCGCAGAACGGGTGAGGGCGTCATGTGCAAACGTTGTGGAAGTAAACGGCGCTCCATTCCGGCTGTAAATCCCGAACTGAGTTTCTTCTCGAATGCTTGCCGCCCTTGCGCTACGAAATGCCGCCATGCGCTCGCTTGGTTTCCGCTCGACTCGAAGCCCGGCCCCATCGCGCTCACGCCCGCGGCCGCAAGGCGCGGCGATGCGCGGGCGAGGGTTCGCGGGCGCCGCGCTGCTGATGGCCTTGGCGCTCCAATTGAGTTGTGCGCATCGCAGACGCCCGCCATTTGAGACGACGCCCGACACCACGTTCACGAATCAACCCGCCTCCAAATCTCAAGTTATCGTCACGCCAGGCCAAAGCGGCACCGGCCGCATCGTGGCGGTGAATCCGGCCGTTCGCTATGTCGTGATCACGTATGGAGTGGGGACGCCGCTCCCGTCCGTCGGCAGTCTCCTTGGCGTTTATCGGGCCGGCTTGAAAGTCGCTGAATTGAAGATCAGCGGCCCGAGCCGCGATTCCAATACTGTGGGAGATATCGTGACCGGGGAATGCCAGGTCGGCGATGAAGTGCGGCAAGAGTAAGCGCCACATCCGCCGGACGTGGCGCTAATCCGCTGACTTGGAGGCTTTGGCCGCGGGCTTTTTTTGGTAGGGCGAGTGCAAGTTGAAATAGATCCCGCACAACGGCCGGTCATTTTCCGTCTGGCTCAAGATAATCGTGACTTGCTTATCGAGCGCGATGCCGTGACGCAGGTGCGGCCCGCGGTTTTCGTAGGCTTTGATGGCTTTCTCCACCAGGGAGCGGATGGAGGCTTCGCAATCCTCCGGCACCTTGTCGATGCACACGATGTACTTCTCGTACGCTTTGAGCGCGTCGGCGATTTCGTGCTTGAAAGTGTCCGCTGTCACTCGGCGAACATAATAAGATTTACCGGGGGTTGGAAGGCGAAAATCCAAAATCGAAGTTGCCAACGGGGTGGATCCAGAAGGTATTGTCGTCGCCGCTATGGCCTTTTCACTTGCGAATCAATGGGTCTTGATTACGGGAGCCTCCAGCGGTTTCGGCGCCGCGGCCGCCTGCGCGTTCGCCCGCGCCGGCACCCGCCTCTTGCTCGGTGCGCGGCGCCTCGACCGTCTGCAAGCCGTGGCAGACCAGGCCCGTCGTGCCGGCGCGCCCGATGTCCGCGTCTCAGCGCTCGATGTGGCGCAAACCGCCAGCGTCGAGGCGTTTGTTAAATGGGTTCGTGGTTTCACCGACAAACTCGGCGTGCTCATCAATAATGCAGGCGGCGCCAAAGGGCTCGACACGGTGGCGGACGGGAAAGACGCGGACTGGGAGTTCATGATGCAGACCAATGTGCTCGGGGTCCTGCGGGTCACGCGCGCGTGCCTGCCGCTGTTGGTGGCCAATCCGGGCAGCGCCATTCTCAACGTCGGCTCCATCGCCGGGCGCGTTGCCTACGAAGGCGGGTCGGCCTACTGCGGCGCGAAAGCTGCCGAATTGCAAATCACCAAGGCCCTGCGCCTCGAGCTTTGCGGCACCGGCGTGCGCGTCTGCACCATCGACCCAGGCATGGCCGAGACGGAGTTTTCCGTCGTCCGCTTTCACGGCGACGAACAGCGCGCGAAGAAAGTCTACGAAGGCGTCGAACCGCTGACGGCGGATGACGTCGCCGAAACGATGCTCTGGGTGGCCTCGCGCCCGCCGCATGTTTGCATCGACGAGTTGGTGATCAAATGCACCGACCAAGCCGCCATCCACAAACTCCATCGGCGGACGAAGGTGTAGCGGCTCTCGGCAGAGAGCCGCAAACTTTGGGAGCAGTCACGAGGACGATTGGGTGCCAGTTTCCCGAGCGGAGCCAAAGTGCGGCGGTCTGGCGGCCGCCGCTACACCCTCGACACCCCGCTCTCACCGCTCCGGCAGTTCGATGACATCGCCGTTCTGGAGCCAGAGGTCGACGTTAAAAGAAGGGCCGCGGGGCGTGGAACAATCTTGGACGAATTCCAGTTTCTTTCCTGTCTCAGGCTCGACGCGTGTGACTTTGACTCGCGTTAGATCGGAGGAGGCGCGGATGACGTTGCCTTCGACGAGCACGTCTCTGAGCCAGAAGGCATAAATCTGGCGTTGGCGATGCCAGGCTGGAGGAGCCGCGTTGAGCGTTCCGATGGCCGTCGCTTGCGGAGGCTGGAACACGAGCGGCGGAGCGCCGGGAGGCGGAGGCGGCGTCAGGATGCGAGGGGGGAGAACGGTTGGGCTTTGCTGAAGCCGGCTGGGAAGAAGATGCAACCGGTTGGTTTCACCTTTGACAATCACCTGGACATCGCGAGCGAGACACGCCACCAGCGGTTCATTATCGGCGGTGGCAAAGCCGCTCCATCCCTCATTGGAGGGATGATCGCGTTCCGCGAACTCGACCGTGTCTCCCCACTGCAAGCGGACGTCTTTGGAGCAATCGTTTGATTGCAAAATGCTGACGATGTTCACGACGATTTCCTGGATTTTGCCTGTGGCCGGAACCAGGCGATTGATGCGAACGTGTTCGAGGTCGGGGAAGACCAACGGGCCCGGCATGTTGGGCGGTTGCTGAAACGCGCGGGCGAACAATTCCAGCAGCGTATGATGGTTGGGCGAATTGGTGCCTTGCGAGAAGATCGGCCAGCCGAGTTTCGAGCTGGCGCGGCAAACAGTCAGGAACCCCGGACGCGGTGCGGACTCGCTGGCGCCCCGTTCTCGCAGGAGGTTGGCCATCTCCTGGGTGTTGCGCTGGTTGGCGAACGTCAACGCGTTCTCACCGGCCCGGTTGCACGCATGCACATCGGCCCCGTGGTCCAGCAACGCGACGACAAGGTTTACGCCCCCGCGTCGCACGGCGCTTTGCAGCGGGGTCGCGCCGCTGCTCCCGGCAATCATTGGGTTTCCTGGCGTGGCGATGTTTGGATCCGCTTTGTGCTCGAGCAGGAGGAGGGCCGCGGCCTCGTAGTTGTCGCGGATGGCTAGTAATAGCGGGGTCGCTCCTTCTCGATCCTGAATATTCGGATTGGCCCCTCGCTCGAGGAGGAAGGCGAGCGCATTGCTGGTATTTCTCATTGTGGCCCAGTGCAGCGCGGTGTAACCCAGGCTGTCGCGCGAATCGAGCCGAGCCCCGGCATCGAGCAGTCGTTTCAGCACCGGAACAGAGCCGGCCGCGGCCGCGGAAATCAGCGGTGTGACCTCGGATGTATCGACGTATTGTTGAGAGGGATTGGAACCGCGCCGGTCAGGACCCAGGTCGGAACTTGTGGCCATTTTCGTCGCGAATCGGATATTCGGATCCGCTCCATGGCGCAGCAACAGTTCGGTCAACTCGTCCTCGAGCCCACTCTTCTGCCACGCAGCCGCGACCAGCGGCGTGCCGCTGTTGGGGTGGCGGATGTCCGGCTTGGCCCCGCGTTCCAGCAGGAGCCGAGCAAGCTTTACCCAGCCGGACAAAACCGCCAGACGCAACGGTGTTCCTTCGTCCGCCAGCGCGTTGATGTCGGCGTGATGAGCCAGCAGCAATTCCACGGTCTCGGGCCGATTCTGTCGCACGGCCTGATGCAGGGCACTTGACCCGAGACGATTGGTGGCGTTGACGTCGGCGCCGCGCGCCAGCAGCAGTTCAGCAATGGCCTTGAAACCACTGGAGGCCGCAAGCGTGAGCGGGGCGTCGCCGCTCTTGCCTGTCAGCTCCACTCGCGCCTTGTGGTTAAGCAGAAGTTCAACGATGGCCCGCTGGCCATTGCGCACCGCCCATTGCAAGGCCGTGTCGAGGGCGGGTGGACCGATATCGACGTCTGCGCCGTGGTTCAGGAGAAATTCCACTACGCGCCGGTAACCCTTGCTGACGGCCTGATGCAACGGCGGCTCACTGCCGCCGGTGCGGATGTTGATGAGATCCGGGCTGTCCTTGAGGAGGGCTTCGATGCGTGCGATCTCGATGTCCTCCCCGGTGCGCTCCGCTGGGCGGCCGGTTCCCTCCGCCGTGGTATCGCGGGTCGGTCCCGGCGCCGGTGATTTGGCGCTGCTTTCGAGCGCAACCAGCTCGCGTTTCAGGGAGAGCAATTCACGCTGCGGCTCGAGTTCCGAGCTGCTGGGGGCCAAGCCCTTGCTGATGTGGTCGCGGATTTGCCGCACTACTTTCTCTTGAAGTTGAATTTCTTCGGACAACAACTTTTGCTGTTCGGG
>Ga0070694_100002986_pt1 | contig 10055 bp, 9 predicted proteins | sample KBSK1251metaG_FD_65470 | JGI IMG/M metagenome (GOLD analysis project Ga0070694, IMG submission 65470) | Corn, switchgrass and miscanthus rhizosphere microbial communities from Kellogg Biological Station, Michigan, USA - KBS K1-25-1 metaG | ecosystem: Host-associated > Plants > Roots >... | reverse complement strand
CCGCCAGGACGGCGGCGATGACGGCGATGGCGAGGAACCGGACGGACCGGAATGATCGACGAGACGCCCGCTGGGCGCCTTCCTTGGTTACGGGCAACGCTCTTGCCTCCTCTCCGCCGGAACACCGTGCATGGGGCGCGGTGACGGTGGGTGGTGCCGCCCGTGGCAGGAACGCACGCTGACACGCGTCGAACCGACGCGGAGCGCGGGATGGGGGGCGATCGGGCGAGTCCGACCGGGTGGCGGGGCCGACGATCCGGGATCTGCGAGGGTTCCGGACCGGGACCGGGAGACGACAGGGTCCTGCCGTGGGGGGCGGCGGTCTTCTGTTGTGAGCCTGTCTGTCAGGGGGTGGACGGCCTGGGGGCCTTGCGAAAGTATGCCAGTCTGCTGCCGGCGGTGCCTCCCCCAGATGCACCATCGACCCCCGGCACGATGGGACGGGGTCCCTGCACGGACTGTTGACTGAATGCCCCCGCGCGCCCGGGCGAGGGCTCCCGCGACCCGGCGCCGGTCGATTGTCGCGGGCGATCGGTGCCGCCGGAGCGCCCAATCGATGCTCCCGGAGCGGCCATCGGCTATGCTCGCGGGGATCCGCGCTCGCACCGCGTCGTTTGCACGACGTCAAGGGAGGCGAGCGGGAGCCGACCAGCACGCACTTCCCACGCGCTCGCCCGCGCCGGGAAGCCCAGGAGTCAGATGACCTTCGATACGCTCGGCCTGTCGGCCGACCTGCTGCGGACCGTGGCAGAAGAGGGCTACACCGAGCCCACCCCCGTCCAGGAACGAGCGATTCCGCTGGTGCTCCAGGGCCGGGACATCCTCGCCGCCGCCCAGACCGGAACCGGCAAGACCGCCGCGTTCACCCTGCCGATCCTCGACCGCCTGCGGCAGCACGCCAACACCTCGTTCTCGCCGGCCCGCCACCCGGTCCGGGTCCTGATCCTCGTCCCGACCCGCGAGCTTGCGGTCCAGGTCGACGAGAGCGTCCATACCTACGGCCGAACCGTCCCTCTCCGCTCGACCGTGGTCTACGGCGGGATGCCGATGGAGCCCCAGATCAAGGCGCTCCGGGGCGGGATCGAGATCCTCGTCGCGACGCCCGGCCGGCTCCTCGACCTCGTCGGCCAGAAGGTCGCCAATCTTGGCCAGGTCGAGATCCTCGTCCTCGATGAGGCCGATCGGATGCTCGACATGGGCTTTCTGCCGGACATCCAGCGGATCATCGCGCTGCTGCCGCCCAAGCGCCAGAACCTGATGTTCTCGGCCACGTTCGCCGACGAGATCCGGCGGCTGTCGAAGACGATCCTCAACGACCCGGTCGAGGTCGAGGTCGCGCCGCGCAACGCGACCGTCGAGGCGATCCACCAGCTCGTCTACCCGGTCGATCGCGACCGCAAGGAGGAGCTCCTCGCCCATCTGATCCGCAAGGACGACCTGCGCCAGCTGCTCGTCTTCACCCGGACGAAGATCGGCGCGACCCGGCTCGCGACCTGGCTCGACCGGCAGGGACTGAACGCCGTCGCCATCCACAGCGACCGGAGCCAGCCCGAGCGGACGCGCGCGCTCGAGGAGTTCAAGACCGGCGAGATCCGGGTCCTGGTCGCGACCGATGTCGCGGCCCGCGGGCTCGACATCGAGGACCTGCCCTACGTCGTCAACTTCGAGCTGCCGTGGAACCCCCAGGACTACGTCCACCGGATCGGGCGGACGGGCCGTGCCGGGGCCACGGGTGAGGCGATCAGCCTCGTCTGCATCGACGAGACCGACCTCCTCCGCGGCGTTCAGCGACTCCTGCGCAAGGCAATCCCGTGGACCGTCGAGGACGGGTTCGTGCCGGACCGCAACATCGAGCCCCGCCCCCTTCGCGGTGGGGACGCCGGAGGCAGCGGACGCGGCGGCAGCCGGCCGACGCACCACCCGCACCGCAAGCCCGTTCAGTACGCCGGGCGCAGCTAGCCGTCGAGCGAGGGCCCCTGAGCAGCCGCGCCGGCCGGCGTCGCGGCGTCCACCTGGGTCGCGGGCGGGGTGGCGGTCGACGCGCCTGCCGCGGGGGCTGCCGCGCCGGCGGCGCTCCGCTCGTGGCCACCGGTCACGATCATCTCCGCGCCCGGGAAGTAGAAGCCGAGCATCAGGTCGGCCGCGACACGATCGACGACATAGCGGTTGACGAACGCCGCCGGCTGGTTCACCGACGAACCCTGCGTGTCCCCGACGAGCGCGATCCGGACGTCGCGCAGGAGGACGAACTCGCCGGTCGGTCGGGCGAGGGCGCGGCCGGGATCGAAGCCCGGCATCGTCGGCATCTGGCCGGTCACCCGGTACGGCCCGACGTCGAGGCTGATGTCGTGCCACTGGGCGTGGACGGGGCCGTCCTCGACCTGGTCGGCGACCGCGACGAGGATGTCGTCCTCGGCGATCGTCAGGCTGTCGCTGGACCGCGGCGGGGAGCCGTCGAGGGGATGCCAGGCCGCGCGTTCGACACGCAGCTCGTGTCCGCTCTCGAGGGCCTCGCGCAGCCGGCCGGCACGCGCGACGTCCCCGACCGCGACGCCCGCGGCCCCGTAGATCTCGACCCGGATCGGCATTCCCCGTCCCTCCAGGAGGCCGCGAGTCTGCACCGGACCCCGAGCGAGGCGCATCGCCCGTTCGTACCCGCGAGACCGGTCCGTTCGTCCCGGGCCCTCGGACGCCACGGAGCGGCTCGCCGGCCGCGAGCCGCTCCCAGCTCCAACCCCGTCGGCGTCAGCCGACGGCGGGCTGAACCTTGACCGGGCCGGCCACGGCGACCGAGGCCGGCGTCGGGTCAGGGACGATCTCCGGCGCGAAGAGGGTCGCCGGCGTGGCCGGCGCGGTGCTCGGCGCGGCCGATACGGTCGCCCGGGCCGGCAGCCAGACCAGCGCGACGAGCGCGCCGGCAATCGCCACCCCCATCCCGATCAGCGATGCCGTCGCCATCCCGTCCACGAAGGCCGAGCGGGCGGCCGCGGCGATCGCCTCGCCGGACGTCCCGCCCACCTGGCCGGCGACCGCGAGCGCCCCGCCGATCGAATCGCGCACGACCGAGCCGATCTCCGCCGGCAGGACGTTCGCGACCTCGGTCATCCGGGACGAGTAGACCGCCGAGAAGACGCTGCCGAGGACCGCCACGCCGATCGCTCCACCGATCTCGCGGGTCGTGTCGTTGACGGCCGAGCCGACGCCGGCCTGCTCCTTCGGGAGAGCGCCCATGATCGCGTCGGTCGCCGGCGTCATCGCCACCCCGAGGCCGAACCCGGCGATCGCGAGGACGGACCCGATCAGCAGGTCGCCCGAACCGACCGTGACGGTCGCGAGGAGCGCGAGCGAGCCTGCGGTGACGAAGAGCCCGAACGCGGTGGCGACCTTCGCCCCGAACCGGCCGGTAAGCGCCGCGCTGATCGGGGCCGAGACGATGACCCCGATCGCCAGCGGGACGAACCGGACACCGGTCTCGAGGGCGGTCAGGCCGAGCACGCCCTGGAGATACTGGGTCAGGAAGAACAGGACGCCCATCAGCGAGAACATGACGAGGGTCACCGACAGGCTCGCCGCCGAGAACCGCGGATTGCGGAAGAGACGGACGTCGAGCATCGGCTCCGCCACGCGCCGCTCCCACGCCAGGAAGGCGCCGAGCAGGACGGCAGCCGCGGCCAGCGAGCCGATGATCAGCGGGTCGTCCCAGCCCTGCGCCGGAACCTCGATGATTCCGTACACGAGGGCGACGAGGCCGGCGACCGAAAGGGCGGCTCCGACGGGGTCGAGCGCCGGCGCCCGGACGGCCTTCGACTCCGGGACGACGAGCAGGATCGCGACGATGCCGGCGATGACCACGGGGACGTTGACGAGGAAGATCGCGTTCCAGGCGAAGTGCTCGAGGAGCCAGCCGCCGAGGATCGGCCCGACCACGATGCCGAGGCCCGACACGGCCGACCAAGCGGCGATCGCCTTCGGGCGCTCGTCGTCGTCGAACACGTTGGCGATGATCGACAGCGTCGAGGGCATCGTCAGCGCCGCGCCGACGCCCATGAAGGCCCGGGCCAGGATCAGCTGGTCGGCCGTGACGACGAACGCCGAGGCGATGCTGCCGACCCCGAAGATCGCGAGGCCGGCGAGGAGCGCGAGGCGACGACCGAACCGGTCGGACAGGGCGCCGGCCACGAGCAGGAGGCCGGCGAACACGAGGATGTAGGAATCGACCATCCACTGGAGCTGGCTGGTCGTTGCCGAGAGCTCCCGGGCTAGGGTCGGGAGGGCGACGTTCAGGATCGTGTTGTCGAGCGTCGCGGTGAACAGACTGAGGATCAGGACCCCGAGGATCCACCAGCGCCGGGCGCGGATCTTGTCAACGGTCATCGGAACGCCTTTCCGACCGGCTGGTCGAACACTGATCGATTGACTCGTACGGTGTACGAGTGGACAGGAGCGGAAGCTACTCGTACAGTGTTCGATTGTCAAGTACAATGTACGAGGCAAGCGTCCACAACGGGGTCGCGACAAATGACGGAGGTCGAGGCATGAGCAGTCGGCAGACGACCGGGCCACGGGTGCCGGGCTGGCGTCCGGCGGCCGCGCCGACGCCCGCGACGGAGCCGCTCACCCTCGACCGGATCCTCGACGCGGCCGGCCGGATCGCGGATGGCGAGGGTCTCGAGGCGCTCAGCATGCGCCGGCTCGGAGCGGAGCTCGGGGCCGGGGCGACGAGCGTCTACTGGCACGTCCGGAACAAGGACGAGCTGCTCGACCTGCTCGTCGACCGGGTGATCGGCGAGATCGTCGCGGACATCGTCCCGGCCGAGGGCTGGCGCCCGGAGATGACCGAGGCCGCCCGTGCGACGAGGCGCATCCTGATCCGGCACCGTCATCTCGCGACGGTCCTCGGGTCCCGGCCGACCCTCGGGCCGAACGCGATCGCGGCCCTCGAATGGATGATCGGCCGGCTGCGTGCAGCCGGGTTCAGCGACCTCTCGGCGGCCCTCGGCGCGAACGCGATCATCAACTGGGCGTCGGGATTCGCGGTCTTCGAGACGCGCGACCCGATCGGCCCGAGCGCGACCGACGAGGAACGGGCGGCCTATGTCGAGGCGGTCGCCGCGACCTTCGCGGCCCTCCCGCCGGACGAGTATCCGAACACGGTGTCGATGCTCCCGATCCTGGCCTCGATCACCGCGGACAGTCAGTTCGAGAGCGGGCTGGCTTGGCTCCTCGACGGCCTCGAGGCCGAGCTCGCCCGCTCGGGCGTCGCGCCCGGCTGAGCCCCCGCCTCGGCCCATCGTCCGAGCGCGTCTTCCGGCGCCTGACGCCTCGGCCCCTCGTGCGGCGCTGCGGCGCCGGGCCCGGTCAGCGGGCCATCGAGCACATGATGCAGGCCGGTCCGTCGGGCGTTTCGGGCGGCACCGGTACCACCGGCGGCACGGCGACGGTCAGGAGTGCCCGGACGATCCGGCCGGGATCCGCCCGGCTCTGGTTCGTCAGGACGGCGATCGTCAGCCCGTCGATCGGGAAGTGGCGGACGACCGACCGGAAGCCGAGGAATCGCCCGCTGTGGCCGAGGCTCGGATGGCCGTCGATCGAGAACGCCTGGATGCCGTAGCCGTAGGCGACTCCCGGCAGGTAGTTCGTCGTCTTCGAGAAGCCGCTCAACAGGATGGCGGTGCCCTGCGGCCCGAGGACCGAGCCGCTGTACAGGGCGCGGCCCCAGCGCGCGAGGTCGGTGCTCGTCCCGGCCATCGCCCCGGCCCCGCCGCCAGCCGTCACGACCGATCGGAACGGCGCGACCCCGCTCCCGTCGTCGAGATCGATGGGCTTCGCCGAGAGCTTCGTGGACGCGAACCGGTAGCCGTGAGCCAGGCGTGTCCGAGGCGCCTCGGTGACCTGGTCCCAGGTCGCGCCGAGGCCGGCCGGCTCGAGCAGCCGGGTCCGGATCGCTTCGCCGAGCGACCGGCCGGTGACCCGCTCGGCGATCAGCCCGAGCAGGAGGTAGTTCGTGTTCGAGTAGTGCCACGCCGAGCCCGGCGGAGAGAGCGGCTTCCCGACGTAGCGGAGCGTGCGATCGGCGGTCCACGTGGCAGTCGGCTGACCCTGGAGCGGTCCATCGATCTTGGGGTTCAGGAAGAAGTCGGCGAGCCCGCTCGTGTGGTTCAGGAGCATCCCGACCGTGATCCGCCGATCGATCCTGAGGCGGAGCGGCGGCAGGAGATTGACCGCCGGGTCCGAGAGATGGAGCCGCCCCTCGTCGATGAGCTCGAGGATCAGGGCGGACGTGAACGTCTTGCTGACGCTCGCGAACGCGAACGCGGTCTCGGGCGTCACCGGCGTCCGGGCGGCGACGTCGGCGACGCCGCTGACCCCGGTCCAGGTCGAGCCGTCGGGCAGGAGGATCGTGGCCGAGACGCCCGGGATCCCGAGCTTGACTCGCATCCGGTCGAGCGCGGCCTGGAGGCGAACGGCCAGCGGCGGGACCGACGGGCCCGGTGTCGGCGAACCGGGTGTCACCGACGGCGTCGGCGACGATGGCGCGGGCGTGGGAGTGACGGATCCGCCCGGCGCCGAGACGGCCGGCGTCAGCGGGCTGGCGCACGCCGCGGATGCGGCAAGGACGGACGCGGCGGCACAGCGCGCCGGTTCGCTCGATCGCCCGCCTCCGATCGCGACGTCCGTCCCGGTTCCGGCCAGGCCCCCCGCGGTGCGGACGAACCCGACGCCGAGCACCGCGATCCCGGCGGCGGCCGCGAGCAGCAGGCCGGCCGTCCGGTTCCGCCGGCGCGGCGTCGGAAGCGGTCCGTGGAGCTCAGGAAGAGGCGGCGCGGCAGGGTCGGCCATGTGGGTGCGACGATACCCCCGACCGGTCGACCACCCGTCGGCGTCGGCCCGCACCGATTTCGGTGACCCAGGTGATGGAGGCAGCATGGTCCGCTCGATCGGGTTCCTCGGCGTCCGGACGAACGCCTTCGCGGAGATGAGCGCGCTCTATCGGGACGTCCTCGGGCTCGAGCCCCTCGTCGAGCGGCCGGGCGCCGCCTGGTTCAAGGCCGGCGACGGAGCGTCGATCCACGTCTATGGCGCGGACGACCCGGATCACGACTTCTTCGGCGAGGGACCGGTCGTGGGGCTCGTCGTCGACGACTTCGACGCGGCGCGGAGCGCGATGGTCGCGGCCGGGATCGCGTTCATCGGCGAGCCGCAGCGGGCCGGCGGGGCGGCGTGGAACCACTACCGCGGCCCGGACGGCAACATCTACGAGATCATCGGCGCGGATCGAGGAGCAGCATGACCGACGAGCGCGGCGCCACCACGATCGCGGCCGACAACGGCGCCGCCGCCCTGTTCCGGGCGGTCGGCCTGATGGCCGACGGCCCGGTCGTCTGGGGCCGGCCCGTGCCCGCACGTGGCGCCGGCGTGTTCGTCATCGAGCTCCCGGCGACGCTCCACCATGCTCCGGTCGAGCACACCCGGATCGGCAAGTGGCTCGAGCACGTCCCGGGGCTGCTCCTCGACGGCGCCCACCCGACGACGCGTGCCCTGGCCGCGCGGCTCGAGGCGTTCTGGCTGCCGTCGACGCGGGTGCTGTTCGTCGGCGCAACCGACGGCTCGATCGGCGGCCGGATCGAGGCGATCCGGAACACGGCCCTGGGCGAGCGCCGGCCGCATCCGGGCGGCCACTGGCTGCACGCCCTGACCGGCCTCGAAGGTGCCCGCGTCTGGTGGGCGGCCACGTCGGCCGTCGAGGAGGCCGAGGATGCGCTCCTGACCGCGTTCGCCGAGACGATCACGGCGGCCGAGCGGGCGGCCCTCCACGATCCGACGGTCGTCCTGCCGTTCGCCAACCTGCGGACCGCGACGGGCGAGCGCAAGAAGACGGGGCTGGCGAACTCGCTCGTGCCCGCCGAGCCGATCCGCCCGACACCCGCCGGCCGGGTCGTGGACGTCGCGCCCGGCGCCGCGGACGGGGCCGGTGGCGTGACCGGGCGGGCCTCCGGCGGAACGATCCGCCGCGCGCCGCGACCCGCCGGGACGACGCCGGCCCGGCCGCGTGCCACTCCGGCCGCACCGCGCTCGACCGCGGCCAGGCGGGCGCCGGGCGACCGACCGCCGACGGAGACCACGTGGGTGTCGGCCGAGGGCCTCGAGCGCCTGAAGGCGGAGCACGCAGAGCTGACGGGCACGAAGCGCCCCGAGGTGATCGGCCGGATCAAGGCGGCCAAGGAGCTCGGCGACCTCAAGGAGAACGCCGACTACACCTCGGCCCGCGAGGAGCAGTCGTTCCTCGAGGGCCGGATCAAATCGATCGAGGCGACCCTCCGCGTGGCAACGGTGATCGAGACGCCCGCCGAGGCGGCCGACCGGGTGACGCTCGGCTCGACGGTCACGGTCGAGGACGAGACCGGCGCGCGGATGACCTTCGTCGTCGTCGGCTCGGCCGAGGCCGACCCCGCGGCCGGCCGGATCTCGAACGTGTCGCCCGTGGGACGGGCCCTGATCGGGCGATCGACGGGCGACGACGTCGCGGTGGCCACGCCGCGCGGCGAGGCTCATTACCGGATCGTCGAGCTGGCCTGAGCGGAGGGTGCAGCCGAGGGGGAGGGCTCGGCCGCCCACGAAGGATCGCCCGGGACACAGGAGGCGGACCATCGACCCGCGTCGTGTCGGGCGCTCGTCATCCGTCCACGACAGGGCGGGGCCGGCGGTCCTTGGGCGGGTCCGGCGGGCGGCGGGCGGCGGGCCCACCGTGCCCGTCGAACGGGCGGCGGTCAGGCGGGCGCGCGCCGGCCCCGGAACAGCCCGAGCAGGAGGATGACGACGCCAAGCCCGATGAGCGCGACCGGAGCCAGGTCGGAGGTGAGGAACGGCGTTCCCGACAACCCGATGACGCCCTCGAAGAAGAGCCCGAAGGCGACGAACAGGGCGAGGCCCGTGCCGAGCGACCGGAGCCCGTTGGCGACCAGCCCCTGATCGCGATGGGCGAGCCCGTAGCCGATCAGGCCGATGCCCGTCCCGCCCGGACCGACGAGGGCCCAGGCGTACGCCCAGGTCGCCCACAGCCCGGTGGCGTTCTGGACCGCGAGGATCAGTCCGACGACGGTCGTGATCCCGCCGCCGACGGCCAGCCCGGCGCCCTCGCGACCGTCGGTCGTCAGGCCCCAGGCGAACAGGAGCACGCCGGGCACGATGATGAACAGCGGCCAGCCGGCCGAGGCGAGGTCGATCCCGACGACCCGATCGACGAGGAACAGGCCACCGATCGCGATCAGGATGATGCCGAGGACGACCCCGCCGCGGTCGTCGCGAGGCGGTCTTCCGGTCATCGCGCCCGAGGCCGCCGGCGGGTCATCGGTCAGTCGCGGACGGATTCAGCGAGCTTGTGCTCGACCGCCCAGAGCGCCGCCTGGGTCCGCGAGGCGAGCCCGAGCTTGCCGAGGATGTTCGACACGTAGGTCCGCGCGGTCCGTTCCGTGATGAACAGGGCCGAACCGATCTCCTTGTTGCTCATCCCCTGGCCGAGCAGCCGGATCACGTCCTTCTCGCGGTCGGTCAGCGGCTCGACCGGCTCGCTCTCGCCGCTCTTCTTCGCCCGCATCCGCTGGGCGAGCAGCCGGGCAACGGCCGGATCGAGGTGGACCTCGCCGGCGAAGGCCGCGCGGACCGCCGTGGCGACCTCCTCGGCCTCGGCATCCTTGAGCACGTAGCCCGACGCACCGGCCTCGAGGGCGGCGGTGACCTTCTCCTCCTCGATGAAGCTCGTCATCGTGACGATCTCGGTCTCGGGACGCTCCGCCTTGATCCGGCCGATGGCGGTGACCCCGTCCATGTTCGGCATCAGGAGGTCCATGAGAACGACGTCCGGCTCGAGGCGGCGGGCCATGGCCACGCCCTCGCTGCCGTCGGCGGCCTCGCCGACGACCTCGATGTCATCCTGGAGGTCGAAGAAGACGCGCAATCCCATCCGGACGACGGAATGGTCGTCGACGATCAGGACGCGAATGCGGGACTGTTCGTCCACGGAACCTCCGGGGGACAGCGGACGGGCAAGGCGGGTG
>Ga0070694_100002985_pt1 | contig 10056 bp, 2 predicted proteins | sample KBSK1251metaG_FD_65470 | JGI IMG/M metagenome (GOLD analysis project Ga0070694, IMG submission 65470) | Corn, switchgrass and miscanthus rhizosphere microbial communities from Kellogg Biological Station, Michigan, USA - KBS K1-25-1 metaG | ecosystem: Host-associated > Plants > Roots >... | reverse complement strand
CTCACGACGACGCCGTCGAAGGAACCAAGAATCAATTACTTAACGGGTGGCTCGTTCAGAACTTTAATTCCACGGGACAAAGACACGAAACGACGGACTACTGTCGAATCGAATTAAAGTGCTGGACTTAGTGTTAAAGTGGCGGACTTGGTATTAAACCCGTGAACCAAAACAACGGTGCTCAACGCCCGCAAGACACGATTCTTAGGACACTCAAAGGCCTCACCAGCAGAACACGCCTCAACGCGCCAGTCGCATCGTACGCTCGGCAATTCGGATGATCTAGACGGCGATACCGCCTATCGCAGGACCTTTCATTTATTTCGTATCTCCCGCGGTCACGCATTTCGTCCATTACACAGCGAAAGTGTTCTATCGTTTCGTCTGTTAGTTTGAGGTCGCTCATGTACCACTCGATCCGGGCCGGTGAGCTTTTGCTATTGGCTTGGAAGTTTGGTTTCCGCTGATATTTGTTGTGCACGCCGGTGGGCATCGTTCTACACATTAACGATGGAGTGACCGGCGTCCGGTCTATCTCTTTGGTTTGAGAGACTACCTTAATAGATTGGTTCGACAACACGACGAAAGTAATCATGTCGCAACCGTGATCGCGTCGAACCGATTTTCTGTGCGATTTCACCTAACAACACTAATATGAATTTGCGCATCGTGGAGGTAATGAAGGCATACACATTGCAATGACGTTCACTGGGTACAGCTTCCGCAATGCCGTGGAAACGGTCGTTTGAGGCCGGTTCATCGGGTGTCGCACGAGCGCGGATTTCGGGGGCGACCAGGAGGAAAACATGGCGGTCAGCACGAGCGCTCCAGCCGCACGATCAATCTCATAGCGAGCGCCATATCGTCAACGCAGCTTAACCTGAACTGGCGACGGAGCAGCACCAATGAGGATTGCTTTAAGATCCGACGCAAAGGACCGACCGACGCTGATTTTGTAGAGATCGCCGCTAGGCAGCACTGCATACACGAACGTCAGTGCGAGCCCGTCTACGATCTATTAACCGGCTAAGTACGTCTTCTCTCAAGGAGGATACATGGGCAGACTTCCACTAATAAATTACTCATTTTCAGGGACCGCTGCGGAAAACCGAGACGGGAGCCAAATCGGTCAACCGCAAAATGCCAGCTTTACCCGCGTGAACGCGTCGCTTCCAGATTGGGGGGTGTTGCCTGATGCGATTTCATTCCGTGGCAGCGGCAGCTTCCTCAGTGTTCCGCTTCAACCGCTCTTGCGCGCCACGACCGGATTCGCCGTCGAAATGGCCATTCGCCTTACCGCACTAGGCGAGGATCGAATGAACCTGTTTCAAGGATGGATGCCGGGATGCTCCTTGAATCTCAGACGGAATGGAGGCGGTTATTCTCTGCGAGCTGCGGTAAACACGCCGAAGAGCTGGCAAGGAATGCAAACTGAGTTGCCGGTGATCATGCCTAACATCTGGACGTCAGTAGCATGGGTGCAGGCTGGCGATGATCTGATTGCCCTGGTCAACGGCAAGGCAGTCGCTCGTCGAGTGTTCCGTCCTGCGGTTTTGACGCCCTTTCCCGACCGAGATTTCGCTATCGGATGTTTGCCCGATGGTCCTGCTTATCAATTTCTCGGCGACGTCGCCGGACTCCGCATCTGGGGTGAAGTTCCACCTCATCTTGAACAATCAATAGCAGAGGCGGAACGGACCGGACTAGGGTGCGTCGACAGCAAGTATCTCGATCTTCAGGGAGCGGCCGGTCCGCTCGGCGCGCCAGTCGGGCCGGAGCAGCCAGTCGGTCGGGGCCGCATGCGCAGCTACTCCGGCGCCGACATCTTCTGGTCACCTGAGCGGGGCGCGCACGTCGTCCAGGGCGCAATCCTGGCGCACTATCGTCGTCTCGGCGGGCCCAGCAGCGTTCTTGGGTTCCCTTTGACTGATGAAGAGGCTCGCCCCACGGTTGGCGCGAGAGTATCGATCTTTGAATCCGGAGCAATTTACTGGACGCCGACTGACGGCACCCACGAGGTCCATGGTGAAATCTTTCTGCACTACTCGCTTGTGGGTGGGGCCGTGGGTCCCCTGGGACTGCCAATTTCTGATGAACTTACCGGAGTCGGCCAGCGCAGCGAATTCAAAGGGGGCACAATCTTCTGGTCACCCGACACCGGGGCCAGCGCGCTCAGCGGCGATGTCCTCAACTGCTACCGTTATCAAATGGGGGGCGCAAAAGGACCTCTCGGCCTTCCGGTTTCCGGAGTCAATGACGTACTCACCCGTGAAGGAAACGTGACGGGCGGCAGGATGGCCTGTTTTCAAAACGGAGCCATCTATCAGGGCCGCCAGACCGGGAGTCACGGGGTGCAGGGAGATATTCTCCGGCTCTACCAACAGATGGGTGGGCCATTGGGAAAACTTGGATATCCGAAATCGAATGAGCAGGGCGTTCCTAACAGTGACGTACGCTACAACGATTTTGAGAACGGAGTCATCTTTTGGACCCCCCAGAAAGCCGCGCGCTGCCTCACGGCGCTCCAGCTGCACATGGGCATGGTGCGCTCCGATTACATTGAAGACGGCATCGAGTTCACGCCTTTACCGGTGGGAGATCACACGGCCGAACTGATGGTCTTTACGACGGTCAACGTGAACGGTCAGGCACGTGAAACAAACCGTCAACAGGGCGACCATCACGGCAAGACTTATGACATCAACAAGAATTACGACGTGGCTTCAGTCAGCAGCGCTACCACCATAGATTTCAAGATTAGGGTATTGGACTATGACAGTGGTAGCAGCGACGAATACCTGGCCACGATCGAGAAGCGATTCGACGTCAGCAATGGTTGGGGTATGAACAACGATCTCAACGGCCTGTACATAGGCCAACAGGCAACCGAACGCAGCAAAGATGCGCCGCGTCCGAATTCAGTCCTGTTCGATTACCGCATCGGACCGCCATCTGAAACGATCAGCCCGGATGAACCATTCCGCCAGCGGGCCTGGTGGAATTTCTATAATTTCCCAACGCCGGTGCTAGGTCGTCGCACTTACGCCAGCACTTTCGAGGACGTCGAGGTCGCGGAGAGCGACTGGGAAAAATTCGTCCACCTCTGGGACACGATCTTCTACGCATTGTTCTACAAACGCCTCGCCGCTACCGGCAATTGCTTCGGCAATTCGCTCGAGGCCCAGTTCGCACTCACCGGCAGTTCGGTATTTGCCGAACCAATCAAACAGTACTCATTGACGTCCGGAGTCATGGACCTCATAAACATCCGGCACGGGTACCAGCTCAGCAGCGCGCATGTCCGTTGGATAATTGGGAGGATGCTAACCCTGGAGGTGCTGCGTCCGTCGAAAATCTATGAACGTGTGCGGGCCACACTCGACGGCGGACAGAAGACGCTCATTTCGATGGTACAGCCGCAGCATTTGACGAAGGGTCACACCGTGCTCGCCTACGACTATGAGAACGGCGTTGGCGGCGCGCCGCACAAAATCTTCGTCGCCGATCCGAACGTCTGGACATTTAGACCCGAGGATCCGCGGCCGAGCGTAATCGAAATCTTGGGTGATAATTTCAGGTTTCTGACGAAACATAATGACGGCCTTGGCGAGGTTTATGAGATGTTCAAGACCAATCCGGTTGCGGATCTTTTTGGGTCGACCTTCATGTTCGATTCGCCTTGTCACGTCTTTTCTGCCCCGCCGCGCACACCAACCTGGGAAATACTAGTCGCCTTGCTCGGTTTTGTGGGCATGGCCTTCATCGTCGGCGGCCCTGCCGATATCGTCGCGTTGACCCTAGACGGCACAGACTATTATCAGCCCACCGCACGTGGACCGGCGATCATTCCGAACGCCGTCCCGGGCTTCTCACGCATTCCTGTCTGCGACGGCGGTCCGGACGTGCCGGAATTCTACGCACAACGTGGATATCCCGCTCAGAAAATCGATATGACTGTGCGTGGCCGGCAGGGCTCAGGGTCTGCAACGCGGTTCCAATACGCCATGTGGACCTGCAAAAACGCAATTGTGTTGGACAGTCCGATCGCCACCAGCAGCAATGATCGGATTTCCATCTCTGGGACACGAACCTCCGCGCCGCTTTTCGAAGCAACTACCGATGAAGCGGGCAAGGTCGCGCGCCTAACGTATTCAGTATTGTTGGACGACCGGGGACGCGCGGCCTACGGCGTCGAAGCCGATTGGGGCATGGCGCGGGGCGCGACCGCCCGGTTCAGCGCATCGCCACGAACTGCCGGCTTTACCCTCGAGCATGCCGGACCTGCGGTGCCGATAAACCTAACCTTTACTACCATCGAGAACGGACAAGCCAGACGCTCCGTGCTCCGGTTGCCGGCAAACCCGGCGAACCGCGTGTTGCGCATGAGACCGTCGGATTGGCTATCCCCACATAACAACGTGGCAATTGAGGGGCTGGACTCGTTCGACGGCGCCGTCATCGCGCGGTATACCGGTACCGTGAACCCGTTGTAGCCGCGTGAGTATTCGACTTTGCGGAATTAGAGAGTAACGAATTATCAGATAATCGTTTTAACTCGAGAGGCAATGAAATAGCCCGCTTTGCCTCTGACACGGCTGCGAGGGCAATAAGATTCGACCAGAAGCGAGGCTTATCCGAGATAGTGCACAATAGCGGTTTCGATAGCTTGGACTTTAGTCCTGATAGTAAATGGTTGTGCACGGCAGGTTCGGATAACACATTTCGCGTGTGGCGGTTGTGGACGGATGATTTAGTTGCTGAAGCGTGTGCCCTCCTCACGAGAAACTTTACGTATGAGGAGTGGCGTCAATATATGCATGATGAGCCATATCGAAAAACATGCCCGAAACTACCTGTTGCCACAGTCTCGTCGCCAGAAGCTTAATTATGTTCTTTTGGTACACCAAAACACGCCGCAATCTCTCTACTCTTTACCCTCCCTGGGTTTGTTGGGGAACCCAATTCTCCTTCTGCCGGTTATCTATTCGATGAGCGTCCGGTACCTGGCGAATTGCGTCTTCGCTGTTGCTGGCCAGCTATGCCGTAACTGTAAATTTGATCTTGCCCTTGCCATAAGGCGTTTCCACGGTAATGTCCACATCGCCCAATGGGGTGTTCAACGGAACGTTGAAGTCTATTTGTGTGGCCGTGTCGTTTATCCTTGGGTTCATTATCGCGATCGTTCCGAACTTCACCTTAACCATATCCGGGCCGCTGCGGGGAACGAAGTGCTTTCCGTTGATCGTCACTCCGGCGTTCACTTTCGCAGTCGTTGGCTTGATTGCGTCGATTTGCGGAGGAGCATACTTGACCACGACATCGGTGCGGAAAAGCGGAAGGTCGTTTGCTCCAAACATGATGCACGCCACGCTATAAGTTCGTGCCAAAGGTTTACGGGGCGGCGCCGGAGGCGGTGGCGGCGTAAACGTTAATTTCGTTATCAGTTGCTTGCTGCCCTTATCAATGAGCAGCGGCAAGTTCGGCAGAGGTGTGTTGGTGAAGCGCGGCTTCGCCTCCGTTTCCGGATGCAACTCAATTCTCTCGATCTGAACCGGAATTGCACTGGCGGAGTTATCGGCATAGATTTCAATCGGCATCATTCCATTGTTTCGCTCCGGCTTCGTGTACTTGAACGGCGGGAACTTGGCCAGGTCGCGCGTCACATCAACCAGGACCCTCCTGAAAAATTCCTTCACGCCATTAACTAACTTGTCCTGGATTGTCGTGTCCTCAATATTGTCAAGAAGCGGCAAGTGGAAATGTCCCATCGGCAGAGTTCTCTTATTCCCGACGGGCGGATTCCCGCGGCCGGCGTTGTCCCGCAGGGTGGCCACGCGGAAGAAGGATTCGTTTGACAGGAACGCGCCGGTGGATGCTGATTCCACGCGATCCGTCCTTTGCAGACCGCGATCCGACGCGTTGAGTGGAGGATCGTCGGGATCCAGTGGCAGCGCGATAAAAGCGTCCGCTTGTCCGGGCATAGCAAATAAGGACTGGTTATGAGAGACACTCTTTCCCTTTACGTCCAACGCGGTATAGGCCTGGTTAAGGACCAGGTAATTGGTAGCTTCCGCGCCGCTCAGCATCAGATCGTCGCTGTAGACAATTCCTCTCCACGGAAGCGTGGTAAGTCGAAAATTATTCGCAGTGGGAACGGCTGGGGGTTTAGTGGCATTGCGATTATCCGAACGCCCGCTGCGAGTCTCACAGGCTGATTGTTCTATATCGTAAATCCCGTATCTGGTTTCGGTGTTTGTGTTAATGTCCAACACCCTGACCCTACGACCACGGCTGGACGTGATTACCAGATCGGCGTTGGCAATGAAGTCCTGAACGGCAGTCTCCACGATTCTTTGATCAAACTCTTCGTATCTGACGGGGAAAAGACAGGTGCGCACCGCGACTGGAATAGTTGTGCCATCCGCCAGAGTTAGATTGAGCTCACTTGAGTCGCGCAACCGGAGCGCTATGAAACCCGACGCGTTCCCCTTTTCCGGAAAAAAGTTCAGTTCGAATGGATCGAATCCGGTGAACACGACTTTTACTTTGTCGCCCGGGTCGAACGGTTTCAATGGTAGTCCGCGTGAATCCATTTCCAGCTTCTTGAGCACGCCGGCGAGTAAGGACTGTTTCCCCTTCAGCGCCTGTTTGATAATTGCCCGGGCCGTCAGACGCGCCCAATACAGCGGCCGGTCTGATCGGTCTTTGACGTTGGGCCGGGTCCGTTGAACTGATTCGATTGCCTGTTGGAAAAGTGCCCGGCCTATCGGGTCAGTGATCTTCTTAATTGCATCATCGTTGACGTTTCCTTTGACGGCTGCCGAGAGATCGTCTCCGAGCTTAGTTAAAAGATCGTTATAGTCAGTACCGCGCGCCTCCACCGTTTCCTGCAATACGCGGAAGTACTCCTCGAAATCTTCCTCCTGATCGACCGGCAAAGTTAGCAAGGTGTTATTTAGCTTGAAGATGATGTTACTGGCGCTACTGATACTAAAGCGGACTTGCACCTGGGTCTTCACCGGTCCTCCCGGCGGCACCAGAGCTTTGTATACCCCGTTTACCAGTTGATGATCCTCAACTTGATTAGGTGCGATTGTCAGGTTCGTCAACGGAAGCGGTTCGCGCTTCGAATTCGCATCCCTGATAGCAGACGCTTTCAAGGTGGTGGTAAACGTCTTGTTCGCAACGAGTGTCCCCTGAAAGAATCGGGCAAAGCGAGCTTCTATTTCTGCCGTAGTCGGCATGGTTACTTTGTCGACACGTTTTGTGCGGACGGTCCCTCCATCAACCCCCAAAGCTTGATCCATCGGATCGGGGAAAGCCAGAATCTCTTCTCGGGTTATGGTGAAGGTGATGTCGTCATCCGGCTTCACTCCCGCCGGAAGCGGATCTTTTACCATCAGCAAGAAACTCGGTATGGACGTGAGCGGCATAAAAGATTCGGGACGCAACAGTGGCGGCGAGATTAAATCAACCGTGACCTGGTTCTGAGCAATCACCTGTGCGGCCAGTTGCGCGCCCAGGGCGGCGGCCCCGTTCTGAGCCGCCGGCAGGAACCCGAAGACAGAGCTTGGCAGCAGCGCCGTGTCCGGTCCGGCAACCAACGCCACCTGAATCTGGCCTCGTCCCCCAGCCTCGCCGCGGACCGTCGTGAGAGTGGGTATATCCGTATTGATGGTTAATGCAGCCTGGCTGTTCGCGGGTTGCGGATCAAAACGGTAGACCACCTGCGGCGGAAATAATTCTGTGCCTTTGCCGATTGGGTTGCCTCTGGCATCAAGGCGCACCAGCATTGTGTGCAAAACGGCGTCTCGCCGGGTGTTCGTGTCCAGACCCAAAGTGGGCGGTAGCCCAATTGCCTCCGGCTCTGAGGTAATCGTCAGGATATGTAGATCGCGATTATCGACTACCTCGGTGCAAATGCGCACCACAAAAACATCCTCATCATCGTCGTTCGGGTCTACCGGAGTGCCGTCGAGGAACGCTTTGGTAAATTGAACATTGAATTTCCAATCTACGCATCCGCCACCTACGCGACTTGCGAAAAAGTATCCGAGGAAAGTAGCGGCATCGCTAAGCGGCGGTGCGTCGACAGCGGGGCCCGCCAGTAAGAGATTAGGCGCGCCGTTAAGCGGCCGAATGGATTTAATGTGAGCCTTCAACACTACTTCACCGCCAACGGTTAGCTGCTTTTGGTCTGCGCTCAGGGTGGCGTCGACATTCACGCTTTGCAGGATTGTAATGATGTCAGTAGGCGAGACGAGGCCGACGACAAATCCGACCGTCAGTTCTCTGGACGAAACCGTCACCGGCCCCACATAGGTGCCGAAGGCGTTCGGAAACACATCAGTGAATTCGTTGAAATTACCGACCGGATCAAACGGAAACGGCTCGCCTTGTTCAAAAACAAATACCTGAATCAGCACATACAAGGTGACCTCGATGTGCACGATCAGAGGAACGCCGCGAATTTGTTTGATGGTGCCCAGCCTGGCTTTGCTGGTGCGGCCAAAAGCAGGGGCGACAAAAGACTCATTGACGAGCTCGATTGCGAATTCGAAAGTGTTCGCCAGAACCGGAATATAAGAGACATCCGGCAGGTCGAAAATTGGACCGCCGGGAAGCCACTCGCCACCGTCGCCACTGCTGGCGAAGGCGTATAAGCCCACGGCTCCGGGTTGCGGGGTCATTACCCTTTGCCCGGGAACCGGCTTAAGTGAGCCGGCAGGCACATCGTTGTCAGCATCGCTGGCGGCGCCAGGCATGACGTTGAGCGAGATCGGATTACCGATAGTCTGTTTGTTTGGGCCGATCAGCGTCAGGGTTGGCTGCGGACCCGAAGTCTGCTTTGCCATACCCTCAGGTAACGTAGCGCCAATGAGTAAAAGATTCTCGCGATCATCGACAAAACTAATCGGCAGTGACACGCCGGAAGCATTCTTCAATGCCACGGTCGATCCCTTGAGGTTTCGTCCGCTAAGGAGAATCAGGTTGGCCGTGCCTTCAATCAATTCGGCGGTGACGCCAAAGGCTAATGGCGAGGCGTTGGTCACAAGGATGAATTGACCCTTGCGGCTCGTTTCGAATACGCGGTTCTTGCGCGATTTGCGGCGAACGCTTGCTACGACGAAGTACGGAACGCGATCGAAAATTGTGAGGCCCGCTGGCCGGCTGATGGTCAGAAAAAACGTCACTACATCTTCCTGAGTCGCCGGCGACGAATCTATAGTCAGCTCGGTCATGTTAACCGAGGCAAAGTTCTTATCGAATCCGCGAACGGCAAAGGTCCCCTCCTGAACTGCTGTCTTCAGATTTCGACCTTTAACCGTCATCTTGGTTTTCGTTTCGAGCAGGACGGTCTTCGGAGAAACTGAGAAGATTCGGGCGGCTTTTTGTTGCTTCTCGCCAAGATAAGTGAAGGCGTTACTGAGCGTGCCGCTTTGCGAATCGGGTGCGGGATTATCAACCCGCACATCAACGGGGCCCTTGGGTCCGGGCGGCAGAACGCAAGTCAGCGCGCTGCCGTCCGCGTTAACAACCAGCGCCTGGTTCCCGCCGAAGCGCACACTGGCGCCTGATCTGAAGTTTGCCCCCAGAACGTTTACCGAGATCGCTCCCTCACGCGGACCTTCGGGTGGATCGATGCTGCGAACGATTGGAGGATCATTAAACTTGAAGCCGTCATCGCGCACGGCGGTGGTTTGATCGGGATTCACTACTTTGACGCGAACCGAACCGGACCCGACGTCTTTCGGCGTTTGCACCGTCAATTGTTCGGGGTTGTCGAAGGTGACGCTCTTCGCATCCACGCCTCCAAAGCGCACATTGGAGTTTCTGGCAAAGTTGGCCCCGCTAATGACGACTGAAATGCTGCGCGTCGTCGGCCCCTCAGCAGGATTGATTTCGTCTATCCTGGGAGACCCTGGCGGTGGCGGTGGCGGATCATAAGTAAAGGTGGCCGTAGCAGCCGGTACGTTGGGATTCTTCACCTTCAATTGCACGGCACCGGCAGTCGCCACCGCCGGACTGTTGACGATAATCTGGTTCGCGCTCTTC
>Ga0070694_100002983_pt1 | contig 10061 bp, 6 predicted proteins | sample KBSK1251metaG_FD_65470 | JGI IMG/M metagenome (GOLD analysis project Ga0070694, IMG submission 65470) | Corn, switchgrass and miscanthus rhizosphere microbial communities from Kellogg Biological Station, Michigan, USA - KBS K1-25-1 metaG | ecosystem: Host-associated > Plants > Roots >... | reverse complement strand
CGACATGGCCTGGCTGCCCACGGTGACAGGTCACACCTCACGCGTCCGTGGTAAGCGAACATGGCGCAGGTTTGGAAACCTGCGATACAGCAGGCTTGGAAGCCTGCGCTACGGGGGCAGTGTCAAAATGCACCCTCATCCAACGCCCCTGCCCATCTTCTGTTGCTTATTCCCCCCGATTCAGAGAAAATCCGCATCTCCGCTTAAGTCTGCGCAACCGTGTATTACACCATCGCTGACGGCGGAGCTATCTCGGTGACTATATGAAAATACTTTCGTGGCTCACAAGGAATGTTCCAGCCATCCTCGCCCTCGCCCTCGGTACTTATCAGCTGATGGGGCAGAGTAGCAGTATTCAGTTTGCGGCTGCGTCGTACATGGTCAAGGAATCTACGGCCTTGGCAAAAATTGTTGTCAACCGTTCTGGAAGCACGACCGGAATTCTGTCGGTGACGTTCGCGACGCTGGATACGGGCGGCGGCAACGCCACTCCGGGCCAAGACTATTATCCCACCAACGGCACTTTGACCTTCGGTCCTGGAGTGACCAGCAAATTTTTTAATTTGGGGATTATTAATGACGAGCAGCACGAGACGAACGAGACGGTGATTCTGCAGCTGAGCAATCCTTCCTCGGAATCCGCCATGCTGGTCCGCGCCAACACCACCGTCACCATCACGGACAATGACGTTTGCACCTATGTCCTCACGCCGACCAGCCGGACGCATGGCCCAAGCGGTGGCAGCACCAATTTCACGGTCAGCGTGGCGGAGGGGTGTGCCTGGATCGCGGAAGAGATCGCGGACTGGATCGGGATCGTGGAGGGAAGCAGCGGCAACGGCAACGGCCAGGTCACATACGCCTACGATCCGTTGCCCGAGAATCTCACCACCCGCACCGCCACCATTCTCGTCGGCGGCAGACCCTTCCTGGTCACTCAAACCAGGCCACCCGTTGACTCCACGGCGCCGGTCGTGACAATTCGCACGCCGGCCGAGGGTTCGCGCCAGACGAATTCCACGATCGCGGTCACGGGACGGGCCACGGATGCGGTGGGAGTCTCCTCGGTGGAAGTTCAATTAGAAAACGCCAGTGGCACCAACGCGTTCGCCGCGGCCGAGGGCACAACCGAATGGACAGCGCAGGTTCATGATCTTGTGCCGGGCACGAATACCGTTCGCGTCCGAGCGCGTGATGCCGCGGAGAACACCGGCGAGGCGGTGCGCCGCGTTGTCTACGTTCCTGTCAGCCCGATCACCATCACGAAGGAGGGCCAAGGCACCGTCACGCCACTGGCCAACGGGCAATTGCTCGACGTGGGCAAATCCTACGCATTGCAGGCCAAGGCCGCCCCGGGTTACTTCTTCACCAACTGGAGCGGTAGCGTGGAATCAACGGATAACCCGTTGAGTTTCATCATGACGAACGGTTTGGCTGTGCAGGCCCACTTTATTCCCAGCCCCTTCACCAACGTGGCGGGAGTTTACAGCGGGCTGCTCAACGAAGATCCGATTCTGCATCATCCCACCTCCGGCGGACTGACTCTCAAGCTCGGTTCCTTGGGAACCTTCACCGCCAAGCTAATCCTGGGCGGAAAACGGTATTCGTTCGCTGGCCGCTTTGCTCTGGACGGGCTGGCCACCAACAGCATCGTGAATGGTGAGGAGACGATTACCGTGGTCCTGGCGCTGGATCTGGCAGGGGCGAGCAATCAACTCTCCGGAACGGCCACCACCGGTTCTTGGACGGCCTCGGTTTTGGCCTTCAAGGATGTCTTCGATGCCGAACACGCCGCTCCCCAAGCCGGGCGTTACACACTCCTCCTGCCCGGTGCCCGGGAGAATGCGGCGACCGAACCTGGCGGCACCGGTTTTGCCACCATCGTCGTTGGGACGGATGGCACGGCGAAGTTGAGCGGAACACTCGGAGACGGCACCAAGGTAACCGCCAAGGCGCCATTGTCGGGCACTGGATGGCTCGGGGTTTATATTCCACTCTCAGGGGTGCACGGCTCGTTGCTGGGCTGGTTGACCTTCGCCAATCACCCCGAATCGGATGTGGCCGGAACGTTGACCTGGTTCGGGCCACCGCGAACGGGGCTGCGTTACACGTCGGGATTTGCCACGCAAACCGCGACATCCGGGTCCAAGTATGTGCCGCCTTCCGGCGAGGGAACCCGCGTGTTGGCTTTAACGAATGGGACGGTCAGTTTTGCCGCGGGCAACCTGGTCACGTTCACCAATACCATCCAATTAAGCGCTGACGGCAAAACCACCAACCTGGGAACAAACAAGCTCACCCTGACGATCCAGCCGGCTACGGGGCTCTTTACGGGAACCGTCGTGCCGCCCGTAGCGACCAAGGCCATCACCTTCAAAGGGGCGGTGCATCAGAAAGGGAGCTACGGCTCCGGGTTCTTCCTGGGAACCAACCAAACCGGTGATGTGCAGTTAAGCCCGTAGCCGAATTATTCATTACGTTATTCAGTAGCGCGCCCATTCGGGCGTGAGAAACGCGGGCTAATAAGCAGAACCGCTCCGCGGTTTTGCCTCAGCCCGGATATGAATATCCGGGCTAACTACTCCATGCGGATGGTTCGGTTTAAGGCGCGTTTGACGCGGCCCCAGATGGACTGTTTTTTGGCGCGGCCATCGGCCCAAGGCGCAAGTTCCACCTGGCCGCTGCAGAGCGGGCAGAGCTTCAACATCGGGCGGCCCACCAGGTTGACGCCGCGGGTACAGTCGATACAGAAAAACTGGCTGCAGGCGGCGCAGTGCCAAATGGAGGCAATGCCGGGATGATTCCGGCAGCTCATTACGCCGTTGCCCAGGGACTCAGACTGAGGCGGACGCTGCACCTCGATCTTTGGCACCACGATTTGCGCGGTAGCCCATTCCACCAGCGCCGGAACCTGGCCCATGCGAATGCGTTGCCCGGACTCAAGTTGCGCTTCCTGGATTCGTTGGTCATTGACAAAGGTGCCGTTAGTCGATTCGCAGTCCCGCAAGGTCAACGATTCGAGGCCTAGTTCAAATTGGCAGTGATACGAGGAGATGGAGGCATGCTCGATGACGATGTCGTTGTCCGACGCGCGGCCCAAGCGGGTCAACCCCCAATTCAACTCCTTGGAGTGACGTTTCCCTCCCAGTTCCACCAGCAGCCTGGCCATGACGATTCAGTTATGTCCACCGGTTTGTGCCGTCTTGCGGCATCAGGTCCGGCAGCGCGCCCGGGGAAACGCGTCGGCAGTCAACCCACTCAAGACAGTCATTCGACGCCGTATTTCAGACCAATGACGTGATTACCGGGAAAGGGTTCCGAAGTCGACAAGATTCTACCAACCGGTCGGCACGCCGGAGGGCGGCCTTCAGGCCGCTTCAGGGTCCGACGTTGCACGCGCGCATCGGGATCGACCGCGGCGTGCCCTGAGGCTCTCGCAGGGGCGTGGCAAGCTCGGGACGAAAGCGCCCGGAAGGCCCCGCTCCGGAGGTGCCGCTAAACAGCTCCAACTCGGGCTAAGCCAGTGAGCGCATTTCGACGACATCGATGATTTGCTCGCCGGCAGTAATGGCGGTGATGACGACGACGCTATTGCCTCGGTGCAGTTGTCCGCTTTCCAGCAGCATGAGGAGAGCGGATTCAACTGTCTTTTCCGGATGTTCGTGGTCGAAGGGATGCAGCAACGCCTCAATGCCCCAATTGAGGGAGAGTGAATCGGCCACACCCGAAAATTCGGTGATGGCGAACACGCGCGAATAACGGGGGCGGCACGAGGCGAGGTGCCGGGCCATGTTGCCGCGAATGGTGAAGACAATCAGGGCATCGGCCTTTAATTGGTCGGCCAGCACGGCGGCGCTTTTGACCAATTTCTGGCGCCCGCTGGTGAATTCGGCTCGCTCGTGGAAATTAGCGCCGCCGCTTCGCTCGATCCGCCGCGCAATCCGATCGAACACTTCAATGCATTTCAGCGGATATTTCCCGACCGTGGTCTCTCCGCTGAGCATGATGGCGTCGGCCTGCTCGAAGACCGCATTGGCGACGTCCGTGACTTCTGCCCGGGTGGGGAGAGGATTTTCGATCATGCTCTCGAGCATATGCGTCGCCACGATGACCGGGCGCCCCACGTGCAGACAAGTTTTGACCAGCCGCCGTTGAATAATCGGCAGCTCCTCATATGGACATTCCACGCCCAGGTCGCCGCGCGCGATCATGATGCCGTCCGCTTCGCGCAGGATCTCGTCGAAGTTTCGCACGGCGAGTTGATCTTCGATTTTGGCAATGATGAGCGGTTGGTGGGTATGGCAGCTGATGACTTTGCGGAGGTGCTTGAGATCGGCGGCCTCGCGCACAAAGGAGAGCGCCACGAAATCGACCCCGGCTTCGAGCCCCACTTCCAGGTCGGCCAAATCCTTGGTCGTGAGAGCCGGAAGGCTGACGCGCACGCCTGGCAGGTTGATGTGCCGGCGGCTGCCGAGTTTGCCGGGCGTGAGCACCTCGCATTCGACCTTGTGGTTGAGCTTGGCCAGCACCCGCAGATGGATTTCGCCATTATCCACCAGCACCACGTCGCCTACGTTGATGTCGTTGACGAAGTTCTCGTAATTGACATCGACGGAGTGGAGTTCCTCGCTCCGTTCGCCGCGCACGGTCAGGAAAATCCTTTGGCCCGGTTTCAAATCGAGGGCGACTGGTAGGTCGCCCGTTCGGACGGCCGGCCCCTGAGTGTCGAGCAGGATGCCCACCGGGCGATGCCGGACCGACGCAGCGTCCCGCAATTCGCGCACGATATGCCGGACCCAATCATGGGTGGCATGGGACATATTTAACCGGGCGATGTTCATGCCGGCATCGAGCAATTGGCCGAGCATTTCCGGCGAATCGGTCGCCGGCCCGAGGGTGGCGATGATTTTGGTTCGTCTCATGACGATGGCGCCAAAGCAAAAGGGAGCGCAACGACTTGGGCAGCCACCTCTCCCTGGTCGGATTTCCAGGTCAACTCCGTGCCGGGTTCATTGCATTCCCGGCGCACGTAGCCAAGAGCAATAGGGCGATGGAAGGCAGGAGAAACGATGGCGCTGGTGAAATACCCTACTTCGCGCCCCTCACGGGACAAGGGCTGTCCCCGCACTGGCAGCGCCAGCAACGCCGGCGGCAGAACAAGCCCACGCAGTGCCTTGGCCACCTGGCCGTAGGTCCGAATGCGCGCGATGACTTCCTGACCGATATAACAGCCCTTGTTGTAACTGATGGCGCGCGCGTCGATCCCGGTCTCGGGGGCCAGATTCGTTTCGTCCATGTCCGCTCCGAATCGCGGCACGCCCGCCTCGATGCGCGCCATCTCCAGGGCCCGCCAGCCGCACGGGCCACCGCCAGCCTCCCGGGCGAAACGCAGGAGTCGCTCGGCGATTTCGGCCAACGCGTCGTTCGGAACGAATAAGTCGAACCCCACCGCCCGGCCACGCCGGTGGTCCACGCAGTAAATCTCCCCTGTCCCGCCGGAGCGCGGCACATGAGTTATGGCCAACGGCGCCGTCGGCCGCGGGAGCTCAGGAATCGCGCACGCCAGCACCTCAGCCGAGTTTGGCCCCTGAACGGAGAGCAACCCATAATGCGGCGAGGCGTCGATGGCCTGCACGTCGTCGGCGATGATGTAGGACTCAAGCCGGCGCATGACCTTGGCCGTCAACCCGGGCTCGAAATCGAGCAGCAGCTCATCCTTCAGACAATAAATGTTGAGGTCGCTCTCCAGTTTGCCTTTGGCGGTCACCAGCGCGGCGTAACATCCCTGGCCCACGGCAAGGTCCTGGATGTTGTTGGTAACCTGGCCATGCAGAAACCGGGTCCGATCCGTCCCCAGCAAACAAATTCGCCCCCGACCGTTCAGGTCCAGCACCCCCGCCGCCGCTGTCAGCGACTTGTACTCGTCCTCCGGCGCCCCGTAATGGTCCACGACTTGCACGCCGGAGACCGACGTAAACGTCGCTCCGGGTCCCAGGTGCAAACCACGCCCAACAAACTCAGCCACCTCGCCAGGATAATGAGATGGGAGGAAATGGGTAGGACCGATTTTCGATTTTGGATTCCGAAATCGAAAATCCGAAATCGCAGTGTCTTGATCTTTACCGGCTAGAATGATTCTAATGAGCAATGCGCAAGGCTGGCTCTCCCGGAACTTGTTCCAGCCTCGCGGCGCCCAGCTATGAACAGGACGGTCAATTATCTGCAATCTGATTACACGGCCGAGAAAGGCATCGAGATCGGAGTTTTGGTCAATCACGTCCTGGCCGATGCCATCGGGGCGGGCGCCAGCGACGTGCATATCGAGCCGTGGGAAAACTCCCTGGTGGTTCGGGTCCGTCTCAGCGGAGTGCTCACCGAGCTGGTTCATTTACCCCTCGATTTGATGGAGAAGATCTCCGGGCGCTTCAAAGTGATGGCCAACCTGGTGAGTTACATGACCGGCCTGCCTCAGGAAGGTCACGCCTCGGGCGGACCCGAACTGGGCGGAGTCGAATTGCGCATTTCCGTCTTTCCCACGACGCGCGGCGAAAAAATCGTCGTGCGCCTCTTCGACCCGCGCAACCGCAGTTTTGATTTGGCGGCTCTTGGCTTCGACGACGAGATCCTGCGCATCTACCTCAAGCTGCTCTCCAAACCAAGCGGGTTGATACTCCTGACCGGCCCCACCGGCTCCGGGAAAACCACGGCCATCTATGCCTCGCTTTACTACATCGTGCAACGCACTGGGCCGGCGGTGAGCGTCAGTACCGTGGAAGACCCGGTGGAATTCAATCTGCCGATGATCAGCCAGGCTCAGATTAATCCCGCCCAGGATTTTACCTATCCAAAGGCGTTGCGTTCGTTGATGCGGCAGGATCCCCAGGTGATTATGATTGGTGAGATTCGCGACCCGGAGACCGCCAACATCGCCGTGCAGGCGGGACTAACCGGACACCTGGTCATCAGCACCATTCATAGCGGCATTGCCGCCGGAGTGTTCGCCCGACTCATCAACATGGAGATCGAACCCTTTCTGCTCGCTTCCAGCATCCTGGCCGTCGTCGGCGTGCGGTTGCTCCGAAAGAATTGCCCGCATTGTTTGCAATCCTATCAGCCGGAGCCGAACCTGCTCAAACTCGTCCCCGCTGAACTCATCCCCACCACCCAATTCATTCGCGGCGCCGGCTGCGCCCAGTGCGCTGGCACCGGCTTCCAAGGCCGCACCGCCGTCACCGAATTGCTCGCCCCCGACGAGGTGTTTCGCGATGCCGTCATGCAGAAAGTGCCCACTCGCACCCTGCAGAACGTCGCGGTCCAACAAGGCATGCAAACCATGTGGCAAGATGGCCTCAAACGCGTGCTCAAAGGACATACCACCCTCGAAGAAGTCGTGCGCGTGATTGCAGCTGACCAAATGTAACGATTTTGAGTTTTGGATTTTTGGCCTAGGGATGGGATCGAAATACGGTGGAAAGATTTGGGGGCAGAAATCGGACAAAAGACGCACGTCGCATCGCGAAGGTGCTTCTTGGCGCAGGGGTCACCTTTCGGTAGAACAAGAGCTGTTTTATGCGCCGACTTCAATCCCATCGCTCGATTTCCTTTGTCCTCTTATTGCTGCTGATGTTCTTCGTGACGCTTGCGCTGCCGGGGGGAGATCAGCCGCAATGGGGGCGCGCGTGGTCGAGGAATATGGTCTCGGACGAACGAGGTTTGCCGGAGTCGTTCGACCCCAAGAGCGGACGGAACGTTCGCTGGGTGGCCGCGCTCGGCACAGAAACGCATTCGACGCCAGTCGTCGCGGGCGGGCGCGTCTACATCGGGACAAATAACGGCCAACCGCGCGATCCACGGCACGAGGGGGACCGCGGCATTTTGCTTTGCCTCGACGAACGGAACGGCGCGTTGCTCTGGCAATTGGTGGCGCTCAAGCGCGAGGAAGATCCGTTTCAAGATTGGCCAAAGACGGGTTTGTCCTCGCCCGCCACGGTGGAAGGAGAGCGGGTGTACGTGGTGGATAATCGCGGGGCCGTGTTGTGTCTGGACGCGCGCGGGTTGGCCAATGGCAATGACGGTCCGTTTCGAGAGGAAGCCCACCGATTCACTCCGCGCGGCAGCAACGCCGGTTCGGCAAGCTCAGGGCAGGCCCCGGCTCGACCGCTGCAACTTGGCCCGCAAGACGCGGATATTCTCTGGCAAACCGATCTGGCCACGGCGGCGGGCATCTGGCCGCACGATGCCGCGCACAGTTCGATTTTGATTCAGGGCGATTTGCTTTACGTGAACAGCGGCACGGGAGTGGATAATACGCATCGTAAGATTCGCGACCCGCAGGCGCCGAGCCTGGTGGTGCTGGACAAGCGCGACGGACGTTTACTGGCGCGCGACCGGCTGGGGCTCGCTCCCACCATTTTTCACTGCACCTGGTCCTCCCCATCAATGGGCGAAGTCAACGGCCGGCCTCGGCTGTTTTTCGCCGGCGGCAACGGCGTCCTTTACGGCTTCCGTCCGTTGGAACAGCCCCAGGCTGGGAACTCCCCGGGAGAGGTGGCCGAGTTGAAGGCGGACTGGCAATTCGATTTTGATCCCTCCGGACCCAAAACCAATGTGCACCGGTTCACGACCAATCGCCGCGAGGGTCCGAGTAATATCTACGGCATGCCGGTGTTCGACGCCGGCCGCCTCTATGTGGCCGGTGGCGGCGATCTGTTCTGGGGCAAAAATGAGGCCTGGCTAAAATGCCTTCACCCAGCTCGCCCCCCAGGCGGCGGCACCAACGCGCTACTCTGGTCGTATGCGCTCGAGAAGCATGTCCTTTCCACGCCAGCCATCTATCGAGGCATGGTGTTCATCGCCGATTGCGGCCGCAAAATGCATTGTCTCGACGCCGATACAGGACAACCCATCTGGACCCATGATATCCAAGGCGAAGTTTGGGCCTCGCCCCTGGTGGCGGACGGGAAGATTTACCTCGGCACGCGCAGCGGACAATTCCTCGTCTTTGCGGCCAGCCGGGAGAAGAAGGTGCTTTCTTCCATCGAACTCGGCAACCCGATCAGCGCCACCGCCACCGCGGCCAACGGCACCCTTTACGTTGCCACCATGAAGGAACTCTACGCGCTCCGGGCCGGGCCGTGACGTTTGCTTGCGCCGAAGAGTCGATTTGTGCTTTCGTGCGCGGCTAATGACCAAATCACCCGCCTTAATCCGGCTCGAGAATGTGGCGGTGGCTCTGGAAGGCCGACGGGTGCTCATGGGTCTGAACTGGGCGTTGCACGCCGGCGAAAGCTGGGCCGTGCTCGGCCAGAACGGTTCCGGCAAAAGCACGCTGCTCAAACTGTTGCGCGGTGAACTCTGGCCGGCGCCCGGTTGCGGAGGCCGACGGATTTATGCCTTCGACGGCGTCGAACAAACCACCGCCGTCGGTATCAAAGAGCAAATCGCGTTGGTCTCACCGGAAGCGCAAAGCCGCTACCGGCAGCAGGAATGGACCTTGACTGGCTTGCAAGTCGTTTACTCCGGCTTCTGCGGCGGTGACTACGCCTATCAACGACTCACGTCGTTCCAACAAGAAACTGCGCTCTCCCTCATCCGCATGCTCGGACTGCAGGAACTGGTCGGACGCAACGTGCAAACGCTTTCCACGGGCGAACTCCGGCGGGTTCTCATCGCGCGCGCCCTCACCGCCTCCCCGCGCGTTTTGGTCTGCGACGAGATCTGCGACGGGCTCGACGCACAGGCGCGGGCGGCTTTGTTGAGCCTGTTGGAACGCGTCTGCCAGCGCGGGACACAACTGCTCTACACCAGCCATCGTGAAGAGGAACTGCTCCCGTCGCTCACGCATCGACTGCGACTGGAAGGCGGGCGAATCGTCGAAAGTGGTCCGCATTTGCCCGCCCCGACGCGCGTTCCGTCCACGTTTGATGTCGGGAGTGAGCCGGCGCCGTCGATGGTCCATGCGGCATCCCGCGTGCAACGCCGCCCCCGTGCCGGCGCGACCCGAATCCGAATCAACTCGGCCAGCGTGTTTCATGAGCTGCGTCAAGCGCTCATCGACATCG
>Ga0070694_100002982_pt1 | contig 10061 bp, 9 predicted proteins | sample KBSK1251metaG_FD_65470 | JGI IMG/M metagenome (GOLD analysis project Ga0070694, IMG submission 65470) | Corn, switchgrass and miscanthus rhizosphere microbial communities from Kellogg Biological Station, Michigan, USA - KBS K1-25-1 metaG | ecosystem: Host-associated > Plants > Roots >... | reverse complement strand
TTCAACCGGCGAAACCTCGATCCGTCCAATTTCACGCTGAACGAATCGAACGCGAAGTTCGGACAGCCGACGTCGAGCACGACGCTCGCCTACCAGCCGAGAATGCTGCAGTTCGGGTTCAGGACGCAGTTTTAACCAGGGGGCCGGGTCCTTTTGGACCCGGCTTCTCGGGCGGGTCTAGAATGGCGCGCTATGAGATTCATCAGCGCGGCCATCGTCCTCCTCTCGTTCGCCTCATTCGCCCACGCGCAATCATCGAAGAACGGCTTCGAGATCAGGACGATCTCGACGCGTCCTGACTTCGTCAGCGGCGGCGACGTGCTCGTGCAGGTCACCGTGCCCGCGACGCTTGCGGCCGGGAAGCTGTCGGTCAGCGCCGCCGGGAGGGATGTCAGCGGCGCCTTCAAGCTGACGGGCTCTCCAAATACGCTTGTCGGGCTCGTCACGGATCTGCCGGCCGGGCGGAGCGAGATCGAGGCGGGCGCGAAGGGGCAGAAGCCAGCCGTCGTGCTGGCGGTCACGAGTCATCCCGTCAGCGGGCCCGTGATGGGCGGGCCGCACCAGTCGCCCTTCATCTGCGAGACGCAGGCCTTCGGCTTCGGCCAGCCGCTCGATACCGATTGCAGCGTGGCGACGCGCGTCGAGTACTTCTACCGCTCGAACGCGGCGCGTCCGGGGCCGGACAACATCGCTGTCCAACCGGGCGCGGACGTGCCGCAGGCACAGCAGCAGCAGCCGAACCCGTTCAAGCCGTACAACCCGAACGGCCCGAAACCGGCAGACCTCGCGATGACGACCACGCTCGACGGGAAGACGGTCCCGTACATCGTCCGCCGCGAGATGGGGACGATCAATCGCGCGGTCTACGCCATCGCGTTCCTGCACGAGCCGGGCACGCCGCTGCCGACCCCGTGGGCGCAGGCCGCCTCGGCGTGGAACGGGCGGCTGATCTACAGCTTCGGCCCCGGCTGCCAGGCCGGCTATCACCAGGGGCGCAACCTTGGCGGCCTGGCCGGCAACCGGAGCTTCCTCGAGGAAACGCAGTTCGGCGACTACGGCCTCGCGAAAGGCTACGCGCTCGCCTCCTCGTCGCTGAACGCCTTCGGCACCAACTGCGCCGACGTCATCTCCGTCGAGACGATGATGATGGTCAAGGAGCACTTCATCGAGGAATTCGGCGCGCCGCGGTGGACGATCGGCAGCGGACGATCGGGCGGCTCGATGCAGCAGCATCTCATCGCGAACAACTATCCGGGGCTGCTCGACGGCCTGATCCCGACCGCCGCGTTCGCCGACACGATCACCTTCATGAACCACCTGTTCGACTGCGAGCTGCTCGACCACGCGTTCAAGACGTCCTCGGTCGCATGGACCGACGATCAGAAGGCGGCGGTCTCCGGCGAGGCGAACTGGCAGTACTGCACGAGGAACGGCACGGCGTATCCGCTGCTGCGCGTGAACAACTGCGATCGCATGTCGATACCGGCGGATCTCGTCTACGACCCGAAGACCAACCCGAAGGGGGCGCGCTGCACCTATCAGGACAACCTGGTCAACGTCTTCGGGCGCGACCCGAAGACCGGCTTCGCGCGGCGGCCGTTCGACAACGTCGGCATCCAGTACGGCCTCAAGGCGTTCAACGACGGCAGGATCACCTTCGAGCAGTTCGTCGATCTGAACACGCGCATCGGCGGCCACGACATCGACGGCAACGTCGTGGCGGGCCGCACGGTCGGGGACGCCGAGGCGCTGCGCATCGCGTACCAGAGCGGGCGCGTCAACGACGCGAGCAAGGGGATGGCGATGGTGCCGATGATCGACGTGCGGCCGTACACCGAAGGGACCGGCGACGTGCACGACACGGTCAACACGCACATCACCCGCGCGCGCCTCCTCGCGGCCAACGGCACGTCGGCCAACCAGGTGCTCCACACCTACGAGCCGGGCACGCCGATCCAGCGCGTGCAGCAGGCGAACCTGGACGAGATGGAGCAGTGGGTCGCCAACATCGCGAAAGACACCTCACCCGCGAAGAGCCAGCTCGAGAGAGTGATCCGCAACAAGCCGGCCGGCGTGAGCGATGCCTGCTATACGAAGGACGGCCAGAAGATCACCGACATGCAGCGCTGTGCGCAGATGTTCCCCGTCTACTCGAACCCGCGGCTCAGCGCCGGCCTGCCGATGGGGTCGGACGCGCTGAAGTGCGATCTGAAGGCTGTGGATCGGAAGGACTACACACAGCCGCTCACCGATGCACAGCTTGCGTCGCTGAAGGCCGCGTTCCCCGGCGGCGTCTGCGACTACGGCAGGAAGGGCGTATCGGTGCGCGGCCCGGACACGTGGCTCTCCTATGGGGACGGCAGCGCGTTCAGCAAGTCGAACTGATCGGGTGTCGGGTCCGCCGGGCCGCGAGAATACCCCCGCGGCCCGATGCCGTGGGTCCCATGGCGGCAGGGACACTGAGGGGTGGCCGCCAGATTACCCCCCGACCTGTCGTCGTTTATCGCCGAGCATGCGATTTCAGTCGACGAGGTCGAGGTGATCGGCGCCATGACCGATGCGCCGGAGCGGTGGTGGGATGCGCGCCTGATCGGCGGCGTGCTCGGCATACCCGTCTCGACGGCTCGCGGGCTGCTCGACCACCTGGCGCGCCTGAACCTCTTCGACATCCGCTTCACCAACGAGATCCGCTATCAGTTTCATCCCGGCACGCACGAGCTTGCCGTTGTCGTCGCGCTCCTGGTCGCGACCTACCGGGCCGACCGCGACACCATCGTCCGCGCGATCGCCACGCCGGCCACGCGCGGTGTCCGCGACTTCGCCGACGCATTCAGGTTTCGCAAACATGGGGACCGCTGAAGCGATTTACCTGCTGTGCGCGATCACGAGCCTCGTGGCGGCGTGGATGCTGCTGCAGTACTTCCTGCGTCGCCGCACGCAGCTGCTGTTCTGGAGCTTCATCGGCTTCCTCGGCCTCGCCGCCAACAACGTGCTCGTGTTCCTCGACCTGGTCGTCTACCCGTCGGCCGACCTGTCGCTCGCGCGGTCGCTCGTCGGGGCGATCGGGATGCTGGCGCTCGTATACGGCTTGATCTGGGAGACCGGCCGGTGATCCGGCTCGTGGCCTTCCTGCAGGGAGTATCCGCCACCGCGGCGTGGGTCAGCGCGACGATCTTCGTGCGCTACTGGCGCGAGAGCCGCGACACGCTGTTCGCGCTCTTCGCGATCGCGTTCACGCTGCTCGGCCTCTCGTGGGCGCTGCTGTCGATCCTCAACCCGGTCGGCGATGCCAGCCCGTACATCTACGGGCTGCGGCTGGTGGCGTTCCTGCTGTTGATCGCCGCCGTGATCCAGAAAAACCGGGAAAGCACGCTGTAACGGCGTGCGATGATTGGCGGGTGAGGCGAATCGTCATCGCCGCCGCAGCCACAGCGTTCCTCGTCTACGGCGCGCTCCCGTCCGCGCAGACATCTCAAGCGCTCAATCCACAGGCCAGGCTGTCATCGGCCGCCAGGCTGCGGCTGACGGGCGAAGTGGACAGCAACAGCCCCGCGGTGTGGGAGTTGACGGGCGGCTTGCTCCGGCTGTTCGTGGTTACGTCCTTCGACGGCCGTCCCAGCAGGGCCAGCGGCCGCAGCCTGACACAGCTCGGGACAGCGCAGCTGGCGGCACTCGACCCGTGGCCGGGCGGCGGGGTCTGGATGGAAGCCATCGTGCCCGACGTGGACGGCACCTGGTACGGCTACTACCACAACGAAATCCCGGCGGACGAGATCTGTCCGGGCAGCTCGAAGGTGATTCCACGCATCGGAGCGGCGCGATCGCGCGACCGGGGGCGCAGCTGGGAGGATCTCGGCATCATCCTCGAGGCGCCGGCCGCCGCGTTCGTCTGCGACACCAACAACGTGTTCTTCGTCAACGGCGTCGGCGACTTCAGCGTGCAGCTCGACGACGACTCGCGTGACCTCTATTTCTTCTTCTCGCAGTACGAGCGCTCGATGGCGCAGCAGGGCGTGGCGGCGGCGCGCCTCGCCTGGGCCGACCGCGACGAACCGGCCGGCAAGCTGATGGTGTGGCGGACGCGCATCTGGGTGCCGGCGGCGCGCGCCGTCAACGACGGCGACGAACCATGGGCGTACAGCCCCGGGACGCCGATCTTCCCGGTCAGCGACGGCTTTCATGACGAGGGCACGACCGCCAACGCGTTCTGGGGACCGTCGGTCCACTGGAACAGCTACCTGCAGATGTACGTGATGCTGCTCAACCGCGCGAAGGACACGAAGTACAACCAGGAAGGCATCTACGTGTCGTATTCCCCGCGGCTGGACGATCCGCGCATCTGGTCCGCGCCGCTGAAGATCCTGAACGGCGGCAGCTGGTACCCGCAGGTCATCGGCCTGGACGAGGGAATCGGCACCGACAAGGAAGCGGGCGAGTGGGCCCGCTTCTTCATGGCCGGCACGTCGCAGCATCTGATTCACTTCACCCGGTAGCATGCGGAAGGTGAGCCTGGCCGTTCTGGTCGGCGTCGCGCTGGTGACGCTGCGCGCGCAGACCGGCGGCGGGCCGTCCGCGCAGCTTGTGTCCGCGCCGCCGATCGCGATTGACGCGCGCGTCGATTCCAATTCGCCGCTGGTGTGGGATCTCGTCGACGGCGTGCCGACGCTGTTCGGGTTCGCGTCGTGGGGCGGTGCGCCCGACCTGCTCGCCGGGCCGGAGGTCGCGTCGCTCCGCCGCGTCGACGCCATCACGCTCACGCCGGGCGCGGGGCACGGCATCTGGATGGAAGCGGTGGTCGCGGATGATCGCGGCACGTGGTACGGCTATTACCACCACGAAGTGCCGGCCGACATGTGCGGCCGTCCGGATCGCGCCGTCCTGAGCATCGGCTCGGCACGGTCGCGCGATCGCGGCCTCACGTGGGAGAACCTCGGCATCGTCCTCGACGCGCCGCCGGGAACCGAGGCGTGCGGCTCGTCCAATCGTCTTCTGCTCGGCGGCGTCGGCGATCCCTCCGCCGTGCTCGACGCGGGCCACGCGTTCCTCTACCTCTACTTCAGCCAGTACGGCAGGCCGGCGGCGTCACAGGGCGTCGCGGTCGCGCGGATGCCGTGGGCCGACCGTGACAACCCGGTCGGCGCGTTCGCCGTGCTGCAGCGCGGCGCCTGGATTCCGCCGCGGCAGGTCGATGCGGAGGCACCGCGCTGGGAGTACCCGGCGGGAACGCCGCTCGTGGACGTCGGCCATCCGTGGCACGACGCGGATCCGGCCGTGGACGCGTTCTGGGGCGCGTCGATTCACTGGAACACGTATCTCGAGCGCTACGTGATGCTCCTGAACCGCGCGAAGAACGAGAACTTCGACAACGAAGGCATCTACGTCTCCTTCTCCTCCGCGCTCGACGATGCTGCCGCGTGGAGCGCGCCGCGCAAGCTGATGAACGGCGGCGGCTGGTATCCCCAGGTCGTCGGTCTCGAGCCGGGCGGCACCGACAGGCAGGCAGGACAGCGCGCCCGGTTCTTCCTCACCGGGAAGTCGAGCCGCTACATCGAGTTCACTCGCTGATTGGCGCGTAGAGCTCGTACGGATCCTCGGCGTCCACCCGTTGCAGGTGCAGCGCGCGAATGGCGACGTCGCGCAGCTGCGGCGAGGCGCGGCTGGTGTCGATGACGACGAAGCCGATACGGCCGCGGCGCATGAATGCCGGACCACGCTCGACGAGGCCGCGCTCCCGCGCCGGGTCGAGCGTTCCTCCCTCGCTCAGCGTGATGAGCGCATCGAACACCGGGTTCTGGCGCGCCTCCGCGATGCGCGTCCGCGACACGCGCGACAGGTAGCCGCCGATGAGCGGCTTGCCGTGGACGGTCTGGAAGAACTGCGAGAGCGCGGAGAAGCTGCCGACGCTCGACGTGCCGTCGCGGATGCCCACCGGCAGCTCGAGCATCCGCATGTCGTCCTCCTGCGCCGCGACGCGCTGATAGAAGCGCGGGATCGCCGCCGAGTAGAGCGGGCGCGGCGCCGGCAGCAGCTCGACGAGCATCACGGCCGCGACCGCCGCCAGCAGCGCGCGGCGCCGGTGCGGCCAGCGGTCGGAGAGGTAGCAGAGCGCGCCTGCAAACAGCATCGACAGCCCGAGCATCGCGACAATGGTCAGCCGCGCGGGCGCGCGCGCGAGCCTGACGAGCGGAAGGTACCGCGCGAGCGCCCACGGACCCGGGATGTCGGTGTTCACGCCGGCTACGTGGACGAACGGTCCGAGCGCCAGCAGCGCGAAGGCGACGGTCAGTACCACCCAGAATCGCTGCGGCCGCCATCCGATGCGCAGTGCCGCGCCCACCACGACGAGCGCGACGAGCGGGAGCGAGGCGACGTTCTCGAGATATTTGTCGGTGTCCGGCGCCAGCATCGCGCGCATGGCCGCCGGCGCGAGCACGTGGTTCGGGTTCGGGAGGAGGAAGGAGACGAGGTCGACGCCCGGTGTGCTGCTGCGCCACATGATGCGCGACGACTCGAAGCCGTTGTCGCGGATACGGACGCCGACCGCATACAGGACCGGCGACAGCATCACGACCGACACGAGCCCGGCGACCGACGCGGCGCGCGCCAGCCGGAACAGCTGCGCGCGATCGATCGACAGCGCCGCGCGCCGGTACGGCCACGCCAGGCGTATCAGGACGAGCACCGTGAGCAGCAGCATCGGCGTGTACAACCCGTGCGCCCGCACGATCCGGCCGAAGATCGTCAGCTGCCAGCCGCCGCTGACGAGCAGCGCCGCGGCGAAGCCGGCGACGCAGGCGATGAGCGCGTCGAGCGTGCGGGGCGCCGTGCCCTCCTGCGCGCGGTCGCGCGTGACCCGCACCGTCCGCATCGCGAGATACACGCACGCGATCATCACGCAGTACACCGCGTAATACGGGTCCGTCGTCGCCGCCCAGCACACCGTCGCGCCGAGCGCGAGCGCATCGCGCAGGCGGCCGCGCTCCTCGAGGCGCAGCAGCAGCAGCGCGAAGATCGGCAGCGGCGCCGCGGCCACGAGGCTGAAGTGGCCGATGCCGCGCGTCGCCAGCCACGGGCACCACGAGAACAACGCGCCCGCCAGCCACGACTCGACGGGCCTGCCCGTGACGTGCCACGCGAGACAGAACATCGCGTACCCGCTCAGCACGACCATCAGCAGGTAGACGACGTTGAACGTCGTCACGACGCCGAAGACGCCGAGCAGCGGGAGCGCGACCAGGTCCTGAAAAATCGTGTAGTTGTGCAGCGACAGGTTCGCCGGGCGCGTCAGCGAGAAGATCTCGCCCGTGAAGAGCGGCAGCTGGTGCCGGTCCACGAGCTCGTGGCGGAAGACCCACTGGTTCCAGACGTACACACCGGTATCGCCGCCGGGCGGGCCAGTCAGGTGCGTGCCGAGGTGCAGCGGCAGCGGCCACGAGAAGGCGAGCGTCAGCACCACGTACGCAGCGAGGGCTGCCGCGTGGAGCCGCAAGGAGGCGTCGCGCATCGTGCTCAAGGAGAGTATCGGTACTGAGACCGGCAAGGCTACAGGCCGCGCGGGGCGACCGTCAAGGAACGAAGGTGGGGGGAAGGTTGCCGTCCTTATCTGATGACGCCGCGGCGCACCGCGTAGAGCACGATCTCCGCGGCGCTGTGGACGTCGAGCTTCTCCATGATTCGCGCGCGGTGCGTCTCCACGGTGCTCGGGCTGATGAAGAGGATCGCCGCGATGTCCTTGTTCGTCTTTCCCTCGGCGATGAGCTGGAAGACCTCGCGTTCGCGGTCGGAGAGCGACTCGTAGCGATCGACCACGCCCGGCTCGCCCGATCGCTGCTTGACGTAGTCGTCGAGCATGAGCCGCGCAATGGCCGGGCTGAAAAACGACTTGCCCTCGGAGATGGCGGTCACCGCCTGCAGCAGGTCGACGTCCGCGGAATCCTTCAACAGATAGCCGGCCGCGCCCGCCTGGAGAATCTGCGTCACGTAGGCCTCGTCCGCGTGCATGCTCAGGACCAGGACGCGCACGCCGGGCACATGCTTGACGATCTGGCGCGTCGCCTCGACGCCGTTGAGCAGCGGCATCGCGACATCCAGGATGGCGATGTCGGGCTTGAGCTGCTCGGCCTGGCGGACCGCTTCGCGGCCGTCGCCGGCCTCGGCAATCACTTTCCAGTCGGGGCGCTCCTCGAGCACCTTGCGGAGCCCCTGGCGTACGACGGTGTGGTCGTCGGCGAGAAGGATGCGAAGCGCCATCGATTACCCCGCGCGCCGCATCGTGTCGTCGCCGGCCGGCGACTCGGTGGCGATCTCGAGCGGCAGCGTGACCGCGACAATCGTGCCGCCGCCATCGCGCTCGCGAACGGTGAACGTGCCGCCGAGCGCCTGCGCGCGCTCGCGCATGCCGATCAGGCCGAGTCCGCGGCCCGACGTCAGCCGCGTGGCAGTCGGCCCGATGCCGCGCCCGTTGTCCTCGATGACGAGCCGCAGCACGCCGCGCCCTGAATTGAGCGATACCGTGCATGCGGTCGCGCCGCTGTGGCGCGCGACGTTGCTCAGCGCCTCCTGCACGATGCGGTAGACCGCGACCTCGATCTCGGGCGCGAGCCGCGTCTCCAGCGTCTCCGCGAGCTGCGCGCGGATGCCGGTGCGGTGCGAGAAGGTGCGCAGGTAGGTGGTCAGCGTCGCCGGCAGGCCGAAATCGTCGAGCGCGGAGGGGTGCAGCAGCTGCGACATGTCGCGCACGCTGCGCAGCGCGTTCTCGCTGAGGTCGCGCGCTTCCTCGAGCGCGGTCCTGACGCGCGCCTCGACCTCGGTGCGCAGCGCGATGCCGATGTCCATCTTCACCGCGGTGAGCGCCTGGCCCACCTCGTCATGCAGCTCGCGCGCGAGCGAGCGCCGCTCCTGTTCCTGCACGTCCACCAGCCGCGCCGACAGCCGCTCGAGGTCCTCGCGGTTGTCGCGCTCGATGCGGCGCTGACGATCGATCTCCCGCTGCAGCCCGCTCACGTGCCGTGACGCCATCAACGCGACCAGCAGCGCGACGACGAGCGTGACGGCGCCCATCGTCAGCAGCCGCGTGCGGACCTGCTGATACAGGAGGCTGATTTCCGCCTGGCGGCGCGCGTTCGCCACGCTCTGCACCGCCGACAGCTGATCGAGCACCTGCAGCACGATGTCGCGCTTCGGCACGACGCGGTTGCGGAGCAGCGCCGCAGCCTCGTTGGGCTCGGTGAACGCGAGGTCGCGTGAGGCCCAGTAGTCCGCCAGGCCGGCCTGCAGGCGCGCCCAGTGCTCGCGGTCGTCCGGCGACGACACGTCCGGGATGTAACTGCGGAGCAGATCGTCCACTTCCATGCGCAGCCGTGCGAGCTCGCCGCGGTACTCTTCTCGGTGGGCGCTCGCGCCGTCAATCAGCGCGTCGCGCAGGTAGATGGAGCCAAGCAGCACGTTCGTGCGCACTTTGGACAACGTCTGTTCCCCGCGCACGTACGACTCGTGAACGGAGGTGACGCTCTGCTCGATCTGGACGAGGCTGCGGACGAGCTGATAGCCCCACAGCATCCACAAGGCAAACACGACAGCAAAGCCGGCCAGCAGCGCGGCGCGCACGCTCCCGGCGCCACGCGCGGCTGGATCGGATGCCCCTGGAGCGGACATTCGTCGATCGTAGCGCATGGCCGATGATGCCCGTTCGGCGGCTGCTCTGCCATAGGGCGGCGTACCCGGGCGGAATACTGTCCCGACGGGATGGCGGCCTTGGGCGGACGCGGGGTACCTTTTTCAAGTCTCGTCTCGCTCCTGACAGTCATCCGCGGCGCTTGTCCCCGCCAGCGGGTGCTGAGTGCGCGCAATCACACCAACAGGTCGCGGTGGTTGCGCGCACTTTTTTTTGGGTTCAGAAGGTTCAGGAGGTTCAATAGGTGCAGTAGGTTCTAAGAACCCACTGAACCAACTGAACCCCTTGAACCCACTGAACCCAGATCTTGCGCTGATCATCTTCGGCGCCGGCGCAACGGCCGGCGCGCTCGGCGTTGCACTTGGCCTCGGCGGCGGCATCTTCCTCG
>Ga0070694_100002978_pt1 | contig 10068 bp, 6 predicted proteins | sample KBSK1251metaG_FD_65470 | JGI IMG/M metagenome (GOLD analysis project Ga0070694, IMG submission 65470) | Corn, switchgrass and miscanthus rhizosphere microbial communities from Kellogg Biological Station, Michigan, USA - KBS K1-25-1 metaG | ecosystem: Host-associated > Plants > Roots >... | reverse complement strand
GGTGTTGCCGGGGTTGTACGCGGGCGACACGTCTGCGTCGATCTTGTTCGCGGCGGCCACGTACGGCCCCACGAACGGCCCGCCATCGCCGGTCGGCGCCGCGCCCGCGGGCTGGACAGACTCCGTCCCGGTGTCGGCGAGCGCGCGTGCGAGGTTCAGCCGGCCGTTGCCGGTCTGGTCGACGGTACCTGCCGCATCCGCGGACCGGGCCAGCCGGCCCACGACCGCACCTGCGGACAGTGACGAATCGACCGCACGGAGCAGCCCGGCCGCGCCCGCGACCTCGGCCGCCGACGCGGAAGTGCCGCTGATGGAGGTGGTGCCGCCGCCCGGGACCAGGGTCAGGATCTGGGTCCCGGGGGCGGCAAGGAACGTGTCCGCGCCGTAGTTGGACGACGCGGCCAACGTATCGGTCTGGTCGGTGTTGGAGACGCCCACGACGCTTCGGTCGCCGGCGGGGTAGCTGACCACGGACGACCCGTCGTTGCCGGTCGCGGCGACGACGACGACGCCCTTCGACCACGCGTAGTCGACGGCAGCCTGGAGGGCGGACGAGTAGCCCGAGGCGGAGAAGGCGAGGAGGGCGACGTCGGCGCCGTGGTCGGCTGCCCACACGAGGCCCTCGATGATGTCGCTGTCGCGGCCGAGGCCGGAGTCGTTGAGAACCGTGACCGGCATGACCTTGACGCCGGCGTAGCCGACACCGGCGATGCCGAGGCCGTTGCCGGTCCGGGCCGCGACGATACCGGCCATGGCGGTGCCGTGGCCGTTCGAGTCGCTGTCCCAGGTCGAGCCGGTGACAAACGAGGCGCCCGAGACGAGCGAGCCGGCCAGGTCCGAATGCGAAGCGTCGACACCGGTATCGAGGACGGCGACGATCGACGAGCCGCTCGGGGTGATCGAGCCATAGGCCTGGTCCCAGCCGATCCGCGGCAGCGACCACTGGTCGCCGTAGGAGGCGTCGTCGGGAGTGGCCTCGGCGGCCCGGCTCCGGTCGAGCTCGACGGAAGCGACCGAAGCGTCCGCGCGCAGGGCGGCGACACCGGCATCGCCGGTGGCGACGGCGTGCATCCGCAGGATCGCGATCGAGTCGAGGTCGGTAGCGCCGGCGGCGGAGAGAGCGTCGGCCTGGGAGGCGGCCGAGGTGCCGGCGATGAAGGTGACGATGTACGGGGCGATGTTGACGTCAGCCGGGGTCGGGGCTGGCGTCGGGTCCGGAGTCCCCGTCGGGTCGGGCGTGGGGTCCGGAGCGGTCGTCGGATCCGGCGTCGCGTCGGGGGTCGGGGCGGACGTCGGATCCGGTGTTGCGGTCGGGTCGGGGGCGGCGCTCGGGTCGGGCGCGACGCTCGGGTCGGGCGCCGCCGACGGGTCGGCCGACGGCGCCGGGCTCTCGCTCGGCGGCTGGGAGGGCTCCGCGGCCATCGTGCCGATGGGCGCGACCATCGCGAACAGCAGGAGGACGACCTGCAGGCCGATGAGGACACGGTGGACACGCGAAACCCGCCGGGCGGCGGACGGCGACCCGAACATCGATATGACTCCCCTGCCCGGAGCGCCGACCCCTCGTCGCCCCGGTGCGCGCTCGGTTGATGGCGACATGCCATCGGATGAAGACCACCGGCCATACGACCGGGCAAGTACCGTCCCATACGGGACCAAATGACGGTACTGGTACCAACTGGGGTGCACCAGTACCAACTACCCACGGCTCCGACAAACCGGTGACCGCCGGCACCGACGCTGCGCTGCCTGCGGACGGCGAGTAGGACCGACAGGCTAGGACCCGGGCGCCTCGCCACCATCACGCAAACGACGTAGACGGACCCCGGACCTGGTGCCAGTCGGCACCGGGCGATCGCGGCAGGCAGTCTCCAGCCTCGCGACGGGACCCGCCTCAGTTGCCGGAGCGGCGCCGACCCGTCACGCGGAGGACCCCGAGCAGAGCAATCGCCAGGAGTACCGCGCCGCCCACGACGAGGGCGCCATCGATCGGCGACCTGCCGGCGCGGGTCGAGGCCGACGCGCCGGACGGCGAGAACGGGGCCGTCGGGATCGACGCGTTGGCGCCGCCGGCGGCACCGAACCCGGACGGAAGCGGCACGATCAGCCCGTCACCCCGGTCGGGCCCTTCGCCGCCGCCCCCGGCGTCGACGGGGCTGCCGGCGATCGTCAGCGGGGCCCGGACGACGGTGAGGTCGACGGCGACCTCGAAGAGATAGTCGCCCGGGATTGCATCTGCCGGGATCGTCACGAAGCTCTGGAAGTGACCCTCATCGACCGTGGTGATCGTCCCGATCAGGCGTCGCGAGCCGTCGGCCTTCGCGACGAGCGCGACCTCGAACGCCTCGCCCGTTCCGAGATCGCCGCGAACCTCGATCGTCGCGCCCGGCTGGATCCGGTCGGCGCTGAGCTGGAGGATCGGCTCTCCGTGCGCGGCGATCGGCGCGGCCGACCGGAGGACGACCGAGGAAGCAACGGCGCCGGAGACGATGAGGCGGGCCGCGCGACGCGCGGCCCGCCCGATGATCGGAGACAACCGGCCGGTTACGGCGACCCGACGGGGCACGCCGGAGCGGTGGACGGGTCGGAGTCCGTGCAATGGATTCGGTGCTGGATGACCGGGCTGATCAAGCCTCCCGGCTGCGCGGAGATGTAGTCGGCCAGATCCTGATCCAGGATGTCCTGCGTCGTGATCCGGCTCTTGAAATCCTGGTAGCCGTCGCCGGCGGCGGCGGTGAAGTCGTTGGTGCCGAAGAAGTAGCTCACGCCGGCGCTGAAGCTGATCGGGTCACCGGTGCAGGTGCCGTCGGCCGCCTGGCGGACAGCGCCCGTGACCCGATGACCCGTGCCCGGAATGGCACGTGGCCGCGCGTCGAACTGGATGGCGGGCTGCTGGATGTCGAACGTGAAGCAGAGCCCCGAGACCTGGCCGAACCGCCCGTTTGTCACGTTCGGGAGGGAAGAGACGGCGGTCTCGAGGTAGTCCTTCAGCTCGGCCCCGTTGATCGTCAAGGTGGCCGAGACGTTGCCGAAGGGCAGGACACCGAGGACCTGACCCCGGGTGATCGCGTACTGACCCGACCCATCGGGAACGGGATACACGGACGCCGGGCAGAAGTCCTGCGAGTTCGGATCGGACGCTCCGACCGGGCAGGTCAGATCGGCCCGCAGTCCGCCGGAGTTGGTCAGGACGAACTCGGTGCCGTACGACCAGCGGATGGCGTCGGTCACGATGTCGCCGACGAGCGATTCGCAGGCTCGCCCGTCCACGCGACCGGTCGCCGCCGCGCATGCGTCGCTGCGCGGGACGACGACGGTGGACCTGCCCACGACGGTGTTGAAGACCGGCGCGAGCTGGGCGTTCAGCTCGTTGATCCGGGCCTGGATGCCGGGGTCCGCGGTGACGCCGATGTCCCACGGCTTGTGGAAGTCGGCAGTCGTGTAGACCGCGGTCTTCGTGTTCGGATCGACGACGATCCGGATCCGGGTGAAACGAATGCCCTTGCTCCGGTTCTCGGTCACGAGCAGCCCGTTCGAGCGGCGGCTGATGACCTGGAAGTCGGTGTGGTCGCCGATGAGCACGTCCGCACCGGTGAGGCCGCCGGCCAGGTCGAGGAGCGGCCCGGTCGGATCGGTCAGCGTGCCGGCGGTGGCGCCGTCATGACCCATGACGACGATGGTCTTCACCCCCGAAGCGCGGAGCTTGTTCACCTCGGCCTGGACGGCCGGCAGACGGGCGGCGACGTGGAACGGATCGAAGGCGTCGGGTGCGACGAGGGTCGGCGCGTCCTCGTTCGTGAAGCCGACGAGTCCGATCTTCGCGCCGTCGAGCGAGAACACGGTCGAGGGCTTCCATTCGGCCGGCGTCTTGCCGTTGGCGTCGACGACGTTCGCCGACAGGAACGGGTAGGTGGCCAGCGGGATGATCTCCGTCCGCAGGTAGGCGGCCTTCTTGTCGAAGTTGTGGTTGCCGAGGCCATCGGCGTTGAAGCCCATGGCGTTCATCAGCTCGATTGTCGGCTTGTCGCCGAAGAAGCTCGAGATCGGGGGGGTCGCCCCGATCGAGTCGCCGGCGGCAACCGTGATCGAGCCGTTCTGAGCCTCCGCACGATACGTGTCGAACCACGGCTTCAGGTAGGCGGCGCCACCGATCGAGAAGGTCGGTCCGACGGTGTCCGCGGCCTCGAGGAGCGGCACGAGCTGGCCGTGGTAGTCGCTGATGTCGAGGATCGAGTAGACCTTGAGCGACGGCTTCGTCGTCAGCCCCACGAGGATCTTGCCCCGGGCGTTCTGCGGCCCGTCGATCCCGAGCAGGAAGCTCAGGGTCGGAGCAAGGTCGATCGCGCGGATGCCGGCCACCGGCGTCGCCTGCTTGCGGATGCCCGGGCCCGAGGCGATGAACGTGGCATGCATGTTCACGCTGTGGGCGAGGTCGACGAGCTCGGGCAGGTACCCGTGCTGGCCGAAGAACTGGCTGGGCGCGATCGCGACGCCCGGTGTGCCGGCGTCGGATTGGTACGGCGGACGGAAGACGACGACGACGTCGCCGCTCCGGTTCGGATGGAGCGAGTCGGAGCCGTCGACGTTGCGGAGCTCCTCCTTGAGCATGACCCGCTCGACGACCTTGGCACCCGGACGCGCGGGATCGGTCAGGTTCTGGAACGCACTGACGACGGCGCTCCGGACCTGGGCGTACGTCGTCCCCGCCGGAAGGGTCGGGTTGACGTAGACCTGGACCGTGCCGCCGGCCCAGCAGGCCTTCGAGAGGTCGGCGGCCGCGGCCCCGCAGTTGGACGCGGTGTTGCCGGAGCTGGCCGACAGCGAGATCCCGTTGACCTGGTTGTCGAAGAGGACCTTGCGGGCGTTGACCGCGAGCCACTGCGGCGCGAAGCCGTGATCGGAGGCGGCGAACACCGTGGCGTTCGCGCCCATGAAGCCGCGCGTCCTTGCGAGCTTCGCGTCGGCTTCGTGGTAGGCCGATCGGATGTAGCCCTCGCGGATCGCGATGCGGTTGTCCTTGACCCCGTCGGCATTGAGGTCGTCGTAGTACGGGTTGGCGTTGCCGTCCATGTCGGTCGGCACCGTCAGCGCCATGAACTGGTGGCTGAACTCGTCGGTGACGGGATAGCCGACCATCGCGAGATCGGTGTCGGGCTGGAGGGTCCCGAGGATGTAGTCGAGGACGGCGTTGGAGTAGGCCGACTCGAGGTCGCGACCCTGCTCGACATAGGTGTCCTCGTCGATGATCCGCGCCTCGAGGGGCGCGAAGTCGGACGCGACGTAGGTGGGGGCGTGCTCGGCGAGGTACTTCTCGAGGCGATCTTCACCGGCGCCGCCGGCCGGCAGCAGGTTGCAGGCCGCCGTCGCGCACGAGGCGATGATCCGCTCGACGGACGTGAAGTAGAGCTTGAACGAGGAGAGGTCGGGGGCGAGGCTGATCAGCTTCGTGTAGAAGCCCGCCGTCTGTCCGGCGCGGGCGCCGATGAGGCCGTCGGCCCCGGTCAGCTTGACCTCGTGGAAGTCGCCGACGCCGAGCGTCGTCGCCGCGGCCGACCCGTTCTTGCCGGCTCCGCTCGGGACGAGGATGAGCGTGTCGTAGGCGACAGCGCCGTTGCTGTTCGAATCGTAGACATAGATGTCGTACGTGCGGGTCGGGTTCTGGGCCGCGAACGACGTCGCGATCGTCAGCACGGACTGCTGGGCCGGAGCCGCCGCGTCGCCCGCGGGAACGTTCGTCCAGCCCGAGGCGGCGGCGAATGCGGCGACCTGGTAGCTGATCCCGAACGCCGCGGCTCCTGCCTGCTCGTCGGCGTTGACCGGCGAGGCGAGGACGCCACGGGTCGAGAAGAAGTTGGCGAAGTCGACCGTCGGCCCGGCGATGTTCGCGGACCGTCCGCCGACCCAGTCGACCTGGGCGACCTTCTTGCCGGCTCGCTCGGCCGCGTTCGCGATCGTGTCTGCCTGGAGAACCCCGGCCCCGGAGAAGCTCGTCCGGTTCGTGAACGTGTCACCCGTCCGGAAGAAGGTGTTGTTCGTCGAGCCGTGCTCGCTCGGATAGGTCCCCGTGGCGATCGTGTACCAACCGACGCCGGTGTTCGGCGGGAAGGCCTGGACCATCCCGTTGTCGCCGCGGACACCCTGTGCCATCAGCGCGGCGTAGGTCGGCATCTGACCCTCGGCGGCGTACTTCTCCATCAGGTCCGGGCGCATGCCGTCGGACGCATAGAGGATGGCCTTGCTGGTCGAAGGCTTGCCGCTGGGCGGCGGGGCGGCGACCACGGGGGCGGCGACGAGTCCCGCGACCAGCGCGATGACGCTGAACAGGGCGGTGGCGCGGATGCGCACGTGCGACGTCACTGGGCTCCTCCTCCTCGACGAACCGGGGGCACTGGGTCGGCTTGGTGGCGTGGATCGGATGGGCGACGCAGGTCCCCGGGGTGCGCGTCCTCCCCTGGATCGCACCCCTGCACCCTGGACTGCACACGATAACGCCGGGTTGCGGGCCCGTCATCGCCCGATGAACGCCGGAGACCCCGGTCGCTGATCACGGCCGACGCCTCCGGCGCGAAAGCGGTGCGCCCGGGCACCGATCCGGCGGAGCGGTCCGGTTCCATCTCGGTCAAGCAGTGGGAATCCGGTTCCATCGAGCGCAGACTTCGCTCGAACCGAAGGAGGGACCCTGAAATGCGTCGGATGATCCTCTTGGCCGCGACCGCGGCCCTGTTCGCGAGTCTCGCGGCACCCGCGACGGCGGGGGCACGGCCGCCGACTCTCACGGTGACCTTCACCGCCTGCCGAGTCGATTCCACGACGGTCCGCCTGGCCGTCAGCTGGTCCAACCTGGCGGTCACCGGCGGCGAGTTCTTCATCAACACCGCGCCGCTCACGACCGGGTACACGTCGGCCTGGAACCAGAAGGCCAGGCACGGAAGCCACACGCAGGACTTCAACATCGGCACGGACATCGCCGACATCGTCACGGTCAATCTCTACAACGCGAAGGATCCCAACAACATCACCTTCGAGCAGAGGGTGATCGGCGAAGGCAATGACGCCGAGGAGCTTCTGCCCTGCTGACGCGCCGTCAACCGGGTTGACGGCAAGGGGCGGATAAGCCACCGCGAAGCGCGGGCGGCCAGGATGCCGTCGTGGAGCTCCACCCCGCCGTCATCGAGCGGCTCGCCCGCCTGGCGCCGGATCAGCGCGCTGCCGCGACGACCCCGCCGGGACCGGTGCTGTGCGTGGCCCCGGCCGGCTCCGGCAAGACGACGACGCTCGTGGCCCGGATCACGTGGCTGCTCGCGTCGGGGGCGGCGCGCGCGGGCACGATCGCGGCGATCACGTTCAACAAGCGCGCTGCGATCGAGCTCGGCGAGCGACTCGCGACTGCGCTCGAGCCGCTCGGCGTCGGCGAGGGTGCCGTCCGCGTCCGGACGTTCCACGCCCTCGGTCTGGAGATCCTGCGCGACGCCGGTCAGGCCGCCGAGCCGCTCGTCGACCGGCTCGCCGTCCTGCGGCGCATCGCTCCGGAGGTCGGGCCCGGGGGCTGGCGCCGGCTCGACACCGCATTCTCCAAGCTGAAGCTCGACCTCGGCGTGACGGCCGAGGAGGTCGCCGCCGACCCGGCGCCGGGTCCGATCGCGCGCGCCTTCGTGGCCTACGAGGCCGAGCTCGCGGCCGAGGGCGGGCTCGACTTCGACGACCTCGTCGCCCGCAGCCTGCTGACGCTCGAGCGCGATTCGGGCGCTCTCGAGCGATGGCACGCCCGCTGCGCACACCTGCTCGTCGACGAGGCGCAAGACCTCGACCGGGCACAGCTCCGGATGGCGCTGCTGCTCGCCGCCCCGGTCAACCGGATCTTCCTCGTCGGCGACGACGACCAGTCGATCTACGGCTGGCGCCTGGCCGACGTCCGGCGAGTCCTCGCCCTTGCCGAGGACCTCGACGGCCTGCGCCGCGTCGACCTCGTCGTGAACTATCGCTGCCCGGCGACGGTCATCCGCCGGGCCGTGCGGCTCGTCGAGCACAACGTCGAACGGTTCGCGAAGACGATCGAGCCGCGCGCCGCCGCGCCGGGTCCGATCATCCTGGCCGCCGACGCAGCCGACGAATCGGTCCGCGTCGGGAAGGTGCTGGCGGGCTGGCACGGCACGGCTGGCACCCACGCGATCCTCACCCGGACGAACCGCGAGCTGCTGCCGGCGATCGCGGCCGCCCTCGAGCTGGGGGTCCCGTTCCGGCCGCCGCCGATCGACCTGCTCGTCGGACTGCCGTTGGTCGACACCTGCATCGAGGACGTGCGGCGGACACCGGCGGCACTGCCGCTCCTCGCCCGGATCGAGATCGTGCGCGCGATGTGGGCAGCGCGCCCCCAGGATCCGGACGCGGATCCGGACGCGCCGAGACCGGCCGACGTCGCGTCGGCGGTCCTGGCCTGGGCCGCCCCGTTCCGGGACCTCGAGGCGCTCGAGGCGGCCGTGATCGCCCGTCGGGAGGCGCTCCTCGAACTCTGCCGCGAGGACGCGCCTCTGACGTTCGCCACGGCGCACGCGACCAAGGGCCTCGAGTTCGACCACGTCGCGGTGCTCGGGATGGAGCGCGGCCGCTTCCCGAGCGCGAGGTCACTGGCGGATGCGCCCGATCCCGCGCGAGCCCTCGAGGAGGAGCGCCGGCTCGCGTACGTCGCGTGGACGCGCGCCCGACGCTCGCTGACGCTCGTCTACGACCCGGCCGCACCGTCCTCGTTCCTGCTGGAGGCGTTCGATCCGGACGAGCTCGGGATCGATCGTGACGCTGTTGCTGGCTAGACTTCAGGCGATGCCCGACCGTTCGAGCCAGGACGACCGCCTGTTCCCGCCCGGTGGGCGCGTGCCGATGCTCGCCCACGGATCGGTCTACCTCCGGGCCGCCGAGCGTTCCGACATCCCGACCTTCGTCCGCTGGTACACCGACCTGCGGACGACGCAGACGCTCCTGATGAGCAGTCCGATGGGCCACGCAGCCGAGGAGCGCTGGTTCGATCAGATGCTGGATGCGCACGGCAAGGACAGGTGGTTCTTCGTGATCTGCCGCCGCGAGGACGATCGGGCGGTCGGCGGCATCGATCTCCACGAGGTCAACCTGCGCAGCGGAAGCGCGAGCCTCGGCATCGCCATCGGTGATCCGGCCGACACGGGTCGGGGGTACGGCAGCGACGCTCTGCTGAGCCTCCTCGGCTTCGGGTTCGGGCAACTCCGCCTCGAGCGGATCGAGCTCGACGTCTACGACTTCAACGACCGGGCGCGGCGCGTCTACGAACGGGTCGGCTTCGCCCACGAAGGGACGCTCCGGCGCGCCCTCTTCCGTGACGGCGCCTTCCACGACGTCCACCGAATGGCGATCCTGCGGGACGAATGGGCGGCGCGGGCAGAGCCCGAGGCTGGCCGCTGATCGCTCAGGCGGCTCCCGTGTCGCGCCGGTTCAGCTGCTTGAGCAAACGATCGATCGACTCGAGGAACGGCTCGGTCACCTCCGCCGGGAGGGCGTCGCGCACGGAGTCCTTCGGTCCGTAGGCGGCCCGCGCGCGAAGGGCGACCTGGCGGAGCGAGCGCGGCTCGTCGTCGCGGAGCCGGTCGGGCATCGCCTCGAAGTAGCGGAGCCAGCGCGTCGCGCCGACCGCCTCGGCGGCGGCCACGATCCTGTCGGCCTGGCGGCCGGCGATCAGCCCGGCCTCGTCGACGGCCGGCAGCTCGTGACGGGCCGGGCCGCGTCGATCGAGCCCCGAGCGCGAACCGGTGTCGAGACGGGTCAGGTCGCGATCAGGCATCCGGTCCGGACACGAGGAGCGGGAGGCGCTTCCGCTCGGAGCCGTTGACGAGGATCCGGAACGAGTGGTCGCCGGGTGCCGCGAACGTCAGGTTCCAGAGGTCGATCGAGAAGGTCAGCACGGTGTCGCGACCGTCCGTGTGGCCGCGCGCCTGGAGATTGCCGGTCGCGCCGGCAACCTCCCCGCCGTCGGGATCCAGGAGGACGAACCGGACCTCGTGCTCGTGGTCGACCTCGGGCGCCGTGACGAGGAGTCCGAGAACG
>Ga0070694_100002977_pt1 | contig 10069 bp, 7 predicted proteins | sample KBSK1251metaG_FD_65470 | JGI IMG/M metagenome (GOLD analysis project Ga0070694, IMG submission 65470) | Corn, switchgrass and miscanthus rhizosphere microbial communities from Kellogg Biological Station, Michigan, USA - KBS K1-25-1 metaG | ecosystem: Host-associated > Plants > Roots >... | reverse complement strand
GGTCTGGAACCAGCGGGGAAGGAAGATGACGAGGGTGAAGAACCCGAACGCCGCGAGGAACATCGAGGCGACCGAGATCGAGAACGTCCGGATCCGGAACAGGTTGAGCGGAACGATCGGCTCCTTCGCCCGCGATTCGACGAGCAGGAACACCACCCCGAACACGAGCCCCAGCACGATCAGGCCGCCGACCGCCGGGTCCGTCCACTGGCCGTTCTGCTTGTTCGTGAGCCCGATCAGGAACGGAACGATGGCGGCGGCAAAGACCGCGGCACCGAGATAGTCGATGTTCTGGCCAGCCTCCGGCCGCTTGATGGCCGGCAGGAGCCGCCACAGGATGAACAGCGAGATCAGCCCGATCGGGATGTTGATGTAGAAGATCCAGTTCCAGCTGAACGTGTCGGTGATGAACCCGCCGAGACCCGGGCCGACGAGCGACGACACCCCGAACACGGCCCCGAACAGGCCGAGGTACTTCCCTCGTTCCGCCGGCGTGTACAGGTCGGCGACGACCGCGAGCGCGATCGGGAAGACGGCGCCACCGCCGAGGCCCTGCAGGCCGCGGAACAGGATGAACATCTCCATGTTCTGGCTGAGGCCGGCCAGGGCCGAGCTGATCAGGAACAGCGACACAGCGAAGATCACGATCGGGCGACGGCCGAAGAGATCCGACAGCTTGCCGTAGATCGGGCCGCTGACCGTCGACGTCAGGAGATAGATCGTGACCGACCAGGTGTAGAGCTCGTTGCTGCCTTGGAGCGCGCTGACGATCTTCGGGAGCGCCACGCCGACGACGGTCTGGTCGAGGGCGAACAGGAACATCGCGAGCAGGATCGCGCCGAGGATCTCGAGCTTGGCTCGCGGCGACAGGTTCAGGGCGGCATCAGCCGTCGGATCGGACATGTGGTCGACTCCTGGGGGTTGGGCACGCCCATGATGGGCCATCAAGCGGTCACCTGATGTCACGTTCTGAGACCGCGCGGGTGCCGAAAACTCATCGGCGGCCGGGCCGGGATTTCACCCGAGGTCGCGGATCGCCTTCGCCGTCTTGGCCGGATCGCCGTTGAGGTCGAGCTCGGAAATGCGGCCACCGCGGATCGTGAAGCCCAGGACGAGCGGCGGCTGGCCGGGAGCATCGGGCACGACGAACCCGGCCGTGCCATTGACGATCGCCGGGCGTGCGTAGGACGCGAACCGCGGCCCGAATCGGTTGACCTCCCGGGCGACCTGCGCGGCTCCGGAGATCGGCGGCCGGGCGAGCGGCCCGTGACCGCCGCCGTCGAAGTGGAAGACGACGTCGGGATCGAGCACCTTGAGCAGCCCCTCGAAGTCGCCGGCGCGGGCGGCCGCGAGGAACGCGTCCACGACCCGTCGCTGGACGACGAGGTCGGCGTCCGGATCGGGAGTGCCGGCCTGGACCCGACGCCGAGCCCGGCTCGCGAGCTGGCGCGCCGCGCTCGGCGTCCGATCGACGATGGGTGCGATCTCGTCGAACGACACGCCGAACACGTCGTGGAGGACGAACGCCAGGCGCTCGGGCGGCGAGAGCGTCTCGAGCACGACGAGGAGGGCCAGCCCGACCGAATCGGCGAGGACCGCATCGCGCTCGGGGCTGTCGTGGTCGCGCGACTCCGCCGCCGGCGAGCTCACGATCGGCTCCGGGAGCCACGTCCCGGCGTAGGTTTCGCGACGCGACGTCCGCGTCCGGAGCATGTCGAGGCAGATCCGCCCGACCGTGACCGTGAGCCAGCCGCGCAGGTCATCGGTGCCTCCCGGATCGCGCCGATCGAGGCGGACCCAAGCCTCCTGGACGGCGTCGTCGGCCTCGGTCATGGAGCCGAGCATCCGGTAGCCGACGCCGCGCAGGTGGGCTCGATGCCGCTCGAACTCGTCGGCCAGCCAGTGGCGTCGCTCCGTCCGGGAGTCCGCCATCGTTTCGGTCATCACCTCGAGTACGGATCGCGGTCGCGATGTGTGACCGGGAGTGGGCAGCGGGACCGGAGCCGGGCCGCCGCTCCGGGCCGGGCCGCCGGACCGGGCCGGGCCGCCGGACCGCGACCCGGTCACATCCGTGGCCGCCGATCCGTGCTGAGTGTGACGGGCCGGGACTGGATCGGCTCGCAGCCACTCAGGAGATCCGTGCGATGACCACGTCCCGGGCCGCGACCACGCGGCCCATTCCCGCGATCGTCACCTTCCTCAATCCGATGGTCCGTCGCCTGCTGGCGATCGGCCTGCCGATGGGCCCGAACGTCCTGCTGACGGTCCGCGGCCGCAAGAGCGGCAAGGCCTACACCTTCCCGGTCGCGACGCTCACGGTCGAGGGCCGCGAGTACCTCTTCTCGCCGTTCGGCGAGGTCCAGTGGGTGGCCAACCTCCGGGCGTCGGGCGAGGCAATCATCCGGCGGGGGCGAACCGATCGGCGGATGACGGCGGTCGAGGTCCCGGCCGAGGCCGCGGCGGCGGTGCTCGAGGCCGGCATGAAGCCGGTCATGGGCGTGCCGGTCTTCGGCGCGATGATCGCCGGCTGGTACGGGGTCGACCGCTCGTCGACATCGGCGGATTACCTGGCGTCGGCCCGGCTCCATCCGGCGTTCGAGCTGCGCCAGGCGGCGTAGCGGCGCCGGCGGCTGTGGCGGTGGCGGTGCGCCATCGCCGGCTGCGATCCGGCACCCGACGTTCGGACGTATCGGGGTCATGAAGAATTTGATTGCCCGTCGGTCAGCCGGAGCTCTCGCCCGGCTCCGGCTCCTCGGCCCGATCCTGCTCGTGGCTGCGTCGCTGATCGTCGCGGCCTGCAACAACGGAAGCGGCGGCAGCGGCTACTGACCGTCGGCCGTCGGGATCGGCTCCTTACCGTCGCCCGCCGGGAATCGAAGCGCCCGTCGCAGCCGGGGCTCGGCGACGGGCGAGTCGATGACGGTGGAATGATCCCGCGGGGAAAGAGACGCGGTCGGTTCCCCGTGCCCTGGAAACCGACCTCACCGCTGTGGTTGCGTCCCTCGCTGTCCAGACTGCGCCGTCGTGTCGGTCCGCGCATCCTCCAGATGCCGTATTCGCGTCACGGGCGCCGTCCTCGTTCGCGCAACCCGGCGGCGGCGTCTGCTTGAGAGAGCGTGGCCGCTTCCCCAGGGCATACCCGCGGGACGGGTACGCGAGGCGGTCGGGCCGGGGGAGGGTCCCGGATACGCGATCCCGATCAGGCGGGTAGCCTTCTGCAACCGACTCGACCGCGACCGGCGCAGCCCACGCGCCGGACGTCGGCCGGACCCTCGCCGACGGAGGCGCTCGCGTGAAGCTCGGATTGCAGATTCCCTCGTTCACCTGGCCGGGCGGCACCGAGGCCATCGGCCCGACCCTCGGGAGGATCGCCCGCCAGGCGGACGACATCGGCCTCGACTCGATCTGGGTCATGGACCACTTCTTCCAGATCCGCGGCGTCGGCCCGGCCGAGGATCCGATGCTCGAAGGCTGGACGGCACTCGGCTTTCTCGCCGCGAACACGTCGCGCGCCCGTCTCGGGCTGATGGTCGGCGGCGTCCATTACCGGCTCCCCGGCCTGTGGGTGAAAGCGGCCACGACCCTCGACGTCCTGTCGGGCGGGCGCGCCTGGCTCGGGATCGGGGCGGCCTGGAACGAGATCGAGTCGCGCGGCCTCGGGTTCCCGTTCCCGCCACTCGGCGAGCGGTTCGAGATGCTCGAGGAGACGCTCCAGATCGCGCACGAGATGTGGCAGGGCGAGCGCGGAACCGAGGCCGCGTTCGACGGTCGCCAGTTCCACGCGATGCGGCTGATGAACTCACCGCAATCCATTTCCCGGCCGCGCGTCCCGATCATGATCGGCGGCGGGGGGGAGAAGAAGACGCTCCGCCTCGTCGCCCAGTACGCCGACGCGACGAACGTCTTCGGCGGCCCCGAGGCGATCGCCCACAAGTACGAGGTCCTGCGCGAGCACTGTTCCGCCGTCGGGCGCGACTTCGACGAGATCGAGCGGTCGAACCTCCAGACGATCAACCTCGGGCGCGAGTCGGCGAGCCAGGTCGTCGACCGGTTCGGTGAGCTGGCCGACGCCGGCGCGCAGCACGTGATCTTCGGCGTGGTCGACGTTCACGACCCGGCGCACCTCGAGACGATCGGCCGCGAGATCGTGCCGCAGCTCCGGGGCCTCTAGCCGCTGGCCCCCAGCCGCCCGTCGCTCCCCGCCGCCCGTCGCTCCCCGCCGCCCGTCGCTCCCCGCCGCGCCCCGCGTCCACCGCCCAGGCGATGCGAATCGCCGAATGATTCGAAATTCGCAGCATTCGGCTACACGAAATGGCAGCGTTGTGACGTCTGGCCGGGACGCACGCGCAACGACGCCCCGGAATTCGTAGGACTCGGCAGGACCTTCAGCGGATGGTCCTCATGCATCCGACGCAGGAGGATCGGCGTGATCCATTCCGCGGTCGCCCCCGACGGCCTCGGCAGTGGCGGTCCGGTGGTTGGAGGACTTCCCGTGTCCGCAACAGAGCGCCGCGTGTGGCCATGGCGCTGAAAGTGAACTGGGCGATTCCGGTCGATCGCGACCTGAGCCGCCCCTCGATCTCCCCGGTTGAGCCCCTGCCCTACCCCCATCGGCCGCGTCGACTCGGCCCACCTGAAGACGGTGGCGGTCGCGATCGATCCCACGCCGTCCGGCGCGCCGGCGACGCCATCCTCGGCGCCGTCGACACGCTCGACCTGTTCGATCCGATGCTGCCCTCCGCGCTCCGCTTCGCGGAGGACCGCGGGGAGAGGCTCGTGGCGGCGCCCCTGCTCGCCTCGTGGAAGGTTCGCGCCGCCGGCGGCCCGGATCGTGCCCGACGCTTTCCGTGGTCGCTCGGCCATGACGCGCTGCCGAGCTCGTCAGCGACCGAATCGCCCGACGGTCGCGGCGCCCTCTGGCGCTCCCGGGAACGCGACTGGCTCGATCGCGGCCCGACCGCGTTCGCCAGCCGCCTCCTCACCCCGATCGCGATCGCCGAGAACCTCGAGTTCCTCCACCGCCTGACGACCGACGCCAACCAGCAGATCGCCGGAACGGCCACCGAGATCCTGCGCGACGTCCAGCCCCTCGCCGAGGGCGACATCGCGGACTTCATCCGGGGCGACGATCCGTGGCGCGACACCTTCGCGCTCTGGCAGCTGGCGCGGCGGCCCGCGGCGCTCGAGCTCCTGCGCGAGCTGGCCCTCGCGATCGCGATGCGGTCGGGCACGCTCGCGAGCCGGCTCGCCGGGCTGCCGTGCGGGACCCGGTTCCCGTTCGAGGCCGTCCCGCTCGTGTCGGCCAGCGCGCATCTCGGGCTCGGCCTGTGGGCCCTCGGGTACCGGCCGTCGCTCCTGCCCGGGCTCATCGACTTCGTCGCATCGCGCGAGCACCGATCGGGTGGCTGGGGCGACGACGGCCAGCCGGCAGACGTGCTCACCACCCTGGCCGCGGCGGAGCTCCTGGGCTCGCTCGATCCGTCGTTCGGGCCCGCGGCGACGATCGAGTTCTTCGTCCGCCACCAGGAGTCGTCGGGCTGGTGGCGCGCGCTCGACCCCGAGGTCCCGTGGCTGACGGCCGCGATCGCCGGCTGGCTCGAGGGCGCCGAGCGCCCGTTCCACGAGCGCTTCGCCTGGCCGCGCTACGCTCGGACCGACCTCGATCGCAAGACCGGCGTCCCCGGGTTCGCCGCGTTCGATGCCCTGGACCGGCTCTTCCGGACCCTGCCCGGCATCGGTGCGGCTCCGATCGAGATGGCGTTCGGCGATCTCGCGGGCTTCCGCGCGTTCAACAACCGCTGCGGCCAGGAGACCGGCGACGCTGTCCTGCGGCTGTTCGCCCAGCACCTGAGATCCGTCCCGGGCGCGATCGCGATCCGCGACGGCGGCGACGAGTTCCTGGTCATCGGTGCACCGACCCGGCGCGACCTCGCGGCCGACATCGACGCTTCCCGGGCCACGTGGCCCGACCTGTTCCGAGCTCGGTTCGGGACGGACGTGCCGATGGTCGTGCCGCGCTTCGTCGTCGCGACGAGCCAGGCCAACCGGATCGCGGCGCTGCGCGAATGGCTCGGTCGGGAGATCGGGTTGACGAAGGACCAGCCGCTCGACGAGGACGGCCACGGCCTCCTGCGGATCGTCGGCGAGGCGCCGGCCCGGATCGTCGGCGAGGCGCCGGCCTGAGCCGGCGCGGCGTCGACACGCGTCAGCCCGAGATCTCGGCCCGTTCGGTGTAGAGGGCGGTCACGACCAGCGCACCGATGAGCCAGGCCAGGACGACGACGAGCGCGGTGTTCGGGTCGAGCCGGGCGAGCGCCTGACCGCCGCCGCCGTTGCCGCTGAAGCTGCCGGACGTCGCGACGACGGCGTTCGCGGCGTTGAACGGCAGGTACTTGACGATGTCGGGCAGGAAGATCGCCGCGAACTGCTCACCGAAGTAGACCGCGATCCCGACGCCGATCCCCGCCAGCTGGCTGCGCGCCAGGGTCGCGATCGCGAAGCCGAGAGCGCACGCCTCGCCGAGGGCCACCCAGCCGCGGGCGAGGAGCTCCGGCAGGGTCCCCACCGTCGCGGCATCGCCCAGGCCCGTGGTCGCGACCTGGGCCAGGCCGGCCGCGATGATCGCGACGACGATTCCGATCGCGAACGCGACGAGCAGCCCGATCCCGACCATCAGGCCGATCGAGGCGAACGACACCAGCTGGTACCGGCTCCGGCTCTCGCCCCGGGCCACCGCCGCCTTGAGCGTGCCCCAGGTCCACTCCGAGCCGGCGATCGCGGCGCCGTAGATCATCGCGAACAGGCCGCCGAGGCCGAGGATGAACGACAGGAGGAGCGTGTAGGCCCCTGGGAACGTGACGAGCAGGAGCGCCTGCCGGCCGCCGTTCGGCGATGTCGCCGCCTGGCGGGCGGTCGCCCCGACGGCGATGTAGATCAGGGCGAGGAGCCCGACGAGCAGGCCGAACGTGACGTACGTGGCCGGCCGACGGACGAGCTTGCGGAGACCGGCGACGAAGAGCCTCACACGTCACCGCCCGAGCGGCCACGGGGCGACGATCCGGCGCCCGCGGTGCCGAAGAACGTGCCCTCGTGGCTCGCGGTGTCGTCGCCACCGGTCAGCTCGAGGAAGAGCGACTCCAGGTCGTTGCCGGTCTCGAGGCCCGACGCGTAGATGCCGGCCGAGGCGAGCGCTCGATTGACATCGGCCGCCCGCTCTGGCGCCAGGGCGATCGACAGCCAGCCGTCGTCGTCGGTCGTCGCGGCGCTCGTCCCTGGAGCGAGGCCGTCGAGGATGACCCGCGCGGCGTCGATCTCGGAGCGGGCGACGCGGACCCGGATCCTGCCCTCGCCCTCGAGGATCTGCTCGATCGGTCCCTCGCGGACGAGCCGGCCGGCGGCGACGATGCCGAGGACGTCTGCGAGCTGCTGGACCTCGCCGAGGATGTGGCTCGAGACGAAGACGGTCTTGCCCGCTGCGGCGAGGCCCTTGAGCGTCTCGCGCATCGCCACGATTCCGGCCGGATCGAGGCCGTTCGAAGGCTCGTCGAGGAGGAGCAGCTGCGGGTCGCTCAGGAGGGCGGCTGCGATCCCGAGCCGCTGCTTCATGCCGAGCGAGTAGGTCTGGACCTTGTCGCGTGCGCGGTCGCGCAGCCCGACCATCTCGAGCAGCTCCTCGATCCGCGCCCGCGAGGTCCGCGCTCCGGTCGCCGCGAGGGAACGCAGGTTCTCGCGCGCGGACAGGTACGGATAGAACGACGGCTGCTCGATGAGCGCGCCGACATCGAACAGGCGGTGGCGGTCGCTGCGACCGAAGGGCCGCCCAAGGAGCTCGATCGTGCCCGCGTCCGGATGGATCAGGCCGGTGAGCAGGCGCATCGTCGTCGTCTTGCCCGCCCCGTTCGGCCCGAGGAACCCGTAGACGACCCCGGCCGGCACCGACAGGTCGAGCCCGGCCAGCGCCGTCCGCGATCCGTAGCGCTTCACGAGCCCGCGGGTCGCGAGGGCGTGTCCGTCGGTCAAGGCGTCCTCCGGGGAATGCCGGGCAGCCCCGGGGGGTTCGATCGTGCCGTTCCGTGGGGATCCGTGTCAAACGGCCGGCGCTCCGTTGCGGCCGTGCCGCGGACCCATCTCGCGATACCCCAGGGGAGTATCGCGATCGTGCTACGATGCGGCCATGACCGACGATTCCACCCGGCCTTCCGGACCGGACGACGAGGCGGCCGGCGGGTCCGGCAAGCCCGATCCGTTCGCCGGGTTCACGATCGATTTCGGCGGAGGCGGCGGCGGGACGGCGGAACCCTCGAACGGCGGCTCGGCCGATCCGTCCGCCCCGATCTCGTTCGGGGCACCGATCTCGTTCGGCGCTCCCCTCGCGCCGGTCTCGTCGCCATCGTCCGCCCCGGCCGCGCCCGCCCGGCCGTCGACCGGCGGCCCCGTCGGCGGCCCCGATGACGGCTCGAATCGTGACGAGAACCGGACGAAGCTGCTGATCATCGGCAGCGGCCCCGCCGGCCTGACCGCCGCGATCTACGCTGCCCGCGCCAACCTCGAACCGATCGTCCTCGCCGGCGTCGTGCCCGGCGGCCAGCTGATGATCACGAGCGACGTCGAGAACTACCCCGGGTTTCCCGACGGGATCCTCGGACCGGAGCTGATGGGCAAGTTCCGCGAGCAGGCGGAGCGGTTCGGGACGCGGATCATGGACGTCGACGTCGAGCGGGTCGACCTGTCGACGCGGCCGTTCCGGGCCTGGGCGCGCGGGGTGGAATACACCGCCGACGCGGTCATCGTCGCGACCGGGGCGTCGGCGCTGTGGCTCGGCCTCGAGAGCGAGACGCGTCTGCGGGGGCGCGGTGTCTCGGCCTGCGCAACCTGCGACGGCTTCTTCTTCCGGGACAAGGAAATCGCGGTGGTCGGCGGCGGCGACACGGCCCTCGAGGAGGCGACCTACCTGACCCGGTTCGCCTCGAAGGTCCACCTGCTCCACCGGCGCGAGGCCTTCCGGGCGTCGAAGATCATGATCGACCGGGCGATCGACCACCCGAAGATCGAGATCCACACGAACACGGCGGTCGACGAGGTCCTTGGCGGCGCGAAGGTCGAGGGTCTCCGTCTTCGCGACACCGCGACCGACGAGGTCCGCGACGTCGCGATGGAGGGCCTGTTCGTCGCGATCGGCTACCGCCCGAACACCGAGGTCTTCAAGGAGCAGCTCGAGGTCGACGAGAAGGGCTATCTCGTCGTCCACGATGAGACCGGCTCGAAGATCGAGGGCGTCTTCATCGCGGGCGACGTCCACGACCATCGCTACCGCCAGGCCGTGACCGCGGCAGCCGACGGCTGCAAGGCCGCGATCGACGCCGAGCGCTGGCTCGAGTCCGAGGGCATCAGCGAGGCGACGACCGCGACGGCCTGGTAGGCGGCGCCGGGGGCCGCCAGGGCTGCTTGGCGCCGGCCGAGCCGCCCGATCGTGCGTCGCGTGACGTCTCCTCCCGCAGCCAGATCGAATAGCCGAATACGGCATGCCGCTCGCGGGCGCGCTCAAGCGCCTGCCGAGCCGCCCGATCGTGCGTCGCGTAGCGTCTCCTCCCCCAGCCCAGATCGAATAGCCGAATACGGCATGGCCTTGCCCGCTGTCCGGAGTCAGGCGACGATCGGGCCCAGATCGTCGCCCAGCCGCGAATGAAGGACCGCGATGATCGCGGCCAGGCGATGAAGACGGAGGCCTTCGAGCCGGCCGCGCTCGAGCCGTGACAAGGTCGTCTGGTGAACTCCGGCGAGCCGAGACAGCTGCCCCTGGGTCATCCCGGCCTGGACCCGCGATTGGCGGATCCAGCGCCCGATCAGGTCCATTCCGTCAGCGATCAGCCATTCTGGGTTGGTCGCGCGGTGGTGGGGCAGCGCTCGATGCGGCCGGCAGGGGATCCGCCGGATCGGTGAGGGCTCATCCATGCGGGCGATTGGATCAGGCCGGCCTCATCGCCGAATTGCCGACTCCTGCACTCGCCCTTATTGCCCGGTCCGAATATTCGGCTATTCGCAGCGGGTGGGCGGTGCGCGCGCAGCGGGC
>Ga0070694_100002975_pt1 | contig 10071 bp, 7 predicted proteins | sample KBSK1251metaG_FD_65470 | JGI IMG/M metagenome (GOLD analysis project Ga0070694, IMG submission 65470) | Corn, switchgrass and miscanthus rhizosphere microbial communities from Kellogg Biological Station, Michigan, USA - KBS K1-25-1 metaG | ecosystem: Host-associated > Plants > Roots >... | reverse complement strand
CGGGTCCAGCGGGTACCCGGCGATCTCGAGGATCACGTCGCCCGGCTTCAGCACGTCGGCCCCGCTGCCATGGGGCAGGACGCGCGTGATCCGGATGCCACTCTCGGCGGTCGTGAGACCGAGGGCGGCGCGCAGGTCGGGGTTCGTGAGGTCCTGCCAGCCGATCCCCGCCCGGGCGAAGCCGTGATAGCTCTCGCCCGCCGCGTCGGCGAGGAACTGGCGGAGCACGGGCGAGGCCATCACCGCGATCTGGTCGCCGGACTTGCCGGTGGCGAGGCCGATGACCTCGTCCCCCGCGACCACGACCTCCGAATCCCCCCCGCCTTCCATGGTCGTGGTCACGTCCACGGTCAAGAGGCTCAGCCGCGACAGGCCGTGCCGTCCCGCCCGCACCAGGCGCACCGCCCCCGAGGCGGAATCCATCTGGCCCGAGCGCGGCCAGCGGTGGATGGTGGCGGGCCCCGAAGTGGGGACGCTCTCGGCCAGGGGCAGGGGGGCGAGGCCCTGCCAGAAGGCGGGCTCGCCGACCTCGATCAGTCCCAGGGGCGCTTCGTGGTCGACCAGGGCGAGGCGCGCCGGCGTGCGCTGCTCGCGGCCGTCCCTCTGCACCTCGATCAGCAGGTGGTTGCCGAGTCCCGCGCTCGCCACCAGGATGCGGGGCCCGGGCACCACGAGCCCGGTCATGGTCCGCGTCCACGGTCCCTGCTTGGCCCAGGGCGTCTTCCAGTTCCACTCCTGTCCGGTGACGCGCACGGTCACGATGCCCGCGGCCAGCCGGTCCTTCGGGGACGGAATCGGCGCGAGGGCGCCCGGACGTGTCGCGGGCCGCGCTGGCGGCGCGCTCGCGCATGCCGACAGGATGAGCGCAGGGATCATCAGGCAACGGACTGCGAGCGGAGCCGAATTCACTTCGGCGAAGCGAGCGGGGGGTCCGGGGGGTGCGACGCAGCACCCCCCGGCTCTCTCAGAGGTTGCGGTCGCGGGGGATCGCATATTGCCTCAGGATCTGGGGGTGGGCGGCCTCGGCCCGGTCGCGGTCGAGGGCCTCGATGCCGGCCGTGCCCTCGAACTCGAGCCGGTGGAAGCGCTCCTGGTTCGAGGCGAAGGCCGAGATCACGTCGGCCAGGCCGCGCAGGGTCACGCCGTTGATGCGCTCCACCACGACCGGCCCGTTGAAGGTCAGCTGCGCGTTCGCGGCGTGGCGCAGGACGCGGGTCAGCACCACCACCTCGCGGTCGGCGGTCTCCGGCTTCTCCGCCTCCCGGAAGAGGTGGTGCCAGACGAGGTTGCGGTCCGCGGTCTGCGGCCAGCCCCGGCCGAAGGTCTTGAGCAGCTCCGTGTCGAGGGGCATGAACACGAGGCCGGCGTAGACCACGAAGCGGGGGGCAACTCCGTAGCGGTTGCGCCTGCTCTCCAGGCGCGCGATGCGGCGGGATGTGGCGCTCACGGTCCGTTCGCGGCCTCCGCGCCACAGCGTGATCGATACGGGCTCTCCCACCTGCTTGAGGTCGAACAGGTGCTCACAGGTGACGCGCGCGTCCCCCAGCCGGATCGTGCCGTCGTTGGCCACCGCAACGCCCTCCACCGCGACGATCACGTCGCCCGGCTCCACCACTCCGTCGGCGGTCCCCCCCGGGGCGACGAGGTCGACGACGACACCGCTCTTCCCCTCGGGCAGGCCCCGCTCCCGGCGGTAGGAGGGGGACAGGAGCGGCGTCGTCTGCAGCCCGGAGTCCGGGAATCCGTTGTAGCGCCCGTCCTGGAGGTCGGCCAGGAAGTGCCGCACCACCGGCACGGGTATGAAGAAGCCCATGTTGTCGAAGCCCGGGTAGCCCTGGAAGGCCACGCCCACCACGCGGCCCTCCTGCATCACCGGCCCCCCGCTGTTGCCCGGGTTGATCGCGGCGTCCGTCTGCACGACGAGGTGGGCGTCGATCCCGCTGTGCACGTACCCGCGCGACTCGACCCGGGAGACGATCCCGGCGGTGGAGGACACGTCCTGTCCCCCCAGGGGGAATCCGTAGGTCTGGACCCGGCTCCCCGAGCGCGGCACGTCGCCCAGGGGCAGCGGCTTGAGGCCGCGGGTGAACGCCGGATCGGACACGCTCAGGACCGCGAGGTCGCAGTCGTTGCCGACCGCCTCCACGGTGGCCACGTAGGGATTGGCCTGGTCGGGCCGTCGGACCAGCACCTCGCGGGCGTCGCTCACCACGTGGGCGTTCGTCACCACCCGGCCGCCCTCGATCAGGAAGCCGCTGCCCAGGCTCCCCTCGACCGCCTCCTGTCGCCAGGGGAGGCTCCAGTCGTAGCGGGAGCGGTAGACCTGCACGAGCACGACGGATTCGGGGGCCGGCGGGTCGGGCGCGGCGGCGGCAGCCACGGCCAGGCCGAGGGCGGCGAGGATCATCGTCCCTCCAGGAATGCGGCGGCGGCGCTGGCGGCGCGGGTGGCGTCCGCCACCGAGTCCGGGATCCCGGTGCTGCGGACCCCGGCTCCCGTCAAGAACAGTCCGGGCGCCGCGAGGAGCCCCCGCTCGACCTCGGCGATGCGATCCAGGTGACCGACCTCGAGCTGGGGCGTCCCCTCCGGCCAGCGGAAGACGCGGGTCATCACCGGCGCCCCGCGCAGGCCGAGCACCGGACCCATCTCGGTCCGCACGAGCTCGACGAGCTCGTCGTCCGAGAGAGCGAGCACGCCCGGGTCGCGCGTCCCCCCGAGGAAACCGCGCAGGAGCACGTGGCCCTCGGGGGCGCGGCCGGGGAACTTCGTGGAGAAGAAGCTGCACGCCGAGGTGCGCAAACCTTCGCTCTGCGGCACCACCATGCCGTAGCCGTCCAGGGGATGGGCGACGTCAGCGCGCCGGTAGCCCAGGAGGACGGTGGCCGAGGAGGCGAAGGGCACCGCGCGGAGGGTCTGCGCGGCCTGGGGGACGACCGGCTCGAGCACGGGCGCGATCCGGGGACCGGGCGCGGCCACGATCACGGCGCGGGCCCCCACCGTCTCCCCGCCCGCGAGGCCGAGCGTATAGCCGTCGCCGCTCCGCGCAAGGCTCACCAGGGGAGCATCCTTCAAGAGCCGGTCCGCGGGCAGCCGCTTCACGAGCGCGTCCACCAGGTCGCCCAGGCCGCCCGCCAGGGAGTAGAAGGCCGAGGGTGCGGGAGCGCCCGGCGGCGCGACCGGACGCGGCGCCGCCCACGAGCCGCGCACGAGGCTGCCGTACCGCGCCTCCATCTCCGCGAACCGCGGGAAGGTGGCGCGGATCGACAGGCGCTCCGGGTCGCCGGCGTGTATCCCCGCCAGGAGCGGCTCCCCCAGGCGGCCCACCGCCTCCTCGCCGAAGTGCCGGCGCAGGAAGGTCCCGATCGACTCGTCGCCGTTCCGCGGGCGGGGCGGAATCAGGAGGTCGAGGCCGAAGCGCAGCTTCCCGGGCCAGGAGAAGAGCCCGCTGCGCAGGAAGGGCAGGATGCGCGTGGGCACGGCCAGCATCATCCCCTCCGGCAAGGGATGGAGACGTCGGCGGTGGAGCACGAAGACCGCACGGTGGCTTGGGTTGGTCGGCACCAGGCGATCGCCGAGGCCCAGCTCCCGGCAGAGGGCGATCCCCTCGGGCTTCTGCGCGAGGATGGAGTCCGGACCCCCTTCGAGGAGGAAGCCGTCCTTGCGCTCGGTGCGGATCACCCCCCCGAACCGCGGCCCGGCCTCGATCAGGGTGAAGGGGATGCCCCGCTGGGCCAGGTTGTGGGCGGCGGTGAGCCCGGCGATCCCTCCCCCCACGATGGCCACCGCCGCCTGCCGCATATCAAAGATGATAGGGGCAGAAGATCGCCGGCGCTAACCGCCGCTGACCGCGGGCAGGATGAAGAGCTCGGCCCGGTCGGGCAGCGGGGTCAGAAGGCCCTTCAGGTCGCGGACGTTCTCGCTCCCCACGAACACGTTGACGTGCGGGCGCACCTCTCCGCGCTCGTTCTGGATGCGGTCGCGCAGTCCGGCGTGCAGGACGAAGAGCGCGGCCAGGGCGGCGCCGACGTCGGGACCGGCCTCCAGGGTGACGCGCGAGCGCCCGCCCGCGTGGGGAGCCAGCACCCCCGGCAGGTGGATGGTCACGGCTGCCATGGCTGGCTCCGCCGCGCGGCCCGGCCCAGTCGCAGGCCCCGCACGGGGCGGGCCCGGCGCGATCCCACCTTGCCCCCCAGCACCACCGCCTTCACGCATACGACCGGCGGGAGGCTGTCCGCGATGCACTTCCAGCTCGCCCCGTCGTCCCGCGAGCCGTAGACCCGGCCGCTCCGGGTGCCGAAGTAGACGCCGGCGGGATCTCGGGTGTCCGTGGCGAGCGCGTCGCGCAGCACGGTCTCGTAGGCGCCCGCCTGGGGAAGACCGCGGGTGAGGGGCCGCCAGGAGCGGCCCGCGTCACGGGTGCGGTAGACCCGGAGCCTGCCCTCGGGCACGCACCGGAACCCGTCCGACTCGAGGGGCACGATGTAGGCGGTGCCGGAATCGTGCGGGTGGGCGGCCATGGCGAAGCCGAAGTCCGAGGGCACCCCGTTCGCCACGTCCTGCCACGACTCTCCGCCGTCCTGGCTGCGGTAGAGCCCCCAATGGTTCTGGAGGAAGAGGTGATCGGGCCGCACGGGGTCGCGAACCACCTTGTGCACGCACTGGCCGAACTCGGGATGCTTGTCGGGGAGGAAGTCGGCGCGGATGCCGCGGTTGCTCGCGCGGAAGGTGCGGCCACCGTCCACCGTGAGGTAGACGCCGCCCGTCGAGATCGCGACCAGGAGCCGCCCGCGATCGGTGGGATGCGGCAGGATCGTGTGCAGGCAGAGACCGCCGCCCCCCGGCGACCAGCGCGGGCGGTGCGGGTGGTCGAAGAGGCCGCGCGCGAGCTGCCAGCTCCCCCCGCCGTCCCGCGACTCGAAGAGCGCAGCCGGGGCGACGCCGCAGTAGAGCACCTCGGGCTCGCTGGGCCGGCCGGGGCAGATCTGCCAGATCTGCGAGAGAGTGAGGCCGGTATCGTCGGGGAAGCGGACGTTCGCGGCCTTGGGCTCCGTCCAGGTCTTGCCGAAGTCGTCGCTCGTGCGGAGGACCGAGCCCCAGTGCATGCTGGCGCTGCCCGCCCACAGCCGGTGTCGGCCCGCGCGGTCGTCGTAGGCCATCGCGTACACCGCGGCCCCGGCGAAGTGGGGCCCGCCCATCTCCCACGAGGCCGCGCGGCCCCGTCCGCGGAGCAGGAACGCGCCCTTCATGGTGCCCACGAGGAGAAGGACGTCGCCGTCCTTCACGGAGAGCGGCCGCGACCTGGGCATGCGAGCCTCCTGGAGTGCCCAACCGAGACTAACACGACAGTTGGGGGGTCGATGAACGATTGACACGCCCCCGCGCCGCCTGCCACACTGCTGGCGAACGTCAGGGTGCCTCCCGCTTCGGGAGGGTAAAAGGGAAGCAGGTTCAAGGCCTGCGCGGTCCCGCCACTGTAACCGGCGAGCCCGCCTCTATCAGGCGCGAAAGACGCGCCGCCACTCGGGGAGACCCGGGGAAGGTTGGAGGCGAGGCGAAGAGCCGGGAGCCAGGAAACCTGCCCTGACCAACGCACCTCGAGGCTTCCTCGCGTGAAGGAGCTCCGTCCTCCCGTCGCGTCGAGCCTCCGCAAGGAGGAATCGTGCGCACCCTCGCCTTGGCCGTCTCGCTCGCCCTCTGCCCCACGCTCGTCCGGGTCGCCGCCGCCGCCGAGCCGGGAGCGCTCTCCGGCTCCGTACGGACTTCCGATGGCCGACCCGTCCCCGCCCTCGCCCTGACCCTGACCGGCCCCTCGGGCGCGCGGACGCTCCTCACGGGCCCCGGAGGACGGTATCAGGCCACCGGCCTTCCCGCGGGCGAGTACACCCTGGGGGTCTCCGCTCCCGGCTTCGTTCTCTCTCCCGAGCCGCGCGTTCGGGTGGGCGACGGGCCGGCGCGGCTCGACCTCGAGCTCGGCCCCGCACCGGTGCGCGAGCAGGTGCTGGTCACGGCCACCCGGGGCGAGGCCGCGCTCTCGACGCTCGGGACCAGCGCTTCCACCTGGGACCGCGAGCGGATCGAGGAGCGCGCGCCGTCCTCGTTCCTCCAGCTCCTGCAGGAGGTCCCGGGAGTCGCCACCGCGCGCGCGGGCGGAGCGGGCCTGCAGGCCTCGGCCTTCCTCCGCGGCGGCGAATCACGCGCGGCCCGCATCCTGGTGGACGGCGTCCCCGTGAACCAGCCCGGCGGCAGCTTCGACTTCGGCAGCCTGCTCCCCCTCGAGCTGGAGCGGGTCGAGGTCGTGCGCGGGGCCGCGAGCAGCCTCTACGGCACCGACGCCCTGGCCGGGGTCATCCAGGTCTTCACCCGGCGGGCCGAAGCCGGCGAGGGGGTCGCCCTGCGGGCCGAAGGCGAGGCCGGCCGCTTCGACGAGCGGCGCTTCCAGGGCGGGGCGTCGGGCAACCACGGCCGGCTGGACTGGAGCGCGGGAGTGGTGCGATTCACCACGGACAACCAGGAGCCGAACAGCGCCTTCGAGGAGACGGCGGGAGCGGCGACCCTCGGGCTGCGCCTGGACGATCGCACCCAGCTGCGATTCGTGGCGCGCGGCGAGGACAGCTCGGTGGGCACGCCCGGAGCAAGCGCCTTCGGCCGGCCCGACCTCGACGCCTCCTTCGACCGCAACGACCTCGTGCTCGGGGCCGAGGTCCGGAACGCGGGCCCGCGGGTGGCCCACAACCTGCGCGTGGGCTACGCGCGTACTGACCAGCTCTCGAAAGACCCGCTCGACTCCGGGGCCTGGGTGCCCGCCTACGGAGGCCTGGTGGGCCCCTTCCCCGTTTCGGATTTTCCGAACCCCGAGGGGTTCCAGAACCGCACCGCGCGCCTCTCGGCGTCCTACCAGGCGCAGGCGTCGCTCGGCGCGCGCCATCTCCTGACCGCCGGGGCCGAGGTGGAGCGAGAGACCGGCGAGCTGGGCGACCGCAGCGAGGACCTGCTGGAGCCCTCTCGCACCAACGCCGGGGTCTACGTGCAGGACCAGCTCCTCCTGGGCAGCCGGGCGCACCTGACCGCGGGCGGCCGCATCGAAAGGAACGGAAGCTTCGGCTGGCGCGCGGTCCCTCGGGCCGCCCTCGCTCTCCAGCTCCGCGACGGGAGGGACGCCACCACCCTGCGGGCGAGCGCGGGGATGGGGATCAAGGAGCCGAACTTCTTCGAGTCCTACGGCATCTCGTTCTTCGCGCAGGGCAACCCCGACCTGAAGCCCGAGAAGAGCCGGACCTTCGACGCCGGGCTCGAGCAGCGCCTCCTCGGGGGCCGCGCCCGGGCCGCCGCCACCTTCTTCCACCACGACTACCGCGACCAGATCACCTACGCCGTCCTCGACTACACGACCTTCCAGGGGACCTACGTCAACCTCGGGCGGACGCGGGCCCGTGGACTGGAGCTCGCGGTGGAGGCACGTCCCGCGGGTTGGCTCTTCCTCTCCGGCAACTACACCTACCTCGACGGCCGGGTCATGAAGAGCGGGATCACGTTCGACCCGGTGTACGAGGAAGGCCAGCCGCTCCTGCGACGGCCGCGGCACCAGGGAACGCTCTCCGTGCATGTGGCGCGCGGGCGCGTGGACGGCGGGGTGACCTGGGTCGCGGTGGGACGCCGGGCGGACAGCGACTTCTTCGGGCTCGGCCTCTCCTCGAACGACGGCTACTCCCGCGTGGACGCCCGGGTGCGGCTGAGGATCACCCGCCGGCTCGAGGCGTTCGTGGTCGGCGAAAACGTCTTCGACGAGCGCTACCAGGAGGTGCTCGGCTACCCCGCGCTGGGCCGGTCGGTGCGGGCCGGGCTTCGGCTCCGGACGACGGGAAGGCCGTGAAGGTCTGGCTGGCCTGGAGCAGCGGCAAGGACAGCGCCTGGGCCCTCCACGTCCTGCGGCGGGAGGCCCGCGTGGAGGTGACGGGCCTCCTGACCACCGTGAGCACAGCGCGCTGCCGGGTGGCCATGCACGACGTGCGCGTCGAGCTGCTCCAGGCCCAGGCCGACGCGGCCGGCCTGCCCCTCCACACCGTGCGGCTCCCCGACCCGTGCCCCAACCCTGACTATGAAGCCGCGATGCGGTCGGCCCTCGCGGCCGCCCGCGCCGCGGGGGTGGAGGCGGTCGCTTTCGGCGACCTCTACCTGGAGGACATCCGAAGGTATCGCGAGACGCAGATGGCGGGGACCGGCCTCTCGCCCCTCTTCCCTTTGTGGGGGCGGCCGACGCGGGAGCTGGCCGGCGAAATGGTCGAGGGCGGCCTGCGCGCCCGGGTCGCCTGCGTGGATCCGCGCCGGCTCGAAGCCTCGTTCGCGGGACGGGAGTTCGACCGGTCCTTCCTGGACGCCCTCCCCGCGGGGATCGACCCCTGCGGCGAGAACGGTGAGTTCCACACCTTCGCCTGGGACGGTCCCATGTTCGGCCGGCCGGTGCGCGTGCGCTCGCTCGGAGTGGCCGAGCGCGGCGGCTTCGTCTACGCGGACCTCGCGGCGGGAGACGCGCAATGAGGGGGATGCTCGCGGCCCTCCTCGTCGCGGCCTTTCAGTCATCGACCCCTCACCCGCCTGGCTCCGCCTCTTCGCCCCTGCGGGTGGCGTCCCTGAACCTCACCGCGGACGAGGTCCTGGTGGAGATCCTGCCCCCCGACCGGCTGATCGCGGTGACCCGCTGGGCGGACGACCCCAAGACGTCGAACGTGGCCGGGCGCGTGCCCGCGAGCGCCTTCCGGTTCCCCAAGGCCGACCTGGAGCGCCTGGTCGCGCTCGGCCCCGACCTCGTGGTGGTGTCCGAGTACACGGACGCGGATTTCCTGCGCCTCGTCGAGCGCTCCGGCCTGCGCTATCACCGCATGGCGGGCCTCGAGTCCCTCGCCGGCCAGCGCCAGGCCATCCGGGACCTCGGGCGCGCGGTGGGGGCGCCGGCGGCGGCGGAGCGCCTGGCGGCGCAGCACGAGGAGCGGCTGCGTGAGCTCGACCGGCGGCTCCAGGGAGCGCCCCGGCCGCGCGTCCTCTACTGGGCCAATCCCCACACGGCCGGCGCGGGGACCGCGATCGGCGCCCTGATCGAGGCCGCGGGCGCGGAGAACCTCGGCCGAACCCTCGGGCTCCAGGGGATCGTGCCCTTGAACTCGGAGCGCGCGTTCCTCTCCGATCCCGACGTCATCCTGCTCGGCCGCTGGCCGGGGGCGCTGGAGGCGCTCAAGGCAGAGCCCCTCCTGTCCCGGCTGCGCGCCGTCCGGGAGGGCCGCATCGTGGAGATGCCGAACGAGCTCCTGGTCACCCTGAGCCAACACTCCGCCGACGCGTGCTGGTACCTCGCGGCGGCCCTCCATCCGGACCGGGTCCGCCCGTGACCGACGCCCGCCGAAGGCGCACCTTCCTCGTTCTGGCCATCGCCCTCCCCGTGGTCGTGACCCTCGGGGTGTCGATGGGCAGTGTCTCCCTGCCGCCTCTCGGCGTCGCCCGCTCGCTGCTGGCCGCGGTCGGCGTCCCCCTGGGAGGCTCGGCGCCGCTCCCCCCCTCGAGCGAAGCCATCCTCTGGTCCGTGCGTCTCCCGCGCGTACTCCTCGCCGCGCTCGTGGGGGGCGGCCTCGCCGTGGTGGGCGCGGCCCTGCAGTCGCTCTTCCGGAACCCGATGGCGGACGCGGGACTGCTCGGGGTCGGCCCGGGGGCGGCGCTGGGCGCCGTGGTGGCCGTCCACCTCGGCTGGGCCCACCAGGTCTTCCTCGCTCTCCCGCTCTGCGCGTTCGCGGGGGCCATGGCGGCGGTGGTCGCGGTCTATCTCCTGGCCCACGCCGGGGGCCGACCCTCGCTGCACGGCCTGCTCCTCACCGGGCTCGCGGTCGCGGCCCTGGCCGCAGCGGGGACCTCGGTACTGCTCGTCGCCACGGAGGAGTTCCGTGTGCGCACGGTCCTCTTCTGGCTGGCGGGTGGCCTCGAGGGCCGCGGGTGGGAGCACGTGCGTCTGGGCGCGGTGTTCATCCTGACGGGCGCCCTCGCCCTCATCACCCTCGCGCGTCCCATCGACGTGCTCTCGCTCGGGGA
>Ga0070694_100002973_pt1 | contig 10072 bp, 9 predicted proteins | sample KBSK1251metaG_FD_65470 | JGI IMG/M metagenome (GOLD analysis project Ga0070694, IMG submission 65470) | Corn, switchgrass and miscanthus rhizosphere microbial communities from Kellogg Biological Station, Michigan, USA - KBS K1-25-1 metaG | ecosystem: Host-associated > Plants > Roots >... | reverse complement strand
GAGATCATCCCACTCGGCGGTATCGGCGAGTTTGGAATGAATTGCATGGCTGTGCGATACGGCGACGAGATGATTATTCTCGACGCCGGCATGGGCTTCCCTGAGGAGACCGCCTACGGCGTCGACGTCTCTATTCCCAACTTCGAGTTTCTCGAACCCTATCGCGACGACATCACCGCCATTATCCTCACTCACGGTCATGAAGATCACCTCGGCGCGCTTCCTTACATCCTAAAAAGATTCAACGTTCCGGTTTACTGTTCCCATTTCACCGCCGGGCTCGCTGAGAGCAAACTCGAAGAGCACGACTTAACTGGAGACGTTTTGCTGCATCGCGTCGAACCACGCGACATCGTCGAACTCGGCTTTTTCACCATCGAGTTCATCCGAGTCTCGCATTCCCTTGTCGACTGTTTCTCGTTGGCGATTAGAACTCCCGTCGGCACAGTGATTCACACGGGCGATTACAAAGTTGACGAAACTCCTGTAATAGGTGAGCCAATCGATCTTCGCTCGTTCAGACGATACGGTAAGGAGGGCGTGCTGGCGTTGCTGTCTGATTCGACAAACGCTACGGTTCCGGGCCGTACTCCATCGGAACGTGCGGTCATTCCCGCATTCGAAGAGATCTTCGCCGAAGCGAAGGGCCGAATCATCGTTGCCGCGTTTGCTTCATCGATTCACCGCTTGCAGATCGTTCTCGACGTCTCGCAACAATTTCACCGGCATGTTTGCGTATTAGGCAGGTCCATGCAGAAGAATGTCGAAGTAGCAGATCGACTCGGCTATTTGGATATACCCGATGGATTACTCGTGTCGCTCAATCAGGCCAAGCTGATGAGCGACGACGAGATTGTTTTTCTTGTGACTGGCTCACAAGGCGAATCTCGCGCGGCACTTTCGCAAATGGCGACGCAAAGTTACAAAGGATTGACGGTTGACGAAGGCGACACGGTGGTCCTATCGGCGCGGATCATTCCAGGCAATGAACGAGTGATTTCCCGCATGATTGGTTTCATCTACAAGCGTGGCGCAAACATAATTGAGGAGAAGCGTCGACTTATTCACGTAAGTGGTCATGCATCGCAGGAAGACATTCGGATTCTGACGGAAGCGGTGCGTCCCAAGTATGTCGTTCCGATTCACGGTGAGTATCGCATGCTCTTTCGACACAAAGAGTTTGTGAAAAACCATCTCGGTTATACCGAAGACAACATCATTCTGATCGAGAACGGTGATGTGCTCGAGTTCGATGGCGAACGTGCGGCAGTGATCGACAAGCGCGAGGTTGGTCGGACGTTCATCGATGAGTCGGGCTTCGAAGAGATCTCGAGCGAACTGGTGCGGGAACGGAAGCAGCTCGCTTACGAGGGAACGATTACGCTAGCCGTGACGATCAAGAACGACACTGGCGAGTTGGTTGGCAATCCTCGAATCGTCGCGCGGGGAGTTCGTGGCCTCAGTTCGAATGGCGTGCACCTTGGCCAGGTGGGCAACGAGAATGAAACGAACGGTCGCGACTTGTCGAAGGAAGCGCTTCAGGTTGTTTTAGCTGCCTTAGCCGGAGCGTCACGTCAGACCATGGAGGACGATTCACTCCTCAAAGAGCATCTGCGCGTTGAGCTGAAGCGCTTTATCCAAAAACAGACCGGCTCTAAACCAGTGATCATGCCGATGATCATTCGTGTGTGACTTTAATCCTCTGTTGCTATAGGTCCTATAGGTCGTATCGGTCTTATAAAACGCCAAAGACGTGAGTTATTGGGACAACAAGGTGGTTCTGATCACCGGTGCTTCGTCAGGGATTGGACGTGGGATCGCGGTGCATCTTGCTCGTCGAGGAGCGCGGCTCGGACTCGTCGCCCGACGTGCCAGCGTGCTCGATGAAGTAATTAATGAAATCAAAGGCGAAGGCGGCAGCGCTGAAGCAATCATCGCCGATGTTCAAGACGCGGACGCTTTGAAGAGTGGCGCACGACGATTGACTGAAGTGTTTGGACCAATCGACGTGTTAATTGCCAACGCGGGTGTTGGTACGACGACCCACGCTTCGAAGTTAGAACCGAGCGAAGTAGAGAAGGTACTGCAGATCAATGTGGTCGGTGCAGCCAACAGTGTCGCCGCTGTATTGCCGGCGATGTTGGCGAGAGCCAGCGGTCAGCTCGTGGCCATCTCGAGTCTCGCAGCCTATCGTGGCGTCGCGAAGTCGGGCGCTTACTGCGCAAGCAAAGCAGCCTTATCGGCCTTGTTTGAAAGTTTGCGGATTGACTTGAGAGACACCGGCATCGCGGTGACTACGATTCATCCGGGGTTCATCAAGACGCCGTTGACTGAGGGCCGCGCTCGAATGCCTTATCTGATGGAGTTGGATTACGCAGTTGAAAAGATTATTAGCGCAATCGAACGTCGCAAGAAGATCTACTCGTTTCCCTGGCAGCTCGCGACCATCGTCCGTGCGGGGTTAATAATGCCACCTGCGATGTACGACTGGATTGCGGCCCGCAGCTCTTTTAGGGAATAGTACTCTCTTGACTCCTGGCAAGTGCGTCAACTACAGAATCCCGACGCGTCGGGATTCTGTAGTTGACCACAAACACTAAGAACCATCACCGCTTAACATGACCATTCTCCAAGCTATCGTCCTCGGCATCGTCCAGGGTCTCACAGAATTCATCCCGGTTAGTTCCACTGCCCATCTTGTCTTCGCTGCCCGCGCTGTCGGCCTTTATGCAGGAATGGACAAAGGTCTCCAGGCGGAACAGACTACGGCGACCATCGCCGTGATTCAGTTGGGAACCTTGCTGGCCGTGCTCGTCTACTTCGCGCGCGACATTGTCAACATCACGAGAGCCTTTGTCGTCGATCACGTCGCACTGGCACGCGGTCACGCCAGAGATGACGGAAAGAAGATTTCGCACGAAGCGTCGCTCGGCTGGCTCGTGATCATCGGTTCGATTCCTGTGGCAGTCGTTGGTTTGCTATTCAAGAAGCAGATTGAAGGTACGTTCACCAAGAACCTTTGGGTGATCGCGACGATGATGATTGTCGTCGGTCTGCTTTTGGCGATTGCGGAGAAGGTTGGGAAGCGCGAGCGCGACATGACCCAGTTGGGAATCCTCGACGCACTGGCAGTCGGTTTTGCGCAGGTACTGGCGCTCATTCCCGGCTCAAGCCGTTCTGGGTCAACGATCATGGGAGGCCTATTTGCAGGCGAAACTCGAGAAGCGGCCGCGCGATTCTCGTTTTTGTTGTCAATTCCGGCGATTGGCGCCAGCGGGCTACTGGAATTGAAGGAGGCAGTGGAAAAGGTGCCTTCGGATAGTTATCCGGCCCTGGGAGTGGCGACAGTTGTGTCAGGCATCGTCGGCTATCTCTCTATCTGGTTTTTGCTGCGGTTTCTAAGGACGCATTCGACCGGCGTGTTCATTGTGTACCGGATGATTGTAGGCGGCTTGATCCTGATAGCGTTGGCTGCAGGGTATTTGTCAGCAAGCATTTAGTTTTGCGCCTTAATGATAGTCCCGAGAGGTCGTATAGGGCCTATTCCTCTCTCCAAACTTGACCAACTCCAGCCCCGACGTGTTAAATAGCGTGGTTGCGAAGGATCTACTAAAAAGGAAAGTGCAGATAGAATGGCAATTGTTACAGTTAATCAGGGCGAATCGATTGAAAGCGCCCTCCGCCGTTTCAAACGGAAGGTAATGACCGAAGAGATCATTAAGGACGCTAAAAAGCACGCGTTCTTCATTCCCCCCGGACAAAAGGCCAAACTCAAATCGGCTCTGGCGCGGAAGCGGAATAAGAAGAAGGGCCGCATGCGAGTCCCGCGCGATTAGTTATCCCCATCACAAAGCGGCGTCGCCGTTTTCGTTAGTCTCACCAGCCGTCTTAATCAACCGAAAAGTTAAGGGACGTTCCTGAGTGAGCGGCCAGAAAAATCGTGGTGTGCGGTATTATGAGTTGCCGGTGATCAGTTTATGACGCGGATCTTGCTGACAAATGACGACGGGATTCACTCCGACGGGTTGATCAAACTCGAGGAGTCGCTCAAGGTTTTGGGCGACGTTTACGTTGTTGCGCCCGCGGCTGAGATGAGCGGCGCGTCTCATAGTTTGACGCTCGCCAGACCGCTGCGCATACGTCAACTGGACAATCGTCACTGGGCAGTGGATGGAACGCCGACTGACTGCGTTACGCTCGCGCTGAACAAGATACTTCCCGCCGAAGAACATCCCGATATCTGTGTTTCCGGAATCAATCACGGCGGCAATCTCGGCGACGACGCGACTTATTCAGGTACCGTCGCAGGTGCACTTGAAGCGACAATACTCGGTGTGCCTGGTGTGGCGTTAAGCCTGGTGGCTCGCGACAACTTTGATTTTACTGACGCCGCGGCGTTCGCAGTGGTTGCAGCACGAAAAGTACTCGACGAAGGCTTGCCTGAAGGTACGCTGCTGAACATCAATCTTCCTTCAGGTGAGATAAAGGGCGTTCGCGTAACGCGACAGGGGATCAAAAACGCGCGACCCGTAATCACAGAGCACATTGACCCTCGCGGTAAACCGTATTTCTGGATTGGTGAGGAATACTTTAGCGGCAATTCAGAAGAGGGAACTGATTATCACGCAGTTGAACTCGGGTATGTCTCAGTGACGCCAATCAGAAGTGACATGACGGACCATCAGGCGTTGACAGCGTGTGAGACCTGGAACTATCTAAAAGACGCCGAACTGATCAAAAGCTGACAGCAAACTCTCAGGTGCAGTCTGCAAATAAACATCGCTCCGATCTGCTGCACGAGTACTCCATCCCGCGCGAACGTATGATCGCGCGTCTCACCGAACATTACGGCATTCGGGATTCGAAGGTCTTGCAAGCGATGCGAACAATTCCTCGACATCGCTTTGTGCCTGACGCTTTGCAGAGCCGGGCGTATGGCGATCACGCTCTGCCGATCAGCGCAAACCAGACCATTTCGCAACCATTCATCGTCGCTCGAATGACGGAATTGCTCGAGCTGGATACTAATAGTCGTGTTCTGGAGATTGGCGCCGGCTCAGGTTATCAAACCGCGGTGTTGTCGAAGATTGCAGCACAGGTATACGCGATCGAACGGATTGCGGATCTCGCGCGTGAAGCGCAAGCGCGCATACGACAGTTGGAGATCTACAACGCGACAGTGAAATGTTTCGACGGTACCCTTGGCTGGGCCGCCCACGCACCATACGATGCGATTCTGGTTGCAGCGGGTGGACCAGCAGTTCCTGATCCACTGATTGCGCAACTCAAGATCGGAGGTCGGCTGGTTGTTCCGGTCGGCGAATCAAGGGAGTCACAACGTCTGATACGGGTTATCAGAACGGAGACCGGTACGCGCCGGGAAGATCACGGAGCGTGCGCGTTCGTTCCGCTAATCGGTCAACACGGATGGTCCAACAAGTAGCTAATTAATGATCGCAAAAATAATTTCTATTCTTTCAGGCTTCATCATTGCCACCATCTCCGCTCTTGGCTACTGGGGGATCGTATTGTTGATGGCCATTGAGTCTGCCTGTATTCCATTGCCGTCAGAGATCATCATGCCGTTTTCCGGTTATCTAGTGTCGCGAGGCGAGATGAATCTTTGGTTGGTTGGGATTGCCGGTGCGTTTGGTTGCGTCGTCGGCTCTATCGTTGCCTATTACGTTGGCATGTATGGTGGACGGCCAGTCATCGAGAAGTACGGGCGGTACGTGCTTTTGTCCAAACATGACTTGGATCTTGCCGATCGTTGGTTTGCGAAGTACGGTGAGGCGATTGTGTTCATCAGCCGGCTGCTGCCTGCGGTAAGAACATTCATTGCTTTTCCCGCGGGCGTCGCGAAAATGAACATGACTCGGTTCATCATCTACACGTTCGCAGGTTCATTGCCCTGGTGTTTGGGACTTGCTTACGTCGGACAGAAGCTTGGCGAGCAGTGGGATAAAGACGAAAGATTAAAGAATTGGTTCCATCGGTTTGATTTTGTGATTGGGATTGTCGGCGTGCTACTTGTGTCGTGGTGGATCTGGCGACACATCAAACACTCACGGGCGCCGAAGACAGAATTGGCCGCAGATCTCACAGATACCCACTGATCAGAATAGCCTTTTCCATCTAACGTCCATTCAACTTCAAACAATTCAATTGAGACGTAGTTGTGTCAAAATCGTGAGGGAATGCGATATAGCATTTATTTAAGGAGAATAAAATGAATATCGCAAAGTCACTCAAGCCAATGACAGTCCCGGAAATCGCAATTATCGCCGCAACACGAGGAGCTATCGGATTTGGGGCTGGCTTGTTACTGGCAGATAAGTTTAATCAGGATAAGCGCAGGACTCTTGGGTGGTCCTTGTTCCTGTCGGGTCTTGCCAGCACGATTCCTATTGCGCTCCACATCTTTAGAAAGAAGGAGCCCGTTATCAATCCGCCCTCTACCACGGCTGTCCATTAGGAGACGGTGACGGCCCATTCAGTACCGTTCGCGGTAGCGGATGGCCAACGCTCAACCAACTGAGAATGTGTCGGTCGGCATCTTGAGTCCTGGCCATCCGCTACCGCGAACGGTACTGAATAGGTCAGTTACTTGTTCAGAGTCTCCTTCAGCTTGTCGCCGAGGCTCCCTACACTCAACGTTGCTGAACCGAATGCCACTGAAACCGGTCAACGTTGAAGACGGCAATGAATGTCCGATACGCTTTAGCTTGTCGTCGACGTTCCCACACTCAACGCCTCAGTAACCAGTGACGTAGAAAGCACTCAACAAATGTCCGATACGCTTCAGCTTGTCGTCGTCGCTTCGCACACTCAACACTGCAAGAAACAACTACATTCCAAGCGTTTCGGTTTCGCTGACTTTGGGAGTTGAGTGTTGGGCGCGTTGACGACAAGCTAAAGCGTATCGGACATTCGTTGAGCACTCGGAACGTTGATCTGTTCTTGCAGTGTTGAATGTAGGGAACGTCGACGACAAGCTAAAGCGTATCGGACATTCGTTGACACATTCCTGTGAGCTTGGCTTTGCCTCAAGAGTCACATCTAGCGTGGGTCGGAGGTATTTTGGTTCGTGTTTCATTCGTGTGATTTGGTGGATCGTCCGTTTGTCCGGAATAACAAGGACGATTCACGAAGTCACACGAACCAACACGAAACTCACCACCCAAATCGACTTTCGAGGCAAGCTCTGCTGTTAATGTCTCCAAGCGTGGGTTCGTATAGTTAGCGAGTAATCAGCATTTGAAGTGAGGTAATTACGTGCGATTTATCAGACGGAATTCCGGACTAACATCAGTAACTACGACCTTCGTCTTGGCTCTAATAGTTCTGCTTCCGATTGCTAACGGGCAAACCCAAAAGCCTCAGTCGCAGCCAACGGAGTTATTCGAGAAGATCAAGGCGATGGATACTGCTTTCTTCGACGCTTTCAACAGGTGTGAGATAGCAAAGATGGAGTCGCTTTTCGCGGAGGATATTGAGTTCTATCATGAGAAGCGAGGAGTGTTGGAGAACAGAAAAAGCGTGATGGAGGCTTTTTCAAACAACCTGTGCGGAGATAAAAACAACAAGGTACGGCGCGAACTGGTCGAAGGAAGTCTGAAGGTTTATCCGATTCCGAACTACGGAGCGATGGCAGTAGGCGAGCATCGCTTCTACCTTACTCAGAGCGGGCAGACGGAGAAATTGGACGGCATAGGAACGTTTACAAACCTGTGGCAGTTGAAAGACGGTGAGTGGCGCATGTCGCGCGTATTCAGCTACGGCTTCAGGCCCAAGTGACCTTCAGTAACGAATAATTAGTGGAAGATCCGGTTGAAAGTTTTTCATTACTCGCTGTTTCCCATTGTCCAGTGTCAATTCAAGAAGCCACCGATCGCCGACGTCGAACTTCATTAGTCCGTGACTTGCGATATAGGGCGCGGATGGTGGAAGGCTTTCAGTGTTCGGAGCAACAACCCGAACTGACGTTAGTCGTCGCGCTCCGTTAGGATGGTGAAACATCGCGCCCTTGACGGGATCGCGCGCAAGTTTTTCATTTTCGCTCTCTGGATTTTGAGCATGCGACGAGATTGAGAGCGAGAGCGCCTTTGGCATTTCCCTGGGAGTCAGCATTTCAATAAACGTATCCTTTTCCAACCAATCCACCGTTATTCTCCACGTGCTGAAAGAAAATTTCTCCGGTGTGGCGTCCGTCCGGTCGAAAACGATACCGATAGGAGAATAGCCGCTATCACGCCATTCCGATTTCAAGCGAAACTTTTCTGCGCCTGCTTTTGAAGCAGCCGAGACCGGCACTGTCGGATCGGGGTAAATAAGTTCAAAGAAACCATTCAGAAACTCGACTGATACAGAAGCGGTTCCCTGACCGTCGTGTCTATTGATAATAGGTGCGATTCGGAAGCCGGCCTTCTCTAAAAGTTTGCTTTGCGGTGCTCCGGTCGGGACAACGATCCACGCATGGCTGAGAGCGAGCGGTCGAGTGGACTGCAGATCCTTCCAAACTATATTCACTGTGGCAGGCGCGCAACCCTGACACATAAATTCAGAGTATTCCATCGTCAGACATTCGTAATCTTCTCGCTGTGTCATTCTGCAGCCACTCCGTAACACGATGGATGTTTCAGGTTTCGGGTTGGAAGGCTGCGGCAAGATCTCGCCCCGCTTGCTTTTCGGGACAAGCTCGTCCACCAACTTTCTTAGACCAAAGATTCCAGCACAAGGATCGTTGATGAAGATACTTTCAATTCTTCCGGATGAGTCAAGCCGGAGTGCGATTAGCGTTGCGTTTTTCTGGAAACAGATACCTCCACGTAAGTTAGATGGACATTCAACCTCTTTACCGAGGATCTTTTCGATGTAGTCCTTTTGAAATCGTGCGTCACACTGTTCTTTCGAGTGCGCCGCGAATAGCGATTGAACCGCCACCGCCACCGAGAGTAGCAACAACAGACTAGCCTTCGTTGGGATTAACATAATAATCTCTGCGTTTTAGACGATGCAGCGCACCGCGTGTTAGACACATGAAACGTTCTGATCTGGATAATAACAACTGTGAGACTCCACGTGGCAGCGCGCGGTATCTCAAAGTAGTTTTCGTCCTGAAATTATAGTGGCAAGCGTGAACGCCACGGGACAAGCCCCTTGCATCTGAGAACCGACGCCGCATTTATTGCGTATGCATTAACGTGCGGCGGAGAAATCTAGTAATATCACCGCCTCCCTGACTGCGTTGCCACCGTTTCCTGGAAATCAATTCAATTTTTCGGAGTGTAACTATGACTACTCATTTCCGCTCGGGCGCAACGCGTCCAATTCCGTCGCATGTGATCCGTATGCTTTGCGGCTTTGCGGTTCTCCTGCTGATCACCTCTGCTGCAATCGCACAACCAGCCACCGGCACCGTTAAAAGGCTAACGATCAAGTCCGCCGTTCTTGGCGAAGACAGGGTTGTTTTAGTGCGGACTCCCGCGGGCTATGAAACGAACAAACTAAACTATCCGGTGCTCTACATGACAGACGGCGACGCTCACATGGGCCATACTGCCAGTACGATTGAATTCCTTGTGCGCAATGGGCGGATGACAGATTTGATTGTTGTCGGCGTCACCAACACCGACCGCACGCGCGACCTCACACCGGCGAAGTCCACCACCAAAAACGCCGCGGGAGAATTGCAAAATCCAACGGCCGGAGGTGCCGACAACTTTCTGAAGTTCTTCGAGACCGAACTCATTCCGCAGATCGAAAAGGAATATCGAGTTCAGCCGTATCGCATTCTCGCCGGCCATTCACTCGGCGGCCTGTTTGCGATTCACGCGATGATGTCCAAGCCCGGCCTGTTCAATTCCTACATCGCCGTTAGTCCTTCGCTGCAATGGGAGAACGACGAAGCGCTGAAACGCGCGGAAAACTTCTTGAAGAACCAGAAGGAAATGAAGGTGACGCTGTTTGCGTCGATCGGTAATGAGCCCGGCGCAATCGGCGCAGACTTCGACAAGTTCAAGGAACTGCTTTCGCAGACGAACATCAAAGGATTCGAGTGGCAAGCTGAACG